>Ga0214921_10001380_pt1 | contig 41695 bp, 40 predicted proteins | sample LL1505_MetaG_FD_177992 | JGI IMG/M metagenome (GOLD analysis project Ga0214921, IMG submission 177992) | Freshwater microbial communities from Lake Lanier, Atlanta, Georgia, United States - LL-1505 | ecosystem: Environmental > Aquatic > Freshwater > Lake | place: USA: Georgia | collected...
TACCTTTACCTTTACCTTTACATTTACATTTACCTTTACCTTTACCTTTACCTTTACCTTTACATTTACATTTACCTTTACCTTTACCTTTACCTTTACATTTACCTTTACCTGTTCATTATTCTATCTCCCCTGTCACCCAGATCTCTCTATTCATATACTATTATTTGTTTATGTAATGATTGCATGGATCTTGATATGGGTTGTATGTAATGTATAATATATAGATATTGAGAAATGAGTAGGATAATGAATAATGAGTAATGAAATAATGTATACCCTCTTTGAAATACTTTTTTTGAGAACCTGTTATAATATCCTCATTGTATATCCTCATTGTATATCCTCATTGTATCCCCTCTTTGTATATCCTCATTGTATATCCTCTTTGAAATACTTTTTTTGAGAACCTGTTAGAATAACCTCTTGATATACCGTCCCTCATTGTATATCCTCATTGTATATCCTCATTGTATATCCTCATTGTATATCCTCATTGCATATCCTCATTGTATAACATATTGAATTACTTTCGTTGAGAACCTCATTGTATAACTTCTTATATACCCTCATTGATATATTATTTTTGTGTTTGTATTATATATCCATAATCTTTTGAATTACTTTCGTTGAGAACCTACAGTATAATCCTCTTTGTATAACATATTGAATTACTTTCGTTGAGAACCTACAGTATAATCCTCTTTGTATAACATATTGAATTACTTTCGTTGAGAACCTACAGTATAATCCTCTTTGTATAACATATTGAATTACTTTCGTTGAGAACCTACAGTATAATCTTTTCACTATACCATCTACTATACCCTATACTATACCCTATACTATACCCTATACTATACCCTATACTATACCCTATACTATACCCTCTGCATCTCTCTATCTTTACACTATACCATTATGTATAAATATATATAATGAGAAATGAGTTACATAATGAGAAATGAGTTACATAATGAGAAATGAGTTATATAATGAGAAATGAGTATTTTATAAAAAAGTTTCAACAAACATTTTTTACACTTTTTGAGAACCTATCAAATATTTATTACACATTTTTACATTTCAAACGCTGACATAACAACACAAAAATTAGAAAAAGTGTAAAATTAATAGTAGTAATTTCACCTATGATGCTATTACTTTTTCATCTTCTTTGTTTTTACTTGAATATGTGAAACACGCATTTGTAAAGCCGAAGGCGAGCCTACAGAAAAACATAATGGTGGCTGTTGGGTTTTTATCAAAGATTACTTCATTGTGTTTATTGTAGAATTTGTATCCCTTGTTCTAAATACGATTTTTTTCGTAACTCACGCAGTTGCAACAAACTAATAGGCAAAATACCTGTTTGTTTCTTTATCCTTATAATATTACTACTCTTTTATCACACTTTATATGGCCATTTCATTTTCTTGGGAACTGAATAACAATCACAAACCGATGTTCATTTAGACCTTTCTTTTTTTCGTTTCAACATCGATTTTTATATGTATAATATTATAATATATAATGATTATACCAATAGGCGTAGATTGTGGAATGGCAGGATTTTTACAAAAATATAATTTACGAAATATATCATTTCCTTTTGATTGGAATGTTACATATAATGGTGTATCTAAATGTATAGATGATAATTTCAATTTTTTTACAGAACCATTAAATAACAGATTTAATAAATATGATATATATTTTTACCACGATTTTGAAAATATTAATTTATTTAATCAAGATAAAGAAAAATATATTAGAAGATATCAAAGATTTATCAATATATTAGAAACAAGTAACGAAGAAATTATATTTTGTAGAAAAGGACATGCTTGTCATCACCATTATGAACATAATGGAAAATATTCTAATATTATAAATGATATTGATGATGCCGAAAAATTAGATATAATTATTCAAAATAAGTATCCACAATTAAAATATAAAATAATTGTAATTTTGGTGTGTGATAAATGTTTTAATCCTATTGAGAAATACAAAAGCAAATCTGTTAAAATTGAAATATATAATATAGCAACCCATCAAGCAGATGATACTATTTTTGAAAATTTATGTCGTAATATTTTTACACCATTGCACATTTAAAACGCCCACCTTTAGGTGGACGTTCTTTATACGCGCTTTGGTAACTGTTACTTTGCAACCGATAAATCGGCGATTTATACCAGTGAAGATTTAAAATGGGACGCCCCATAGGGGCGTCATTTCAAATCGTTACTGATATCCGACTCTTGAAGAATTAAAATGGGACATTTTAATTCTTCAAGGGTTTAAAGGTTTAAAGGTATAAAGGTGCAAAGTATACAATAGAATCGGCGTTTGATTTTTTTTACTACCCTTTATCTACTTATACCTAGGCACTATCATTTTCTATTATACTTTTCATTTCCTTTATATCCGGTAATTTTGGATCATATTCCCACAAATAACGGCAAAAACACCAATCATATTCCTCTTTTTTTTTTTCCTTCATCTTTTTTTCTCCATCTTCTCCCAATAGTTCTCTATCTTCATATGATAATGCATATATTAATTTCTCTTTTTCACTATATTTTTCGCTATACTCTTTCAATTCTATTTTTTCATTATATTTTACTATATCTTCTAGTAATGGTCCGTGTGTACTCTTATACACCTTTTCTTCTTTTTCCACTCCTATATAATAGTTGAATACCCATTCTAACATTTCTTTATATTCCTTTACTTTTTTTTTCTTTTCTTCTTCTTTTCTTATACCAAATATTATTTTGTAGTAACGACTCTCCCATCCTTCTTCTTCTGGACATATATATCGTTCTTTCTCTCTACATATTATCGGCACATTCATTACACATTCCTCTTTTGACCATCTTCTTTTTTCCATTTTTTCTCTTTTTTTATATTCTTCTTTTATGTTTTCTCTTTCTTTTTTTACTAGTTCTCTTATATATTCGTACCATCTTTCCCATTCTATCTTTTTTTCTTTTACCAAGTTTCCACTTCCTTTCACTTTTTCATATGTCTCTTTCAATTTTTCTAATCCATTTGTACGAAGGTTTATTCCTATCATATGTGGCATATAATCATTTCCCAACAACATACTTATCATCATATAATCATACACATTCATTCCTTTTTCTATTTCTTCTTTTAATTCTCCTATATCCAAAAATTCTTTCTTCTCTTTTGATTCTTCTCTGTATATATATAATTTTGACACCCTCTCTTTGTAAATTAATCCTAACATTATCAAGTCCGAATCCAAACCATTTATTAATACTCTCTTTGTACAACAGTCTTTCTCTCTTAAATATTTAAACAATTTATGTTCTCCTTCTCCTCTTTCTTTTGAACTACTTACAATTATTTTTATTTTATTTTTTTTTTCCGTAAAATGTTTTTCTACACTTTCAGATAATGTATTCATAAATTTTGTTCCAGGTGTTATTGCAGATCTATTCCATATTTCTTTCTTATTTAATATACGTGATAAAACATGTGACTTATATCGTCGTCTTCTTTGTTGTTCTACCTTTCCCAAAGGTGCAACTCCATCTAATGCTATAAAGGTCTCTTCTTTTGGATTTATTTCTTCTATTTTTTCTTCCATTTTTTGTATTGTTCTTTTTATAATTCTGTTTTCTATCCCTTCTATTTCTTCTGTTTCAGCTTCTTCACTATATGATTCATATATTAATGTATTACTATCCATTAATAATATATCAATCTCTCCAATCTCCTCTTTTTTTTTCTCTATACCAGGATAATTGCGCATTATGTAAGAGTAATAACTAGGAATACCCATTATTTGATATAATATAATATTTATTTATTACAAATATTATATTATATATCAAATAATATTTAAACCCTTTGTAAAAATATTATAATATTGTATATAAATGGAATTGAATTTGGTTACTTTATTATATTTATTTTTTCGTTTAGCACCTTTTATAATCGCATCATTTTTTTCATTATCTTCTATATTTAATCAAGACCTAAAAGGTCTTATATATTTGATTGGATTATTGGTTGCTTGTTTTCTTACAATTATTCTTGGTAATACTTTACCTATAGCTTATACATATGGTCAAGAACCTGGTACAGATAATTTACGACTAGTAAATGGTGTTTGTAATTTGATTACCATAGGAAAAGACGGTTCATTTTCAAAAATTCCACTGGGTATTTCTATACTAACATATACATTGATTTATTTAGTTTATATAATTGCAATTAATCATATAGAATTATCCAATTTACCGACATTAATATTATTACCAATGTTGATCCTTGGTGATCTTATTTGGAATATTAAAAATGATTGTTATAAACCATTAGGAATTTTTATAGCACTTGTTATTGGTGGTTTAACTGGGTGGGCTTGGGCTGCGATTGTAAATACTTTCAAACAGCCTCAATTATTCTTTTTGAATGTAGGTGGAAATAAGACAGTATGTCATCGTCCTTCAAAACAGTTATTCAAATGTCATTTTAGACAAACAGATATTATAAAAGCACAAAAAAAAAATTAAAAAAAAATAAAACATAATATAAATGCCATTTTTAGGAAGCCGAATATATATCTTTTGTTTTTTGAGAAACGGTTACACCATTTCTATATTCTTCATAAATTACAAAAATAATTATTATGAGAAAAAATATGTAGTCTTCTTACTAAATATTTTTTTATTGATCGAATGAATGAATATTGATATTAAACCAATTTTTTAATATATTGCATAGATTTGCTCGTGATAAATCAGTTGCCAATAATTTTTTACTACGATTACGATCAGAAAAATGTATCATAAAATTGCGAATCATATTATTAGTTATAGCCAATGAATATTTTTCATGCAACTGTTCAAAAGGGAAATGTGGATACCCTTTCATTTTATTTACATCATTATGGAATTTATGTATAAGCATTATAAAATCCATCTTTGTTTGTATGGTATTGAAATTTATATTATCTAAATAGGTTTTAGCATGATTTGAACAATCTGGACAAGGTAAATTTACACATATTGCATAAACATTATTCAATAGTTCTGTACGTATTCGTTGAAATTCACTTTCTTTTACCTTTATAGATAGTGTGTGTAATAAAAACCATATAGGTTCTCCCCATTTTACTTTTTTAATTATATTTTGTGTTTGATCTACATCAGTAACAACAGATGTTATTTGGACATTTTGATTTGTAATAGGAATAATATTTTTGATAGGCATTGTAAACATTTGATTAAGTTGTCTCGTAGATGTGTTTGCAATCGTATGAGAACTGAAAAACTTCATATTCATTCTGTATATTGTATAAGAATACAATAAAAACATAATAAATACAACTAAATATATACAAATAATATACATGGCAGAAACAAAAGAACAACTGGTCAATTTAATTAAAGAATGGGTAAAACTAGATAATGACATTCGTAAATTGCAAACTGAAATAAATGCAAGAAAAAAAGAAAAAACAAAAATGTCAACACAATTAATGACTGTTATGAAACAAAATGAAATAGATTGTTTTGATTTGAAAGACGGTCAAATAGTATATACTAAAAAAAATATCAAAAAGCCCATTACAAAAAAAATATTATTAGATATTTTGAATAAATTTTATAAAGGTGATTATATGAAAGCGATTGAATTAAATGAATTTATACTAAATAATCGCGAAGAAACAGTACAAGAAATGATCGTGCACAAAATAGATAAAGACTCGTCTATGTAAATTCTTTTATTGTTATCTTCCCGTTTATTTCTATGCTTTTGGCAATAATCTGCGGATTTATTTTTTCGTTTAATATATCTTCAGTTCGATATACATTTTTATATTCATCTATATAATATACAATACCATCAATCTCGTGTGCAACAACCTCTAATTTCTTATTGCAATCATCACAAATATCTTCTTGTAAGAAACCATTCGGTGTACCTTTTGTATGTGTTCCACAATATTCGCTTCCATCTTTTCTCCGTCTAGTACATTGCTCATTATTCGCTCGTTTTGCATTACACCGATTTGATTGTGGAATAGAATTCTGTATTCTCTTTCTTTTTACAAAATCGTCTTTTGTTAATGAAAGTCGTTTGTAGTCATAAATATATTCTAATAAATCATTGACTTTTTTCTTATCATCTATTTGCAATTCGTTTATTTTTTGTTTTATATTATCTTTAAAAGAAACAATATAGCCTTCAATAGATTTGTTAATTCGTTTTTCCATCTTTATATAAATATTTATATGAAGATATATTTACTTCAATTTTATAGTTTTATATAAAAAATGATATAAAGAGTATATTATGTAAACCGTCAACTACTATTTTATCTAAAACATTTTGTACATTTTATCAAATACATCAATAGCCAATGCACATGTTGTTTTCAAATGCTGGCGTAACATATGTTTATCTGTTGGTAGTTTGTATGCTATACGAATTTTACTATCTAATTCATGTGGATGAAGTTTTTTAAATCCACAAAAACTGAATATCTCTTCATCTATATAGTATTTTTCATAAAGAATATATTCCAATACTTTTCCAACCGTATAATCTTCATTTTCTAGTGTTATATCATAACAATTTTCAATAGTTGTTTCGCTCATTGTTATTGGTACAATATCACTATCTATTCCATGTATCATATCGGTAAATTTATTACGCAATACAATGCAAGCTTTTTTTATAAGCGCTTTATTATCAAATTGACCTATTGTTTGTATTACAAAGTCAAAACTATTTTCTTCAAATTGACGTTGTGCATCTAATAAATAGAAATTTTTCTTTTCAAATTCAATCTCTTCTTTTGTTGCTTCTTCAGATACTAATCTCTCTCTCATTTTGTCCCATATATCATCTATTTTTTGTAAATTGGGCGTATTTGCATAAGCACACTTAGAAACGACACTGTACATGCCATTTACTTTTGCTGTACTGACAACAAACTGACATGTCAATGAAATATGCTCACCTGGTATAGAATCACTTATTTTTGGTCGCAAGCGAATAAAATCTATATATGACTGTGTTAAATTATTTTTTGGGAAAATTGTTCTCACTTCATCCTGACTCATATATTTTCCAGTTTGAATATGTTTTATTTTAAAATCTTCTGTAGTAACTATCATCATAGATTCTGTATCATTTTGAATATCTAATTCTAATATATATTCATTAGGAAAGGTTTCTATTTCTTTTTCGTTAGAAATGTATACAGGAATACTACTTAATCTTTGTTTCACTAATTCATTATGTAGTCTACATGTATTTATTTTTATCTTACATTTATCGTCTTTATAAATATCTGTTCCTAAAACAACACTTTTTATATCACTTAATATTGTTCGGCGTATGGCATTTGCTAAACTCACATTTATATTAGACAATGTAAAGTTAAGTATATCATTTTCTTCAGAAATATTTTTTAAAACTGGATTCATTTTCTAACTAATACTATTATATATAAAATAATATATTTATATCAATTTTATATTCTTGTAAAAATATTTATTTCACTACCAACAACAAAGCAATGAGAACGAAAAAAAGGATTAATGGAAACAAAACTAATAACCATGAAATAATAGGTGCTCCTGCACGACAAATCAAATTCAATATCCATGTCCAAAATATAACATAAACGAATTTCAAAATGAAAATTAAATATACACTAGACACATTACATGAATATTGTCCTAGACAATATAATTGATCATTACCATAATTTTGAAAGGCCATTATTACAATAGCCACTAAAGATATAACTAAATAAAGAAGTGCAGGAGGGCATATATTTTTCAAACCAGCAATTGCCATATTGTATATATTATATATAATATATATAATTTCTAAACAAAGGGAGTTTCTATTTTTGGTGGAAATTCTCCTGCATTTATTCTATTAGCTAAAACCATATTTGCAGAATAAGGTGTACCTGCAGTTGTATAAAATGTTGATACTATATTATTTCCACCTTTTTTAATTTTTTTCATTTTCATTTTTTTCATTTTCTTTGTTTTGTTTTTTTTCATTTGGAGTTTCTTTTTTTGTGATTTGTTTACTTTGCTTTTATGTTTTTTTTCACCACCGGTCATTTGTGGCAATAATCGTGTAGAAATTATTTTACTTGGATCACTTGGATCATCAACTACATTAAATAATGGATTTGTATATTTATTATTTGTATCAAAAAAAATACTACCACCTTTTTGGATATCTACTGTTGATGTTTGCTGACATCCGCAACCACCTGTTTTCAAATTTTTTCTTGGCATTATATATTTTACATATATTTTATTCAATATCAACATGTGTTAACATATGTCTTCTGCAACACATATTTAAAATTCGCAATTCATCTAATACTTCGCCTTCCGCTGTTTTTTCCATATTGTCTTTTGTTAAATAAACAACCCTATCTACTTTCAATCCATTTGCCAATTTTTTTTTGCGAACTTCAGCTAAATAATATCTATATTTATCTGCTAATATCATGCTGCATGTAAAACAACGAATGGGAATAATCATTTATATATAATATATGTATTATATGTAATCATTTTATATATTTTATTCAATTTTATAAAATACATGCGAATATTATGGATGTATTTATTTCTTAGCTGATGCAGGCATCTTTTCCATGCCTTCAAAACGAGCACCTAGACGCCAAACAAGTTTGTGGGTAAAATAGAAGATAACAGCAAAGACAATCGCATGAACAGCAGCAACTGTCCATTTACTTCCTTTAGGTGGAAGACGGAGAAGAATAGCAGGTGTTAAAAGAAAGAAAAGAACGGCAGCATAAAGAGAAACAATTAGACTCATTATATTATATAAAAATATATTTTTCCTAAATATATATTAAAAGACATAAATGAAAAATATTATTTTCATTTTTTTCGCAATAGGTGTCATTTTAATATCATTATATTTAGCAATGAATAATAATTCGTTCAAAAGCTTTAGTTCCACTTTTGAAGAGAACACCAATAATAAAATGAACGAAGGGTTTCAAATTGGTACAGCAGGAATAATATCTCTATGTGATAATAATTCAACCGATCAATATTGTTATGATATTACATACATAGATCCATCATCTTCAAACGAAATACATACAAAAGCAAAAATAGATCCAAATTATTATATAGATGCAAAAGGTATGTTGAATATGGTACCTTATGGATATATTCCGTCCTCCGACAAAAAATCATATATTCCTAAAAGTAAAAAAACAATATACGAAAAAAACGAAATAGATACAGAAAATCAAAAAATACAAGACAGTGTGAATAAAATTACAGATACCAACTACAACAAAAATTTATTTTCAAACAAAGCGAAACCAATAGATTTTTTGAACCAGCAAAAAATAAGTGCAACCGATGAGAACCAAACATCAAATAAAAGTTATAATTCGGACAATTTAAATATAACTTATCATGCTGAACCTACACTTAATACAGATGAAGGTGCAGCTGGTGTTGGTAAAATGTGGATTAAAGATAATTCAGGTAATTTGATCTCAGTACCTTATACAGATATTAGTAATACAACTCTTTATTATCAAACAGGATCATATCCATTCGGGCCATCTTCCTATGTTCCTAATTATGAAGAAAGTGTATTCTTAAGTAAATTAACAAATAAACCAACTGTTTCTCAAATATATGATTTTGCATCCCAAAAAAGTGGTTTTTGTGAAGGTACAAAATCATCCATGTTTCAACGAGAACAAAAATGCAATCAAACAGATGGAAATACTTGTGCATCTACAGATTGTTGTGTTTTTCTAGGTGGAGAGAAATGTGTTGCAGGTGATATATATGGACCATCCATAAAAGCGAATTATAGTGATTTCTTACTTGTAAACAGAGATTATTATTACTACAAAGGAAAATGTTATGGTAATTGTTGATAGATTTTTCATTTTTCATTTTCATTTTTATTATATAATAAAATAAACATCATATAGCAATAGGTTATCATTTTATAGTATTTTATAACCCATTGTTGTTTTCTTTTTAGTTTTTATTTGATTTGTTTTATGAAGATCATTATGACATTTTTCGCAAACGCTTGTTAGATTGGCTTTGTGATTTTTATGGAAAGAACCAATATATCCATTTTTATCAGCATCTTTTTGAGGAGATAAATGATGTGTTTCTTCTGCTATTTCATTTTTACATATTTCGCATATACCTCTTATTTTTTTACTATTATAAACTGTCTGTTTATGTTGAAGTTCTCCTTTTTTATCAGGAAAATATTTATTACGGAACGAATATGCCAATTCTAAAAATGTATCTTCCATATATAACGATTTGCATACTTCTAACCCATACATACTACTTCCTTGTCCATCTTTCAATACTCTATCATAAACAAGTATTTTATTACCATTATCATAATGAACACTCATATGTTTTACTCCCAATTTTGTTAACTTCTGTATTTCTTCATATTTTGTAATTTCATGGAAATGTGTTGCAAAAAGAAAAGTAGCACTTTTTTCATGAAGTTCTATTAATCCAGCTGAAAATAATGATAGAGCGCTTTCGATCTCTGTTCCTGAACATAATTCATCTCCTAAAACAAGACTATTTTGATTAGCCATTTTCAATATAATGCGCAGTTCTGACATTTCAACAGCAAATGTAGAAAGACCTTTAAATATATTATCATTACCGAGAATTCTTGAAAATATTGCAGTATAAGGTTTATATCGAAATGATGCACATGGTACATAAAGACCAGTTTGGGCCATAATAATAGATATACCTATAGCGCGTATAAAACTAGTTTTTCCTACTGCATTTGTACCATAAATAAGCATTCCATTATATTCATTCGGTGTTGATAATGATAAATCGTTTGTCACATAGATTTCATTTTGTTGAATATGTTCAATCAATACATGTCGCAATCCTTTTATATCAAAGAAAGATTGTTCTTGCGAGCAATCAATAACCGGTTTACAATAATTATATGTTTTTGCAATATATGTTTTACATTGTAAAAGATCTAACCGAATAATCCATTTTATAAGAACTTCTATTTTTTCATACCACAATTCTTCCAATGTTCTCAAAAAAACAGAAAAAGCCTTTGAAATTTCTTCCGATATTTGTTCTTTCAAATACAAAATCTTTTTTATTACATTAGATAATTGAGGGAATTCAATTTCTTCATTTGCACTAGATGCTTTTATAAACCGAATATCTTTTACAGGTATTTTGAAATCAGGTAAAAATTCAATTATTTCTTTTTGTTTGAGAACTTCTCTCAAAAGTTCTCCTCTTTTTTTTGTGATTTGTAATGTTGATCCAGATTTATCTGTCTGATGTATTTTTACATATTCAATTTCATCAGCTGGTGTTTGCATCATATTATTTAATACTTTGTGAACTGTTGAAAAAATATGTATATTTTGAGAATATTCATATGATTTTTTGTCCAGGTTCTCACAAATCCCTTTTTGAATTATATTTTGAGAGAAATTAGAAACTGTTTCTATTCCTTTACATTTATCAATCAACAAAACCGATTCTATATATTTTAATAATTCATTGGATATATTATCAATATATTCTGCATCTTTTGTTATTGAACTTATAACATTTTTTTGAGAACATAAATACATAGAAATTTCTAGGTTCTCAAAAAATGTTATATTCAATTGTTGAATATGTCGTATACTTTCATACAACAAAAATATAGAATTTGGATAAATTTTGTTAGCAACTATTTGTCTACATATTTTTTCCAAATCGCGGATTTTATGTAACTGTTTTCTTACATTTTGTAAAATCTCATCTGGTTCTCGTATAAATAATTCGGTAATGCGATATTCTTCTTCCAACCAATCTTTATCAAATGTTGGATTTGTAATCTGTGATTGAAATGCTCGACGACCCATTGGATTGCAACATTTATTTAAAAATGATAATACAGATGAGAACTTACCTGATTTTTTCCCGTCGATTGTATCATCATCAATAATATTTAATTGTTTCAATGTATGATTAGCAAGAACCATTCGTTTTCCTGAATTATTAAATATTGGTATTTTGATTTTTCGCACTAAATCCGGATTATGTTCTTGTAAAAAATTTAACAAAAAACAGAATGATTGTGTTGCCACCATATAGGTTTGAAATTCTTTGCATATTTGGTAAGATTCTTCACCAAAAAAGGTGGACAATATATGTGAAATATATTTTTGTTTTTGACAGTTCTCTACCATTTCATATTTTTTCATATTTTTTTCCGTTTCTAAAATAATTTTATGTATGGTATTGGTTCTCAATCCAGAATATTGAACAATCGTATTTGTTTCTTTTTCAGTGAGTGTTGAAATAACAATGGCTTCACTTGGTGAAATGATAGATACATATCTTTCTAATTCATCAAAAGTAGTAGGATTCATTACAAAGGATGTATCGTATTCAAAAATACATGATTCACCAGTAAAAATATGAGAACTTGAAATTCCACAAACTAATTGTACAGTATTAGTATTCAACATTTTATGTGTAGTTAACCATATACAAATTATATTATTAGATAATTGTTGAGAACTTTCAGTATCATACGAAATATATGTACCAGGAGAATAAACCCCATAAAAATCTCGAGTTATATTTTTTGGATTTGTCATATTTTGAACATATACGACTGCAGTAAAACCGTTATTTGTAGCTATTTTCAAATACTTATCAAGCGAATAATCTCGAAAACCTGCCATTACAATAGTACCTTCTGCAACATCAATTTCTTTTGCAGACATATTCAATTGAGCGATTTGTGTAAATTCATCTACGCGACTTTTTGATATATCACCTGATGTATCTTGAATACCATACATTTCAAAAAAGGCACCTACTTGATAAAACAAAATTGTTTTTTTGCCATATTTTTCTAAATAGTCGCTTGTTATTGTAAAATATTGATCATATATACTATCTTTTTTTGCAGAGCTTGTTTTTGGTGGCATGTCAATTTAATTCAATATAAATAAAATTATATTTTTATATTCATTTAGACGCAATATTGTATTTATGTTATATGTTCAATACCGATTTTTTATATTTAGGATACAAAAAGTATAAAGATGAAACATTAGAAGTCAAAAATAATTATTCATTATCGTTTGAAAACTTAAACGATGATGAATCAAATATACAGCAATATATAAATACAAAAACCGTAGAAAATAAAACAATAATTCCCAAAAATAATTTTTCTAAAAAAATGTGTAATTATCTTGTTTTGTCATCTATTATTTCAACACTTATTTTCTTAATTTTATTCATTTTTATTGAGTATCATTCAAAAAATTAAAAAGCAAATTATCAGGATTATGGTTTTGTATTTCACCACAAACAAGTGAAACGCTTTCATACATTTTACGCAAAACATCGTTCGGTGCATTTGTTCCTATTTTAATAAACCCTTTTTTTATTAAAAATTTTCGCACATCTTGTATAGGGGTTTGTCTCAAAAGTTGCGCATCAGTAGATATTCTATTGCGAATCGTTTTATTAGATACCAAAATACCGATTTGCGGTTTTATTTTTGATCTTCCTACATTATATGTTCTTTTAAAAATTTTTTTTCGTTTTAGATATTTAATCTTTTTTTGATTATTATCATCAAATATTTTATGTGTTGTTTTTTTGTATTTTTGTATTATTTCAGTAGGGTTACGATCTTGCATTTGCATATTTACCGGCGATTTTTCTAAAAATTGAAATGGTTCAGTATCATTTGTTTTTTCAAAAGTAGATATTTTATTTTGATTTTGATTTTGATTTTGATTTTGGATATTTGTTTTATATGTAGAATCCATATGAGGATAATGTCTATGTGTTTGGTTATACCAATTTCTATATGTAGGTAGAGTACCGTTCTTTAAACATCCAAATTTTGGGGACATAGGTAATTGAATTGCTGGTGTTTTTAATTCCATAGTTTCGGGTGTATTTATAGGAATTTTATTTATGACAGAAATATTTGGTTCATTTGTATATGATTGTGATAGATCTTCATGTGTATTTATATGAATAGTATTATTTGGTTGCAATAAAACAGAACTTATATTTTCATTTGGATATTTTTTGAATGTCATATTATGGTTTTTATTTTCATAATTTTTTTCATGATTTCTATTTTGTTCATTTTCATGTTTACTTACAATTGAGGAAAAAAAATCAAGAGATTCATTGAAATCTCTATTAAATTCGTTTACAGAATTTGTGGAAACAGATATGTTCTCTTTTTTTGGAGTAACTGATTTTTCAAATAAACGTTTGTATTCTTCTTGTTGTTTTTCTCTTATCATTTTCAAAACATTTTTTCTAAGTGTTTTATCCCTTTGTTTTTTCTCGGTTGATTTTATTTTTATTTTTGGTACTGGATCCTTTTTGCGAGATGTATTCTTTTCTGTAGTAACCTTGAATAAATCAGGATTTATTTGTATTGTTTTTCTCTCAGACATGTAGTTATTAGATGGCACGAAAAAAAAATAAATAAAAAAACGGTTATATATACATATTTTTCATAAAATTTGGTTTTGTCTCTTCTTTATTTTTCATAAATATGTCATACCTTTTTATCTAAATGATCTAATGATATTTTCTTACGAATATTCGGTAATTTTCCATATATTCTTTTCCCATGTGTAATTTTAGTATATGTGAAAAGAGCATCCATATCACGACCGTAATATTTGCACCATTCAATTCATTTATCAGTAACTGTTGCAATTGAATCTCTAGTGGGACGCTCTGCTTCGCTAGAGGCGTCCCATTATAAATCTTCACATGCATAAATGTGCAATGGTGTAATTATTTTTATTTTTTCTCAAAATAATATAGATGACTAAAGATAATACATAAGATTATTAAATTTATGCGGTTAAATATTACTTGAATAATGATAAAGGAGATGGGTATAATAAAACTTGTAAACTATTTTCATTGTAAGAAATCCACTTTACGAGATTGGATCAAAAGATATAATACTTCTAAAAATCTTACAAGAAGAAATCGAAAACCAATTTCTTATAAGATTACTAAACCACAAGTAAGAAAAACTGCGTTGGAATTATTGAAGAAAAACGAACAACTTACTATGAATGAATTAGCTTTTGATATCAAACAAAAATATCCTACTTTTGTTATTACACATCAACATAAAGGGCAGGTTATTAGAGATAATAACCAAACAAGAAAAAAAAAGAACAAGACGCGAGCATTTTCCAAAAGAAAGATGCAAGAAACCAATCGATAAACAATCAGAAATAAATTCTTTTTGCCAAAAAATAAAAACACGTAAAAATCCAATAAAGATGTATCTATATTTGGACGTTCAAAATGTGCAAATGTGTAAAATTGGAATGAACAAATTGGTTAGGTCCTATATTATGAAATGAAAATTAGCATTTATTTGATAAATCATTTTTATATATTCGCTTTCATCCTGTATTTTTTCATTTTTCTATATAATGTTTTATTTTTACACATTTGCACCTTTAAAATGCCGATTATATATGATTATTCTGCCTTTGGTAGAATAATCAAGATATAAAAGGTAATTTATCGGTTGCAAAGTAACAGTAACCAAAGCACTTATAAAGAATCTAAAAAATTGAAGCGAATATATATTTATTAAGACATTCATTATGTCTACAACTACATCTTTGAAAATGAAAGATCTAAACAAAACAATACATGATGTAACTGCCAATATATATGACGATTTGTATCAATATACTGATAAAACCAAAATTATGGATGCAGAACGAAACATTTTAGAACATTTGGGGAAATATGTAGAAGAACCATATGAAATCATTGAATCTTATTTTGAAGGTCAACATCTAGACAGATTAGTGAGACATCAAATAGAATCATATAATAATTTCATAAATTATCAAATACAAAAAACAATTGATATGTTTAATCCAGTTACGATTCATTCTGAGCATGATTATGTTCCTGAACATGATAAACATTTATTGGATGTTGTCGTCAAATTTGAAAATTTCAAATTGTATCCACCGCAAATTCATGAAAATAATGGTGCTACAAAAATGATGCTTCCTCAAGAAGCTCGTATACGAAATTTTACTTATGCATCTACAATGACAGTAGATTTATCTATTGAATATATTGTTAGAAACACTGAAAATATGGATACACCGAAAATCATTCGCAAATTTTTACCAAAAATCAATATTGGAAAAATGCCAATTATGGTAAAATCTTCCATTTGTATGTTATATCAAAATCGCCATATTCAGCCATTATATACAGGAGAATGCAATATGGATTGCGGCGGTTATTTTATAATAAAAGGATCTGAAAAAACAGTATTAGGTCAAGAAAGAGCAGCAGAAAATCGTATTTATTGTTTTGACGGAAAAAATACTACAAAATGGTCATGGTTTGCAGAGATCAAATCCGTTCCTGATTTCAAATGCATTTCACCAAAACAAATAGAAATGATGATTGCTTCAAAAAATAACGGTTTTGGAAACGGTTTATACATATCAATACCAAGAATAAAACAACCGATTGAATTATTTGTTCTATTTCGCGCACTAGGTGTTATATCTGACAAACACATTTGCGAATATATCTTGTTAGATATTGACAATTCATTCAATAAAGAATTATTAGAATCACTACATGCATCTATTATTGATGGTAACAAGTATATTACACAAGAAGATGCATTGAGACATATTACATCCATGGTTGCTTACATGCCAATCAATATGGATAAAGAAACAGGTGCAAAGAAAAAGAGGGATTTTGCACAAGAAGTACTAGATAATGATCTATTTCCTCATTGTACATCACTTTCACAAAAACTGTTTTTATTAGGATATATGGCAAAAAAACTATTACAAACATGTAAAGGTTGGCTTCCGCCAGATGATAGAGATTCATATATAAACAAACGAATAGAACTTACTGGAACATTACTGAATAATCTTTTTAGAAACTATTTCAACAAACTAGTAAAAGAAATGCAAAAACAAGTGATTAGAGAAATCAATATTGGTTCATGGCGATCGACAGAAGATTTTGAAAATATCATCAATATGACAAACATATATAAAATAATGAAATCAACCACGATTGAAAACGGAATTAACCGTGCTTTAGCAACAGGCGATTTTAGTATTAAACAGTCAAACAGCAGCAAGGTAGGAGTTGCACAAGTACTGAATCGTCTTACTTATGTTGCAAGCTTGAGTCATTTGCGGCGTATAAACACACCATTAGAAAAAAGCGGTGAATTAATTGCACCAAGAAAGTTACATAATACAACATGGGGGTTTTTGTGTTTGACAGGAGATACGAAAATACTAATGGCAGATGGAGTTACTAAAAAACAAATAAAAGATATGGCAGATGGTGATGAAGTCATTACAGTTCATCCCGAAACACTCATCGATGAACCATCAACAATTCATTCCTTCTTCAGTAAAATGCCAGACAGACTTTTTGAATTAACTACAATGAATGGGAAAAAAATACGAGCTACTGGAAATCATCCATTTCTTGTAAATCGCAATGAGACAAATACATGGGTAAATGTAGACGAATTACAAAAAAATGACAAAATGGTTGTTCGTAATGAAAATAGACAATATACCATAGATATATTGTTATCTATTTGCGAAATAGAACCTGAATTAGTATATGATTTTACAACTAGAAGTGATAATCATTCATTTGTTGCAGGTTCGTTTGTTACGCATAACTGTCCAGCAGAAACTCCAGAAGGTCAGTCCATTGGAGTTGTGAAAAACATAAGTTATTTGGCACATATTACCATACCTACTAATAGTACTGCATTGCGTGAATATGTAAAACCGCTTATTATTCCAATAGAAGATATTGCGTCATCTAGTGATTTATATGGAAAAGTAAAAGTATTTGTCAATGGATCATGGATTGGTATTTGTGAAAAACCAATGGAATTATATGCAGATATGAAAGATAAAAAATACAAGGGAATCATAAACATTTATACTTCCATTGTATTCGATTATAAAATGTGCGAAATTCGTATTTGCAATGATGGTGGTAGATTAAGTAGACCTGTTTTAAAAGTGCGTAACAATAAAGCAATGATTACAAAAGAGGTTATTCAAAAATTATCTGCAAAAGAAATAAGTTGGAATGATTTGTTGACATCATGCAAATTAGATGAATCGGTTATTGAATATATTGATCCAGAAGAACAAAATTATGCAATGATTGCCATGAAATCAAAAGAAAATTATTTATTAAAAGATCAAAATGGTCAATATAATTATACCCATTGTGAAATCCATCCATCTACAATATTTGGTATTTTAGCCTCATGTATTCCATTTCCTGAACATAATCAAGCTCCAAGAAATACATACCAAACTGCAATGGCAAAACAAGCTATGGGAGTATATGCTACAAATTATGATCATCGTATGGATAAAACATCCTATGTTCTAAATTATCCGACTAGACCGCTTGTAGAAACAAGAGTAATGAATTTCTTGCACTTGAATAATATACCATCTGGCTGTCAAATCCATGTTGCGATTATGACACATACTGGATACAATCAAGAAGATAGTGTTTTAATAAACAAAGGGTCTATTGACAGAGGATTATTTTTGGCAACGATTTATCATACGGAAAAAGACGAGGACAAAAATATTATTCGTGACGAAATTATAAGATGTAAACCTGATAAAAATAAAACAAAAGGAATAAAGTTTGGTAATTATGAAAAACTAAATGATAAAGGATTCATACAAGAAAATAATTTGGTAGAGAACCGTGATGTCATTATCGCCAAGATTATCCCTATCAAAGAAAATCGTAATGATCCAACAAAGACAATCAAATATGAAGACCAAAGCAAAACCTTCCGTACAACCGAAGAAACATATATTGATAAGAATTATACAGGAAGAAACGGTGATGGATATAATTTTGCAAAAGTGCGTGTGCGTACACTAAGAAAACCGGTAATGGGGGATAAAGTAAGTTCGAGACATGGACAAAAAGGTACAGTTGGTAATATTATACCTGAAATGGATATGCCATTTACTCGCGAAGGATTGCGACCAGATATTATTATTAATCCACATGCAATACCATCTAGAATGACGATTGCACAGTTGAAAGAAACACTACTTGGGAAAGTGTTATTGCAATTAGGTATGTTTGGTGATGGAACTAGTTTTGGAAACCTAGATGTGAAAACAATTGCGGAAGAATTACAGCGAGTTGGTTATGAAAGTTATGGTAACGAAATCATGTATAATGGATTAACTGGTGAACAATTAGAAACTAGTATATTTATAGGTCCAGTATTCTATCAAAGATTAAAACACATGGTGAATGATAAGCAACATAGTCGGTCTATTGGACCCATGGTGAATTTGACAAGACAACCTGCTGAAGGAAGAAGTAGAGATGGTGGGTTTAGAATTGGTGAAATGGAAAGAGATGTAATGATTGCACATGGAGCATCACGATTTTGCAGAGAAAGATTATATGATTCATCAGACAAATATAAAGTATATGTTTGCAAAAAATGCGGTTTAACTGCATCATATAATGACGGCAATACTAGCAAAATGTATACGCATGCAGATTTCTCCATACATTTATGTAAAACATGTGGAAATAAAACCGATTTTGCAAAGGTGGAAATACCATATGCATATAAGTTATTATCTCAAGAATTACAGTCAATAAATGTTGTTCCTAGAATTATTACAGAATAAATATTTTACACCTTGGCATCTTTACATGTTTACATCATTGGAAATTTAACATTTTACTTGAACAATAACATCATACTATCTAAAGGATACTGATTTATATGTTATTTATTTGTTAGGGAACTTATAGTAAGAACCACACCTAAATATTTTGTATTGGTTTATCAGGAGAAGGTGTAGATTCTTCTTTATCTACCGTCTTTGTTATTTTCATACAGTTCCCTTTTTTTTTGCAATCTATTTCATATTTCATATTGTTCATATAAAAATATGCATTCATCAAAACATATGCAACAAAATAAAAAAAAAAAAAATAGAACAATACTGAAAAAAATGTTATTTTTTTAGGGAATAAATCATATAAATTTTGTGGAATATTTTGTAAAAAAGTAGGTGTAGGACGCAAAAAACTTTGCATAATTTTCAAATAAGTAGTTGATTTTGCTAAAAAATCCATTATATATCTTTCGTATAAAAGATATATGTATTTTTATACTAAATTCTATATAATTGTATAAATGGAGAATAATATACCAAGTAATTATGAAATTAATGATATTCGCGAATCACCTGATTTTAAAGGGGAATCCTTTTCAGGATATAAAAAAACAGAAGTGCGAAACCAATTGTTGCAAAATATGATAAAAGGTAAAATAGAACCAGCATGTTATTGGTCTGCTGAATTAATATGCGCAGGTCATTTTATGGAATTATGGGAGACAATTATTCATTATACTGGAAAACATATACATCTAGGAAATCCTAAAATCGTACCCTATTTAGAAATGCGATTTCAAGTTTTTAGAAATATTATTAGAAGTGGTCGACATCATACAGAACTACAATTGCGCAATAATCAAACGATACGCAATTTATTTGCAGAAATAATAGCAATACTTACTTATTCGAATCGTAAACATAGTTTTGAATCTATTAAAATAAATCGTGTAGAAGAATTCGATATGACACAAATGACGGAAAGATTAAAAGCGCCCTCCATGAAATATGCAGAAAGTATATTCAAAAAAGACGATCCTAAAGAATTGTATATTGCTATTAATGAATTTTCCTATAATATTTCGGAAGAAAGAAGAAATATGTTAACTGCATGTTATTGGATTGAATGGGTCATTGAGTTTGATCTTATATGCAGAAAAAGAAAAGAAAGTTGTTTTTGTGAGAGAAGAAATATTAATGTTGAAAATAAGTATCAAAAAGATATTATATGGTTGATATGGGATGCACTTATGAAATATGCGAATGAATCCGGGCGCCCATTTATTACAAAATTAATGACATCCATTATGAATATTTTTTGCATAAAATATACAACTGGTTCATGCAAAAAGAGAAGATATTTGTTTTATTTTGCTGTTGCTTTATTAACGGAACCGATTCAAACAAATATTGAATTAATTACAAAAAAAGAACTAATACAAAATGTTACTGAAAAAATAAACGAAATCTATAAGCAAATAAAGAAAAATGAGAAAAGTCCAGGTACTGATTATTTGTTTAACAATTTAGATAAACAAGCCAGTTATGAAAAATCTATTAGAAAACTTGAAATGATGGAAAGTTTAGACTTTGTACCAAGAAATGAAAATAATATATGAATAATATATAAGATTTATATGCCAAAAAATCCAGAAGTAATAGGTGAAGGTTCATATGGTTGTGTTATCAAACCGAGTCTTCCATGTAGTAATAAAAAAATTTCATATAAAAATAAATTATCAAAAGTAATGATTTCAAAAAATGCCATTAAAGAATTGAAAGAATATATTATAATATCTTCTGTGGATAAAAAAAAAGATTTTTATTTAGGTGTTCCGCTACATTGCAAACTAAAAAAAACAAAAAAAGTAATAAAAGTATTGAAGAAATGTAAACATTTGAATGCAAAATACCGAAAAAGAGGGAAAACGGAAAAAAAACTGGATCTATTAGTCATGAATGATGGCGGTGAAAATATGAAAAATGTCTCTAAAATGATGGAACAATTGTTTCCTACTGAAGAAAATAAAAAAAGGGTTATGAAAATATGGGTTGAAATGTATAGACTGTTTAGAGGTATTCAAGTTTTTCAAAAGCATCATATTTTGCATCATGATATCAAACCGCAAAATATAGTATATGATAGTGAGAAAAACCGAGCAAATTTTATTGATTTTGGTCATATGCGGAACATTGAAATGGAAAAGAAGAAAACACGCAATTCCGATAATTGGGAATATGAATCGCCTTTTTGGAATTATCCTCTTGAAGTCCAATTTTTAAATAAATATCAGTTCCAGATGTTTGCTCATAAAAAAAAAGAGGAAAGAAAAAAATATTTCAAATTATTAGAAGATGATTTGAAAAACAATCGCGATACTGATTTTGTCATTGCCTTTATGACTTTTTTTGAAAATATTTCGCACAATAAGTCTAGTACCGAAAAAAAACAGTTATACAATAAATATTTGCATGCGTTTTATGAATTAATAATGGAGCAAATAATTATTGATGATTATGACGCATTTTTGAATAAATCCATGCAAACAATTGATGTATATGGATTAGGAATGACATTACTGTATTTATTATCTCGTTCGTCACATTTTTTCACCGATTCTGTTACCAAGAAATTGGAATCTTGTTTCTTTTATATGACGACCCCCAATTTAAAAGAGCGTTTTACCATTGATGTTGCCATGCGCGAATTTGAAATTATAATGATGGAAGCAGATATTCATCTTTGAACTATAAATGATACTGTATGTATAATATACAGTATCATATGATGACGGTTTATGTATTCACAGAAAATATCTAAAAACTAGAGCCGAAAGACCCACCCAATACGCTATTGGCAGCCATTGGTCCCATGAATGATCCCATATCAGGAGATGCCATTCCAGAACCGCGTATCATTGTATCATATGTTCCTTGGGATGGTTTTGTTGATGCAATGGGTGCTGGTGGAAATGTTCCTGTTTGTATAGCAGGATTATCTAAAAAATCGGCTTGACTTGGACTATGCATTTGTTGTTGCATAGGTGCAGATACTCGTACAGTATTTTTAACAGAATTCTTATCTGCAGATTTTACAGTAGATCCATTCCATAATTGATTTATGCGATCAACTATAATATTTACTTTAATACCGAGTTTTGTTTGAATACTTAATACAAGTACTAAAAATGCTAAAATAACATTTGTCAATGTCAAATGTTCATATTTAAATCCACTATATGTAGGAAAATAGGTGATAACACGATGGATAATGATAATTCCGCAGAACATGACAATTAATTGAATAAATATTTCTGCTAAAACTTCTAAAGTTGATTTTTCAGTGTCTGCCTCCGGAATGAATCTCTGTATTGATTTATTCAATAATACTATAGGAATAACTGCCATGATGGCATATTGTATAACATTCAAAAACTCTGCTTTCCCTTCTTGTGTAGAAGAAAATACATGATTTAAAAATGTTTTTTTTGATGGTTCGGTTGTTTCTTGCAATATATCCATTATACAGATTCATTAGAAATTATAATCATAAAAATGGTTACAATGGTTACAATAGATCAATCACCATGGGGAAAATCTTGGCGATTTCTTGTGCGCATGCTAAAGCAATATCTATGTGTTCTTTTTGCGTACCATTTCCTGTTCTCAATTGCAAATAATGAACCCACGATCGCAAAGTGCCATTCATATACATTCTTGACAAGGTCATTCCTTCTGGTAAAACAGCGCGCGCTTGTTCTTTCGCAATTCCATTTGTTAATGCCCATTGATACGTTTCATTAGACATATTTGCAATATCTTCTTGTTTCTTTTTCCAAACTGTTTTCAGTTCATTTTCATCATGGTTATCTGGTATTTCAATACTATTTTGTCGGTTTTTCTTGTCTTGTAGTCTCGCCTCTTTTACTTGAAATCCCAAATTTGCCTCTGCATATCTCTGCGAAAATTCTTGAAAAGAAAAAGAACGGTGGCGTAAAATTTGTCTACAAATATCACGTGTTGTTTCTATTTCTAAACATACACTTACCATTTCCAAAGGCGACCAATGCTGATTATTAATAAGATATTTTATTAATTTTTCATTTGTTTCTTTATTGTTTTGATTGGATGGATTTGATACACGAGCACAATAAGCGACTAGATCCTGAAGTGTTTGTTCTGTCTCTTCTGTACCTTTTGAATAACTTATTAATTTTGCACTCATTTTGTATTATAACATACTATTAATAATGTATTTATGTATTTTTGTATTTTGTATTTATACATATATTATTATAAAATGAATCAATTTAGAGAATATATTTTATTCTTTGTCATATGAGTCGTGCAATTGCATCCGCAAGACAAAGAAGAGCAGGTATTGAACCAGCAACCACATCATCTCCCAAACCTGTCCAGCAAACACCGGCTGCAAACGGGTTAACATTACCGCAAGTTATTTCACTTGTTGATACAAGACTTATAAAATTAGAACAATTCATGAAAGATTCGTTAGAAAACGGTCGTTTTGTTAAATCTGTAAATGAAATAGAAGTGAAAGATATGGATGGTAATACAGTGGCTCTTGAATCTGATCCTGCACAATTAACTGATTTAAACCAGATTTTGGACGAATTCAACAACCGTTTTGTCATGTTAGCAGAAGAAATTGGACAATTAAAAGATACTCTTATGAAACTACAAACATATACAATGGATGTAAACAAAATGTTACTCGAAGAGAGAGTGAATGTATTATCTGATTTGGGCAACGATAATTCAATGTTTGTAATGAATAGTACTGTTTTACCAACCGACGAACTTGAGACAATACCTGAAGAGACTGCATAAAAAAATATATATTTATTATTATCTAATTATATATTGCGATCTAACTACCTAACTACCTAACTACCTTACAGCATCTTGTTATTTACTGTCATTTTCGCTAGTTGCAACTTCATTTCTTCCAGCTCTTTGCGGAGACGATCTACCATATCTGTAAGTTGCGCATTATTATATTCAACCCGTGAAATAGGTGATAGATTGATACGAAATCTTAGGTTGTATGTCTTATATGAATAATCATTACCATTTATATCATATAACTGTATTTGTCTTTCAAATGGTTGAGGATAATTATTTGCAATACAATGTGTCATATACTTTGTATAGGATTCATTATTAAATTCATAATAATGAATAAACAACATCCTAGCATTACCTTGTTTTTTGTTCACAAAATCAACATCTTGTATTTTACCATAAATTCCAAAAAATGACATGGCATTTTCCCTTGTTAACTCATTGGGAACCCATTCAATATACAAGCTCTTAGGTCCATTGCTCTTAACAAAATTTTGTAATTGTGATATATCACCGTTTGTAAGAGCCTGAACATTGAAGTCGTATGTATTGGTTATGTTTTGCATTTGTTATTACTATTGTTATTGTTTTAAGTTTATTCTTCATTTTTTTATAAAAAAGTGAATCAATTTTATGTTTGGAGAACAAAAAATAAAACAATATAAATAAAAAGAAATAAAAATATATAAATATATATTTATTATAATTCAAAACCCATGATTTCAAATTCAGATGAACTATTTACACAAATGGAAAAATTTAAAAATGATTATCTTATAAATCAAGGAAAAAACAATTTTTTCAAAAAAACTCAAAAAAATGCATGCGCAAAGGAATTATGCAATTCATTCAATTTACAAGAGATGATGGGAAAAACAATATATATTATACCCAATACAAATAAAATATTATTTGATTATACTGTTTTCAAATTGTATGCTCATGAAGATAATTATGAAACATTTGTCAACTATGTTATTGAATTGTATGATAATCTATTGAAAATCTATGCTAATTTTGAAACACATATTATTTTGCATACATTTACAGTTTCTGCTGCTGAAAGATACAAAACGATTATTCAATTATTTTGTAAAAGATGTATGAATTCCACAACGAAATACTCCAAATTAATAACAAAGAATCATATCTATTATACACCAAGTATGATGGAATCTATTGCAACTTTATTGAAACCATTCATTGATAAAGATATTATAAACAATATTTTATTGATTTCTAAGGCGGATAGTCCTACAATATTGAATGAGTTATTTCTTCAAGCAAATGGTTAATGCCTCCCCAAAACAAATAATTCCGGTATTTGTATCCACCAAAGACGTTCGAAATGTAAAAAGGTATAAATCTTCACTAGTATAAATCTGTAAAAATAATATAGAAATTACTATATCATTTTCTATTATGGATATTAAAATTTTCAATATAGTAAAAGCAGAACTTTTTGCGAATATTTTTCAAAATATAAAACTATTTACCGACCATATTTCTATTGTATGTAGACCTACAGGAGTATATTTGCAAACCATGGATACATCAAGAGTATCTATTATTGAATTGTCTCTTCCAGCATCATGGTTTGACGCATATATTCATACACATAATACAGACATTGTAATTGGTATTAGTTCTTCTATACTCTACAAAATTTTGAATGCTAGAGAAAAAATGCAGCATATCCAAATTGTATATTCAAATGACTCCAATGATATGCTAGAAATTCATTTTTCATCCGATGAAAAAAACAGTTTTGATAAACATTTTGAAATCCCACTCATTGATATAGAAATGGATTATATGGAAATCCCACACATTGAATATGTTGCTGAATTTATAGTACCTTCTATTATTTTTTCATCTCTTGTACAACAACTCAAAATGTTTGGTGATTCTATGGATATAAACTGCAGCGAAGATAAAATCATGCTCTTTTCAAATAGTCCTGATTCGGGAAAAATGTCTGTGGAAATCAAGATTGACGATCTAACATCTTTTGCAATCAATGAAGGTGAACAACTCAATATGTCTTTTAGTATAAACTATTTGCACAATATTTGCAGTTTCAATAAATTGTCCAAAGAAATAGAAATAAAATTATGCAATCAGTATCCACTATCTATCATTTATGATTTGGGAAATGAAGGATTTATGAAATTCTTCCTAGCACCTAAAATTGAAGATTCATAACTTTGGTATATTTTCATCTTCATTACGCTGATTAAAATATGCATTTATTTCATTTATTATATTTTTAGGACATATCGCAGTTGGTATTAAAATACCACATTCATCATGTGTTAAATGTGCAGTTGGATTGAAATGATTATTTTGTAATATTTTCCATCGTTCATCATATTTTCTATTTTTTTTTGAACCGTGAAAAAAGTGTCTTATAACACCTGGTACATATCCTAAACGCAAAGTTCTCATATTTCTCTCAAAAACATCAATACTTTTTTTGTATTCTTCTGTAGAATGTTCATTTATCGCTTTTTGTCCATTATTTATCAATGATAATGCCATAATATTGTCTCCTGATCCTAAAATTGCATATTCATATAATCCGCCTATTCGTTCATATGCCTTTCTTGTCATTGCCCAAGCATATCCCGGATGCCAGAAATTTATTGAATTTTTGTTGTATTTCTGTTTTTTCTCATATTGGTATCCAAAACTACTAAATATTCGCATGGCAGATTCATCTATATCCATGTCTACTGCATGACTAAATAACTGAACAATATCTTTATATCCATTCAATATTTTTAGCGTATCGGTTGCCCATGTCAAGTTCTCAAATTCAATATCTGCATCAATCCATGCAATCGCTTTCCATGTTTTCGGTAATAGTTTTTTTACACCTAAATTTATCATGTTTTCTTTATGCCATAAAGGAATATTTGTTCTTATTTGTAAATGTTTTGGATTATTTGGTTCTGTTATATAATACTTTTGATCTTTATATACCAACTCAACTATGTATACAATAATATTTTTGGTTTGTTCCAATCTATATAGAAATTGTTTTGCTAAAATATATCGTCTAGCAAATAATGCTGGGTTTGATACAACAACAATTACATGCATATTATCTTCTATTGTGTCATTATTCGCAATCGCTTCTTTTGTATAATTTGTATCATAATTTATATCATCAATCTCTATTCCATTTATAACCGTCATATACAATATGCGGTTTTTTTATAATAAATAAATAATATTATTTATTATAATGAATTTTTTGGTAACCTTTTTGATTTTCATAATCATATTATTCTTATATATACATATTCATGACCAATATAAAAAAAGCGAAGATTTAGAAATATATGAAATGGATTATATTTCCAATGCAGAATTACAAAAAATATGCAATGTCAAACAACCAACTATTTTTGAGTTCAAAAAAATAGTTCCAGAATTCTTTTACAATTTTGAAAATAGAGAACATAGTACATCCTTTGTAAAAAAATGCGAGAACATAGATATAAAAATGAAGGATGTTCTTGATTATTGGAACCCAGAATTGAAAAGTATTGATCCCGCCATATTACCATTTCGCAGTTTTCAAACATTAATAAAGAGTGATCCTAAGTCCCATTTTTTTATGGAAGACAATCCGGATTTTTTAGAAGAAACTGAATTATTGGATGAAATTCGAGAACTGGATTCTTTTTACAAACCTACATTCAATTGTCATTCTAAATATGATATATTAATGGGTTCACCAAATTGTGTAACGCCTATACGGTATCATACAGATTATCGCAAGTTTTTTACAGTTGTTTCTGGTAAAATAACTATCAAAATGACACCATGGAAAAGTAGTAAATATTTGCATCCTATACTTGATTATGATAACTATGAATTCTTTTCTAAAATAAATGTTTGGTCACCACCAAAGGAATATTTAAATGAAACGGACAAGATAAAATTCCTAGAATTTGAAATTGTTTCTGGATATGTTCTCTATATTCCTCCATATTGGTGGTATTCTATAAAATTCTATTCTGAAACACAAATTGTGTCTACCAGTTATCAAACCATCATGAATATATGTTCTAATATTCCAGATATTTTTCGATATTGTATGCAATTTCACAATACAAAACGCAAAATTGCGAGAACCTTGGATATACCCAATGAAATACATATTAGTAATGATACGACCAATAGTAATAATGATAGTACTAATGATAGTAATAATATTATATAATTTTTACCGAAACTCATCAAACATTTTCGTTAAGCTGTCATCTCCCATATAATTTATCATTGATTTCAAAAAATCCAAACAATGATGTATATGATTTCTAACATCTTCTCTCTGTTTTGCGATTTCGTAATATTCATTCAATAAAGTATAACAAATATCTCGTTTTTGCAGCCAAAAACAAGCTACATAATTGTAATACCATGTTTTATGAAGATCTTCTGCTGACAAGTCTATTTCGTTTGTCTTGTATGCAGCCCGAATACTATCACATAATGCATTTGTATACATATGGTTTCCTTTATCAAACGATTTTTGTAAAAATGGAAATACTAAATGATGACTTCCCCTTGTTCTCAATAAATTTTTAAGACAATATCCATATTCGCCAATATAAGGGTCAAATAGATTATGATGATATGCAATGACATACGAGTAGATCATTTCATCAGTTGGCGCCATTTCTTCTTTTATTGCTTGTAAAAATTCGGTTTGACATAATTCTATAAATTCTAAGAGTGGTTCCCGAGAACCACCAAAAAAACCTGCAGCGACTTTTCCTCTTGTCCATGAATAAAAATCGTGCCTACAGTATATATCTTCAGGTGAAGTATATGACATTTGCATTAATTTAACCTTATTGGATGGTATATTTTTCATGACTTCATTTGTTTCTTCTAATGACATGTCATAAACGCAATGTAAACGCATATCCATCCATGCGAATTTTTCTGTTTGAAATGGATTCATAAATATAGTTTCTTTCATAAAGTTCACTTTTTGATTCACAATAAACTTATAAAGTGCGGTAAATTTTTCCTGAGTTACATTCTGTATTTTATTTTTGTCATGGTTCTCTTGATATTTATTAAAATAGCTATAAAATGGAAGCTCTTCATAATTTTTATATATAAATCTTGTCATATGATGCAGTTCTGCCGGTCTCGCTGATAATATTTGCTCTTTACATTTCGGTTCTGTGAATATAACCATGGGGAAAGGTTTTTCAAAAAGTTGTTTAGCTGAATCAAAATACCATTGTGGAGAACAAAAAAATTTATTTGTAGTATCATCTTTTTCTGGATGATTTTCTTTTTCTCTTACATCATACCATGCTGTAACAATTGTATAATCCATTATAATAAATAATATAATGGATTATTTATATATTTTTCGTTAAAAACTTTATATTATTTGTTTTGATTTATTGGATTTTATTGGAATTATTCTTTGCTTTTTTCAATTTTTATATATTTATCTTGTTTAATTTGTCTTAATTTACTTCCAAAATACAAAAAAACATTCATAATTGTAAACATTACATATTGTAAACCATTTGTTTGTTCAGCTGTTTTATTTAATATTACATTCCATTTTTCATTCAATATATGAAGTTCATCAACAGATTGATCTATTAATTTTGCAAATCTTATGCTTTTTTCTTGTATAATAAAATGATAATTTTTCAATTCTTTTTTAATTTTAAATATCAAATCACTTATTGGTGTCATAGAATCTCGCGGGAAAAACGATTGAACAAATGTTTCGACTAAAGCAGCACCAAATAAATACATACTACTCTCCTGTTTTGTCATTTGAACGGTTGATCCTGTTTTTGCTGCTATATCTTGATGTTTTTCTTTTACCATTTCTTTTTTTTCTTTCAAATAGATTTGATAATCTTCATCGTCTAATATTTTTTCTGCAATCATATCTTCTTCATTCAATGTTTTCAATAATTGATCGGCTTCATATAAAGTCATTGATAATAATTGTTTGTTCAATTCGTTCGTCTTTTTGATTGTATTATCATTTACTATTTGTCTTCCAATAATGTTTACATTATTATCGTTGTTATCAATAAAAATATTATTTATATGAATAGGGACAAATTTATTTGGTTCATTTTTTATAACGATACTTGTTCCTCCCAAAGGATTTATTTGCATATCCAAAGGCTGATTTCGTTTATTAGCAGGTACTAACTCTGTATTTATTGCATCTATTTCTATTGTAATTGTAACATTATCAAGAGGTACATACATGTCATAAATCGATTCTGGATTTTTATTGAGTTCATTTACAAAATCAGAATCTGTCAAACAATTAAATGCATGAGTAAGTGTTTCAAATGAGATTCTATCTACTTCAGCTAAATTTGATAGTGCAAATTTAGCAAGAGCCGATTTTTTTTTTGAATCAGGATTATACTGTTTTGTCATACATTTTCCAGAAGTAGTTGCAAAATTCAATATTGTCATTGCTTCGTTTGATAGAGAACTGATGCTTTCTGTTAATTCGCCACTAATAAATTTTTTGAAATCAGACTGATAAGATGCATTAAAACTATAAATATTCATTGCATAATATAAAGTTAATACTATTTGAAAAAGGGTAAATACAAATTTTTTTATATTATTACCACCAGTTAATAATTTAGATTTTTGCGATTCTAGAATATAGCCATCTAATACTTCTTGTATATAACTCTCTATTACTTGTTTTTCTTCGTTCATTAGTATCTGGATTAATTCTATAAACTTATCATTTTTGTATGCAGTTGCAGACATTACAAGAACTATTATTTTTTCAATATCATTAATATCCATATTCAACTTGCTTATATCTTTTCTTGTATTTATTTTTTTCAATAGATCAATATTGATTTTACCGAAATTAAAAAATACATATGTTTTTATAACTGGTAATAATGTGATTAAATTATTCTTATTTTTTATTGTTCCTATTTTTCTTGATTTTCTTGTTTTTAGTGGCGCTGAATGTATATTTCTTTTGGTCATTTTATTTGTATTGAAATGTAACGGTAAATATCTATCTTGTAGTGATAGTTTCTGTTTATTTTTTTTATATGATTCTCTTGTAGTTCTACTTGATTTACCAGTTTTAATATTAAACATATATAACACTTATATAATACCCATACATTTTTTTTGTAATACAAATGACTGTTCATCTGGTTCATAATTGTATTTATCATAGAACTCTTCCATATTCTCTTCTTTCATAAAAATCACTTTTTTGGAACGATTGTCTATTTTTCCACCATGTCCAATAATTCGGTCTCGCCATATTGGTGAAAAGGAAGCATGATACAACCATTTCTCCCTAAATATTGTGAATAATGTTTCTATAATTTGTTTTGTTTTCTTTTTTGTTTTTATTTTTTCGTCAGTTGTATTAAACAAATTTTTATTAAATATATCTCCTTCAGGGATAGAATTGAATGGAATAGAACTGTTACTTTGCGCATATTCTATACAAAATTGTTCAAATTTTACAAGATACAAATCCTTTTCACAAACACTCTGTAAATATTTCCATAATTGGGTTTCATTTGGCTCTTTTGTCTTATAGTTTACTATTTGTTCTTCATTTACAATAACAAATCTTGGTTTTTTACTTTCTTCCATTTGTGGATTTTTCAAAACTATATTTTTTATAATTGTTGCAATTAATGTGTCATCATACTTTAATTGAAGTTTCTTTTTGATAAAATTACATAATTTGGGATGTTTTGTGTATTTTTTTTCTACTATTTCAATAAGAAGTTCTATTATTTCTTCTTTAAATCCAGAGTAATATATTTCATATGCCCAAAAAAGTGCATCTTCATACTTCATCATTTGTATTGCATATTGAAGAGAATGAATGACCATTGATTTGTTATATAGATATCGTGTTAATACAATTACCTCTTTCATTTGCATTTACTTATTATTTTGCATTAGTATATTGGTTTTAAAATAAAATAAAAATACATCAATTTTTTACACAATTTTGCATCCAAGATGCGCAATCAGCGACGATTTTTTCACTCAAAACTACCTGCAACGCGGGCGTTTTTACACCTTTTCAATCGCCGATTTATCGGTTATAAACCTAATTACATTCAAAGGTGCCGACCATCTGGGTCGGCATTTGAAATGTAAAAAGGTGTAATGCAAAAAGGTGTAAATGTGCAATGGTGTAACTTTTCCAAAACAAATAATTCATATATTTGTGTGCGCTTTTGGAAAACACTATACATAGTGTTATTTTTTAGGTATGTATACTCTTTATTATAAACCGCAATAAAGGTGTAAAACAATGTAAAAAAAAAATAAATAATATATATAAATATGGACGATTCTTTGGTAAAATCAAATGAATTTTTTGTATATTTATTAGAATGTACCGATAAATCTACATATGTAGGTGCAACTGTAGACTTAAATCATAGACTTCGTCAACATAACAAAGAAATAAAAGGAGGTGCAGTAGCCACTTCTAAAAAAGTTGTACAAGGACACACTTGGAATCGTATTTGTTATATTCGAGGTTTTCCTGATTGGCAATGTGCTCTTCAATTTGAATGGGCATTCAAGTACTATAGTAGAAAATTCGCAAAAAAAATGTATCCACTTGAACGCCGTATGCGAGGATTATATATAATTATGAATATGGAAAAACCAACATCAAAGGCTATGCCATATTATCAATATAACAATGGATTTGACGAAGAAAATGGCATACCTGGGCCAAAAATTGTTTGGGAATCCGATGAAGCAAAAAATATATACAATGCATTATAGAGATTTACACCTTTTTACATTTCAAATGCTTAACCCGTTTTGTTGGTTCAAAATAAATAGTTATATATATTTTGAATGTAATTAGGTGTAAAAAATATGTACAATATTTTACATACTATATAGTTCCTTTTATTTTCTTTTTTTCTTGAACTATTTTACACCATTTCGCATTGAAAATGCGCAATCAGCGACGCCTTCCTCACTCATAACTGCCCGCAAAGCGGGCATTTTGAATGAGAAAAGGTGTACAACCTTTTTTTCTAGACCTTTTTTTCAGGAGTAGTTGGTGCTGAATAATATTGTGAAAGCATCGATTCACATAGTGGTTCGAATTCGTTTACATTAGAACGCCAATCACAATCATCATAATAAGTTCTATTTGTTTGTCGAACTGGTCTTCCTGGCGGAGTACCCCACCACAAGTTATAATCATGTCTATCAGGTTTGATTGGTGTATCAAATGTATCAAAATTAAACTGATCATAGTATTCTTCAAATTCATTATTATACAATGATATTAATGGTTCATCTGGACAAGCTTCATTATTTGGTACTGTAAATAATTCCTGTTTTACATCTTTCAATGTATTTTCTCTTGATTTTTTACAGGTATCTTCTGTTTTACCAAACAATGTATCGTGTTTTACAGGAGGTGTTTGATAATCTAGCGTGATTTCATTCACTATCTCCGCTATTTTCTGCATTTTATCATATATATTCTGCTTATTTTGTAAACTATGTGACAATACCGTAACCAACATCTTTATATCCTTGTTTTTTTCCTCATATTTTTTACGCAAATAATATAATTCTTTTTTTGTTTTTTCAAGTTCTGTTCTCAAATTATTTGTTTCATCATTGGATTCATAACTATTTTCAAATTCTTCCAAAATACTTCGTTCAATATCATGAAAATCATCATATTGAGTAGCGATTCTTTGTGGTTGATACATTCTTTGTTATTACTATATCTTGTATTACTATTTTATACTGATTACATAAATATAAAAAAGTAAATCAATTTTATGATATAGTAGTTATATTTCTCACATATTTTTTATAAAATGTCTTGTATGTATTTTGCAATTTATCATATCTCATATTGAATTTGCCATCTATGTTCTCAATCTTAATAGATTCTATCACCGATTTATCTTGATTCAATGTATCCTGCATCATATTTCTAAACATATGATCAAACATAGGTCCTCTAAAAAAATTTCGATAATTCTTCACAAATAATTTTGTAGTTTTATTGTTGATTGGACAAGCCGCAGTCACAATCGTATTTATAAATCCATCGCCAAAAATAATTCTTGCAACAGTTGTATGTGGCAATGCAAACTCGTTCTCAATATCTATTTTCTTGATTTTGAATATCTTAGACACCATAGATTCTTTACCCGATTCATACAAATAAGATGTTCTCCAATGACCTGGAGAAACTTGTTTTGGCGGATTTTCATATGAAGGTGCAGGTTTGTCTTTATTGCCAAATGTATGTACATATGCTATATGCATAATATCTAGCGAATTTTCGGATACAATCCTAGGATAACTATAAAACATTTGATTCAATAAAATAACAGACATCGTATTGTTATTTGCTTCTGGTTCTACAAATATATATTTGTTTAGTTTATCTAATTGTGATTGTGTTGTAAACCATGGTATTTCAAATGTATTCAAATATATCCATCCTTGTTTCTCTACAACAGAAAATCTTGGTACATTTTGTTGCGGCATTGGTTGAAAACAAATCCCGGGAACAATCGTCAAATTACCGGTATGGCTAAACTCGTACCCATGATAAGGACACATCACCCGATCATTCACAATGGTTCCCACAGAAAGTGCAGCGCCTTTATGTGGACATATATCGCTTAAAGCATGATATGTATGATCAGATGATTTCCATATAACATAATCCTTTTCCCATACTGTGATTTTATAGGGTTTATTCGCGGTTATCTCTTTTGCTTCCGCAACTACATACCATCCCATATTGTATTTATCTATACACATTTGTTCTGTTATTGGTTTTGCAGGGTGTTCATGTAATATGCGAGACGCAACTTGTTTTGGTAATAGCCATTTATACCATTTCTCTTTTTCTTTGTGTAAATTTGAAGAAGATAATTTTTGGTAATTAGAACGGTTATTTTGAGTAGTTTTAATGCGAAAAGGTGTAAAAAATCTTGAAAATAAAAATGAATTAGATGGAATAAAAAAAAGAGTGATTAGTACATACTGTATAATGTTCATATATCTATTATTATATATATATTTATGTGTTTTTTTTACAGAAAATTCATTTTCATCATTTCTCTGTATAAATTTTATTGGCCATTTTATTGGACATTTTATTGGACAATGATAACATACCCGCAATAGTAGGTAATTGTGGTATTCTGTTTGTATATTCAAATGTTCTCAAAACTGACAATATATTGTGTTTAATATTTTGTTGTAGTTGTTTTCGTTGTTCCATTATTTTTTTCCATGTGCGTTGTATTATTTTTATCCAATATGTTTTCAAAACGGCTGTATATGTAATTCCATCTTTTGCCACAATTAATTGCATAATTTCAATTGTAGGTTTTTGTTCAAATATTATACATGAATTATAATATAAATAAGTAGATAAAACCTCATTCGTATATGCGAAAAATGTATTTACATTCACTTTTGAAACGAATAAAAGCATATTTTCTGTTGTACTCCTGTCGCGAATTTCAGGGGCAGAAATGAATGAATTAGAATCTTTATTTTCCTCATATTCGGTGCTATAAGTAATAATATTCTTGTATGCACCTATATAATATTTCTTGTTTTCACATTCTATCTCTTCATATTGTTCTTCCATATCATCTATTTCGTCACATAGATCATCAATATCCATTTTATATCATTTTTACATATATTTTTTGGTTTATAAATTCTTCAATTTTACGTTGTTTTTATACCCTTGAATATTCAAGGGTGACTGTTACCGATAAATCAATTATAATGACGCGCAACTATAGTGAAGCAAAGTTGGCATTATACTGGTGAAGATTTGAATCCGCACCCAGAGGGGGTACTCTATTCAACTGTCTATATATTATTATATACAAAAAATATAATACACCTTTTTACATTTCAAACGCCGACTTTTATATAGTGTCAATTATATAAAACTCACTTATACATTTTCTTGACTTTTCGTGTTTTATTCTTTGGAACATACTTTTCTGGTCTTTCATAAGCACCCTTAAATATATTTTCATACTTTTCTTTTGGTATTTCACTAATAACTTTCTGTATATTTTCTTTCAAATTCTCATATTTTAATCCTTCTAATTTTTGTAATCTGGATTTCAACATACTAAAATAATTTTCAATAGAATTTGTAAAATGTTGATATGGAACAGCATACAAAATATTATTATGTTTATTTACTAATGTTTTTATTCTTTCGTTTCTATGTGCGGAAGCATTATCCAATATAATAAGTTTATTTCGTAATTTACTTGTTATATTATGTTCTAAAAATTCTATTAATCTATCTGTTGTTATTCCACCTTTTTCGTATAAATCCCAATTTACAACACCATTTACAGAAATAGCAAATACACCAGTATATTTTTTGAATACTTCTTGAGATTGTGTTTTTATGACACATCTCTTACCTTTTTGACTATAGCAGTGATTTCTTTTCTGTAAAGATTTTATACTTGTTTCATCAATACAAATAATATCCGCTATTTTATACTTTTTGACCTCTTCATAAAATTCTTTTATTTTGGAATTTATATCAATATCTTTACCGAAACGCTTTGTAGGTTCATGCCTTATTCTTGTTAATTTCAAAGTAATATTATTATCATTAATTACTCTAAAAATTTGAGTTGTAGATAAATCAAAATCTTTATAGGTTTCCTTTAATTTTTCGGTTAATTCGTATAGTGTAATTGTTTTATTCTTTTTAATCTCATCTAATAAAAATTTTACATATTCTTTTTTGACTTTATAAGCAATTGGTTTTCTATAATGAATATTTACATTACCATCTTTTTTGTATCTTTTAACCCAACACATTAAACTTCTTGGAGTGCATTTGAAAATTCTACAGGTTTCTAATTGAGAAGTATCTTCTGTCAAATAATAATCTACTGCAGATAATTTATAATCTTCGCTCTTATGTGTAGGCATATATAATATGATTTGATTAAAAAATTGAATATAAATGTATTTAGTATTAGAATATATACTTTATAATTTAATATGACAACTATATCACTTGGAGCAATTAATAAAAAAACTGGCGAATATATTTATCCAAAAGTTGCAAATAAAAAAGATGAATATTATTGTCCTGAATGTCATAAAGATTTAATTATATGTCAAGGAAATATACGAATTCATCATTTTAGACATAGTGTAGATGCTATTCATCCATGTCATCATTATAGTAGTCCAACAGAAAGTCAAATACATAAAGACGCAAAATTATTATTGAAAACGATATTGGAAAGAAAAATAAATATATCATTTATTAGAAAATGTTGTCATTGTAGAAATGATGAAGAGTTTGAAATACCATTAACTACAGATGCATCTTCTATAAAATTAGAATATAGTTTTGAATTTAATGGTCCAAAAATAGCGGATGTTGCGTATATTGATAATGGAGAAATAATATGTATTTTTGAAATATGTCATACACATAAAACAAAAAGTGAAAATAGACCTGAACCTTGGTTTGAGATTGATGCTTTATCATTGATAGAAAATGTGAATGATATAAATTTATGTCAACTACAAATTAATTGTATAAGATCTAAAAAATGTGATGAATGTATTCAACAAGAAAAGGACAATATTGAAAAGAAGAAACACGCATTAGATATTTTATATAATTGGTTTCAATCTGGAATAGAGGTATCACCATTTTATTATGGTGAGGATAAATTTGCAGGTATAAAAAAAAATGTTAAATGTGAATATATAGATGAATTATTTGATTTAATTTTATATACTGAACCAACTGAAAAATATGAACGATATTGCGTTCGTTTAATAAATAATTCAAATTATTATTTTACAGAAGAATTAGAATACGCTTGTTGGGGAATAGGTGTTTATTATATAAATATAGATTGGATACTTTCTCAAAAGGAAATACCACAATTTATAAAGTATATTGCTTGTTTGGATTGTTATGATAAAGATAATCTTGAGAAAATTTGTATAAATTGTAAACATCCAAACCCTCCTTTTTGGGTTAAACGAATAAATACTATATCAAATTATAAAGTAATTTATATAGGTAGTGATTGTTGTGATAAAAATCCTAATACTGAATATATTAATTGTGAAAGATGTAATTCTGTTGGTACGCCATTATGTATTATGGAAACAAATAAAATTAATAAAAATATTTGTAAATCTTGTGATATAGATTTATTTAGTAGTGGTAATATATATTTATCAGTTTCATTTAGCGAAAAAGATGAAGTTAAAAAACTTGGTGCATATTGGGATAGTAAATGTAAAAAATGGTTTATACATAAAAATCATAAAAATCTTGATATAGTTCTTCAAAAATATAAACGATTATGGTAAATTAAGTAGATGTTTTGTATCATTATGTAGTTTAAATAATCCTTTTGAAAAATTTCCAAAATCACACACTTCGCAATAATATTTAAACTCTTTTTTTCTTTCTTCTTTGTTTGCGTGATTATTTAAATAATGTAGTTTCATATTGGTTGAACTTGTTGTAGAATAAACACAAAATTTACATTGTGGATCTAATTTTTTATCTTTTCTTGGTTTTCTTACACCATTATTTTTATGTTTTTCGCTTTCTATATGTTGCTTCCAATGTGATTGATATAAACAAGTATAATTACATATATTACAATGATAATTTTCTTCAATTGGTTCTGTTTCCATTTTATTATATAAACAACATAAATTATATTTAAATATTTTGCGTGAAAAATACTTAAATAAAAATAATATAATACTATATAAAATGAAAAAGAAGAAAAAGGAAGAATTCAAAGAGTTTAGGAATAATGAAAAGTCCGCATATAAGACTTTCAAAATTCCACTAAAGAGTATTTTGTTAAATCGTGATACTATGCATCCGTTAATAAATAATTTGGTTTTTGAAATGAATGATTTAGTTATTCATACTTATCAATTTATTCGGTTGTATGTTTTGTATCAATATACAAACAATCTACTCTTACCATCTATAAATGAAAATTTTATTCTATATTGTGTTAAATCATTAGGAACTCGTGATAATAGGGGTAAGAAAGGAAAAGATACTGACCTTTTGGAAAGGTTAGATGTATTTTACAAAACCGAATACAAACCTTTACTAAATCACGAAAAAACTAATTTGAAAAATACCAGTTTCTTATTACCTTATTTAGCAACCCAAATTCATACTTCTCTTCATAATAATTTTCAGGAACATTTTATTCAACACTTTCTACGATTTATCAATAAAACTACTACAGAAATTACTGAAGATAAACCAACTTTATTTCAATTCAAAAAGAATGTTATGGAACTAAAAGAAACAGATACAAAATTTAATGAATGGAAACAACTACACCTACCAAATATTTTACCTAAAGACACGAAAAAATCAATTCACTATGACATTAAAGTTAAACCTTTTGAATATTTGAAAGGAATGTTATATATGAATTCTGTGTTGGAAAAAATGGAAAGTAAATTATTTCAACCATTACCATTAAGGAACAATATTATTCCAAAACATATTATTCTGGATACTGCAAGTTTGATAAATTTGTTTTGTCCTGAAAAAGATAGTAAGGGTAATAAAGTAAAAAAGGGTGAATTATTAAGTAAAGTAAAGAACAACCAACAAGAAGTTTGGAGTAATTTTTTAGACCTAAAAAACAAAATATTCAAAAATAAACATTATCAGTTTCATAACCAAATCCAAACTGACGGAGTTAGTTGTTGTTTGCTTTTTATTAGAAAAGATTTGAAAGATAAAAAATGGGGTTCAAAAGTTCCTATCTTACAAGACCAAGAATTTAATTCTATAGAAGATTTATCCAAAGAACAATTAGATACTCTGAAAAACAGAAATATTGTAGGATGTGATCCTGGAAAAAGAAATCTTGTATATATGATGGATAAAAATGGAAATAAACTACAATATACAGCACCGCAAAGAAAAAGAGAAAGTAAAGCAAAAACAAACCAGCGTATTCTATTATTGGAAAGAAAACGAAATGGAATTATTGAAAAAGAAACCATATTATCATTTCAAAATAGTAAATCAGTTGATTATGAAAAATTCAAAGTTTATCTGGTAGAAAAGAATAAATTAAATAAAGAAACAAGTGAATTTTACAAACGAGATACATGGAGGAAAATGAAATTTCGTCAATATAGTTATAGTAAGAAATCCATAGATACATTTTTGAATAAAATCAAAGAAACATTTGGAGAAAATATACTTATTGGATATGGAAATTGGAGTAGGTCAACACAAATGAAATATTTTATGCCTACGATGAATAAAGGATTAAGAAAATTAATTCACAAGAAATATGATACAATTACTATAAATGAATGTAATACAAGTAAGAAATGTTGTGGTTGTCATAACAATTTGGAATATTATAAAGATAAAGAAAATAAACAGGTATTTCGTCTATTAGTTTGTTCTAACTGCGTGAGTTGCGAAAACAAAAAAATCGTATTTAGAACAAGGGATACAAATTCTGCAATAAACATAATGAATTTAACTGAAATTTGGATTGAAACCCAAGAACGACCATTATGCTTTCAAATTTCGTCTTTCACATCTTCAATTAAAAACAATGAAGATGAAAAAGTAAGACCATCGTAGGTGAAATTCCTACTATTGATTTTACACTTTTCTTATTTTTTTGCGCCGTTAGGTCGGCGTTTGAAATGTAAAAAGGTGTAATATAGGAATGTATTATATTATTATTATACTATGAACATTATACACTAGTAAAAAATATTGTTGAAACCATTCAAAATGGCGTATTTGTAGAAAATCGGAACTATTTTTAGCAATTGTTAATACCTGATTAACAATTTCTCAGCAATTGTTAAAAAAATTGCTAACCCCCGTTTTTAGATTTCTTGAAGGAATCTTACAAGATT
>Ga0214921_10001381_pt1 | contig 41685 bp, 35 predicted proteins | sample LL1505_MetaG_FD_177992 | JGI IMG/M metagenome (GOLD analysis project Ga0214921, IMG submission 177992) | Freshwater microbial communities from Lake Lanier, Atlanta, Georgia, United States - LL-1505 | ecosystem: Environmental > Aquatic > Freshwater > Lake | place: USA: Georgia | collected...
CAAAATCAACTAATTGAGTGATGTTGACTTAGTGCCATTGCTTGAAACCTCCACAAAAAAAGGAGGGAAATGAGGTGGGTCGAGTTTTGCAACAGTCTCTATTTTATTACTAGATTTTAAAACTTCAGAAGTTGAATTTGAAATTGATATTTCTTTTATATTTTCACTAATGTTAAGAATGTCTTTTGCTGGGTTAGGATATATAATTTTGTTTTCGTTTTTAATTTCTTCAATTCCTAATAAAGAACAATCTGATATTGTGATTGTAGAATTAGAAGTTGTTGATGGGCAACCTCCTGCTGCGGAAATTGTATTTGTAATAGTATAAGTCCCTGCATCTGAATTTGATAAATCAACTTGTCCTATTGAAGCACTTACAAATTTTAAATTTGGTGAATCAGATGAAAATGTTCCTTTTGTAGCTCCTATAGCCATAACTGGACTTGGGTTACTAGCTGATTTACATACAGGTGTAGAAAACGAAAAAGTAGCTTTTGGAATTTCATTTATGGTTATTGTTTTATTTTGGGTTGCATCAGGGCAGCCGTTTAAACCAGTAACTGTGTTTGTTACTGTATAGTTTCCTGCATTTGAAGAAGCAATATTAATTAAACCTGTTGAAGAATTGATACTAAGACCGGCAGGAGAACTTGTAAATGTACCTGCAACATTCCCAAAAGAAATAGTAGGTGAGGGGTTTGAACTATAGTCTTTACAATAATTCAAAGAAGGATAAGAATATTTTGCACCAACAGGTTGTAAAATTGTGTAATTCCCTGCTTTACTTAAGTTTGTAGTATTGTCTGTTACACCAATAAAATTACTTGGTGTTGCCACTAAGTTTGAAATTGTAATAGTGGTGGCTATTGTATCTAAACTATTTCCATTCCATTGATATGTAAGTATTGCACCAGGAGTACTTCCTGTAACTGTGACAGAAACTTCACCATCTGAGCCACCGTTGCAAGTAACATTTTTTAAGGTAGTAACTTGTAAATTCATTTGTGCATTTGTTGCAAAAACTAAACTTGTGAATCCTAAAATTAGGAAAAAAGATTTGTTGATTTTTTTTAACATGATATGTTGTTTTTTGAATTGTATTTATCAGCTTCAACTACGAATATTCATTATTAAAGTTTCATTTTACTGCTTCAAATCTTTTTTTGATTTTTTTATTTTTTAAACCAATGTCCGTGCGTTGCTTCAAAATAATTTTATTATAATGCTCTAATTGTCAAAGTAAATCTTCTATCTTCAGCGGAATGCGGTAAAAAATGTGAGATTCCGCTGGAGATGTTTTTATTCTCAGCGGAATGTTGTATTTTTGTGTCGATTCCGCTAGGTATAGTATTATGGGAAATATTGCAGGTAGAAAAAATGAACAAGAATTGTTGGCTAAGTTGTTGGCTGACAATGCTTCGTCTTTTGTGGTAGTGCATGGCAGACGAAGAGTTGGTAAAACGTATCTTATCAAAGAATATTTTGATAATACATTTGCGTTTAGTTTAACAGGAATTGCCAATGTAAATACTGCCCAACAGTTGGCTAATTTCAATTTGGTAATGCAAAAGTATAATGCTACAAATGAGCCATTTGCTCCTGCAAAAGATTGGTTTACAGCATTTAATCAGCTGAGTATTTTACTAGAAAATGCAGTTGAAGGCAAAAAAGTTGTTTTTTTAGATGAATTACCATGGTTAGATACTAGCAAGTCGTTTTTTATAAGTGCTTTAGAGCATTTTTGGAATAGTTGGGCATCGGCAAGGAAAGATATTGTGTTGATTACCTGTGGTTCGGCAGCTTCATGGATGATAAATAAGTTGATTAACAACAAAGGCGGTTTACATAATAGAGTTACACATCGAATTAAAATTCAGCCATTTACACTTGCAGAAACTGAAGAGTATTTCCTCTCTAAAAATAGTAAATGGGAAAGATTTCAGTTGAGTGAAATTTATATGACCTGCGGTGGAATTCCGTTTTACTTAAATGTATTTGATACAAGTAAAAGCATTGCCCAAAATGTTAATAAAATATTTTTTGAGAAAAACGGATTATTGCGAAATGAATTTGTAAACCTTTATAAATCATTGTTTAAGAATTCAAATCACCACGAATTGATAGTTGAAGCTTTGAGCAAAGGTTATAAAGGCTTGACAAGAAATGAAATATTGAAAGCCACAGGTTTGTCGGATGGAGGAACAATTACAAATGCTTTAAATGAGTTAGAAGAAAGTGGTTTTATCAGAAAATATACCCCATTTAATAAATCAAAAAAGGATAGTTTGTATCAATTAATGGACTTTTATACCATGTTTTACTATCAATTTATAAAAAATGCTCGCACTACTGACGAAAATTATTGGTTAAATATTCAAGATAGCCCTAAGTACAGGTCATGGTCTGGTTTTGCATTTGAAAGGTTGTGCTTGGCTCATATTCAAGAAATTAAGAAGGCATTAGGCATTGCTGGCGTACAAACTGAGGCATATTCATGGAGAAGTAAAAATGCAGAAAATGGAACACAGATTGATTTAGTTCTTGACCGTAGGGATCAGATAATCAATTTGTTTGAAATAAAGTTTTCAATGAACGAGTTTTTGATAGATAAACAATATGAACAAAATTTGAGAAATAAATTAGCCGTATTCAAATCAGAAACCAAGACAAGAAAAGCTGTTTTTCTTTCAATGTTAACTACTTATGGATTAAAAGAAAATAATGTAGCCAAAGAATTGATTCAAAATTCTTTAACGATGGATTCCTTATTTGAATAAAAGATTTTAGATGATAGAGATTAGATCTTAGACAGAAGACAAAATTTAAGGCTTTACATCTTCAGCGGAATGTGGTAAAAAATGTAAGATTCCGCTGGGTATGGCAATTTTCTAGTTTTCCGGTTTGGATTTTTATTGTTTTTGGGTAAATATTGGTTTGGATTTTTATCATTTATGTGGCAATATTGGTTTGGATTTTTGTTAAAAAGAGTGTAATATTGCCTTGGATTTTTATCAAACATCATGTACTTAACAAGAAAAATAGATAATGAATTACTTCTTTGGGCAAAATCAAGTCAAAGAAAACCTTTGGTATTGAGAGGTGCAAGACAGGTTGGTAAATCAACGGCAGTAAGGCATTTAGCTACAAAATTCAAGTATTTTATAGAAGTTAATTTTGATGAAAATGCTGACTATCAAAAGCTTTTTGATGGTAATTTGTCTGTAGAAAATATTTGTGAGCAAATTTCTATTTTAACAAATACACCTATTATTGTAGGTGAAACTTTGATTTTTTTTGATGAAATACAAGCATGTTTGCCTGCAATACAAACGTTAAGATATTTTTATGAGCAAAAACCAGATTTACATGTAATTGCTGCTGGTTCTTTGTTAGAATTTGCATTAGCCGAGTTGCCTTCTTTTGGAGTTGGAAGGGTTCGATTTATGTATGTATATCCTTTTTCATTTGTTGAATTTTTGCAGGCGCATAATGAAAATCAATTACTTAAATTACTTGATAAAAATGTAAATAATCAGGCGATTCCTGAATTGATTCATGAGAAATTGAAAACTTATTTAAAGAAATTTTTGGTAATTGGAGGAATGCCCGAAGCAGTAAATACCTATATAAATTCAAAGAATATGCTTGAGGTTCAGCGAGTTTTAGATGATTTGATATTGTCTATTCAAGCTGATTTTGCAAAATATAAAAATAGAGTTTCTGCTTTAAGGATTAAAGAAGTTTTTGATTCGGTTGTAATGCAAGTTGGTCGTAAATTTACCTATACCTACCCTAACTCAACCTTGAATAATGTACAAATAAAAGAAGCATTGACCTTGCTTGAAATGGCTGGTTTAATTTATTCAGTTACGCATAGTGCATGCAACGGAATTCCTTTAGGTGCTGAAATTAATACAAAATTTAAAAAAATATTGCTTTTTGATACAGGAATTTTCCAAAGAATTTTAGGTTTAAATATTTCATCATTGATGTTAGAAGATAATTTTCAAGTAGTAAACAAAGGGAACATAGCGGAGTTGTATGTTGGTTTGGAATTGCTTAAAAATCAGTCATGTTATACAAAAAATGATTTGTATTATTGGCAAAGAGAAGCTAAAAATAGTCAAGCAGAAATTGATTATGTGATTCAAAAAAATGAAAATATTTTACCAATTGAAGTAAAGGCTGGTACTAAAGGAGCAATGCAAAGTATGCACATTTTTATGGCTGAGAAAAAATCAACATTGGGCATCAGGGTTTCGCTTGAAAATTTTGGTAAAATTGACGATATTCAAATAATGCCTTTGTATGCTGTAAATCAAATATTAGCATAGCAAATCAATCCTTTGCTATGCTAATATTTAATCTTTATATTTATAAATCAAAATAACAAATTATGAGTCATATAAAATCTATAAATCCTTTTGATAATCAAGTAAATGCAGAGATTTTGTTGCATTCTAATGAAGAATTGGATAACAAATTGCAAACAGCCAATGAAGTTTTTAAAACTTGGAGCAATACTGGATTTGAGTATAGAGCCTCATTCTTTGAAAAATTATCTAAATTATTGATTACAAAGCAAGAAGAGCTAGCTAAATGGATAACCATAGAAATGGGAAAACCTATTTCTGAGGCAAAGGCTGAGATTTTAAAATGTACTACAGTTTGTGATTATTATGCAAAAAATGCTGAAACAATTTTAGCAGATGAATATTTTGATATTGAAAATCAGTTAAGTTATGTAAAATATCAACCACTAGGAGTGATTTTGGCGGTAATGCCTTGGAATTTTCCTTTTTGGCAGGTGTTTAGGTTTGCAGCTCCCACTCTAATGGCAGGCAATGTGGGGGTGCTAAAACATGCCTCCAATGTGCCACTTTGTGCCCAAGCAATTGAAGATTTGTTTCATGAAGCAGGTTTTCCATTTGGTGTATTTACGAATGTTTATGTGGCTGGTAATGAAGTGGATAATTTAATTAAGAATCAGATAATTAAGGCTGTAACACTTACAGGAAGTGAAAAAGCAGGTGCCTCTGTAGCTTCGGTAGCTGGGGCAAATATTAAAAAATCTGTACTAGAACTGGGGGGAAATGATGCTTTTATAGTGCTAGAAGATGCTGATTTAGAGAAAGCAGTGGAGATAGCTGCAAAATCTAGGTTGCAAAATGCAGGACAAAGTTGTATTGCAGCCAAACGATTTTTGGTGCAAGATGCAGTATATAAATTTTTTAAAGAGAAATTAATAGCCAAAATTGAAGAATTGGTCAAGCTGGGAAATCCATTGGATGAAAAAGTGACTTTTGGTCCTTTGGCAAGGGTTGATTTAGCAAATGAAGTGAGAAATCAAATCAAAAAATCGGTAGCGCAAGGGGCTAAATTAGCTTATGGTAATATTGAAAAAGAGAATGAAAATGCGTTGGTTTTGCCAGTGATTTTAGAGGAAATTCCTTCAGATTCAGTAGCTTACAATGTAGAAATTTTTGGTCCTGTGTTTTCATTGTTTAAGTTTGATTATATACACGAAGCCATAGATTTAGCCAATGATTCTGAATATGGACTTGGAGGTAGTGTATGGACAAGCAATTTGGAAATGGGGCAATTAATTGCAGCAAGTATAGAAACAGGAGCTGTATTTGTAAATTCATTTGTAAAATCAGACACCAGATTGCCATTTGGTGGGGTAAAAAAATCTGGCTTTGGCAGAGAAATGTCTGAACTTGGAATTAAAGAGTTTGTAAATGCTAAAACCGTGGTAGTGGTAGGGTAAAAAAAAGATGAGTAAGAAAATTTTACTCATCCTTTTAAAACTTTTCACTTTTAACCTTTCACCTTTCACCTTTCACCTTTCACCTATCACCTATCACCTATCACCTATCACTTCTCACCTGTCACTTATTAATACTTATGCTGATTTTGTTCGTAGTATTTTTCAGCTTTTTCATATGGACTTTCTTTCAAAGAAGGAGGGAAGCCGTTTAGTTGACGCCAAAGTTCAAACCAAATTGGCACCTCATCTAGCATTGCCCAGCCTTTTACGCCAGAGCCCATTCTGATTTGTTTGGGCCAAGGTTCGTCATTTTTGTCAGGATGAACCAAAATTCTATATTTTCCTTCTTTACTATTCACATAATCAATTACATCCACTTCACCACCAAAAGTACCCACCGAAACCGCAGGCCAACCCGAAAATTGCATAGCAGGCCATCCTGCAAACTCCATTCTCACTTTTCTACCTCTAGAAATCAATGGAATATCCATGGCTTTTACATAAAGTTCCACTGCCATTGAGGGCTCAGCAGGCATAATGGTGCAAATTGCTTCTCCTTCTTTTATCATTTCTCCAATACCTTGTTTCAGTGCCAACACTATAAAACCATCTTGAGGCGCTTTTACAGCATACATTTTTCTTCTAATTTCGGTATTCGAAATTTCATTTTTCAATTTTGCATACTCCGATTGTCCATCAGCAAGGTTACTTTGTGCAGAGCTTTTATCAGATATTGCTTTGGAAATCTTGTCGTTATACTCAGCATTAATCGAATTTAGCTCTATTAATGCATTGGTAAGTTCGTTTTTTGAAGAGTAAAATTTATTTTCTACTGAAATCAATTTTGCTTGCGACTCTTGTCGTTTTAGTTTTCTTTGCTCTAGTTCAGTAAGTGACTTAAGTCCTTGTTTATAAAGACTTTCTTGACGATCGTATTGTACTTTTGCCACTTCATAATTCATTTTTTCTGCTTGCCAGTCAGTGCTATCACTTTTTACTTTAAGTTTTACCTGTCTTACTTTATTTTTTGCCTTTGATAAACTGAGTGCATTGGCATTTTTTAGAGCATTTATTTGATTTTCAAGTGCTTGTATTTTGTTTGTGTATGCCTCAATTGCATGTGATTTGGCTTCTAATTGCTCATGAAGTCTGCTCATCAACTCTGGGTCAAAGAATTTTTCTTTTACATCAGAAATATCAATAATTACTTCCCCTTTGTTTACAAATTGACCTTCTCGTACATGCCAGTGTTCAATTCTACCTCCAATCACCGATTCCACCGTTTGCGGTCGGTCTTGAGGGGTAAGCGCCGTAACTTGTCCATCGGCATAAATATTTTGTTGCCAAGGGAAAAACATTAAAATAATTAAAAAAGCAAATATGCCAATTAGCCAAAAGGCAATAATTTTACCAGATTTTGGGGTATTTAATAATTTCATTGAATAAAACCTGTCTGGTTTATTCAATTCTTGAACTTTATTTTTTGATATATTTAACATATTGGTATATTATTCAGTGATGATTTGTTTAAATAATTGGTTGTTTTTGAGTTCTTCAAAAGTGCCAGAAGCTACCACTATTCCTTTTTCAATTAAAATAATTTTATCAACATGCGACATTAAAGCTGGGTCATTTGAAACGCAAAGTGTTGACCAACCATGTTGTTTGCTTAAAAGTAAATTAATCAATCTTAATTTTTCTGTTTTTTCATAACCAGATAAGAAGTCTGTAGCAATCAATAAATTAGGTTTTTCTGCAATGGCTCTTGCCAAGATTATTTTCTTAATTACACTGGTATTTACCCCTTTACCTCCTGCAATTAACTCAGTATTAAGCCCATTTGGCAAAGAATGTATCCATTCGTTTAGGTTTACTTGCTCTATGGCCCACATCACATCTTGAATAGTAGTTCTGGCAATTCCCATGCTGATATTTTCAAAAATAGTACCATCAAAAATGTCCTCTTTCGAGTTGTATTTACCCACCACATCTCTCAGTGAATTTAAATTTATATCTCTTATTGATAGGTTGTTAAGTGTAATTACACCTTCGTAGCCTTCTAAAATTCCAGATAAAATTTGTGAAATAGTATTTTTACCTGCACCGTTAAAACCTGCAATACACACATTTTCACCAGATTTCATTGAGAAAGTCACTCCATTTAGCGTATAGTTTTTGGCTTCAGGATATTTATATTTTAAATTTTGCACCTTCAATTCTACACCATTTTCAGCATAGTTTCTGTCCAAAATTACACCCGCATTTTTTTCTAATGGTAAATCAGTTACATGACCAATTTTCTCAACTGCGGTTAATAAATCATAAATAATATCAAGCCCTAAAATAAATTTTTCAACTGCACCTATAATTAAAATAATTACAATTTCTGATGCAACAAACTGACCAAGAGTGATTTGTTTTTCTGTAATTAGCACACAACCCAAAATTAACAAACCTCCAATTACTACAGTTTTGAAAATGATAATATTGTAAAATTGGCTTAGTAATACTTTAAAATGTCCTTTTCTGGCTTTTAAATAACCATTCAAATAATAGTCCATTTTTTGGAGTGGCAAATTGGTAAATCCTGCAAGTTTAAATGAGGTTAAAGTTCTTGCCATTTCTTCCAACCAATGTGCTATTTTGTATTTGTATTTAGATTCTATTAAGCTAGATTTTAAACCTTTAGGTCCTGAATTGTAGAATATTATAATTAAAAAACCAATTAGTACCAAACCAAAAACAATGAAAAATGGATGGTAAAATGCTAATAACATTAACCCAAACAAAATTTGTAAGGCAGCAGCACTTAGGTCAATTAATAATTTTGGTAAACCCTTCTGAACCTGTAAGATATCAAAAAATCTATTCATCAATTCTGGTGGATAAACCTTTAAAATTGATTCCATTTTCACTTTAGGAATTCTGTATGTAAATTCAAAAGCGGCTTTGGCAAAAACTCTTCTTTGCAAGGTTTCCACCAAACTTATTTGCATCACTTGCAAACCTCCTGATATTAAAGTACCTACAATTACCAATGAAATTAAAAGTACCACATTATTAGCCATTTGCCCGCCAGAAATTAAGCTAATAATTGCTTGAATACCAAGTGGTAATGATAAGCTTATAAGCCCTACCGCAATTGCATATATATAAATATAGCCAATATCTTGTTTTTCGTTTTTTAGGAGTTTAAACAACCTTTGCACTGGCGTTAGTTGCCCATCTTGAAAATCATCTTTTTCGCTACTCACCATTGAATTTAGCGACAAAGGAGACAAAACTATAATTTCATCTGGTTGCGATGGATTGCACTGTAATTCAGGTTTTATGGTGGAAATTTCTACCGTAAAAAAATCATCATTTTCCCAATAAGTAGCCATCCATTCATTTTGCAACTTGTGCACAATTACTGGAATTACTTTTTTTCTGTGTTGAATCACAGAGGCAAAAGGATAATCTAAAGTATTAATAAAATTTTCAAAATCATTTTTATTAATACTTGATTCTATGATAGTTAAGCTAATTTTATTGGAATTTTTTATAACTTCATCAATCAATGCTCGGTAGTCGGTGTGGGTAATATCCACATCAGAAGGAAAATTGTTTTTCAATTCATGGGCACTAAATTCGTGCTTACACATTGTAGCAAATTTCTCAACAAATTGGTTTATTTGTTTAATAGTCATTTAGTTCGTTTTTTGTTTGATGCAAATTAAATAAAAATTAATAGTAATGCTATTATTTGTTTAAACTATTTTTCTTACATTTGGTTTTCAATTTATATTAATTTTTTGAATTATTAATAAATATCTAAATTAAAATCTTAAATCATTCATCTAAATAGTATATTTGCTTTTTAAGAATTTCAAAAATGATGATAGATTTACTTTATATTAATTGGACGGCAAGTCCAGAAATCATTGGCATAGGCCCTGTTTCATTAAGATGGTATGGCTTGTCTTGGGCATTGTCTTTTTTAGTGGGGCAATACATAATGACCAATATTTACAAGCAAGAACAAAAGCCTGAAAAAGAGGTAGAAACACTTACTTTGTACATTATTTTAGGAGCAGTTTTTGGTGCAAGATTTGGACATTGTATATTTTATGGATATGATGCAGCTTTAGGTTATAATCCATATTTTAAAAATCCTTTGGATATGCTAAAAGTTTGGGAAGGCGGTATGGCAAGTCATGGTGGGGCGTTTGGAACATTGTTTGCTATGTTTTTATTTACTCGTAAGTTTAAGGAAACCAATTATTTATGGTTGGCTGATAGACTTTCAATTATCACATTGCTTACTGGGTTTTTTATAAGAATGGGAAATTTAATGAACTCTGAAATTGTTGGTAAACAAACAGATGTGCCTTGGGCGTTTACATTTCCTTTGAATGATAACGGAGCATTAATTCCTCGCCATCCATCACAACTTTATGAGGCATTAAGTTGTTTGCTCTTGTTTGCTATTACTTATTTCTATTACAGTAAAACCAAAGGGGCTTTTCCAAACGGAAGAATATTTGGTTTTTTTATGTTTTTCTTGTTTTTATTTAGGTTTTTTTACGAATATTTAAAAGAAAATCAGTCCGATTTTGAAAATGGAATGTTGTTCAATATGGGTCAAATTTTAAGTATTCCACTCATGTTGATAGGACTTTTTATTTTTATCAGAAGCTTTGTGTTGAAAACTAAAGCTTAAAATGTTTAATAAACAAACAAATCTAATTTTAGAAAGTTAAATTCTAAAATATATAAACAAATGAATCAAACAGCCCGATTTATCACTATTTTATTGGTGATGCAACAAGTTTTTGTGTTTGCTCAAACCAAAACGCAGGTATTGCCCTATCAAACCTATTTAAAAATGGTGCTTGATAATCACCCCACTATAAAGCAAGCCAATGGATTTTCTACATTAGGGAAAATGGAAATTCGCCTTGCTAGAGGCATGTTTGACCCTAAATTTGAAATGGATTTTACCCAAAAAGTGTATGGTGGAAAGCAATATTACGGATATTTAGACAATGGTTTAAAAGTGCCACTTTGGTTTGGTGCTGATGTGAAAGCAGGTTATGAAAATAATACAGGTTCACAAATAAATCCATCTGATTATACACCAAAAGGTGGTTTGGAGTATCTTGGTTTACAGGTGCCTATAGGGCAGGGAATGATAATTGATGATAGACGTGCGGCTGTGAAACAAGCTTTCGCTACTCAACAAATGAACGAAGCTGAAAAAATTAAACTTATCAATAAATTACTATTTTATGCATCAAAGGAGTATTGGAATTGGTTTTTGATGTATAATAAATACAATTTAGCTTTACAAGCTTATTCCAATGCTAATATTAGGTTTTTAGGTATAAGTCAAAGAAGTAAACAGGGAGATTTGGCAAGTATTGATTCTGTAGAGGCCTTTATGACCATGCAAGAAAGAGAAATTATACTTCAAAATGCTAAATTAGAACTCAACAATGTGCGCCTTGTAATGTCAAATTATTTGTGGACAGCAGATATGAATCCATTAGAAGCTGATACTACTTTAGTGCCTGATAATGTGGCTCCTGTAAGTGTATTTTCGCAAGAAGAATTGAATAAATTACTTTCAAATTTAGAAAATACAAGTCCTGAATTGTTGAAAATGAACGCAAAAATTGATTTTTTGAAAATTGATAAAAGAAATAGTGCTGACAAGTTAAAGCCTAATATCGACTTCACTGCCAAGTACTTAACCAGTCCTAAAAATGATTTATTGAACGACCTTAATTGGAATTATTGGCAAAATCATTACAAAGTAATGCTAACTTATTCTCAACCATTGTTTTTGAGAAAAGAAAGAGCCAAATTTCAAATGTCAAAAGTTAAGTTGCAACAAACTGAGTTTGAAAAACTAGTCTCTCAAAGAGAAATTCATAATGAGACCAAAGCTCAATACAATGAATTAAAAAATTTAGAAAATGTTTTTAAACAACAACAAAATATTTTGCAGAATTATAAAATATTGTTAGATGGAGAAAAACAGCGTTTTGAAAACGGAGAAAGCTCAGTGTTTATGATAAATTCTAGAGAAATGAAATTGCTTGAGGGTCAAAATAAGTATTTTGAAATGAGAGCAAAACTTGAAAAGGCCCAATTAGAATTGTTGTACATCACAGGAGTTTTAGCTACGCAATAATCTATTTTTCAAGTAAAATTAAATATTGATTTTCAGTTTCGGTATCTCTAGTTTTTGGGTTTAAGAAATTGATTGTGAGTCCCGTTACGTGAAATTTTTTGTATTTTTCAATTGTTTTGAATTCCCATTTTTTGGCTTTAATGCTGTCTAGACCTGCATCATTAGTGAAAATATATTGTGGTTTTACCCTGCTAATTTCTTGCAAATTAGAAGCAACTTTTGCAGTTTTTTTGTAGTAAAAATTTAAACTATGACTTGTACCTAAATTTAAAATGGTAAAGTTTTCAGGGCTTATTTTATGCATTTCTAAATATTGACCCACTTTTGAAAAAGATTGATATTGAAGCAATTGAGGGTAAAATTGGCTATTTAAACTAAAATTAATTCCTACACCCGTTATGGCAAATCCTATCACATAAGTATAAATATTTCTTTGAAGACCTAGAACAACAATAATGGCTATCATCACCAATCCAACAAATATTATTACATAATTGAAGGAAGGTACGGTGAAACAAAATATTGCCAAAGTGATGCCTAATAAAACCAATAATACATTTATAACTATTTGACTATTAAATAAATATTTGAAAATTGATTCTTTGTTTTCTGATAATTTTATGATTGAATCAGCAGTGAAAATAGCAATTAATGGAAGCGTTACAAAAATATAATGTGGCAGTTGGTATTTTGAACTCGAAAGTGCAATTAATGGAATTATAAAAGCCCAAAAGCTAAACCACTCAGGAATATTTTCATTTTTAAAAAATATTCTTTTTATTCTGTTCCATAAAGCGGGATATAAACATAATGTCCAAGGGATGAGTGCCCATTGTAAACTTTCAAACAAAAAAGTTACAGGGGCATGGTTGTTCCACTCACTTTCACCCGTAATTCTTCCAAAACTTTGGGTCCAAAAATAGAACCTAAGTCCTTTATTACCATATTGTTGGTACAGTCCTATGCACATTGGTGCTAGCATAATTCCTATTATTACCAATGCCAATAAATGCAAAGGATTCCAAAATTGTTTCCAGTCATTTTTGAAAATAATTTGAGCCAGGAACCCAAAAGCAGGCACCATTAATCCAATTGGTCCTTTTGCCAATAGTGCCAAAGAGATGAAGAATATACCTATAATATAATATTTAATCTTCTGTTTTTCAATGTAATACATTAATCCATAAAGAGCCATAGTTACACTTCCCATCAGCAAAGTATCGGTTCTGCAATCGTGTGAAATTAAAAAACTTGCTTGGCAACAAGCCAGTAAAATAGTTGCTATTTTGGCTGTTTTTTCATTGTAATACAACATACAAAGCTGATATACAGCCCACCAAGCTAAAATTGTAAAAATAAACGATGGAATTCTGAAAGCAATTTCATTTACCCCAAAAAGCATATAACTTAAGCCAGCTGTCCAAAATACCAAGGGTGGTTTGTCTAAATATGGCACATCGTTGTCGTAAAACTGAAGCCAATTGCCTGTTTCAAGCATTTGCATACTCATTTTTGCATATTGTGCCGCATCTATGTCCATAATGTTGATTCTGAACCCAATAAACATTATGAAAGTGATAATACCTAGAACTGAAAAAAAAATTTTGTTACTACTTAGGTTGCTTGGTTGAAGTAAAAGCATACAAATGGAGGTTTCTATTTTAAGTAAAAAGAATCAAAGGTAAATAAAAAAATGTATTCATCTAGTATTTTAAAGAAACTTAACACAGTGTTTACATAGTAACTATTTCATTACAATTTATTAACATATAGGTTATATTCACTTAATGCTATACGCTCATATTTGTATCATAAAAAATGTTTTATGCTTTTGGTAAATAAAAACGTTGTTTTAGTCTTTGTTTCTCTTGCGGTAATTTTTAATCTTTTTTATAATACGCCAATTCTTAGGAATCCGCTAGCTGACTTTTTAACATTATTTACGAATAAAAATGGTGCAGAATTTTTCTCTAAATGATTTCTCTTATTAAACCCAGTCTATTTTTTCTCTTTTTAAACTTTCTTTTTTTTTCTTTATCTGCTCAGTCCAATTTTAACTACGGAGTTGCCAGTGGAGACGCTACCGACAGTTCCGTAGTAATTTGGAGTCACTATTTTTCAACTCAAGATACCTTGCAAATTCAATATCAAGTTGCATTAAATCAGGATTTTAACCAAGTTTTATCTCAAGGTTATTTTTATACAAATCTAGAAAGAGACCATACCATAAAAGTGGATGTAAATAATTTGCCAGCTGGTAAACAATTATTTTATAGGTTTATTTTTCAAAATGATACCTCTGAAATAGGAATTTCATACACTACTCCTAAAGAAAATATTTCAAATTATCAAATTGGGGTAGTGAGTTGTGCCAATTTTGAAGCTGGTTATTTTAATGGTTATGAGGTACTTGCAAATATTGATAATCTGAAATTAGTAATTCATTTGGGTGATTATATTTATGAATATGGTAGCAAAGAATATGGCTACAATAAAACTTCTAAAAGGATTTTTTCTCCTCAAAATGAGTTAATTACACTTACTGATTACAGATCAAGATACAAACAATACAGAACAGATGCTAGTTTGAAAAAACTCCATCAAAAAGTGCCCTTTTATTGCCTTTGGGATGACCATGAATTTGCAGACGATGCTCATAGTGAAGGAGCAGATAATCATAATATGTTTGAAGGAAATTGGCAATCTAGGAAAGCCGCTGCCATGAAGGCCTATTTTGAATGGATGCCAGTAAGAGAAAATGCTGCAAATAATATTTCTAGAGCTATCAAAATTGGCAATTTAGCGAATATTTTATTGGTTGATACTAGAATGGGAGGTAGAGAGCCAGGTAAAAAAATGTTAGGAAATGAACAAAATATTTGGTTAACTAACTCATTATTAAATTCTAATTGTAAATGGAATATCATGGCTCAACAAGTGATGATGTCGCCATTGAAACTTGGGAAAATTAAAATGAATGCTGACCAATGGGATGGGTTTGAGAATGATAGAGTAGCCTTATTGAAATTTATACAGGAACAACAAATTCAAAATTTTGTGGTGTTGAGCGGTGATTTTCACTCTTCTTGGGCTTCAGAATTAAAATATAAAAATGAAACTGTAGGGAGAGAAATAGTGAGCCCTGGTATTACTTCTGGTGCTTTTGAATTCCCCTTTTTAAAATCAATTATTTATGCAACCAATCCTCATATTAAATACACAAACCTTAAAAATCAAGGTTTTGTGAGTATTTTACTTAGTCAAGAATTTCTTAAAGTTGATTTTAATTTTTTACAAACCATAGATTATTTTTCAGATAAAGTATTTGAAACCAAATCATTTTACTTGCTAAATGGAAAGCAATCATTTGACAAGGGTCTAAATAAACCTTTAGAATTGGTGCTTAAACAAGATTAGGCTAGTAAATTATAAAATTAAAAAACAGAGAAATACAATTGCATATAATTTTTTGCGTTATTTGTAAAATATTTGCAAAATTCTGTTTCCAGTTTTTATGAAAAAAAATCTGCTTTCTTTATTCATTCTTTTTTTGTTAACTATTTCTTTTTCAATTGCTCAAGACGGAAATACTTCTTCTTTTAATTTTTTAACAACACCTGTTTCTGCTCGTGTTTCTGCCCTAGGAGGATTAAATATTACCAATAAAGACAGCGATGTAAATAGTTTTTTATACAACCCAGCCTTGATTAGTGATAGTATGAATACTTCCTTATCAACTGGTTTTCAGTATCATATTGCAGGTATTAGGAATAATTCTTTTGCTTATGCTCACAAATTTAAAAATTTGGGTACCGTTGCAGCTGGGGTATTGAGTGCAAATTATGGCACTATGGACCAAACAGATGCAAGTGGAAATTTTATGGGTACATATAATGCTGGTGCAAATGCTTTGGTATTGGGTTATGCAAAAAAAATACAAACTTACACTTTAGGAATGAATGTAAAGTTTGCCAACTCAAGTTTTGCAAATTACTCATCTGTAGCACTTTTGGCCGATTTTGGAGTGCATTTTAAACACCCCAAAAAGAACATGAATATTGGAATGGTAATAAAAAATGCAGGATTTATTGCCAAAAAATATACTGAAAATTCAGCCCAAACCGATTTGCCACTTGATGTGCAACTTGGTTTAAATTATAAATTAGAGCACATGCCTATGAGATTTACTGTTACAGGGCATCATTTGTATAAATACGACATTAGATATATCAATCCAAATGCACCAAAGCAATATGATTTAAGCGGAAATTTGATTAAAGAGTCGGATGGAGTGTATGATAAAATACTGAGAAACACCGATATAATTTTTAGACATTTTGTATTTGGCTCTGAATTTTTGTTTGGCAAGAATTTTAATATCAGATTGGGGTATAACCTCCAAATGAGAAAAGAAATGAAAATACCAGGTGGTGATTTTAATTTTTCTGGGTTTTCTACAGGTTTTATGATGAGAATTAAAGGTATTGCCTTTCATTATGGTTTCGCTAATGTGCACCCAGCCAAGGGTTTACACACCATTCAGTTTGATATTAATTTTAACAGAAGATTTAGAAATTTATAGTTCCGTTGATTTCAATCTCACTTAGTAAACATTAAAAAGAGTATTATTTAATGTTTACTATGCAATTAACCATTTGTTTTAAGGTCACTTTTGGTACTAAACATTAAAAAAGCTACAATTTTAATGTTTACTTAATTTTATTCATTACTTTTTTTTGAAGTAAATGTTTAATTGATATTGATTTTTCAAAAGTGGATTTCAAATATTAATATCAAGGTTTATTTGTAATTGCTTTATTGCTTTTTTTAGCTCATTTCTCAATCCAAAATTAAAAAAACATAATTCAAAATTTAAAAAATACTATTTTAAGCTTATCTTTGTCTTTATTAAGAATAAGGAATGCGTAAAAAATTGATTATATTTGTTTTAGCAATAGTTTCTTCAATTATTGCTTCAGCACAAAATACTATTTATCAACAGTCTGTGGATAAAAAGTACGAGTCAGCCATTGAGTTGTTTCAGAAAAATGAATATTTAGCCGCAAGGTCACTTTTTGATGAATATTTAAAACTAAATCAAGGTGCTGATGAAAGAAATATTGAAGCCAATTATTATAAGGCATTGGCCTCATTGTATTTAAATACCTCAGATGCAATAGATTTACTTACTGATTTTGCTAAACAATACAACTATCATCCAAAAGGTAGTTTGGCTTATTTTGAATTAGGTAGCTATTATTTACCTAAAAAAGAATTTCCTAAGGTGATTGAGTATTTTGAAAAAACTGATTCAAATGTGCTCACCAAAAGTCAAAAGCTTGATTATAATTTTAAATTAGGATATGCCTATTTCAATGAGAAAAAATTTGAAAAAGCAGGTGATTATTTTGAAAAAATTTACCAATCAGAACATCAATATACTTCTGCGGTCAACTACTACTTAGGCTATGTTTATTACCGCCTTGGCGAATATGACCGTTGTATGCCTGTGCTAAAAAAAGCAGAAGAAAATGAATCGTTTAAATATCTGGTGCCTGCCATGAAGGCAAATGTTTATAATAAGCAACAAAAATACGACACTTTAATTGCTTATAATGAGAGAGTTTTAAGAGATAACCCTGAAATTAAAAGTGCAGATGAATTAACTTTATTATTGGCTGAAGCTTATTATAAAAAACTAAAATATCCTCAAGCACTAGGGTTTTTCAAGAAATATATTGCAAAAAATGACAAAGAGCTTCGTTCGGATATCAATTACAGAATAGGTTATTCTTTTTACATGTGCAATGAAAATCAGTCGGCTGTAGAATATTTTAAGAAGATTAATTCTTTGAATGATACCATTGGTCAGTATGCCTCGTATTTTTTAGGAATGGCATATATTAAGCTGAAAAACAAGCCCTTTGCGTATGCTGCACTAGAGCAAGCAGGTCTGATGCCATTTGATTTAAAAATGCAAGAAGAAGCATTTTTTTCTGCAGCTAAAATCAAATTTGATTTAGAAAAATTTTCAGAGGCCATTGTACTTTTAAAAACATTTACCAAAACTTTTCCCAAAAGTGGGCATCTTTCTGAAAGTGCAGAGCTAATTAGTGAAGCTTATTTGCATTCAAATAACTACAGCGAGGCCATAAATTACATTGAAGCACAAAAAGAGAAAACGCCAAGATTAAATATTGCTTATCAGAGAGTTACTTATTACAAAGGTTTGGAATATTTTAATAATGACAAATTTTCTGAAGCATTGGTTTTACTTAAAAAGTCAGCCGCCATCAATTTGGACAGGGATGTAACCATTGCTTGTTATTTTTATGCAGGTGAAATTTATTCAGCCAATCAAAAATTTGATGATGCAGTAGAATCTTATGCTGCCATTTTTAGAATCCCTAATGCAGAAAAAAATAGTTTATATTACAAAACAAGATACGGAATTGGATACGCTTATTACAATCAACAAAAGTACGATAAAGCACTTACTCATTTTAGGGAATATGTTGAAAATCAGAATTCTGACATCAATCCAGAAGTGTATGCAGATGCCTTGGTGCGTTTGGCAGATTGCTATTATGTAAACAAACATTATACAGATGCTTTTCAAGTGTATGAAAAAGCGTTGCTTTCTGCCAGAGCAGATTTAGATTATATCACCTTTCAAAAAGGGTTAACAGCCTTTATTGCAGGAAGAAACGAGGAAGGAAAGCAAAATTTTGAAGCAGTAATTACCAAATATCCAAATTTTCCATTTTTTGATGATGCTTTGTATAACAGGGCTTTAATTGATTTTGAATCAGGAGCTTATTCTACTTCAATTGCATGGTTTGATAAACTTATTAATTTAAAACCTGGCTCTATTTATTTGCCTGAAGCATTGAAAAAGAGAGCAATAGCAAATTCAAATCTTAAGAATTTTACATTAGCAAGTGACGATTATGAACGTATTTTAAATGAATTTCCTACTTATTTTGAAAATTCAACTGATATTTTAGAAGGTTTGAGCAATGCCTTGAATGCTCAAGGGAAAGAAGAAAAATACACTGAAATTTTGTCGAAATTTAAAAATGCAAATCCCAATAACACCGCTTATGCAGAGTTGGAATACAAAAACGCAGAAAATTTATTCGATAAACAAAAATATCCTCAGGCAATAAAAGCTTTTACTGATTTTGCCAATGCTTACCCAACAAATTCTTTATTATCAGATGCTTATTTCTTTATTGGCGAATCTTTTTTTAGAACCAATGACAAAGTGGAAGCCCTAAAATCGTATGAAAAAGTGATTGAAAGTGGTAAAGGAAATTATAAAAACAAAGCTTATACCAGAGCTGCGGATTTAGAATTTTCATTAAAATCGTACAGAGAAGCTTTGATTAAATACCAAACTTTACTAGCTTTTGCTGTGAGCAAAAGAGAACAATTTAATGCTACAAAAGGAATTATGGAATGTTATTTTGAATTAAACACTTTAGATTCAGCCTTTTATTTTGCCACCAATATTACCCAACAAGGGGGAGCACCTGTTTATATTCAAAACAAAGCCAATTTGTATTTAGGTAAAATTCCATATTTAAAAGAGAAATATGAAGATGCTCAAGATGCCCTTATCAATACTGCCAATATAGCAAAAGATTCGTCAGGTGCTGAGGCTCAGTATCTTTTAGCAGATATTTTGTATAAACAGAAAAATTATAAATTGTCGTTAGAAACACTTTTTCAACTTAATGACAAGTTTAAAATGTATGACAGATGGGTGTTGAAGTCTTTTTTACTAATTGCGGATAATTATACTGCCTTAGAAGAGTATTTCCAGTCAAAAACTACCTTAAATTCAATTATTCAGAAAGCCAAAGACCCTGTTTTTGTAAAAATGGCATCGGATAAATTAGATAAAGTAATTGAAATTGAAACAAATCAGTTAAAACAAGGGGATAAAAAAGAGTAATTTATGAGTAAATTTTTGAAATATACGTTGATTTTCTTGGGTCTTATTGCAAATATTCAATCATTTGCTCAGCAAAGCACCTTAGAAGAAAATCCTCAAAGTAAAAGTAATGAGCTGGAAGACAAAACAGTAATTATTACAATTGATAAAGTGAACAAGCTTCCACAAGCTTTTAGAACCATTCAAAAAGCAGATATAAGTGTAAATAAAGAACACTTTGAACCACAAAATTACGATTTTGTTGATTACAAATTAAAAGTGCCTGATATTGAAAGCAAAATAAGAATTTTAGGCGTAAAAGATGCTGATAAACCTTTGGCTTCTAATGCTTTATTAAAACTAGGTGTGGGAAATTATCTTGCTACTTATGCAGAAGGATTTTATACCAAAACTATCAAAGACAATATTTTACTCGGTGCTAGAGCTAATCATTTATCATGGGCTCATGGGCCATCAACAGAAAGAAAATCAGGTAGTTCAAATAATGAAATCATGCTTTGGAGTAATATGAATTTCTCTAAATATAATTTTAATGCTTTTGTCAATTATCAACGTTTTGGAATGTATTATTATGGATTTAGAGAGCCAGTAATGGGTGCTTCTGAAAAAACATTGAATGACTTAAAATTCAGACAAATTTATAATAAAACCAATATCACTGCCCAGTTATTAACCAATAAATCAAATACTTCTGATTATAAATTTACAACGGATGTAGCATTTCAATATTTAACAGCCTATTCTTGGCCTACCGAAAGTGAAATTTATTTAAAACATGCAGGTGATTTTTCTTTGGACGGAGGTGCAAAAGTAATGGTAAAATCTGATTTCTCATTTTCGAAAAGAAGTTATAAAGAACTCAATCAAAATCGTGTGTTTTTTACATTAGCACCATCATATTTTAAAATTTTGAATGGTTTTGAAACCCAAGCGGGTATTAATATTGGTTTAGAAAATGACACTTTGTTAGGTGCTAAATCATTTCATTTATATCCTGTAATTAAAGTAGTTAAGAAATTTAAAAACGATAAATTGATTACTGATTTTGGTATAGATGGAGGTTTACAAAAGAATGTTTTAGCAAATGCTATTACTGAAAATCCATTTTTATCGAATAAGGTTGTTTTGGGTCACACCAATAAGAATTTTGATTTTTTTGCCAACTTAAAAGGTAAACTTTCAAATTCTTTCACATTTAATTTGGGGGCTTCATATTCAAAATATACAAATTTACCTTTCTATCTAAACAACCCCAGTCAGAGAAATGAATTTATCATTGTGTACGATACAAATGGTACAGGATTAACTAAGTTACAGGCTGGTATTCATTACAGTAAAGCCTCACTTTGGGGACTTGGTTACAAGGCAGAGTACAATGCTTATTCTATGTCAAAATTGCAAACAGCCATTCATAAACCAAGTTATATTTCAACAGCTTATGCCAATTATAACTTGCACAATAAACTAATTTTTACTGCTTCTTGGTACACATTAGCAGGCATAAAAACATTGGAGCCTGTTCTTAATAAAGTTCAAAAATTGCCAATTATCAATGATGTAAACTTGAAAATTGATTATAGATTATCTGATAAATTTTCGTCATATTTGGAGTTCAATAATTTGTTAGCATCCAAATATAGTCGCTTTTTGTATTATCCAACAAGAGGCTTTTTTGTGATTCTGGGTGTGACTTATAAGCTTTAAGATGTTGGTAGAGAAGTATTTAAAAGATTTATTGTTCGAGAATGATTTTGTGGTAATCCCTTATTTTGGCGGGTTTATCTCTCATTATGTGGGAGTTGAATTCGACGAAGCTAAATCTATCATTTTACCTCCCTCAAAAAAAATTGCTTTTAATGGACAGTTAAAGCAAAATGATTGGGTGTTGGTAAATGCAATTATGGTAGGGGAGCAGGCCACTCGTAACCAAGCAATAAATCATGTTACTATTTTTGTAAATACCATTCAAGAATCATTAAAAAAGGATGGATTTTACCAATTGAAAGATTTAGGTATTTTAAGGGCTCAACAAAATGAAGGCTTGTTATTTGAGCCTTTGTTTAAAGAAAACTATCTGTCACATAGTTATGCATTGCCAGAAATATCTTATAAAAAAATTACAACAGCAAAAGAAGTAGAAATTACTAATAAGTTTCAAACCCTTACTCCTAAGAAAAAATTGAAAGTGAGTTTTGCATTGGCTGCTTCTGTGTTATTGGCAGTGGTTTCTAGTACTTTTTTAGTGATAAATAAAGACAATAAAGCAATTAGTAGCTTTAATCCATTTTATTTCTTTTCAGAAAATCATCAATTAATTGATAGCAATGATTTGCCAGATCCTGCTAAATTTTATGGTACACCCAATAAAAGTACATCTGAACCTGAAATAGGAATTGTAATAAAGCCTAAAGTAGTTGAAAGTGAAAAGGTTGAGCCAAATCAGGATGTGCAAGAATCTGAAATTGCAAGCAAAATTGAACCTGTAATCGAAGAAAAAGAAAGCCCTAAAGAAATTAAGAAAATAGAAGTTGTAATTCCAGAAAACGGTTTTTTTATAGTGATTGCAGGATTTTCTACTGAAAAACAAGCTGAATCTCAGAAGCAAACTTATGCTCAAAAAGGAATTTTGACTGATGGATTTGTATTAAAACCAACTAAAGAAGGTGAACCTTACCGAGTAAGTGCAATTGCATATAATGATTATGAAACAGCAAAATCTAATTTGCCTCATTTTAAAAATCTTTTTGGTGAAACCTGCTGGATATTAAAAAGATAAGTTATGATTTTCACTACAATAAGTCTTACTTTTATTGATTGGTTGGCCATTGCAGGAGTATCGTTTGTAGTGAATTTAGGTTTTTTTGTTTGGTTATTATTGATATTTTTTAGAAAATTTACTGCATTAAATAAATCAATAAGATATGATAGTCAATTGTTTAGTCAGGTAAAAGCAGCATTGGATGGTTCTGATTTGGAACTTGCAAAAGCAGTTTGCAAAAAACAGAAAACTATTATTTCTAAAATTTTAATAAAAGGTATTTTCAAAATTGGACTTTCGATGAAAAAGATTGAAAATGCCATGCAAAACCAAAGTTCTATAGAGCTCAGAAAATTAGAATTTGGACTAGGCTATTTTGTGAATATCAGTATTTTGGCTCCTTTTATCTCATTTATTGGGGTGGTTTTTGCCATTTTTTGGCAAAATTATTATTATGCAAATTTTTATACCGACACTGCTAAAATTTGGATTGCAATTGCCACAGTGCAGGGTGTAATTTTGGGTTTAATTGCCCAATTTATTTACAATTTTTTCGTTAATCAATTGTCAAAAACAAGTTATAATATTGATAAAACAATTCTTTGGTTTATTGATTATTTACACGAAAGTCATTGATAATGAGATATACACTTGCTCATAAAGTTAAGTTGGGAATAAATCCTTTTGTGTACTTTTCGTTAAGTTTATTGGCTTACGTATTTTATTTAGCTCCACCCACCACCAAAGTTGAAGCTAAACAAAATATAGCTCAAATAATAAATGAGAAAAAATCATCAAAAGTTTATGTCAAAATTAATGGAAAAGGGGAATATTTTGTCAATAAACAGCTTATTGACTCTGTAAAACTAGCTTTTGAAATTGAAAAAGCCATATTTCGTTTGCGAGATAATCAAAAAGTGGTAGTTTTACATGTCGAAAAACAAACTCGGGCATCACAAATTGCGTTTGTAGCTTCTAAAGTGCAAGAGGCCAATGCTTCTCTTAAATTAAGTGTTGAATAAAAACTCAAATTTATGGAAATTTCATTTAATAACGATAAGCAAAACAATGCAGTAGGGATTGTAATTAGTGTGCTCGTACATGTACTAATCCTTTTATTATGTTGGTTTTATGTAATGAACGATAAGCCAAATCCACCATTGCCTAAAAATGGAGCATTAAGATTAGGTTTTGATAATACTGGTTTAGGAAATTCTTACGAAGAACTTGCCCCCAGTACTCCCACACAAGAAGTAAGTGCAGAAGCAGTTGAAGAGGTAACGGCTGTAAATGAGACTGTTGAAGCACCTATTACTAGTAACAATGTAAGTGCTCCCGTTATTAATACTGAAAAAGTAAAGCCAATTAAACCTAAACAAAAAAATAATACCAAGCCAAATCCTAATGCAAGTTATAACACTTCTGGCAATGGAACTGGAACTGAAAGCGGTGGAAATACTACTGGGACTGGTGTGCAAGGAAATCCAAATGGAACTTATACCAATAACCCTGGAAATGGGGGAGTAGGCTTGGATATGGCGGGTTGGAAATGGGATGCAATTCCAATGCCCGACAAAAAAGCAACCGAAGCTGGTAAAGTAGTGGTAGAAATCTGGATTGACGAAAAGGGTGAAATTTTAAATGCAGAAGTAATTGAAACTACTGTAAATGCTTCATATACAAGAGATATTAAAATGAAAGTGTACGAAACTACTTTTATAAAAACTGATGGCGAAAATCCTCCATCAAAAACCAAAGGAAGAATTACCTATATTATTAAAGCCAAATAAATTATTTTAAAAATGTTAAACATCGTTTTATTCGGGCCTCCAGGTGCAGGCAAAGGTACTCAAAGTCAAAAATTAATTGATAAATATGCATTGGTGCATTTGTCAACTGGTGATTTATTAAGAGCTGAAATTGCTGCTTCTTCTGAATTAGGGCTAAAAGCAAAATCATTAATGGACAATGGTCAATTGGTGCCTGATGAAGTGGTGATTGGAATGATAGAAAACAAATTGGTTTCTAACCCAACAGCTAAAGGTTTTATTTTTGATGGATTCCCTAGAACTGTTCCTCAAGCGGAGGCATTGGATACTTTGTTAGCAAACAATAATACTGCCATTTCTGGCATGGTTGCTTTGGATGTTAACGAAGAAGAGCTTACTCAAAGATTATTAGAAAGAGGTAAAACATCTGGCAGAGCAGATGACCAAAACGAAGATTTGATAAGAAATAGAGTAAAAGAATACAATACAAAAACAGCTCCTGTGGCTGATTTTTATGCCAAACAAGGTAAATATAGCCCAATAAACGGTATTGGCGAAATTGAAGAAATTTTCAGTCAAATTTGCGCTTCTATTGAAGCTTTTGCATAAAATATTTAATCATAAAAAAAGCCTGTCTAATTATTTTAGACAGGCTTTTTTTATGATTTTTCTTATTTATTAGTTAGCTAATACAAATAATCTTTGCACGTATCTTGATCCATTTGCCATAAATTCAATAAAATATAAACCTTGTGGCAAATCAGATGTTTTTAAGGTAATTGTATGTTTGCCAGCTTGAAAATCTTTGGCAATGGTAAAGTTTTCTAATTTTTTTCCAATAGTGTTGAGTAAAGAAATTTCAAGTTTGGTGTTTTTTACACAGTTAAACTCAACTTTTACATCAGCACTTGTTGGATTTGGGGAAATAACAACATCTCCAATATTTGGTAACTCTTCTAAACAAGCAACGGGTGCTGCATTGTGTTTTTTTGCAGCATTATTTTGAGAATGACCCACACCTGCAAAAGCCAAGTTACAGGCAAAAAATCCGAGTAGGAAAGCAGAATGTAGTTTTTTTGTTTTCATTTGAAGCAAAGTTATAGAAAGCTAAGTATATTACCAATTTCTGTGCCAAATAGTTTCGTTTATTTTAAATAAAATGTTTTTTTATTTTATATAGTGCTTTCCACTTTTTTATTTCTTTCAAAAAACCATTTAATGTCTATTTTATATTTGATCACATATATTCTTTAAAATCATCCAAAGGCTCATTAAAATCATCTTTCATAATAAAACTACCTTTCATAAAACCTGCTTTTGGATGCGTTTTTTTAGGTATGTTTTTTTCAACTAGGAATTCCAAATAGTGTATCAACTCATTTTGAATTGATATTGGCAGACTTGAAAATTGAGTATAAAGGTTTAGGCTTGTCATTTTACTAAATATTTCATGTAAAAATATTTTAAGTACTGTTTATTTTCAATGTTTTATAATTTAAATAAATTTGAAACAGCAAATCTTTTCATTAATAAAGTTTTATATTTCATTGTAAATCAAGTTTTAATGACGAATGTTTTTGCAATAATATCATGAATTGATTGTCTTTTTGAATTACTAAAAATAAAAATAAAATCTATTAACAACCAAAAAGTATACACTCCCAAAAACCTATCATATAAATGTTCTCCAAAATTATTTGTTATAAAATATGTTATTAATGCAATAATCGTTATTAAGATTAAAGGGATTTCTCTAATTATAATTGTTTTTAAATTCGCAGGTTTTTGATTTATGCAAACAACTTTAATTTGGGCAAACATTTTACCCAATGTTTGCCCATTAAGTGTATGAAATGCAACATAGTAAATAGGCTCAATAAGTATTATAAGTATTTCAAAATCAAATACATTTTCAAATATTAAAATAAAAACATTTAAACATATAATATCTAAAAAACAGGCTACAAATCGTGCTTTAGTAATATTCATTTCAATTATTTTATAAGTTATCCTACCAAATCCTCCACTTTTTTATTCCTCTCCCAAAACCATTTTCCTGCCCACACAATTACAAATATTAATCCTGCTATTGTGGCCATACTTCCTGCTATTGAGCTATCAAAAATTGCTGAAAATGAATAACCTACACCTACACTTAAAAGTGCAAAAAATGTTGATAGTAAAAGCATTTTTTTAAGTGAGGTGGTGATTAAATAGGCCGTAGCTGGAGGGACTACCAAAAACGCCACCACTAATATAGCTCCCACAGAATCGAAACTTGCCACAGTTGTAAATGATAATGACGACATTAAAACATAGTGCCAAAACCCAGCATTGATACCTATAAATTTTGCATAAGAAGGATCGAAAGAGGTGATAAATAATTCTTTATAACAAAACCCTATCAAAACAATGAGCATTAATAAATTTATTAATCCTGTGTAAAATGCTTCTGGGCCTATGTCAATACCATTGATTATCCATTGTTCAAAAGGAATCATACTCAAATCGCCATACAAAACGCAGTCTTGGTCAAGGTCTATTTTATCTGCAAATTTGGTAATTAAAATTACCCCTAATGCAAATAAAAAGGTAAAAGCTACCCCAATTGAGGCATCTTCTTGTAATTTTAATTTTGAATGCATCCATTCAATAATAAATGTGGTAATTACACCCAAAATTCCTGCACCAATCAGCATTGGCAATGAATCTTTGCTACCTGTAAGTAAAAATGAAATAGCAATGCCAGGTAATACAGCATGCGAAATGGCATCTCCCACCATGGCCATGTTTCTGAGTACTAAAAATGAACCTAATAAAGCACAGGAAACTGCCACTATGGTGCCTGTGAGGAGTATCCAAAAATTATATAGTTCCATCGTTTTTAGGTATTTGTGATTGATGTGGGTCTAAATCTGGATTGGTGAGTGAGTTTCTAATTTCAACTTCCAAATCTGGGGTGATAATGTGCTCAACTGTTTCTGCATTGTCGTGCACATGGTCGGCAGGGATATTCAAATGTTCACTTAAATATGATTCCCAAAGGCGGTGTGCTCTTGTAATTCGCTGACCTTTAGCATATCCAGCCTTAGATAATTGATATGCTTTACCCGTTTTTTCTATGAATCTATGTTTTAGCAATAATGATAAACTTAGTTTTAAATCGAGATAATTACTTTGATTTTGAAGTTCTTTCAAAGACCTAGCATGGTAAAAATCTTGTTCTTTTTCTCCTAATTGATAAAATCTTTTTAATAAATTCTCCTCAGCAATTTTTCTTTTATGTTGAATTTGTTTCACATAAATACTTAATAATCCTTTTTGTGGCGCTATTATAAATGAAATCATGGCAAAACCAGAAATGATGACCACAATCCATGGGCCTGTAGGCATTGATGTTTCTGAATAGGATATAAATGAGCCAGTTAAAGCAGAAAAAATGGCAAAAAACACAGCAATTATTATAAGTTTATTCAAATTGTTTGACCAAAATTTAGCACCAACAGCCGGAGTAATAAGCATGGCGGCCATTAATACCACTCCAACTGCTTGAATACCAGTTATTACAGCAAGTACTGTTAACGATGAAAGTAACATTTCTAACCAAGAAGTAGAAAATCCAATTGTTTTTGCATATTTGCTATCAAAAGATAATAATTTGAATTCTTTTAAAAATAATAGCAAAATAACAAGCACCAAAAAAGCCACACCGCCAAAAACATATACATCTTCTTGGGTCATTGAAGCAGCTTTTCCGAATAAGAATTTATCTAAACCAGCTTGATTGGCATATTCATTATGTTGAATATGAGTAAGTAATACTATTCCTAAACCAAAAAATACCGATAAAACCATGGCTACTGCAGTATCAGCTTTTATTTTGGTATTTCTACTAATTAAATCTATACAATACACAGATAATGAGCCACTAATAAAGGAGCCAATAAGTAAAACCAATGGATTTTTTTCGCCAGTAAACATAAATGCCAAACAAATTCCTGGCAAAACTGCATGCGCCACAGCATCGCCAATCAAGGACCTTTTGCGAAGCATGGCAAAAGTACCCACCGATGCCGAAGCTGCGGAAAGTAAAATTAAGCCAAACACCACAAAGCGTATGTTAGCATCTTGAAAAGATATAAATTCTAGTAGTTCTTTCATTTGTTTAAGTACAAAGTACTAATTATTAGGTATTAATAATACTATAAATCTAAATAATTATTATTCTATTCTTGCTATTTTAGTAATTTTCTATTTTCTAAATCTTCCAAAATCGTCATTTGTTGTATGGCTATTTTATTAATTTTAATTAATCGTTCTTGTTGTGACAAATTTTCTTGAATAAATAAAGCATTAAGGTTTTCCATGTTTGACAAACAAATTAACTCATTTATAGAGGCATAGTCTCTAATATTCCCTTTTAAATCAACGTTTTGTTCTCTCCATTCTTTTGCAGTAATTCCCCAAAGAGCCATATTTAAAACGTCAGCTTCTGTTGCATAAATAATAGAAATTTGTTGAGAAGAAAGTTCTTTAGGAATAAGATTTTGTTTAATTGCATCTGTATGAATTCTATAATTTATCTTAGCTAATTCACGCTTAGCAGACCAACCTAATAGTTTTTGTTCTTCTTCTTTAAGGCGTTGGAATTCAGTAATTAAATATATTTGAAATTCGGGACTAAGCCACATGGCAAAATGAAACGCAATATCTTTATGTGCATAAGTACAACCATACCTCCCTGCCTTTACTAACAAACCTATTGCACTAGTTCTTTCAATCCATTGGCCTACAGACATGATAAATCTGTTTACTCCAGCATTTTTTTCAATTACCTCGAATTCGGGGTAATTAAATTTAGTATTTTTTAACGATTCCCAAATGCCTAAATATTCCAATGTGTTTTTATTGGTAATCCATTTCCCTATAAGCCCACTTCCATCTTTAAAACCTCCACACATATCAGTAAGACTTATATAATCGGCATTATTCGTATTTAAAATGGTAATTTCTGTATCTTTTACATTAATTTTTGCCATAATATTTTTCAATTTCAAAATACTTTATAATCGATTTTGAAAATATATACCTGTTTTTTTGTTTCACTCAAAATTCATCTCTCAAAACTTCTAAAATTACTCGCTTGGAAAAGCTTCTTGTTTCATAATATTTTGCAATTTGGTAAGTACATTTAACTTACCTCCATACGTTTTTTGCAATAATTCTTGATTAAATACTTTATTTGTTGGCCCTGAGGCTATTAATCGCATATTTATCAACAATACCCAATCAAAATATTCTGAGGCTGATTGCAAATCGTGGTGCACCACTATCACCGTTTTGCCTGCATTTTTCATTTCTCTTAAAATTTCTATAATGGCAGTTTCGGTTGCAATATCTACCCCTGCAAAGGGTTCGTCCATAAAATACAAATCTGCTTCTTGTGCCAATGCACGAGCCAAAAAAACTCTTTGCTGCTGACCGCCAGATAATTGTGCAATTTGTCTGTCTTTAAACGGACTCAATTGCACTTTGCTGATGCATTCCATTACTATTTCATGGTCGGCTTTGCGAGGTTTTTTAAACAAACCAAGTTTGCCATATCTTCCCATCATTACTATGTCGTAAACTGAGGCAGGGAAATCCCAGTCAACGCTTTCTCTCTGAGGTACATAAGCAACTTTATCTCTTACTTTATCTAGTGCTTGACCAAATATTTTTACATACCCACTAGTGGCAGGCACTATGTCCATTGCCGATTTTATCAAAGTAGATTTTCCAGCTCCATTTGGGCCAATAATGCCCACTAAAGCCCCTTTTGGAATGGTTAAATCTATATTCCACAAAACAGGTTTGTTGTGATAACTCACTGTGAGATTGTGTATTTCAACTGCGGGATTTTCTACGTGTGTAATCATATTTTGAGTGTTAAGTGTTAAGTGTTGAGTGCTGAGTTTTTGTACTAAAAACCCAACACTCAGCACTTAACACTATTTAAAATCAGGGTGTAAGGCGGCTACTTTTCCAAAAATGATAATGGAAGGTGAGCCCATTTCTTTTTCTTTTGCAATTTCAGATATATTATGAACAAAACCAAAGGCTAGTTTTTTATTTTCACTCGCCCCATTTTGAATGATAACTGCTGGTAAATCAGCTTTTTCGGCTTCAATAAACACTTTGCAAATTTCATTTAATTTTGTCATCCCCATTAAAATTACTACCGTGGCTGTAGATCGTGCAGCGTGATACAAATCATTTGAAAATTCAAGTGATGAAGTGGTACCCGTAATTACCCAAAAGCTTTCATTTATTCCTCTGGTTGTGAGGGGGATATGCTCAAGTTCAGGCACAGCTATGGCACTGCTTATACCAGGAATTATTTCTACTTGTACTCCTTTTTCTTGTAAATAAATGAGTTCTTCATAGCCTCTTCCAAATACAAATGGATCGCCTCCTTTAAGTCTTATTACATTTTTATGTTTTAATGTAGCTTGGTAGATTATTTCATTAATTTCTTCTTGTTGAAATTTGCAATTACCTACTCTTTTTCCTACATATATTTTTTCGCAATTTTCTGGTGCAAAATTAAGTAACTTATTGTCAATCAAAGCATCATATAAAATACAATCGGCTTGTTGAATAGCCTTTAAACCTTTTACAGATATCAATTCAGGGTCACCTGGGCCTGCACCTACTAATATTACTTTTGAATCCATTTGATTGATATGCTGTATTAATTAATATATAAATTCATCATTTTACTCAAAACAACTTCTTTTTTGAAACTTTTGGCATGTTCCAATCCCTTGATTATCATTTCATTTCTTAAACTTTCACTTTCCCAAACACTTAAAATACAATTTGCTAATTCTTTTGTATTATTTACCTCTGCGTAAAGGCTGTTTTTGCCACCAGCTTCTTCAAAACAACTCCCTTTGGAGCTAATTACAGGTACACCAACATTCAAGGCTTCTAAAAGTGGAATTCCAAAACCTTCAAATACAGAAGGATATATAAAAACTTTTGCTAATTTATAAAGACTTGGTAAATCTTCAAAGTCAACAAAATTTAATATCTGAACTTGATTATTTAGCTGATTTTCAGTGATATATTTTTCAAGTTCTTGTTTATAAGCAGTTGGTTTTCCTGCAATAATTAATTTTATATTTTTGTTTTGAAGTAAATTTAATGCTTTTAAGATAGATAATTGATTTTTTCTAGGTTCAATTGTGCCTACGCAAAGTAAATATTCATCAGGTAAATTGTACTTTTTCTTTACTTTTAATAAAGCATTTAACTCAATTTCTTGATAAAAAACTGGATTGCAATCTTGGTAAAATACTTCAATTTTGGAGGAGGGTGTTTTGTAAAAATCTTGAATATCAGTAGCCGTTTGTTCACTAATAGCAATTATTTTATCTGCATTTTTACAACTTTGCTGGTATTTATAATTATAAAGTTGTCTGTCTGCAAATTTGTATAATTGCGGGAATCTAAGATAAATTAAATCATGAATTGTAACTATTTTTTTTGTTTTTTTTGCATTTAATATTGACAATGGAAGTTCATTGCTTAATCCATGGTAAATGTCTAAATTTGAATTGTTTATATCGTTTACCTGTGAAAAACTTCTCCAAAGAAATGGTAAAGATTTTCCTTTAGCTGTAATTATTTTTGAATCTTTTGGATATTGATATTTTGTATTTGCTTTGGGAGTGAACAAAAAGTATTCATTATCAGGGTATAAAGTTGCCAAACCATCAATTACAAATCTTGAATAATTACCCAATCCTGTAAAGTTATTAAAAGCTCTCTTTGCGTCAAACCCAATTTTCATTCCCTTTTTTTAATGCAATTTACTAAAAAATAATTATTTAGGTTCAACTTTCTTACAATCCTGTTTGAAAATATCAGCTTATATTTTATTATATTTGTTTTATGAATTCAATTTTTGATTTGCCCAATTTATGTGTACAACATGGTGTAAAACATGTAGTTATATGTCCAGGTTCTAGAAGTGCACCCTTAACATTGGCATTTGCTCGTACATTTGAAATTAACAAACATATAATTCCTGATGAAAGAACTGCCGCTTACGTAGCTTTAGGAATTGCAGAGGCTACAAATTCAATAGTTGCTTTAGTATGTACCTCTGGAACAGCTGCTTATAATTTTGCTCCAGCTATTGCAGAGGCTTTTTTTAAAAATGTACCACTACTCATTTTAACTGCGGATAGACCTCAAGAATGGATTGCACAGCAAGATGGGCAGACCATTTTTCAAGAAAATATGTATGGCAAACATGTAAAAAAATCTATTGTTTTTCCTGTAAGTTTTGAAAAAAATGAAGATAAGTGGTTTGCTAATAGAATTTTAAACGAAAGTTTGTTGCTTTGTAAAGCCGTTCCTCAAGGTCCTGTGCATTTAAATGTTCCATTACGTGAACCACTTTATAATCAACAAATTACTACAGAAATTGAAAATTTAAGGGTAATAAACAATTTTTTACCAACCGCAACTTACGATTTTAAACCACTTTTTGAAACTTTAACTCAATACTCAAAAATTATAATTGTAGTAGGGCAAAGTTTAATTGAGGATAAAATAATGTTAGGTAATTTGCCTAAAAATATAGTTGTAATTGGTGATTTTCAGGCAGATATACATGCTTCTGACAATGTAATTAAATACCATGATCTATTTTTAGGCAGTGTAAGTACTCAAGTTTTATCAGAAATTGAACCAGATTTAGTCATCACCTTAGGGAATTCTATTATTTCAAAGTCTTTAAAAACTTTTTTAAGAAATAGTACAAATCTCCAACATTGGCATGTAGGCAATGTAGCGTTTCCTGCTGATGTATTTCAAAAATTAACACTTCACATTAAAACCAGTGGAAATTGTTTTGTTGAAAGTTTAAATAGTTTTTTGATTACTAATTCATTAAATCAAGATTATTTTTCTCGTTGGCAAAAAATGAACAATGTAAGCGAGAAATTTATTGCTGATTATTTTATTGAAAATGACCAGTTTAATGAATTTATTGCAGTATCAAGACTTCTCTCAATTTTACCTAATAATTCGGTTTTTCATGTTGCAAACAGCATGGCTGTAAGGTATGCCAATATTATTTCTACAAACAAAAATATTGAATTTAATTGTAATCGAGGCACAAGTGGTATTGATGGCTGTACTTCAACTGCAATAGGGCATGCACTGGTAAACAATAAATTGAATGTGTTTCTTACTGGTGATATTGCTTTTTTTTATGATAGAAATGCCTTTTGGTTGCAAAATTTGCCTGCCAATTTTAAAATAGTTTTATTAAATAATCAAGCGGGAGGTATTTTTAGGATGATTGATGGTTCTAACGAGCAACCAGAATTAGAACAATATTTTGAAACTACTCATCAATTATCTGCCGAAAATCTAGCTAATGATTTTAAACTTGATTATTTGAAAGTACTTGATATTGAAGGTTTAGAACCTGGGCTAGAATGGTTGCTTACTAAAACAGAAAAGTGTGCTATTTTAGAAATTAAAACAGATAAGCATGTAAATACTACTTATTTCAAGAATTTTAAGCAAAAGGCAAAAGAATATTTTAACAAAATCTCATAAAAAAAGCGAGTTAGATGTTAACTCGCTTTTTTTATGACGTTTAAGTATTTTAATTATTACTTTTTAGGAGCACAATTTTTCAACATCTTCACCCCAGCAGGTATCACCCAGTTTCCACTATTTGCTCTATCATTTTGTGCATGAGCAATACATAAAATTTCAATTGGATTGTTACCAAAAACAAAGTTTTCCAAATCTAAATTATGACTAATGTTTAGTTCTTTGAAGTTGTTTTTATTGATAATTAGTTTTTTAAGTCTTTCTAAAGCACTTAAGTCAATTGCCGACAAGTTGTTATTGTTGCAATAAAGTTCTTCCATGATACAAGTTTGAGTTTGACTAAAGCTAATTGAAGTTAATTCATTATTGTTACATCTCAATAAAATTAGTTGAGCACAAGAATCAACATCTAAGCTTTTTAATTTATTGTTCTGACAATCAAGCGTTACCAAGTTTTGACTATTTAATTTTAAATCATTTAATTGATTTTTAATACAAGTAATTGAATTTAATGAAGTGTTATTTGATAAATCTAACACAGTAAGTTGATTTCTATCGCAGTGCAAATCTGTTAATGATTTGTTTTTGCTTAAATCTAAATTAGTCAACAAGTTATCATCAATAAAAATTGTAGATAAATTGATATTGGCTGATAAATCAACTGTGGTAAATTTATTAGAAGATAAATGCAAATCTTGTAATAAAGTTAACTTTGCTAAGCTGATAGTTGTTAATTGATTGTTTTTGCAAAAAAGACCTTTTAAAGTATTGGTGTTTGGCAAAACCAAAGTGGTAATTGCATTTTTTTCGCAAGATAATTTTTTTAATGATTTTAACTTAGAAACATCTAGTTTAGTTAAATTATTAAATGAAACATCCAATTCATTTAATGATACAAAGTTTTCAATCCCACTTAAATCAGTGATTTTTTTTGATCTTAATTTTAGTTTTACAGGAGCTTTTGCTTCGCTCAATTCTATTTCTGTATTTTTATTAAGATTTATTAATGGATTGTCTAATAATGCTTTTTTGAATAATGGATCTTTAAAAACTACATTCTGTGCATTGGCAACTAAAATTGAAAATATAAAGCTAAATAGTAGGGTGAATTTTTTCATAATTGTAATAAATTAAGATATAAAGTTATCTTTTTTTAACAGAAATACCAAAGTATTAATGTTAAAATGTAAAATATTGACACTGAAGCTTCGCAAATTGATATTTGCTTGAGAAATTTTATAGTTTGTTTTTTGTTTTATTTCACTAATAAAGTTGTTTTGCAACTATTTCATTCTTTTTTGTGAAATCAATAAACAAAAAAAGCTACAAAATTTCTTTTGTAGCTTTTTTAAATATTCAATTATTATTTAACCAAGAAATTGCTTTCTCCAATTTTATGACCATCGCAGAAAATATGTACTCTGTATCTTCCTTTGGTGTAGTCAGAGCCTTTTTCATAAACCAATGCCAATCTTTGTTGTGAGTTATCAAAATCAACTACCATTTTTGCGGTATAAGCTTTAGAATCTCCTTCAACAGTTGTAGAACCGCCACCCATATCATAATCTGTAAAAGTCTCATTGTTAGGATCCATGATAGCAAAGTAGATGGTTTTTTTGTTTTTCTTAGCTACTTTATTATCCGCAAAATTAAAGGCAATTCTGAATTTTGACATGTTTTTGCCATTGAAATCATTGCCTGTGTATTCTTTACCTTTTGAAGTAAGGGTTGAGAAAACAAAGTTTTCAGCTTTTAGCACAGAGGCTGCTTCAATTTGTTTGCTTAATTCTTCTTTTTGGTTCGCTACATAACCTAATGAATCATTTAGCTTAGTTTTTTCTGAATATAAGGTTTGATTATCAGTATTTAATCTTGCAATTTCTTTTTTCTGCTCAGAAATTACTTTGCTTTGACGAGCAAGTTCTTTCTTCAATTTATTTATCTGACCTTGGAACTTAGCTTTTATCTGGCTTTCGCTCATGCCAGAGTTTTGAGCTTGAGCAATAATTGCATTTAATTGTTCAATATCTGCTTTTAACTGCTCATTTTCTTGACCCATTCTTTCACTTTCTTCTTGAATTGCAAGGAATTGGTCACGCATTGTTTCAAGCTCTGCTGTTTTAGATTCAGTTTCTTCTGTTTTTTTAGTAGCAGTGTTTTGAGCTACTGTCAATTTGTCGTTCAATTCTCCTCTGTCATAGATTAAATATCCAATTGCAGCAGCTTCTGCCACCACTAAAATACTTAATAGCACTATTAACCAAGTATTTGAGCTTTTTTTCTCCTCTTCTACAGGTGCTTGTTGGTAGTAATATGAGTTATTTTCTTCTTCATTTACTTGTTCTTCATTTTCGTATTGAGGTTCTTCTTGCTCTTCGAATTGATTTTCCATAGAATTAAAATAGTTGAATAATTATATATAATATTACAAAATTACAAATTTTTGTGAAATACGTATTTAAAATATTGGAAAAAATATATAAAATATTTGAATTGTTTAATTTTTGATTTAGTTAGTTGCTTCTGAAATTTAACTTAATGGTAATACTTGCCGTTTTCTTTCTAGAACTTGTATTGAAAACACCGCCATAAGAATAATCTTCGTTGTCGTTTTGACCAGTAATTTGAAATACGCCCATGTCTGCTTCAGTCAATTCTCCAAGTCTTGCATCTGCTTCTTTGGAAATATTTTCGGCTCTAAGTTTGGCGTTTGCAGTGGCTTTGGCAATTAGTTCTAGTTTTAAATCTTCTAATTTACTATAATAAAAGCTTGGTAATGATGAATTTAGTTCAATTCCTTTACTTATTAAATCTGTAATTTCTCTTGAAACTTTTTCTACCACATCTAATTTTTTAGATTCAATACTGAAGTTTTGAGTAAGTACATAACCATTAAATGTAGATACACTGCTTCCGTTTGATGAAGTTTCGTACAAGAAATCTTTGGTGATATTTACTGCATCAAATGTAACCTCATTCACATCCACACCTTTTGATTTTAAGAATTTTTTTACAATTTCTCTGTCTTTGTTCAAATCTTTAGAGGCTTGTTTTAAATCAAAGTCTTTTTTAACGAAAGAACTAGACCATTTTACCAAATCAGCTTCAAAATCTTTTTTTGCCATTCCAGTTACAGAAATAGTTTGTGCCGATTTGAATTTGTATTTATAAGCATCATTTAGAATTACTGTACTTATAATAATGCTAATTCCGATGAATAAACTTACAATGATGGAGTTGTTGGAGTTTGATGGAGGTACTTTCATTTTATAATATTTTTTGCAAATTTAATGAAATGATTGAAAATTAATTGATTGTAGTGTACTATTTTATATTTATTTCTACTAAATTGAATTTTATTTTTTTGAATATTGTTGTAAAAACACTACCTTTGCAGGCTTTTAAAAAAATGGGGCTGACCGGTTTTGACGGCGAGAGTGGCTGGGAGTGTAAGCATGTCGGGAGAAGAGGTGGACTCCTGAAATTAACTATCTCAAAACAATAACTGGCGAAGAATCTTACGCCCTTGCTGCTTAATCTAGGTATTAACTAGCATGTGTTCCGCTAGCTGTTAGTTCAGCTCAGTTAGCATACGGAGCATCATCCTGCCGAACTCGTTTGCATAAGGGTGAAAATGCAAATAGATACGCTTACCTAAGGATACTGTCGGTTGGTTGCTGACCTGCTTTATCTCGAAAATTAAGAGCAAATAAGCATGTAGAAGGCTCGTTAGTGGCCTTGTTCGGACCGGGGTTCGACTCCCCGCAGCTCCACTCATTTGAATCCTAAAATATTAGTAAATAATGTTTTAGGATTTTTTTTGATTAAAAATGTTTAAATATTTTTAGTTTTTTTTATTAGCTAAACCATTCTTTTTCCCTATTCTCAAATGCTTAAACTCTTACGTTCAAGTATCTGCTTAATTCAAAGCATTTTAGCATAGCACCAAAACATTATCGACAGGTGTCTTAATTATTCAAATTCCATTAAGTCGATTATTCGACCGTCTTGAAGTTTAAATGGACCTTTTAATTTTTGATTTTCACTTATTGCTTTTTCAGCCGCATCAAAATAATTATTAAAACACTCTTGAAGAAGAAATTTGTCATTTGTGTCCCAGTATTCACCTTCATCTGTTACTTGCAGTTCAATAAAATGTTGTTGAATTTCTTTAAGTAGAGCAATGATTTTTAGGTGTACTTCAATTCCTGCGAATTGTGTCTTACAATATTCTTGAATATAATTTTCTTTGTCAAACTCAAGCCATAGTGGTTCTGAATTTTCGTCTGGCAGAATTTTAATTCCTTTTGTTGATCCTTCGTATATACAATCTTGTTCGTTTCTTACCCGATCAAGTTTTTTGAGTTGTTCTGAAAAAGATTCGTAAGGCAGGTTATTTGTCAACGCAAAGTTTTTTGCTTTAAACATTATGTCTTTAAAGTCATTGTCTGATTTTAAATATCCCTCGAAATGAATTGTTACTCCCATGTTTATTATAAAATTACAATTAACATCTGTTTTTAAGTCTACATTTTGCTAAACATAACCATATCTTTAACCTAATATAAATCTAAGTTACATCACAATTTTAATTCAAAATCATTATAAATCCAATTTACTGCTTTTCTTATTAAGTAATTTTCAAAAAATCAAATTTGACATTCCAACTAACCAAATCGAACGATTTTGCATCAACTGAGGCACTAGTTATTGCCAAAATCATTGTCATTTATATGAAAATTGATTTTGTTTTATTAAATCTAGTTATTTTTAGTACTTATTAAACACATAAAAGGCAGCTACTTTATAAATTAGGTAGCTGCCGATGGGTTTTGTGTGTATTTTGTATTTTTATTTACCAAATACTGTCCGAAACTAGGTTTTTGTGCAATGGATAGTCGGAATAGCCTTCGGAAGTGGCTGTGTAAAATTGGTCTGAATGTATGATGTTGTTCAGGGGCCAATGGTTGGCAAATCTTTCTACCAAATCTGGATTGTTGATAAATGGTCGCCCAAAGGCAATAAGGTCTGCAAGTCCTGTTTCTAGTTCTTTTTCAGCACTTTCTTGGGTGTAGGCACCGCAGAGGATGAGGGTGTTTTTGAAATTATTTCTAATTATTTGTTTCATTTCATGGGGCACATTGGGTGCACCCATTGCCTGATGATCTAATAAATGCAGGTAGGCAATATCTGATTGTTGCAAATGAGAGGCAATGTACTTGTAAGTAGATTCAATTTCAGGATAATAAGACATATCTCCTGCTGTACCATAAGGTGAAATTCTTACCCCAACTTTGTTTTTGCCTATTTCTTTGGCAATTGATGTTACAATTTCTAATAAAAATCTTGCTCTGTTTTCTATACTTCCACCGTAAGTATCTGTTCTTACATTGGTCATGGGAGATATAAATTGTTCTATCAAATATCCATTGGCTGCATGCAGCTCTACGCCATCAAAACCCGCAGCAATGGCATTTTTAGCAGCCATAAGGTATTCAATTTTAGTACGTTCTATGTCTTCATGGGTCATTTCTTTTGGTTCCCAGTTGTCTTGCCATTGCCTTTGGTCGGTGTACATTTGCCCTGTAGCTTTTATGGCAGAGGGGGCTAAAATCACCGCACCTTCTGGCATGTTTAGTGGGTGGCTGATTCTGCCGGTGTGCATTAGTTGCACAAATATTTTGCCTTCATTTTTGTGAACTGTGAAAGTGGTATCTTTCCAGCCTTCAATTTGTTGGGTATTAAATATACCTGGAATACGGGCATAACCCAATCCGTTCGGAGAAGGGGATGTGCCCTCGGTGATAATTAATCCTGCATCAGACCTTTGGGCATAGTAGGCTGCCATAAGTTGATTGGGAATATTTTTCAATGCTCGGCATCGGGTCATGGGTGCCATTACTATTCTATTAGTCAGTAATATATCTCCTAATTTGTAAGGAGATAATAGTTTGGATTTTGTCATAATGATATATTCAATTTACATATTTAAAAAAGCCTCACCCTATGCTTCGCTTTCAAATCTCACACACATGCGTTTATTTGTCTCTCCAAAGGGAGAAGGACTTGTAATTAATCTACATTTTGTTTTATTTCGAAAGTAGAGTGACTTTAGCCCTTCTCTTTTGGAGAAGGGTTGGGATGAGGCTTTTTGAAAATTATTTTAATGCTTTTGGCATTATTCAATAATTATTTTCTAGTACTTTTTTCTTTTCTAGATATTCCTCAGTAGTTAGTTCTCCAAGTACAAATCTATTTCTTAAAATTTCAAAGGGAGTTTGTTTTTTTCTAACCTGTCTTGGTACATAATAAGGAGTGCCAAAAATCCAGAAAATAAAAGCAAACCAAACAATCCACCAAAAAAGGTGCATTCCCCAGAAATGATAACCTTCGTATAAATACATCATTTGTGAAAGTTTAATTGTGATTGATTAAAAAACCTAAGGTTAAAACCCATGGCTATGAATTTAACCTTAGGAATAATTTGGAATTCAGTTTGTTAGCTTATGAGCGAATATTCAAATTCTACCAATAAATCATTTTCTACATTGGTTACACCTGGTGCTTTCCAAGCAATTTTGCCAGCTTCATTTTTTTGGTACCAAGAGTTTACCATGCCCACCAACGTAACTTTGTTGTGGTTTACATGCACCGTAATATCGCCATTGTTAAGTGCCCAATTACTTGCTAGTGCTTTTTCAATGGCTGCTTTTTCTACGCTATCTTGGGTGCTAGATTTGATGTGGATATTGTTTATCACACCCATCACGCCCGATAAACTTTTGATAGCATGCTCTGCAGCCTCTTTTTGATAATTCCAGCTTACATCGCCATCTAGCGTTACTTTGCCGTTTTCTACTTTTACATGAATTTTGTCGTTGGGTACTTCCACATTCCATTTGTAGGCGGTAAGTACTTCATTGGCAATGTCTTCATCCGTTTTTTTAGCCCAAGCCGAGTTAGATACAATTTTAATGTTTTCTACCACCGCTTTCACACCCGCAATGTTTTTGGTAGCCACTTCAGCTTCCACTTTTTTCATATAAGAATCTACAGTGCCAGTAAGTGTAACCACTCCGTTTTTTACAATTACCCCAATTTCTGCAGCATGTAAAAGTGGTTCCCATTTAATGGCATCTTGCACTTCTCTTTGTAACGTTTCATTGTTTTTCATGGTCCCTTTTTTTAAATTTGATTTATGTTCACTGGCAAAAGTAGAAACAGAAGTCTTGATTTTTGTTGTATGATTTAATGAAAATATTACAATTTTTACTGATAGTGAAGTTTTGATAATTGTAGATTGATTTTTTAATAATCAGTGAAATATGTAACAAATCTGAGCTGAAATGTAATCGAAATTACTTACATAGTTTGGATATTTGTAATGTGGGAAATAAGCACTGAATTATGTTGTCGCCTATTTTGCTTTTTTCAAAAGGGTGTATTTCTACAAAAAGTATTTCAATTCATAAAAATTGGTAGATAAAATGGATAATTTAGATATTGAAAAAGAAAAAGCATTTATTGTAGTAGAAATTATAGAATATATTCCTATAGGTATAGGCGTTTAGGTCGCACAAATTTATAAATTTTATTACCTTTGTTTTTTATATGACAAGGTATAAATTT
>Ga0214921_10001383_pt1 | contig 41663 bp, 41 predicted proteins | sample LL1505_MetaG_FD_177992 | JGI IMG/M metagenome (GOLD analysis project Ga0214921, IMG submission 177992) | Freshwater microbial communities from Lake Lanier, Atlanta, Georgia, United States - LL-1505 | ecosystem: Environmental > Aquatic > Freshwater > Lake | place: USA: Georgia | collected...
CCCTCAAGGACAGCAAAGTGATCGACGAGGTCTTAGACGGCTTGGCAGAAGCGCAAGTGAAAGGGTGGTGGCAACCTGATGAACTCAGTGAAGCACGTCGCTTGGCACTCTTGCCAACAACACCGCCCTTGGCTTGGGGTGATTTGGTCCGTTCGGTCAATTACCAGCAAGCCTTAGCTTGCTTACCTTGATATGAAATTCATCGCTTGGATTTTTAAAATCTTCTTCAGTCTTTTGGGGCTGGTTTTTGTGTTGGGTATGCTTTGCATTCTCTTGTTGGCTTTGTTGTTCAGAGTCGCATGGTCCTTGGTCCGCGGACGCAAACCGGAAGTGGCGGTGGTGTGGCAACGCTACCAAGACATGGCCAAGAACAAAGCGCCATTGGGTCCATGGAGACAAGCTTCGAAAAATGATGTTGAGGTGGTCGATGTCGAAGCCAAAGATGTCTCGGAAATGAATCGACCGCAAGACAGATTACCCAAACCCTAAGAAAAAAATAGCCCTCTAGCTGTATTTTTAATCTTGTTCTCGCTTCAAGGCGGGGAACAAAATCACATCTCGTATGCTGGGGCTGTCTGTGAGGAGCATCATCAATCTGTCAATACCGATGCCGCAGCCGCCGGCGGGTGGCATGCCGTACTCTAAGGCGCGCACAAAGTCGTGGTCAAAGAACATCGCTTCATCGTCGCCGCTGTCTTTGGCGTCTACTTGGGCTTGAAACCGTGCCACTTGGTCTTCAGCATCGTTGAGCTCTGAGAAACCATTGCCAAATTCACGGCCCGTGATGTAGAGCTCAAAGCGTTCTGTCACTTCGGGGCGCTGATCGTTGGCGCGAGCCAAAGGAGAAATTTCGGTGGGGTGCTCCATGATGAATGTGGGTTCCCACAATTTGTCTTCCACGGTTTCTTCAAAGTACAAAACTTGCAAACCAGCCAAAGATTTTTTAGACAAGTTGTTCTTGATTTCATTCATACCCAACTTTTGAAGGGCTTGAGTCAGCCATGTCAAGTCATCTACTTTGTCGCCAGCATCCGTGTACTTGACGATGGCTTCGCGAATGGTGAGACGCTCAAAAGGCTTGGCTAAATCGACGGCTTTCCCGCCATAGGTCAGTTGCAAATGGCCGACGGCGTTCATGGCGGCGTCTCGCACCAACTCTTCTGTAAAACCCATCAAGTCTTGGTAGTTCCAATAAGCAGCATAGAACTCCATCATGGTGAACTCAGGATTGTGGCGAACAGAAATTCCCTCGTTGCGGAAATTCCGGTTGATTTCAAACACGCGTTCAAAACCGCCCACCAAGAGCCGTTTCAAGTAAAGCTCAGGCGCAATGCGCAAGTACATTTCTTGGTCAAGCGCGTTGTGGTGTGTGACAAACGGGCGAGCGTTGGCGCCACCAGGAATGGGATGCAGCATGGGTGTTTCAACTTCAAGAAAGTCGTGTTTGACCATGAAGTCTCGCAAGCCACTGACGGCTTTGCTGCGGGCGGTAAAGCGCTTGCGTGCCTCTTCGTCCATCATCAAATCGACATAGCGCTGACGGTATTTGATTTCTTGATCGGCCACACCGTGGAACTTGTCAGGCATAGGGCGAAGGCTCTTGGTCAGCATCCGAACGCTTGACGCGTGCAATGACAATTCGCCCATTTTGGTTTTGAACAAGTAGCCCTCTGCGGCCACAATGTCGCCCAGGTCCCAGTGCTTGAAATCGTTGTAAGCGTCTTCACCAATGTCGTCGCGCGTGACATAAATTTGAAACCGACCTGTGGCATCTTGCAAGGTGGCAAAGCTGGCCTTGCCCATCACACGCTTGAGCATCATGCGCCCTGCAATTTTGGCCGTGGTGGGAACAATCCCTTCGCCTTTTAAAGCTTCGGCCGCTTTGCTGCCATGGGCTTGGGTCAAAAATTCTGCGCGATCTTCAGGTTTGAAGTCATTGGGGAAAGCAACCCCTTTGCCCTGTTTTTGAGCTTCTCGCATGGCCTTGAGCTTGTGGCGGCGCTCAGCGATCAGTTGGTTTTCATCAAGGATGGGGGCGGTTTGATTTTCTGCTGGCGTATCTGACATGAGGAGCGCTTCTAAAGTGAGAGCCAAAGCCCTTAAATACGCTGAGATTCAGCGCGAACCCTTTATTTTACGATTGCTTCGGGCTCAAGCTATCATTTGCGCACTTGGAGGACTTCTGTGTTTCTACAAATTGTCAATTTGATCTTGGATGTTGCCACTGGTTTGGTGGGCGGCGCTTGCCTGATGAGGTTGGTGATGCAATGGCAGCGTCTGCCCTTTCAGAACCCCATTGGGCGCTTTGTCTTTGCAGTGACCGATTGGTTGGTCATGCCGCTTCGACGCTTTTTGCCAGCCATGGGCCGCTTGGATACTTCTAGCTTGGTGGCTGCTTGGTTGATGAAACTGAGCCACGTCGCAGCCATGTGGGTGTTGACAGGCACACAAGCGGCTTTCATGGGTATTTTGGTGGCCAGTTTGTTCGGAGTTTTACACTGGCTGGTCTCTGGCCTGAGTGCCATTATTTTGCTGTATGCCATCTTGTCGTGGGTACAACCCAACAGCGGCAGCATGATGCTTTTGTCGCGATTGGTAGAGCCATGGCTAGCCCCCATTCGCAATGCTTTGCCACAGCCGGGGGGCATCGATCTCTCACCATTGGTATTGCTGGTGATCCTTCAAATTGTGGGCATGTTGTTGGCAGGTTTGCAACAGGGCGTCTTTTGAAACCAGCTGAAGCCTTAAACCGATAAGCTGAGCTGTCTTTTCGCAAATTAGCTGACAGCGTCAGCCGACTGACGCGTGAGCATGGCCAGTGTGTTGGCAATGGTCGCTTTCAACTCACGTCGATCGCAAATAAAGTCAATGGCGCCTTTTTCTTGTAAAAACTCGGCTCGCTGAAAACCTTCGGGCAAAGTCACGCGCACAGTGCTTTCAATCACACGGGGTCCCGCAAAGCCAATCAGGGCTTTGGGTTCGGCAATGACCACATCGCCCATGAAGGCAAAACCTGCCGACACCCCGCCCATGGTGGGGTCGGTCAAGACGCTGATGTAAGGCAAGCCTTTTTTGGCCAAGCGGGTGAGTGACGAATTGGTTTTGGCCATTTGCATCAAGGACAACAAGCCCTCTTGCATGCGCGCGCCACCGGTGGCCGTGAAGCAAATGAAGGGCACTTTCTGTTCGATGGCGGTTTCAACGCCTCGCACAAAACGCTCGCCGACCACGGAGCCCATACTGCCCCCCATAAAGTCAAACTCAAAGCAAGCGGCCACCACGTTGATGCTGTGGATGGCGCCGCCCATGACCACCAAGGCGTCGGTTTCGCCAGTGTTGCTCATGGCTTCTTTGATGCGCTCTGGATACTTGCGGCTGTCTTTGAATTTCAAGGCGTCGACAGGCACCACCTCTTGACCAATTTCGTAGCGGCCTTCGTTGTCTAAAAAGTTGTTCAGACGGGCGCGCGCACCAATCCGATGGTGATGACTGCAAGAGGGGCAAACGTTTTGGTTTTGTTCCAAATCGGTTTTGTAAAGCACGGACTCGCACTTGGGGCACTTGATCCACAAACCCTCGGGCACGCTGCGTCGATCGGCAGGGTCGGTGTGCAGAATTTTGGGAGGCAGTAGTTTTTCGAGCCAGCTCATGTCGATTTCCTTAAGCGGTGTTTCAGGCGTCCATGGCCTGGCGGATCTCACGCAAAAAGTCGCCAGCCACAAGGGCAACTTTATCGCGAGGTTCATTTTCAATCAATTGGATGATTTTGGTGCCAATGACCACAGCATCTGCAATCTGACCGATTGCTTTGGCTGTTTGGGCATCTCTTATTCCAAATCCCACACCGACCGGAATGTCCATTTTCTGTTGAATTCGGGGCAACATTTCTTGAACTTCTGCAACGTTCAGGGCACCTGAACCTGTGACACCTCTCAGGGACACATAGTAAACATAACCACTCGCCACTTGCGCCACTTGATCAATGCGCTGGTTTGTGCTGGTTGGAGCCAATAAGAAAATCAAATCAATGTGCTTAGCACGCAATTTGGCTGCAAACTCAATGCATTCCTCGGGCGGGTAATCCACCACGACCAAGCCATCAATACCCGAAGCTGCTGCATCTTGAATGAAACTGTCTTTGCCGTGCTTCAAGTCATAGCGTTCGATGGGGTTGGCGTAGCCCATCAGCACAACAGGTGTGTGATTGTCACGTTCCCGAAAAACTCTGACCATCTCAAGAACTTGAGACATGCCAATGCCAAATGCCAAAGCCTTTTCGCCCGCCTTTTGAATGACTGGGCCATCAGCCGAGGGGTCGCTGAAAGGGACGCCCAATTCAATGATGTCTGAACCTGCATCGACAAAAGCGTGCATCAATTCTGGGGTCATGTCAGCAAAGGGAAAGCCCGCAGTGACATAGGGAATCAAGGCTTTACGGCCCTTTGATTTCAGCGACTGGAAAACGGTGTCTATGCGGCTCATTTGAAAACTTTCACGGGCTGTTCACTCATTGTCAAGCCGCCTTTAACGCTTTGACCTTGGCAGCTAGGGCGGCAGTAAAAATCGGCTTGACTGAGGTCGGCCACAGTGCCAATGTCTTTGTCGCCGCGACCAGACATGTTGATCAAAATAGACTGATCTGGCCTCATGGTAGCGGCCAGTTTCTTGGCATAAGCCACGGCATGGCTAGATTCCAGCGCAGGAATGATGCCTTCGGTGCGACACAAATAATGGAAAGCGTCTAAAGCTTCTTGGTCGGTGATGCCCACATATTCGGCGCGGCCAATGTCTTTCAAAAAAGCGTGCTCAGGGCCCACGCCCGGATAGTCGAGGCCTGCGCTGATGCTGTGCGTTTCGGTAATTTGGCCGTTGTCGTCTTGCAAGATATAAGTGCGGTTGCCGTGCAACACACCGGGGCTGCCGCGCTGCAAAGACGCAGAGTGTTTGCCACTTTCTAAGCCTTCGCCCGCAGCTTCAACGCCAATCAGACGCGTGTTCTTGTGGTTGATGTAGGGGTAGAAAATGCCCATGGCGTTAGAACCACCGCCTACGCAAGCGATGACCGCATCGGGCTGTTGGCTGTGCAAACCTGTTTGTGCCAAGAGCTTTGGCATTTGCTCGAGGCATTCGTTGCCAATGACGCTTTGGAAATCACGAACCATCATGGGGTAGGGGTGCGGGCCCGCCACGGTGCCAATGATGTAGAAGGTGTTATCGACATTGGCCACCCAGTCGCGCATGGCTTCGTTCAAGGCGTCTTTGAGGGTTTTGCTGCCGGAGGTCACGGGTACCACGGTGGCACCCAAAAGTTTCATGCGGTACACGTTGGGGCTTTGACGCTTGACGTCTTCTGCGCCCATGTAAACCACGCACTCCAAGCCGTAACGGGCACAGATGGTGGCTGTGGCCACACCGTGCTGACCTGCGCCTGTTTCGGCAATGATGCGCGGCTTGCCCATGCGCTTGGCCAACATGGCTTGGCCAATGGTGTTGTTGATTTTGTGTGCGCCCGTGTGATTCAAGTCTTCGCGCTTCAAATAGATTTGTGCGCCGCCCATTTCACGGCTCATGCGAGCAGCGTGATAAATGGGGGAGGGACGGCCCACAAAGTGCGCCAGTTCATATTGGAACTCAGCCAAAAACTCTGGATCGTTTTGGTACTTGGCGTAGGCCTCGCGCAATTCGAGAATGGCGTGGGTGAGGGTTTCACTGACAAAGCTGCCGCCATAAATGCCGAAGTGGCCGGCTGCGTCGGGTTGTTGATAGTTGGACATGTTGTTACTCAATGGTATCGGCCGCTTTGACCGCGGCCACAAATTCTTGGATTTTTCGAACATCTTTGAGGCCTTTTTGGCCCTCTAACTCGACGCCCGAGCTGACATCAACGGCCAAAGACAGGGCTTTGGGCCGAAGCTGGCGAATGCCATCGGTGACATTTGCAGGCGTCAATCCACCACTCAAAACGAGGTGAGCGTTGACGTTTGGAGGAAGCTGTGACCAATTGAATGTTTTCCCGCCACCGCCATAACCGTCGACATGTGCGTCGAGAAGAATGGCCTGGGCATTTGAGTAATCTTGGCAGAATTTTACCAAGTCAAACGAGGCTGTGGGGTCAGTGGGAATTCGGGCAGCACGCCAGTAGGGGCGTTTGACGGCTTGGGCCAAACGCTCGCATTCATCAGGTGTTTCATCACCATGAAATTGCAGCAGGGCCTTAGGCACAGCTTGGCAGGCCAATTGAACGGCTTCTAGGCTGGCATTGACAAACAAAAGAACCGGTGTTGTCCCAGGATGCAGTAATTGGGCCAAGGTGCCGGCTCGCTCGGGTGACACATATCTGGCACTGGGGGGGTACATGACAAAACCGATGGCATTGACCCCAGCTTGGAGGCAGTCCAAGACATCGGCTTCGCGAGTAAGTCCGCAAATTTTGATGAAGGTGTGGTGATCGACAGTGCTCATGGCAACCAGTGAAAAGGGGGGGTGGTGGTCGGGAGGCCCCATTTTGGCTCATAGACCGGCCCCTGAAAATACAAGCCATCTGGCGAGAAAGTGGGGGCTGCAGCTTCTCGTCGCTTGCTTTCGATCACTTGTGCCATCCATTCAGGTGCTTGGAACCCTTGGCCAATGCTGACCATGCAGCCCATGATGTTGCGAATCATGTGGTGCAAAAAAGCATTGCCTTCAAACTCAAAACGCCAGTAAGGACCGTGTTTGTGAATGTCGACCCGCATCATGGTTTTGACGGGCGACAATGCTTGGCAGCTGCTGGCCCTGAAAGATGTGAAATCATGCTCACCCAACAGGTATTGCGAGGCTTGACGCATGGCTGTTTCATCCAAGGCGCGGTAAACCCATCCTGCACGGCCATGCTCTAGGCTTGGACGGACGGGTGACTCTAAAAGAAGATAGGCATAGCGGCGCGATAAGGCGCTGCCCCGTGCATGAAACTCCGCTGGTACCTTTTGCGCCCATTGAACGGAAATGTCATCGGGTAAATAACGATTGGTGCCACGCACCCAAGAGCCCATGTCGCGCTCAAGAGGCGTATCAAAATGGACCACTTGCATCAACCCATGAACGCCTGCATCGGTGCGACCTGCACACAGGGTCGTCACTTTTTGGGTGGTGAATTTTTGGAGGGCCTTTTCCAATTGATCTTGGATGGTCAGACCCGTGCTCTGGCTTTGCCAGCCTTGGTAGGGCTGCCCGTTGTAGGAGATGCCCAGAGCGATTCTCACTGGAGAGTCTCAGTGCCTGCTGACGACTTCAAATCGCCAAGCTTGCTGTGAGCCTTGGGATTTAAATCTAAATTCAAATCGAGTGAGGCAATGTCAGCTGGCAGCTCCAATTTGTTGCTTTGTGGGGAAATGCCCGCTGATTTGCCAATCTCTTGATTTGACATGAACGTGCTCAAAGTTTTGGAAGCTTTGCGACTTTGAATTCGAAGTCCTGCCCAAACAGCAAGGACGCCCAAAAGTGTGATGGCGGCCCACAGATAGGCGTTTTTGTAAGGTGCTTCCAAAAGTTGGTTTAAGTTGAGCAAGCCACTGCCTTTGTCACTTGATTTGATTTGAGAGGAAGATGTTGCTTGACCAAGGCTTGGGGGTGCCGTGGCCGTGAGTTGTATCAATTGGTTGACATTGCTTTGCAGTGAATCCAATTGTTTTTGAGCATCCTTCAGAGCACGCTGGGCAGCCAATCTTGTTTCTGCATTTTGTTTTTCTACTTTGGCTTGAGAAAGTTTCAGTTGGTCTATGGTCGTGCTTGCTAAGTTTGGGGCCGGTTCATCTTGCCCTACCTTCCCCGCCATTTGTCGAGAAGGAGCTTGTGCATTGATTGATTGAGGATTTTGGGCCGCAGCTTGAGAAAATGCGATGAACTCTTTTTGCTGCGTGATGAGAAATTGCCTTGCATCTTCTGCATCAATGGCGCGCACCGCTGTAGCTGAAGGGGCTTTAAGCACAGACCCTGCACGGAGCAAATTCACATTGCCCTCAATGAACGCATCGGGCTGATTTTTGAGCAAGGCGACCAACATTTGTTGTGTGCTCATGTCTTCGGTGAGCCACTTTTGAATGATTTGACTGGCACTCTCTCCCTTTTGGACGACGTGTTCGGAGGGCGTTTCCTTCGCTTGTGCTTGAGAACTTGCCGCGACTGGCATTTGTACGGGCTCATCGGCTTTGACAGGGGCAGGTTTGAGCATCAAAGTAAATGCTTTGATCCATTTGCCCGATGCAGTTTGAGCTTCAATCAGAAGATCCACAAAGTGATCTGAGAAAATTTGAGTGCTCGACAGACGAATGCGCTTGTTGCCGTCTACAGTTTCTAACAGTTCAACTTGCAGCTGTCCAACCGCAGGTGTGAAAACCAAGCCTAATTGCGAAAATCTTTCGGCAGGTGCTACCTTGACGACCAATTGGCCCCACTCTTCAGGGCTCGTACTTGAAACGCTGATCTCGGCGCGCAAGGGGTCGCCTTTGTGCGATTGAACCTCAATACCTGACAGCGTCAAGGCATGAAGACTCAAGCTGAGGCAGCTCATGCAAATGCCAGCAGCGCTAAAAAAACCAAGCCTGAGCTTGTCAAGGAGGGCAGGCGTCAGAGTCATTCGCACAAAGTTGTTAGCTCAGAGTTAAGCATTAAGCAGCCAACAAAATACGCAACATGCGTCGCAAAGGTTCTGCAGCACCCCACAGCAATTGGTCACCAATGGTGAAAGCGCCTAAGTATTCTGGGCCCATGGCCAACTTTCGAATGCGACCAACAGGAATGGTCATGGTGCCAGTGACAGCCACTGGTGTGAGATCTTGCAAGGTGGCTTCACGGGTATTGGGTACCACTTTGACCCACTGGTTGTCAGCGGCAATCATGGCTTCGATGTCTGCAACGGGCACGTTTTTCTTCAGTTTGAAAGTGAGGGCCTGGCTGTGACAGCGCATGGCGCCCACACGAACGCAGAAACCGTCGACAGGGATGGCCACAGAATTAAAACCTTCGCCTTGACCCAAAATTTTGTTGGTCTCGGCCATGCCTTTCCACTCTTCTTTGGACGTGCCCCAGCCGAGCTCGTCTCTATCCTTGCCAATGCCTAGGTCTTTGTCGATCCAAGGAATGAGCGAGCCGCCCAGCGGTACGCCAAAGTTGGCAGTTTCTGCGCCGGTCAGAGCGCGTTGTTTGGCAATGACTTTGCGATCGATTTCCAAAATGGCGCTCTTGGGATCGTCTAGCAATGATTTGACTTCCGCGTTCAAGGTGCCGTATTGCGTGAGCAATTCGCGCATGTGTTGTGCGCCACCGCCAGAGGCTGCCTGATAGGTCTGCGTGCTCATCCAATCGACCAAACCGGCCTTGAACAAAGCACCAACCCCCATCAACATGCAACTTACGGTGCAATTTCCACCGATCCAATTTTTTCCGCCATTTTTGAGTGCGGCTTGAATGAAGGACATATTGACCGGATCCAAAATGATCACGGCATCTTTTTCCATGCGCAATGTGGAAGCTGCGTCTATCCAGTGACCATGCCAGCCTGCTGCACGCAGTTTGGGAAACACTTCTGTGGTGTAGTCGCCGCCTTGTGCCGTGATGATGATGTTGCAACGCTTCAAGGCATCGATGTTGAAAGCATCTTGCAGCGTTGTTTCGTTTTTGGCCATGGCGGGCGCTTTGCCGCCAGAGTTGGAGGTGGAGAAAAACAAAGGTTCGATCAAACCAAAGTCGCCCTCGGCTTGCATGCGGTCCATCAAGACGGAGCCGACCATGCCGCGCCAGCCTACAAGTCCTACCAATTTCATGTCATCACCCTTTCAATGTTCATTTTGAGATTCCGACGCGTCGAGCCGGAAGGGCATGACGAGTTATGAGCTTTAGCTCTTTGTCGTTTTCGCAATGGCTTTCACAACGGCTTCACCCATTTCGCGGGTGCTGACCTTTTGTGTGCCTTCAGACCAGATGTCGACCGTGCGCAAACCTGAAGCCAAGACAGACTTGACCGCCATCTCAATGCGATCGGCGGATTCGGCTTGGTTCAATGAAAAACGTAACATCATGGCGGCTGACAGTATTGTAGCCAATGGGTTTGCAATACCCTTACCAGCAATGTCAGGGGCGCTGCCATGGCTGGGCTCGTACAAACCTTGGTTTTGGCTGTTCAGGCTGGCCGATGGCAACATGCCAATGGAGCCCGTCAACATCGAAGCTTCGTCGGACAGAATGTCGCCGAACATATTGCCTGTGACCACCACGTCAAATTTTTTGGGCTCTTTGACCAACTGCATGGCGGCGTTGTCGACATACATGTGCTCCAAGGCCACATCGGGGTACTCTTTGTGCACGTCGTTGACCACGTCTTTCCAGAACTGGAAAGTTTCAAGCACGTTGGCTTTGTCGACGCTGGTGACCTTTTTGCTGCGCTTGCGGGCGGCTTGGAAGGCCACATGGGCAATGCGTTCAATTTCAGGCCGTGAATAGCGCATGGTGTCGAAGGCTTCTTCGGCGCCAGGGAAGTGACCGTCTGTGGCCACGCGGCGGCCGCGAGGTTGACCGAAATAGATGTCGCCAGTCAGTTCACGAATGATGAGGATGTCGAGGCCAGAAATCAGTTCGGGCTTGAGGCTAGAGGCGCCCACCAATTCTTCGTAGCAAATGGCGGGGCGGAAGTTGGCAAACAGACCTAAGTTCTTGCGCAAACCCAAAATGGCTTGTTCAGGGCGCAAGGGACGATCGAGTTTGTCGTATTTCCAGTCGCCCACCGCGCCAAACAACACAGCATCAGATTCTTTGGCCAACTTTAAAGTGGATTCTGGCAAGGGGTGGCCGTGCGCTTCGTAAGCGGCGCCGCCCACCAAGGCTTCTTCCATCTCAAATTTCAAGTCGAGGACGTTCAAAACCTTGACGGCTTCTGCAACGATTTCGGTACCAATGCCGTCACCCGGCAGAACTGCAATTTTCATGGTGTTTCTTCTTTAAGGGGGTGATTAAGCGACGTGCGCCAACCAAGGTTTGGTGGCCAAACGTTCGGCTTCGAAGGCTTTGATTTTGTCTGCGTGACGCAAGGTCAAGCCAATGTCGTCCAAGCCATTCAACAGGCAGTACTTGCGGAACGCTTGAACGTCAAAAGGTAGTTCTTCACCTTGAGGACGAACCACCACTTGACGCTCTAAGTCGATGGTGAGTTGATAGCCTGGGAAGGCTGCGACTTCGTCAAACAACTTCGCCACCATGTTCTCGGGCAACACAATGGGCAACAAACCATTTTTGAAACAGTTGTTGAAAAAGATGTCGGCAAAACTGGGTGCAATGACGGCACGGAAGCCGTATTGATCGATGGCCCATGGCGCGTGTTCGCGAGATGAACCGCAACCAAAATTTTTGCGCGCCAACAAAATGGACGCGCCTTGGTAACGTGATTGGTTCAGCACAAAGTCGGGGTTGGGCTTGCGGCTGGCAGGGTCTTGTCCTGGGTAGCCCGCATCCAAATAACGCCATTCGTCAAACAAGTTGGGGCCGAAGCCTGTCTTGCGAATGGATTTGAGGAATTGCTTAGGAATGATGGCGTCGGTGTCGACGTTCTCGCGGTCCATGGGGGCCACGAGGCCTTTGTGCACATTGAATTTTTGCATGTGAGTTCCTTGATCGATTGTGTGATGTGTTCGTGATCAGTGGCGCTTAGGCAAACTGACGAATATCCACAAAGTGACCATGAATGGCAGCAGCTGCTGCCATGGCGGGGCTGACCAAGTGCGTGCGTCCGCCCGCGCCTTGACGGCCTTCAAAATTTCGATTGCTGGTACTGGCGCAACGCTCGCCAGGCTCGAGGCGGTCGGCGTTCATGGCCAAGCACATGGAGCAGCCAGGTTCGCGCCATTCAAAACCAGCGGCCTTGAAAATTTCGTGAAGGCCTTCGCGCTCGGCTTGTTCTTTAACCAAGCCAGAGCCTGGCACCACCATGGCCAGTTTGACTGTTTTGGAGACTTTTTGGCCCAACTTTTTAACCAAAGCGGCCGCCTCACGCATGTCCTCAATGCGGCTGTTGGTGCATGAGCCAATGAATACTTTGTCAACAAAAATGTCGTTGAGTGCTTTGCCGGGTTGCAGTCCCATGTAGGTCAGGGCGCGCTCAATGGCATCGCGCTTGTTGGCATCTTTTTCTTTGTCGGGGTCGGGCACGATGCCGTTGATGCCGAGCACCATTTCGGGTGAAGTACCCCAAGTAACCTGAGGCAAGATATCGGCAGCATTGATTTCAACCACAGCATCAAAATGTGCGCCGGCATCTGACTGCAATGTTTTCCAATAAGTGACCGCATGATCCCATTCCACGCCTGTGGGGGAGAGCAAACGACCTTTGACGTACTCGATGGTTTTTTCGTCTACCGCGACCAAGCCAGCGCGCGCGCCGGCTTCAATGGCCATGTTGCAAACTGTCATGCGCCCTTCCATCGACAAAGCGCGAATGGCTGAGCCACCAAACTCGATGGTATAGCCCGTACCGCCCGCAGTACCAATTTTGCCAATGATGGCCAGCACAATGTCTTTGCCGGTAATGCCTTTGGCCACTGTGCCTTCCACTTTGACCAACATGTTTTTGGCTTTTTTGGCCAATAAAGTTTGCGTGGCCATGACGTGCTCAACTTCACTGGTGCCGATCCCGTGTGCCAGCGCGCCAAATGCGCCGTGGGTGGAGGTGTGCGAGTCGCCGCAGACCACGGTCATACCGGGCAGGGTGGCGCCATTCTCTGGGCCAATGACATGAACAATGCCTTGGCGCTTAGACATGAATGGGAAAAAAGCGGCAGAGCCGAACTCGGCAATGTTGCTGTCAAGCGTGGTAATTTGTTCTTTGCTGATGGGGTCGGTGATGCCGTCGTATCCCAACTCCCAGCCAGTGGTGGGGGTATTGTGGTCTGCTGTGGCCACGATGGAGCTGACGCGCCAAACTTTACGACCAGCTTGGCGCAGGCCCTCGAAGGCTTGGGGGCTGGTGACTTCGTGGACCAAGTGACGGTCGATGTACAAGACGGCAGTACCGTCTTCCTCGGTGTGGACGACGTGTTCGTCCCATATTTTGTCGTAAAGCGTACGGGCCATGGTGCTTCCTAGGGTCAAGCCCAGTATTTTAAGCTGATTACCAATATTGATCATGCTGTATTTGCAGGGTAGGATCAGCAGAATTGCCACTTGAAAAGCTATAGTGTCGGTTGGCCGTTCTTAAAAACATAAGCCTAATTAACAAGCAAATTAATCTGTCAACTATTTATTGAGACTTTTTCCATGACGACTGTCCAACCAAGTGACAATGTTTTAGACAGCAAAGTTGCCCCTAGCCCGCAACGCATTGGTGTTCCCAAAGAGATTTTTCCTGGGGAAAAGCGAGTTGCCACCGTGCCCGATGTGGTGACCAAGCTGACCAAACTTGGCTTTGCGGTGGTGGTCGAACAAGGTGCGGGGGATCTGGCCGACCTGTCTGACCAAGCCTACGAGCAAGCCGGAGCCAGCATTGCACCTAGCGCAGCAGCGCTTTGGAGCGGTAGCGACATTGTCTTCAAGGTCCGTTCGCCCACAATCGAGGAAGTTGCCCTCATGCACGAAGGTCAAACCCTCATTGGCTTCTTGTGGCCAGCCCAAAATCCCGATTTGATGCAGCAACTGGCTGCCAAAAAAGTCACCGCGCTGTCGATTGATGCTTTGCCGCGCACCCTCAGCCGGGCCCAAAAAATGGACGCCCTCACCTCGATGGCTGGCGTCAGTGGTTATCGTGCTGTGGTCGAAGCTGCGGGTGCTTTTGGTCGCTTCTTTAACGGTCAAATTACGGCTGCGGGCAAAGTGCCTCCCGCCAAGGTTTTCATCGCAGGTGCTGGCGTGGCGGGTTTGGCAGCTATTGGCGCTGCCGCTAGTTTGGGTGCCATCGTTCGCGCTAACGACACTCGCGCTGAAGTGGCTGACCAAGTGGTGTCACTTGGCGGCGAATTCGTGAAGGTGAACTACGAAGAAGAAGGCTCTGGCGGCGGCGGCTATGCCAAAGTCATGAGCGAAGGCTTTCAGGCGGCGCAACGCGAGATGTATGCGCAGCAAGCCAAAGAGTGCGACATCATCATCACCACTGCGCTCATTCCTGGCAAGCCAGCGCCCAAGCTGATTACTGCTGAAATGGTGCGCAACATGAAGCCCGGTAGCGTCATTGTGGACATGGCTGCCGAGCAGGGCGGCAACTGCGAATTGACCGAACCGGGCAAGGCTGTGGTCAAGCACGGCGTCACCATTGTGGGCTACACCGACCTGGCTTCGCGCATGGCGCGCCAGTCGTCCACGCTGTATGGCACCAACTTGTTCCGCCTGACAGAAGAGCTTTGCAAAACCAAGGATGGCGTGATCAACGTCAACATGGAAGACGACGCCATTCGCGGCCTGACCGTGGTCAAAGAGGGTGCTATCACTTGGCCTGCGCCGCCCTTGGTTGTGGCACCTAAGCCAGCGCCCAAGCCTGCTTCAGCGCCCGCTGCCAAAAAAGGTCATGGTCATGGCGAGCCTTCTGGCCCCATGCCAGCAGGACAGCTGGCCATCGTGGCTGGCGTTGCCGCTGTGTTGTTCATTTTGGTTGGTGCCTATGCACCTGCCGCGTTCTTGTCACACTTCACGGTTTTTGTATTGGCCTGCTTTGTGGGTTACATGGTGGTTTGGAACGTCAAGCCTGCCCTTCACACGCCGCTCATGAGCGTGACCAATGCCATCAGCTCCATCATTGCCATTGGCGCGCTGGTGCAAATCTCTCCCATGGCCAATGCGGCATCACGTCCCAACACACTCATCATTGTGTTGGCCTCGCTTGCCCTGGTACTCACGGCCATCAACATGTTTGGCGGCTTTGCGGTCACTCAGCGCATGCTGGCGATGTTCAGAAAATAATCTAAAAATAATTTAAAAATAAGCCATGACTTCTAATTTGTCTACGGTCGCCTACATCGGCGCCACCATTCTCTTCATCTTGAGCTTAGGCGGATTGTCCAATCAGGAAACCGCTCGACGTGGCAACCTCTTCGGCATGGTTGGCATGACCTTGGCCGTGTTGGCCACTGTGCTGGGACCCCAAGTCACAGGCGCTGGTACGCCTTGGATTGTGGGCAGTTTGGTCCTTGGCGGTGCCATTGGCTTGTATGCAGCCCGCTCAGTGCAAATGACTCAAATGCCCGAGTTGGTTGCGCTCATGCACAGCATGGTCGGCATGGCCGCAGTGCTGGTGGGTTATGCCACCTATGTAGACCCCGAGGCCACCAAAGGCTTTGAAGGCGCAGCCCACGCCATTCACTCGATGGAAATCTACATCGGCATCTTTATTGGTGCAGTCACTTTCTCTGGCTCGGTAGCGGCGTTTGGCAAGTTGTCGGGTCGCATTGGCGGTAGTCCCTTGTTGCTGCCAGCTCGCCATTGGATCAATCTGGCTGGTTTGCTGGCAGTGGTGTACTTTGGCCGCATGTTCTTGCAAGCTGAGACCATTGAGCAAGGCATGATGCCGTTGTTCGTGATGAGTGCCATTGCGCTTTTGTTTGGTATTCACATGGTGATGGCCATTGGCGGTGCAGATATGCCAGTGGTGGTTTCCATGCTTAACAGCTACTCTGGTTGGGCCGCTGCCGCAACAGGCTTTATGTTGAGCAATGATTTGTTGATCGTGGTGGGCGCTTTGGTCGGCTCAAGCGGCGCCATCCTTTCTTACATCATGTGCAACGCCATGAACCGCAGTTTCATCAGTGTGATTGCGGGTGGTTTTGGCACCACTGCAGCCGCGCCCAAGCCTGCTGGCGATGCTAGCGCCGAGCCGGAGGGTGAGGTCAGCCCCATCTTGGCTGCTGAGACAGCAGAATTGTTGCGCGACGCCAAGAGCGTGATCATTGTGCCCGGCTATGGCATGGCAGTGGCTCAAGCACAGCACACGGTGTTTGAAATTACCCGGACCCTGCGCGAAAAAGGTGTGAATGTCCGCTTTGGTATTCACCCTGTGGCAGGCCGAATGCCTGGCCACATGAACGTGCTGTTGGCTGAGGCCAAGGTGCCCTACGACATCGTTTTGGAAATGGATGAGTTGAACGAAGACTTTCCAGACACGGATGTGGCCATCGTGATCGGTGCCAACGACATCGTGAACCCAGCAGCTCAAGACGACCCTACAAGTCCCATTGCAGGCATGCCTGTGCTCGAAGTTTGGAAGGCTCGCACAAGCATCGTCATGAAACGGTCTATGGCCAGTGGTTACGCAGGTGTTGACAACCCACTCTTTTACAAAGACAACAACCGCATGTTGTTTGGCGATGCTAAAAAAATGCTGGACGAAGTTCTTGTTGCTCTGAAAACTTAGTCATTCAAAAAATTCAAAAGAGAAAATGCATGAAAAAAGCCCGCGGATCACGCGGGCTTTTAATAGTGGCGAGAAGCTTATTTCGCGCCAGGGACGTTACGGCGGGGTGAGCCCGTAAACAGCTGACGGGGACGACCGATTTTGTATTCGGGGTCACCAATCATTTCATTCAGTTGAGCAATCCAGCCCACTGTTCGTGCCAAAGCAAACACGCCGGTGAACAAATTGACGGGAATGCCAATGGCGCGTTGCACGATGCCAGAGTAGAAGTCGACGTTGGGGTACAACTTGCGAGACACAAAATAGTCGTCTTCCAAAGCAATTTTCTCGACTTGCTTGGCCAATTTGAACAGGGGATCGTTTTCCAAACCGAGTTCAGCTAGAACTTCATTGCAAGTTTCTTGCATCAATTTAGCGCGGGGGTCATAGTTTTTGTAGACGCGGTGACCAAAACCCATGAGCTTGACGCCTGAGTTCTTGTCTTTAACCTGCTCCATGAACTCGCCCACTTTGGCAATGCCGCCCATTTTTTGAATGTCGCCGAGCATGTTCAGGCAAGCTTCGTTGGCGCCACCGTGAGCAGGGCCCCATAGGCAAGCTACGCCTGCTGCGATGGCCGCGAAAGGGTTGGTGCCAGAAGAGCCGCAAAGACGCACCGTGGAGGTCGATGCGTTTTGCTCGTGGTCCGCGTGCAAGATAAAGATGCGATCTAAGGCGCGCTCGAGCACAGGGTTCACCACGTAGTCTTCACATGGCACGCCAAACATCATGCGCAAGAAATTGCCTGAATAGGACAAGCTATTTTGGGGGTACATGAAGGGCTGACCGATGCCATATTTGTAGGACATGGCCACCAAAGTAGGCAGCTTTGCAATGAGGCGAATGGCTGAAATTTCGCGGTGCTCAGGGTTGTTGATGTCTGTGCTGTCGTGATAAAAAGCAGACAAAGCACCCACCAAGCCAGTCAACACAGCCATGGGATGTGCATCACGGCGAAAACCGCGCAAGAAGAATTGCATTTGCTCGTTCACCATGGTGTGGTTGTTCACCAATTTGTGAAAGTCTGTGCTTTGTTTGGCATCAGGCAAATCACCTTTGAGCAGCAAATAACAAGTGTCCAAAAAGTCGCCGTGGTTGGCCAGTTGCTCAATCGGGTAGCCGCGATACAGCAATTCACCTTTGTCGCCATCGATGAAGGTAATGGCCGATTGGCAAGACGCAGTTGACAAGAAGCCTGGGTCGTAAGTGAACATGCCGCTTTGGCCATAGAGCTTGCGAATATCGATCACATCAGGACCAATATTGCCACTGTAAACGGGCATTTCAATGCTGGGGCTGCCGTTGCTGAACGACAGGGTTGCTTTGTTATCGGCAAGTTTCATGATTCAATTTCCTCTGTTAACCAGTCAATTCAAATTTAATTAAGCCGTCTTTTGTTAGGCTAAATCATGCCATGAGAAGGGTCAGAACTTCACTGACTTCTTCAGATTCAATGTCTGCGCCAAGCGTTTTGCGCTTCATGAACAAATCCATCAAGTCGTTGTCAGACAAGTCCATCAAAACATACATGCCTCTGGCTTGGCCCACCGTCATCACTGGGGCATAGCGGTTAAAAAACCGCTCTATGAAGAGATCATTTTCAAGCAAACCACGGCGGCACCGCCAACGCAGTTTGCTCAGAGCGCGCTCACCCAAGGGCGTGTGGCGATCTAATCCTTCGAGCAGTTCATCTCCCATCTTGCAGGTCTCTTTGCGTGATATGGGTTTAGACGGCGCGGCGCACCATCATCTCTTTGATCTTGCCAATCGCTTTGGTCGGATTAAGATTTTTCGGACACACGTCAACACAGTTCATGATGGTGTGGCAGCGGAACAAGCGATAGGGGTCTTCCAAATTGTCTAGACGCTCTGCGGTGCCTTGATCGCGGCTGTCTGCGATGAAGCGATAGGCTTGAAGCAAACCGGCGGGGCCGACAAACTTGTCAGGGTTCCACCAGAAACTAGGGCAGCTGGTTGAGCAACTTGCGCACAAAATGCACTCGTACAGACCATTGAGCTCTTCGCGCTCCTCTGGGCTTTGCAGACGCTCTTTTTCGGGCGGAATGCTGTCGTTGATCAAGTAAGGCTTGATCGAGTTGTATTGTTTGAAAAACTGCGTCATGTCGACGATCAAGTCGCGCACCACAGGCAGACCAGGCAGCGGCTTCAAAACAATTTTGCCCGGCAGGGTCAGCATGTTGGTGAGGCAAGCCAAACCATTTTTGCCGTTGATGTTCATGGCGTCAGAGCCGCAAACACCTTCGCGGCACGAGCGGCGGAAGGACAAAGTGGGGTCTACTTTTTTGAGCTTCATGAGGGCGTCTAACAGCATGCGCTCATGGCCGTCCAACTCCACCTCAATGCTTTGCATGTAGGGCTTGGCATCCTTGTCTGGATCGAAGCGATAGATTTCAAAAGTACGTTTGGTCATGTTTCTACCTTCAGGAATTTAGAACGTCCGAACCTTGGGTGGCACGGAGTCCACGGTCAAAGGCTTTAAGTTAACGGGCTTGTAAGTCAAGCTGTTGGTGTCGCTGTGCCAGAGGGTGTGTTTCATCCAATTGGCATCGTCGCGGCCCAACGGTGCAATGGGGTCATCTGCAGGACGCTCATAGTCACTCACAGTGTGGGCGCCGCGGCACTCTTTGCGGGCGGCTGCAGACACCATGGTGGCCTGTGCACATTCGATCAAGTTTTCAACTTCCAAGGCTTCAATGCGAGCTGTGTTGAACACTTTAGAGGTGTCGGTCAAAGCAATGGCATTCACGCGTTCGCGAATTTCAGCAATTTTCACAACACCTTCGTCCATGGCCGCTTGAGTGCGGAACACGGCGGCGTGAATTTGCATGGTGGCGCGCATGTCGTTGGCAACATCTTGAGAGTACTCGCCCTTGCGACCTTCTAGTCGGTTCAGGCGTGCCAAGGTAAGATCAGTTGCATCTTTGGGCAGATCTTTGTGGGCTTTGGTTTTGCTGGCGAAATCAACAATGTGATTGCCTGCAGCACGTCCGAACACCAGCAAGTCGAGCAAGGAGTTGGTGCCCAGGCGGTTGGCGCCGTGAACACTGACGCAAGAGCACTCGCCCACAGCGTACAAGCCATTGACCACAGCGTTGTGGCTGGTGGCAGATTGGACCACCACTTGGCCATGAACGTTGGTGGGAATGCCGCCCATTTGGTAGTGGATGGTAGGAACCACGGGGATGGGCTCTTTGGTGATATCGACGTTGGCGAAGTTGACGCCAATTTCATACACAGAAGGCAAGCGTTTGTGGATGGTTTCTGAACCTAAGTGGTCCAGCTTCAACATGACATAGTCTTTGTTAGGTCCACAGCCTCTGCCTTCTTTGATCTCTTGGTCCATGGCGCGAGACACAAAATCGCGCGGTGCCAAATCTTTCAAAGTGGGCGCATAGCGTTCCATGAAGCGCTCGCCATTGCTGTTGAGCAAAATAGCGCCTTCACCGCGGCAACCCTCGGTGAGCAACACGCCAGCTCCAGCAACGCCAGTGGGGTGGAACTGCCAGAATTCCATGTCTTCAAGAGGGATGCCAGCACGTGCAGCCATGCCCAGACCATCGCCTGTATTAATGAAGGCGTTGGTGGATGCCGCAAAAATACGTCCTGCGCCGCCAGTTGCCAACAGCACCGTTTTGGCATGCAAGACATGCAGGTCGCCTGTTTCCATTTCGAGGGCTGTCACACCCACGACGTCGCCTTCTGAATCACGAATCAGGTCGAGGGCCATCCACTCTACGAAGAAGCTGGTTTTGGCTTTGACGTTTTGTTGGTACAGGGTGTGCAACATGGCATGACCGGTGCGGTCGGCTGCAGCACAAGCGCGTTGAACGGGCTTCTCGCCATAGTTGGCGGTATGACCGCCAAAGGGGCGCTGGTAAATGGTGCCATCGGGGTTGCGGTCGAAAGGCATGCCCATGTGCTCCAAGTCATAAACGACTTTGGGCGCTTCACGGCACATGAATTCAATGGCGTCTTGGTCGCCCAGCCAGTCAGAGCCCTTGATGGTGTCGTAGAAATGGTAATGCCAGTTGTCATCGGACATGTTGCCCAAGGAGGCACCGATACCACCTTGAGCCGCCACGGTGTGTGAACGGGTGGGGAATACTTTGGAAAGAACGGCAACGTTCAAACCAGCGCGCGAGAGTTGCAAGGCGGCGCGCATACCGGAGCCGCCGGCACCGACGATCACGACGTCAAATTTGCGTGTAGCGATCTTGTCTTTGGTGTAAGTCATGGTGTGTGAAATCTGGTTGTAGGGTAGGTGGTTCAGTGCCTGTGGGCGTTCAATCGGTCTTGAACAACATCAAAGACGCCACAAAGCCTGCACAGCCCAACCGGCGCAACCGATGAGCCAAATCAGGGAAGCGACATGCAAGAACAAACGCAAACCAAGGGGTTTGATGTAGTCCATCCAAATGTCACGAATGCCAATCCAAGCGTGGTAAAGCAAAGAGAGAATGGTGACGAAGGTTAAAAACTTCATCCATTGAGAAGCAAAAATACCTGCCCATTGCTCGTAGCCGACGGGGCCGCTGGTCAAAATAAATTGAACCAACACCAACAAGGTGAATGAAGCCATGAGTGCGGCTGTGATGCGTTGTGCCAACCAGTCGCGAAGACCGTAGTGAGCGCCTGTTGTGACGCGTTTGGAACCGTAATTAACTGACATTTGATCTGTTCCTAATTAGTAAAGGCCAAACAATTTGGCAGCCAGAATGACGGTGAGCCCCAAGCTCAAAACCAAGGTGGCAACAGCGGATGATTTGCCAAACTCTTTGGTCACTGCATGGAATGTGTCCATGTAGAGGTGGCGAATGCCTGCAATGAAGTGGTGCAAATAAGCCCAAATGATGGCCAGTGCCACCAACTTCATGAACCAACCGGGAATGAAGCCAATGCCAGCATTGAAGGCAGATGCAAAGGTGGCGAATGAGATTTCAGAGGTGATCGACGTATCGAACATCCAAATGATGAAAGGCATCAACAAGAACATCAACGCGCCGCTGACACGGTGCAAGATGGAAACCCAGCCTGCTGCAGGAAGGCGGTAATTGGGCAAATCGCTCAGTGCGTTGATATTGCGAAATTCAGGCCTTTTACGGGCGGTTTCGGTCATTTTTTAAATCCTATTAGGTAAATCAAAGTCATTTTGACTGCAAAGTGCGCGAATTCTATTGCAACGCAACAAACTGACATGAGAATTTCAAGTACAAATGAATAAACAAATCTGGAAAAAATTTCTGAATGTCGCCAAAGCGTCAATTCAAAATGTTGTGATAGTAATGACGGTCTGTGACATAAAAGCCTCTTCTCAGTTCCATAGGGATGTCCTTGTAGGTGTAGGCTGTTCGTTCTACACTTAACAGTGGGGTGTGAGATTTAATCTCAAGCAATTTGCATTGAGCAGAATCAGGCACCACGGCTTTGATTTTTTCTTCGGCCCGAACCATCCGCACCCCGAATTCTGTTTCAAAAAGGGCATACATGGGGCCATCGTAAGCACTCAGACGTTCTGCTGTAAGTCCTTTGAAGGGCGTACCTGGCAACCAAAGGTCTTCAAGGATGGTTGGAGCCCCCGCAAAAGAGAGAACGCGGCGCACTTGGAGCACTGCATCGCCAGTTCGCAGCGTCAAGGCACGGCCGATCTCTGCATTGGCCCTCATTCGCCTGCACTCAATGATTTTTCTTTGAGCAGGACCTTCGCTTTTTGGGTTGCCCAAGTCTGGCATGAGCTTTAAAAAGCGATATTGCACCTGTTGCTCGGCATGGGTGGCTACAAAAGTGCCTTTGCCTTGCCTTCTAACAAGCAGGTTGTTGTTGGCAAGTTCATCAATGGCCTTTCGAACTGTGCCTTGGCTGACTCGGTATCGTGCGGCCAAATCCATCTCGCTGGGAATACCTTCCCCCGGCTTCCATTCGCCGGATTGAAGGCCTTGAAGGATCAGTCCCTTGATTTGCTGATACAGCGGACTGAAAGCTGGCGCAGACGATGAAGGATCGGTCGACTCGCTCGATTCAACAGAAAAAATTTGAGATGTCATGTCATTTGCCCTCAGAAAGGGCTGGCTCAAAAAGTGGAGCAATGATATCTTATATAAGACATAAGACAAATTGACTTTGAAGGATTTTCGAGAGTACACTCGAAAGCTGTTTGCCCGTACACATTTTTCAATGCGTACCCGTCTGGAACCCCAGATGACCCGGTCGGCAGTGAATGTCGGGATGTGGTCGGCGAAGTCCGTTTTCTTATCACCATCTGGAGTTCACACCATGAGCAAAAAGCCCGTTCGCGTCGCCGTCACAGGAGCCGCAGGTCAAATTGGATACGCATTGTTGTTCCGCATCGCTTCTGGCGAAATGTTGGGCAAAGATCAACCTGTGATCTTGCAATTGCTTGAAATCCCTGACGAAAAAGCCCAAAAAGCCTTGAAGGGCGTGATGATGGAGTTGGATGATTGCGCCTTCCCATTGCTCGCTGGCATGGAGGCGCATTCCGATCCTATGACTGCATTCAAAGACACCGACTACGCTTTGTTGGTGGGTTCACGCCCCCGCGGTCCTGGCATGGAGCGCGCTGAGTTGCTCGCCATCAACGGTGCAATTTTCACAGCACAAGGCAAGGCCTTGAATGCCGTGGCTTCACGCAATGTCAAAGTTTTGGTGGTCGGCAACCCTGCCAACACCAACGCCTACATCGCCATGAAGAGCGCCCCCGATCTCAAGCCCGGCAACTTCACGGCCATGCTGCGTTTGGACCACAACCGCGCTGCGTCACAAATTGCTGCCAAAACTGGCAAAGCCGTGGCCGACATTCAAAAGTTGTGCGTTTGGGGCAATCACTCTCCCACCATGTATGCCGACTACCGTTTCGCCACCATCAACGGCGAATCCGTCAAGACCATGATCAACGACCAAGAGTGGAATGCCAACGTGTTCTTGCCAACTGTGGGCAAGCGCGGTGCCGCCATCATTGAAGCACGTGGTTTGTCTTCTGCTGCCTCTGCTGCCAACGCCGCTATCGATCACATGCGTGATTGGGCTTTGGGCACCAATGGCCAGTGGGTCACCATGGGCATTCCTTCACAAGGCTGGTACGGTATTCCCAAAGACGTCATGTTCGGTTTTCCCGTTACATGCGAGAACGGTGAATACAAAGTGGTGGAAGGCTTGGACATTGACGCCTTCAGCCAAGCTTGCATCGACAAGACTTTGAAAGAGTTGACAGACGAGCAAGCCGGTGTGGCTCACTTGATCTAATTCGAGACACTTTTGTGAAACATCCGCGCGACATTCTGTTGGGCTCACAAGCTGCAGGCATGGTCTTGCCTGTTTGTGACCACTACAGTGGTGTCGAAGTGCGGATGCGCAAAAGCTTGCAACTGCAAGCGGAGATGACGCAAGAGTTTGGTGCTTGCGTCTTCGATGTGACTTTGGATTGTGAAGATGGTGCCCCAGTAGGAGGCGAAATCGAGCATGCCCATTTGGTCAAAGAAATTGCAATCAATGCAGCGCCAGAGGCCAGGGTCGCGGTACGTGTACACCCGGTCGATCACCCTTCATTTTTAAGCGATGTGAATCTCATTGTGGGCTCTTCGCATGCCAAATTGAGGCATGTGATGGTGCCAAAGATTGAGTCCCTTGCTGATGTCGAAACTGCTGCCCAAGCCTTGGATCAGGCGGGTGCACTGAGTTTGCCCTTGCACGTTTTGATTGAATCACCTGCTGCCGTGCATCGTGCATTTGAAATTGCGGCTCACCCTCGGGTTCAATCTTTGAGTTTTGGTCTGATGGATTTTGTGTCTGCCCATGGCGGCGCCATTCCATCCAGTGGCATGGGCGTTGAAGGTCAGTTCACGCACCCTTTGGTTTTGCGAGCTAAACTTGCAATTGCAAGTGCGTGCCACGCACATGGCAAAGTGCCCTCTCATTGTGTTGTCACGGAGTTCAGTGATTTGCAAGCCATTCAATTGGCGGCCACCAAAGCCTCACGCGAGCTAGGCTACACGCGCATGTGGAGTATTCATCCCAGTCAAATTCGACCTGTTGTGGAGGCAATGGCGCCCACTGCGCATGAAATTGACAATGCAGCAGTGTTGATTGAAGCTGCCCACCGGGCCGAATGGGCGCCCGTCAGTCATGCTGGTCAATTGCACGACCGAGCCAGCTATCGATTTTTTTGGCAAGTTTTGGAAAGAGCCCATCAAACGGGTCGTCCATTGCCTGAGTCTGTGCTTCCCTATTTTCGGGACCTGTCATGCGCAGCTTGAAAATTTTGCATGTGTTTTTAGCCTGGTGTTGCTGCGCGCTCTTTGCGCCATGGGTTCAAGCTCAATACACAAACTCATCGCCTTCTGGTGCATCAAGAAGCGCATCAACCCAAAAAGATGCAAGCAAAAAAACGCCCATCAAAACAAATTCAGAAATGCCTCTACAAGAGCCAGAACTGCAAATTGCTGAGCGAGTTCATGTTGGTCAACTGCCCTGTGAATTGGGGGCTTCTATTCGGTTGCAAGCCGACGCGAACTCGCCCGGATATTTCAATCTGCAAGGCAAGGGTTTTAAATACCGCATGCGTCCTGTGAGCACCAGCACAGGAGCCATTCGATTGGAAGATGAAAAAGCGGGTGCTGTTTGGTTACAGTTGGCCAACAAATCCATGCTCATGGATCAAAAAAATGGCCGTCGATTGGCCGATGAATGCGCCCACCCTGATCAGGTGGCCATTGCCAATGACATGAAGATGAATCCACCAGCAGCCTTGATTGAACTGAGTCACTCTTCCACAGTCGATAAACGTTGAGAATCGCTGACAAGAGTTGCTAGAGAATTTGAGTGATTAATTTATTTCGTTAGACAGGAGAAAACTATGTTGCAAGCTTACCGTGAACATGCCGCCGAACGTGCTGCGCTGGGAATTCCCCCACTGCCTTTGGATGCCAAACAGACTGCTGAGCTCATTGAGCTCATCAAAAATCCACCGCAAGGTGAAGAGGCCTTTCTGCTTGACTTGCTCACACACCGTGTGCCACCAGGCGTTGACGATGCGGCCAAAGTCAAGGCCTCGTTCTTGTCAGCAGTTGCGCATGGCGACGTGTCTGTTGCCTTGCTCACCAAAGCCAAAGCCACAGAGCTGTTGGGAACCATGGTTGGCGGTTACAACGTCAAGCCTTTGATTGATTTGCTCGACCACACAGAAGTGTCTTCTGTGGCAGCGGAAGGTTTGAAGAAAACTTTGCTGATGTTTGACTTCTTCCACGATGTTGCAGAAAAATCAAAAGCGGGCAATGCCAATGCAACGGCTGTGATTCAGAGTTGGGCCAATGCAGAGTGGTTCACTTCGCGTCCTGAAGTGGCCCAAAAAATCACCGTTTCTGTTTTCAAAGTGCCTGGCGAAACCAATACCGACGACTTGTCTCCTGCACCCGATGCTTGGAGCCGTCCCGATATTCCCTTGCACTATTTGGCCATGTTGAAAAACACCCGCCCTGATGCAGCCTTCAAGCCCGAAGAGGACGGCAAGCGCGGCCCTATGGCCTTCATTGAAGAGATGAAGAAAAAGGGTCACTTGGTGGCTTATGTGGGCGATGTGGTCGGTACGGGTTCTTCACGCAAATCTGCCACCAACAGCATCATTTGGGGCTTTGGTGAAGACATACCATTTGTGCCAAACAAGCGCTTCGGTGGTGTCACATTGGGTGCCAAAATTGCGCCTATTTTCTTCAATACGCAAGAAGACTCTGGTGCACTTCCCATTGAGGTCGATGTTTCCAAATTGGAAATGGGCGATGTGATCGACGTCTTGCCCTATGACGGCAAGATCATGAAAAACGGTGCTTTGCTGACCGAGTTTGAACTTCGCAGCGAGATGTTGTTCGATGAAGTTCGCGCTGGCGGCCGAATCAATTTGATCATTGGACGTTCTTTGACTGGCAAGGCCCGTGAGTTCTTGGGCTTGCCCACTTCGACCTTGTTCCGTTTGCCTAAAGTACCGGCCTCTACCCAAGCTGGCTTCACTGTGGCTCAAAAAATGGTGGGCCGTGCATGTGGCTTGCCAGAAGGTCAGGGCGTTCGCCCCGGTACTTATTGCGAACCTAAGATGACCACTGTAGGTTCACAAGACACCACAGGCACCATGACACGCGACGAGTTGAAAGACTTGGCTTGTTTGGGCTTCAGTGCCGACATGGTGATGCAGTCCTTCTGCCACACAGCGGCATACCCCAAGCCTGTTGACGTGAAAATGCACCACGAGTTGCCAGCTTTCATGAGCAACCGTGGCGGCGTTTCCCTCAAGCCGGGCGATGGCATTATTCACAGTTGGTTAAACCGTTTGTTGTTGCCCGATACAGTGGGCACTGGTGGCGACTCTCACACACGTTTCCCCATTGGCATTTCTTTCCCAGCGGGGTCTGGTTTGGTGGCCTTCGGTGCGGCCACAGGTGTGATGCCCTTGGACATGCCTGAATCTATTTTGGTTCGTTTCAAAGGCAAAATGCAGCCTGGCATCACATTGCGCGATTTGGTTCACGCCATACCTTACTACGCCATCAAAGCGGGCTTGTTGACCGTTGCCAAGTCCGGCAAGATCAATGAGTTCTCTGGTCGTATTTTAGAAATCGAAGGTTTGCCAGATTTGAAAGTCGAGCAAGCTTTTGAGTTGTCTGATGCTTCTGCTGAGCGCTCAGCCGCAGGTTGTACGGTGAAGCTCAATCCAGAACCCGTGAAGGAGTACTTGAACTCCAACATTGTGCTCATGAAAAACATGATTGCACAGGGTTACAGCGACAAGCGTGCGCTCGAGCGCCGTATCAAGGCCGTAGAAGCTTGGTTGGCCAACCCCAACTTACTAGAAGCAGATGCCAACGCCGAGTATGCACATGTGCTTGAAATCGACATGGACCAATTGAAAGAGCCTGTCTTGTGCTGTCCTAACGATCCCGATGACGCCAAGTTGTTGTCAGAAGTCGCGGGCACCAAGATTGACGAAGTTTTCATTGGTTCTTGCATGACCAACATTGGCCACTTCCGCGCAGCGTCTAAGTTGCTTGAAGGTCGCCGAGACATTCCGGTCAAATTGTGGATTGCACCGCCCACCAAAATGGACGCTGCCGAATTGACCAAAGAAGGCCACTACGGCGTGTTTGGCGCTGCTGGCGCGCGCACCGAAATGCCGGGTTGCTCATTGTGCATGGGTAACCAAGCGCAAGTGCGTGAGGGCGCTACGGTGGTATCCACTTCAACACGCAATTTCCCCAACCGCTTGGGCAAAAACACCTACGTGTATTTGGCATCCTCTGAGGTTGCAGCCATCAGCTCCAAACTGGGCCGCATTCCAACTACTGAAGAGTACCAGTCCAGCATGACTGAAATTAACAAAGATGGAAGTCAGATCTACAAGTACATGAACTTCGACAAGATTGATGAGTACTCTGAAGTGGCAAAGGGTGTTGCAGCTTAAATCTGCCCCTTCAGTCCTTTGCCTAAGCCCAAAAGATTTCGGTCTTTTGGGCTTTTTTGATGGCTCATAGACTTTGCGCAATGAGATCGTTGCAAAATCGAGCTTGTGGAAAATTCGATGATCATTGTGGGCGGTGGAATTGGTGGACTGGCTGCGGCATTGGCATGTGGCCAGGCTGGCGCAAGTGCCCGGGTTCTTGAGCGGTCTGCTACTTTTTCGGAAGCAGGTGCGGGTATTCAAATGGGCCCCAATGTCACGCGCACTTTGCATGCGTGGGGTTTGGCTGAAGACCTCAAGGCATTTGGTTTTTCGCCGCGCAGGCTTGATGCGAAAGACACACAAACTGGGCAAACCATTGGGTCGCTGTGTTTAGGACATCGAAGCCTAGACATGTATGGTGCACCTTACCTCACCATTCACCGAGCAGATTTGCACCGCGTGTTGCTGCAAAAAATCAGAGGCTCTGGTCTTGCTGAATTGAGCCTTCATTCAGAGGTTCAGACAGTTCAACAAAATTTGGATGGCGTTCAGTTGAGGGGCACAAATTTACCCGCCGGTTTGACTGAACTTTCGCAGACTGCTGCTTTGGTGGGCGCAGATGGTCTTTGGAGCAGAACCCGCCAATTCGTGCTGCCCTACACAGCGCCTAGGGTCACAGGCATGCTCGCCTATCGAGCCCTTGTGCCCATGCAATCTTTGCCTGAAAAGTTGCGCCTTCAAGACGTCAATGTTTGGTTAGGCCCGAGGGTTCATGCCGTCTTGTACCCCGTCAAATGGGGTGAGTTTTTAAACTTGGTGGTGGTCGTTCAAGGACAGACGCCGCCTCACTTGGAAGACTGGGACCACGCAGGCAAGCAACAAGACTTAGAGGCAGCCATGGGGCCCATTCACTCAGACTTAAAAGGCATTCTAGACGCAGTGCCCGCTTGGCGACTTTGGCCCTTGTGCGATCGTGCGCCTTTGCAGGGACCCCAAGACATGGTGAAAGGAAGAATTGCTTTGTTGGGTGATGCTGCGCATCCGATGCGGCCGTTCTTGGCGCAAGGTGCTGGAATGGCCATCGAAGATGCTGCGGCTTTGGCCAGCTGTTGGCAAAGGCTTGATTTGCCAATGTCAGACCGCTTGCAAATGTACGCGCAAGCACGTTGGGCCCGCAACGCCAAAGTGCAACAACGGTCAATTCGCAACGGTCAGATCTTTCACCTTCGAGGCCCAATGCGATGGGCTCGGAATTTGGCAATGAAACTCATGGGTGAGTCCTTGATGGACATCCCTTGGCTTTATGCAGGCCCCTAAGGCAGGGTCAGGGCGCTTCTAATAGCCCTGAAGACGTTGAAGAGGTTGAAGCCTCGCTCAGACTTTTCCAAGCAGCAAAAATTCCATCAATGCCTTTTGCGCATGCATTCGGTTTTCCGCTTCGTCCCACACCACCGATTGAGGCCCATCGATGACTTCTGCGCTGACCTCTTCGCCTCGGTGAGCGGGTAGACAATGCATGAAAAGCGCATCTGGCTTGGCCACCTTCATCATGTCCTCGTCGACACACCAATCGGCAAAGGCTTTTTTTCGGGCTTCGTTCTCTGCTTCATAGCCCATGCTGGTCCAGACATCGGTGGTGACCAAATCAGCGCCTTCACACGCTTGCATGGGGTCTTTGAAGAACTGTGTGCTGGCAGCACTTCGAACGCCTACAACAGTGGGGTCAACTTCGTAGCCACTGGGGGTGCTGAGGTTGACCTTAAAGCCCAGCAAATCGGCAGCTTGTAGCCAGGTGTTGGCCATGTTGTTGCCATCTCCCACCCAAGCCACGGTTTTGCCTTGAATGGAGCCGCGGTGTTCGATGTAGGTGAAGATGTCTGCCAAGATTTGGCATGGATGAAATTCATTGGTCAAGCCATTGATCACAGGGACGCGAGAGTGCTCTGCAAACTTTTCAATCTTGTCTTGCCCGTAGGTGCGAATCATGACCAGATCGACCATGCGACTGATGACTCTGGCGCTGTCCTCGATGGGCTCTGCACGTCCCAGTTGACTGTCGCCAGTTGTGAGGTGCACGACCGAGCCGCCCATTTGGTACATGCCCGCCTCGAAGCTCACACGGGTTCGTGTAGAGGCTTTCTCAAAGATCATGGCCAAAGTGCGATCTGTCAGAGGCTGGTACTTTTCGTAGGCCTTGAACTTGGCTTTGATGAAGGACGCACGCTTGAAAAGTTGCGCATATTCTTCAGCGCTTAAATCTGTAAACTGCAAGTAATGCCGGGGTGGCAGGGTGGGTGCATGGATGATCATGAGGACGACTCCGACAGAAATGTGTGAATGAGTGGCAACAAAATATCAGCCACTTCATCGGCTTCAGCCATGGTCATGATGAGCGGCGGCACCATGCGAATGACACTGTCTGCTGTGACGCTGATGAGCAAGCCAGCTTCTGCGGCACGCAATGTGAGCGAGCCGCATGGCTTGTCCAACTCAATGCCAAGCATCAAGCCTTGGCCGCGAATTTCTTTGATGCCTCTCGCGCCTGCAAGCCCTGTTTCTATGCGAGCTTTTAGGTGCGCCCCAACTTTGGCAGCATTCTCAAGCAGCCCATCTTTTTCCATGATGCGAATGGTTTCAACACCAGCGCGCATGGCCAGAGGATTGCCACCAAAAGTAGTGCCGTGATTGCCTGGTTGGAAAATATGGGCAGCTTTAGGGCCTGCAACGACAGCGGCAATGGGAACGCCCGATCCCAAACCCTTTGCCAATGGCATCACGTCTGCTTTGATACCCGCCCATTGGTGCGCAAACCACTTGCCAGTTCTGCCCATGCCGCATTGAACTTCGTCAATCATCATGAGCCAATCTTTTTCATCACAAAGGGCGCGGACATCACGCAAATAGTCCATGTGCATGGGATTCACGCCACCTTCGCCTTGGATGGTTTCAAAAAATACGGCCACCACATTGGGATTGTTTTCGGTAGCTTTCTTCAATGCCGTGATGTCATTGACCGGAACGCGCAAGAAGCCCTCAACCAAGGGACCAAATCCTTGCTGAATTTTGGTATTGCCCGTGGCACTCAAGGTGGCAATGCTGCGGCCATGAAAGGCTTTTTCATAAACCACGATGACAGGTTTGTCGATGCCTTTGTCGTGTCCAAACTTGCGTGCCAGTTTGATCGCAGCCTCGTTCGCCTCTAAGCCTGTGCAGCAAAAAAACACATTGGTCATACCGGACAACTCAACCAATTTGGCAGCCAACTTTTCTTGGTTGGGCACGTGGTAGTAGTTGCAACTGTGAATGATTTTGCTCAGTTGATCTTGCAGGGCTGGCACCAACTCGGGATGGTTATGACCGAGCGTGTTGACGGCAATGCCGCCCAGTGCGTCTAAATACACTTTGCCATTGACATCCCAAACTCGGCAGCCTTGACCATGGCTGATTGCAATGGGCAAGCGGCCATAGGTGTTCATGGTGTGCGGCGAAGTGGCTTCAATGAAAGCGGACATGCGGTAACTCCTCAGAAAAGAAATCGGCCCAACGAAGAGGGCCGCTGAAATGAGATTTTAGGGGCAGAATTTGAGCCTCAAGTCTTATATAAGATACAATTCTTCTGCAATGCAGCATTGAGGCGATCCCTGATGCCTGCCCATGTTTTCTCACAACCTCTGATCGATGGTTTCAAACAACGCCAAAGAAGTTCTGATTCAAGGTGTCACCTTGGATGGCCGCACATTCCGCCCTAGCGATTGGGCTGAACGTTTGGCTGGTGTCATGGGGCAATTTCGGCCCGGAGGCGCCACACCAGGCAGTCACCTGAGTTATTCGCCTTGGTGTATTCCACAAACACTGGGCACTACAAAATGTGTGGTGGTGCACACTGACCTGCGTGAATACGAGCCCATGGCTTGGGACTTTCTGATGAATTTTGCCAAAGACAATCAACTTCAAGTGTCAGAGGGGTGTTTATTGCCCACAAAAAAGCCGTCCTAAGACGGCTTTTTGCTTTTCTTTGCTGACAGCGCACCCGTTTCAAACGGCGGCAACCCTAATGGGTGCCGGGCTGATGATCAATTGATCAGGCGAGGGCCAAGGCTTTCACCTTGGTTGACAAGCGGCTCTTATCGCGAGCTGCTTTGTTCTTGTGGAAGATGCCTTTGTCGGCAACGGTGTCCACAACTGCTTGCATTTTTGCAAACAACTCAGTTGCTTTGGTTTTGTCACCAGCCAGAACAGCTTTTTCAACGTTCTTCACGGCGGTGCGGTATTTGGAGCGCAGTGAAGTGTTCGCTGCGTTCAGTTTCACGTCTTGACGTGCGCGTTTCCGGCCTGATGCCAGGCGGGGGTTCTTTTTCTTGGGTTTTCCAGAAGCCATTTAATTTATATCCTAGTTGTCTGAGGATGTTGTCAGCAAAGCCGGCTATTGTATCAGCCAAACTGCGGCTTGGTCTAGGGCCCTGACAAGCCCTCCATTCAGTCGCTACACTCTCTTTGTGAGCCTCCTTAAATCAGCATCAACGGTTTCCCTCTGGACTCTGGCCTCCCGCATCACGGGTTTGGTCAGGGAATTGCTCATTGCCTCTGCTTTTGGCGCCAGCGCACTCACAGACGCATTCAATGTGGCCTTTCGTATTCCTAATTTGTTTCGACGTCTCTTTGCGGAGGGGGCCTTTAGCCAAGCTTTTGTGCCGGTCTTAGCCGCAAGCAAAGCGCAAAACGGGGAAGAGGCAACGAAAAAGGCGATAGACCACGTTGCAACGCTTTTGGCTTGGTCACTCTTGCTTTTGAGCATTGCAGGCGTTGTGACGGCCCCCTTTTTGGTATGGGCCATGGCCAGCGGGCTCCAACAGCAGCCCGAGTCTTATGCGGCCGCTGTTCAAATGACGCGTTGGATGTTCCCCTACATTGGCTTCATGTCGATGGTGGCCTTGTCGGCTGGCATTTTGAACACATGGAAAAAATTTGCAGTTCCTGCCGCGACCCCCGTCTTGTTAAATTTGTCCATGATCGGTGCGGCTTGGTTGCTTTCACCATGGCTGCAGTCAAAGGGGGTCCAAGCAATTTACGCTTTACCCGTTGGCGTCATGTTGGGCGGCATGATGCAATTGTGCGTTCAAATTCCTGCACTTTTGCAAATAGGCTTGTTGCCCCGCATTGGTCTGACATGGTCAGCCATTCGAATGGCTGCTGCCGATCCTGCTTCACGCCAAATTGCCAGCCTCATGCTGCCAGCTTTGTTGGGGGTTGGGGTAGCGCAGATTTCCTTGCTGATCAATACACAAATTGCATCGCATTTGGCGCCAGGGAGCGTCAGTTGGTTAACTTATGCAGACCGCTTGATGGAGTTCCCAACGGCCATTCTGGGTGTGGCGCTTGGCGCAGTCTTGATGCCTCAGTTGGCTGCAGCTAGCGCAAAAGGTGATACAGCTGAATATGCGGCCATGCTCGATTGGGGCTTGCGTTTGGTGGTGCTGTTAGCGTTGCCTTGTGCTACTGCACTCCTGGTTTTTTCTCAACCCTTGGTGTCTGTTCTGTATCACTATGGCGCTTTTACCGACCGAGACGTTCAGCAAACAACGCTGGCGCTCACGGGGTATGGCGTTGGTTTGTTGGGGCTTGTGGCCATTAAGGTGTTGGCGCCTGGTTATTACGCAAGTCAGGATATCAAAACGCCTGTGAAAATTGCCGTCGTAGTGTTGTGTTTTACGCAAGCGATGAATCTTGTCTTGGTCCCTTATTTGGCCCATGCAGGTCTGGCTTTGTCAATTGGTTTGGGAGCATTGCTGAATGCAGCTTGGTTATTGATTGGCTTGATTCGCAAAGGCAGTTACAAGCCTATGCCAGGCTGGCTCTTATTTGGCGTGCGGGTTCTTCTTGCCAGTTTGTTATTGGCTGCCTTTTTGGCTTGGGTCAGTTTTTCAATCGATTGGTTGGCAATGAGGAAAATGGTATGGGGTAGATTGGGCACCATGGGCTTGGTGCTCATAAGCTCAGCGGTCTTGTATTTTGCTTGTTTGAGACTCAGCGGTTTGCGATTGCAATCCTTTTTACGCCGTTAACAGGGCAGCAACAAATGAAGCTTCAGTTGACCTCTGTCACACCACTCAGTTATTTCAAAAGTTTGGTTGAAACGGACGCCAATTTCCCCTTGCTAGAAGCGGCCGCTTCCATTGCGCAAGATGAAGAACCAGCCTTGGACATTCAAGATGTTTTGGCCACCGCTGATGCGCTGTTGGTGCGCTTGAAGCGTCGCTTGAAATTTGAATCAGATCCACTCAAAACACTTTCGGTGTTGAATCAATTTTTTTACAAAGAGTTGGGTTTTGCGAGCAATGCCAACAATTTTTATGCACCTGAAAACAGTTACTTGAACGAAGTATTGAGGTCCAGAAGAGGCATTCCAATTTCACTCGCAATCATTTGGTTAGAGCTGGCTCAGGCGCTAGGCTTGCAAGCTGAAGGTGTCTCTTTTCCAGGACATTTTTTGGTGAAAGTGACAATGCCTGAGGGCTTGATTGTCATGGACCCTCTCACGGGCGATTCCCTAGGTTTGGATAACTTGGCAGAACGCTTGGCGCCATTTCGCCCTCACATGGGAGCCACTGGCGACATGGACACGCCGCTGGGTCTTTTTTTGCAGCCTGCTCTTCCTAGAGACATCTTGACCAGAATGCTGCGCAATCTCAAAGAGATTTTCAGCAGTCAGGCAGATTGGAGCCGGCTCGTGCTGGTTCTAGATCGCTTGATCGTTCTCAATCCTGAAGCAATGTATGAGGTGCGTGACCGAGGTTTGGCACTGCTCGAATTAGGTCAAAGACAACGGGCCATTGAAGACTTAAACAGGTACCTCTGTGAGGCGCCTCATGCAGCAGATGCATTGGTGGTGAAACAGCGACTCACCAATTTGGAAAAATAAGCCATCACTTGGCTTTGGTGATTTGCTGCACTGGTGCACTGAACTGTTTTTCAGCGCGCAAGTTAATTGTTGGAGTGTGAGCTTGTGGTGGGTGTGCTTAAGTCACCACCACCTGTTCACCATGGCTTTGTTCTGCAATCACGCCAATTTCATAAACCTTCTCGCCCGATTGGCGCAAAGTTTCGGCACATGCCTGCGCATGGGCGTTATCAATGACCACGACCATGCCGATGCCATTGTTGAAGGTGCGGTTCATTTCAAGGTCATCAATGCCCGCGGTTGTTTGGAGCCACGCAAATAATTCTGATTGTGGCCAGCTGGCTTTCACCAAATGAGCTGCCATGCCCTCGGGCAGCACTCGCGGAATGTTTTCAAGCAAACCACCGCCCGTGATATGCGCAAGGGCTTTGATGGGGTGAATGGAAAGCGCGTGAAGCACAGACTTGACGTAGAGTCGAGTGGGCGCCATGATGGCTTCTTTGAAAGCTTGCCCATCCAGTGTTTCGGGTAGATTTCCTGCAGCACGTTCAATGCATTTGCGCACCAGGCTGAAACCATTTGAGTGAACACCACTAGATCCTAGGCCCAAAACCACATCCCCTGGCTTCACGTCTTTGCCTGTGAGAATCTTCGATTTTTCAACAGCGCCCACTGCAAATCCTGCCAGATCGTATTCGCCAGCAGGGTACATGCCTGGCATTTCTGCAGTTTCACCGCCAATGAGGGCACAGCCAGACATGACGCAACCGTTGGCGATTCCGCCAACTACAGCGGCAGCCGTCTCGACGTCCAGTTTGCCGCACGCAAAGTAGTCCAAGAAGAACAGGGGCTCAGCACCTTGAACCAGCACATCATTGACACTCATGGCCACCAAATCAATGCCAACCGTGCTGTGCATGTTCCATTCAAAAGCCAGCTTCAATTTGGTGCCCACGCCATCGGTGCCTGAGACAAGAACGGGTTGTTTGTAGCGTTGCGGCACCTCAAAAAGCGCCCCAAAACCACCAATCCCAGCCAGCACACCTTCTCGCAGGGTCTTCTTGGCCAATGGCTTGATGCGTTCTACCAAAGCATCACCAGCAACGATGTCGACGCCAGCGTCTTTGTAGGAAAGGGGAGGTGTGCTCATGTGAAATAAGGGGAAATTGTTGGAAAGAGTGCGGGCGGGACTAAAATCAGGACATATTTTAAGGTCTGCCGGACAAGTGCTGACCAAAGCCTGAACCTTCTTTCAACTTAGTTTTAAACCCGCCCAACACAATGCCCTTCAATCTCAGTTCAAAACGACCTGCAATGTGGCTCGCAGTTGCAATTGTTTTGCTCATGATTTTGTGGGTGCTAGGGCCTGTTTTAGTGCCTTTTGCAGTTGCTGCTGTTTTAGCCTATGCCCTGCATCCCTTGGTGCGGTATTTACAGAAGCTGAGCCCTCGCTTGTTTCCCCGATTGGTCAGCGTACTTTTGGTTGAGGTCGTCGCTTTGTTGGCTGTGTTGGGCATCATCTTATTGTTGGTACCCATTTTGACCCGTGAGATTCCGTTGCTTCAACAGCAGTTGCCTGCTTTGCTTGATCGCTTGGCCGTCAATGTCAATCCTTGGTTGGCAAAGTTTGGTATCCAACTTAGTTTAGATGTTGCAAGCCTCAAGGCGCAATTGATTAAGTACTTAAGTGCCAATCGAGACGACTGGGTGGACCCGCTTGTGGCGTCTCTGAAGTTGGGTGGGAACTTTGCACTCACGGCAATTGGCAACATGATATTGATACCCGTGGTTCTCTTTTACTTGCTCAGCGAATGGGATCGTTGGGTCTTGCAGATCGTCCAATGGGTACCCCTAGCTTGGCGCCCAGCCTATGACAGCTTCATGAGTGAATGCGATGCCGTTTTGGGGCAATATTTGCGAGGACAACTGCTGGTCATGTTGGCTTTGTCGTTCTTTTACGCTGCGGGGCTCGTGGCCTTTGGTCTCGATTTAGCCATTCCGATTGGTGTGTTCACTGGCTTGGCTGTATTTGTGCCTTATCTTGGATTTGGTTTGGGTTTGATGTTGGCATTGTTAGCGGGAATTTTGCAATTTGCGTCACTCAAGGCTGTTCTGATGGTAGCCGTCGTATTTGGCCTTGGACAATTGCTAGAGAGCTTTTGGTTGACTCCCAAGTGGGTGGGAGAACGCATTGGTTTGCACCCATTGGCTGTTATCTTTGCTTTGCTGGCCTTTGGTCAAATTTTTGGGTTTGTGGGTGTGTTGGTGGCATTGCCAGCAAGTGCAGTCATATTGGTTGCCTTGCGCAGAGCCAGGGCGCAATATTTTGAGAGTCAAATATACCGAGGCCCAAGTCCATGAAGCAGATGGCACTTGATATTGGTTTGCACACAACCCCCACTTTGGAAAGTTTCTTTGCCGGACCCAATTCTGCAGCGCTCCAGCACCTGAGACTGTGGACTTCAAGCCCCATGCCAAGCCCAGTGCCTACCTACTTGTGGGGTGAAAGTGGTTCAGGCAAAACGCATTTGCTTCGATCGGCTCAAGCCGCATTGCATGACTCGCATGTTTCGGTGGGTTGGTTTGATGCCAATCAGCATGAACGCATTGGCTTCGACGATGCTTGGAGTGCAGTCATGATGGACGATGTTCACTTGTACAACTTGGAACAACAGCAGGTTGCATTCAACTGGTTTGTCAATGCGCTTTCGCCTAAGACTGGCTCGCCCAGATGGGTGCTTGCAGCGGGCGCCTTGCCACCGGCAGATTTGAAGTTGCGGGATGACCTGCGTTCTCGATTAGGTTGGGGGCATGTGCATGCGCTTCAGGTTTTGAGCGATTCGGATCGACAAGCCGTACTGAGACAAGAAGCAGAATCTAGAGGACTTTTTTTAAGCGACGAAGTCATGAGTTACATGCTCAGCCGGTTTTCCCGTGACCTTGGTAGTTTGATGACCTTGCTAGACCATTTGGATCAATTCGCCTTGCAACAACAAAGAGCGATCACCATTCCCTTAATCAAGTCGATGTTGGAGAACGCATGAACTTGGTACTCTTTGATTTGGACCATACCTTGTTGCCAATCGATTCAGACTACGCATGGGGCGAATTTACCAACCGCTTGGGTTGGACCGATCCAATTGAATTCAAAGCAAAAAACGATCAGTTTTATGCCGATTACCTAGCCGGCAATTTGGACATTCACGAGTATGTGCGATTTGCGACAGAGGCGGTGAAGTTAAAAGGCGCCGATGCCGCCGCCAAAGCGCATGAGCAATTTATGCAAGAGGTGATTCTGCCGCAAGTCAAGGCGCAAGCGCTTGACCTCGTGAAGCAACATCAAGCAGCGGGCGACCACGTCATGATGGTCACGGCCACCAATGAGTTTGTGACCCGACCGATTGCGCTTGCCTTTGGCATTCAAGAACTTATCTCTGTTGAGTTGGCTCGCGATTCGCAAGGTTGGATCACAGGCGAAATTTCAGGTACACCTTCATTCAAAGAGGGCAAAGTACACAGAATTTCAGATTGGTTAAGTGCACACCAAAAAACTTGGCAGGATGTACAAATTACGTTCTACTCGGATTCAATCAATGATTTGCCATTGCTCGAGCGAGCGCAAATTCCTGTGGCGGTGAATCCAGATGCGCGTTTGCGTCAACTTGCGACCGATCGAGGTTGGCGCATACTTCAACTCTTCTCATGATCAAAAAATTCATACAAAAAATACTTGGGAAACCGAGTTCCAGTCACGCTGGCACTGACTTTGGAAAGCGTGTCGAAATTCCTGCCTCTGTTCATGGCATCGATCCTAGCTTGGTAGACGAGCGCGCATTGAATGTTGTTCGAACTTTGCAAGATGGTGGTTATGAGGCCTATGTTGTGGGCGGTGCTGTGCGCGACTTGCTTTTAGGATTGCGCCCCAAAGATTTTGATGTTGCGACAGATGCAACCCCTGAGGAGGTGAAGGCTTTATTCAGAAGGGCCTTCATCATTGGCCGCCGTTTTCGAATTGTTCATGTGGTTTATGGCAGAGGCCGAGAGCACGAGGTCATCGAAGTTTCTACATTTCGCGCGCACTTGGACAATCGGGCTGCAGAGCAAGTCAAAGGCAATGAGCGAACCAGCAAGTCCGAGCTGGCTGGCATGAAGCATGCCGTTGATTCAAGTGGCCGTGTTCTGCGCGACAACGTTTGGGGGCCACAAGATGAAGATGCAACGCGTCGCGACTTCACGGTCAACGCCATGTACTATGACCCAGAGTCGCAATACCTAGTGGACTATCACGGCGGTATGAAAGATTCCAATCAGAAAATTTTGCGCATGATTGGCGATCCTGTAGCGAGATACCGAGAAGATCCCGTCCGCATCATTCGAGCCGTTCGTTTTGCGGCCAAATTAAGTCCATTGGGCTTTAAGCTGGAAAGCAAAACAGCCAAGCCGCTTGCCACGATGTTGGGCTTGTTGGCAGATGTGCCGCAAAGTCGTTTGTTCGATGAGATGCTGAAGTTGCTCCAAACAGGCCATGCCTTGGCTTCCATTGAGCAGCTCCAAAAATTAGGTCTCCAAAAAGGTATCTATCCCTTGCTCGACGTCGTGGTTGAGAGGGCTGACACGCCTTTTGTCAAGGCCGCTTTGTTAGACACAGACAGGCGTGTGGGTGAGAGCAAGCCCGTTGCCCCTAGTTTCTTGTTGGCATGCGTGTTGTGGGCTGATGTGAAGCTCGGTTGGGATCAACGCCTGGCCAATCGAACGCCGCCATTTCCTGCCTTGCAAGAATCCATCGATGAGGTTTTTGATGCACGAATCGGCGATGTCTCGGGTCGAGGGAAGCTGGCTGCCGACATGCGCGAAATTTGGATGATGCAGCCACGCTTTGACAAACGCATAGGCAGTACCCCCTTCAGCTTGGTTGAACAAGCCCGATTTAGAGCCGGATTTGATTTCTTAAGATTGCGTGCAGAAGTCTCTGAAGTTGAGGTCACTCTGGCAGACTGGTGGCAAGAATTTAGCATGGCCGATGATGCGGCTAGAGAAGATCTCATTCAACTGGTGAAATCCGAAAAAACACCTGGATCTTTGGGGGGTGCCGCGAAAAGTCGCCGAGCGCCAAGGCGGAGAAAGCCTGCTAGTCATTCTGCAGGCGCCAGCAACTCTGGCGAACCTTCATCTGACCATTGAATTAGATGGGGCTCGGGCTAGTCTCGATTTTGATCAGACCATGAAGACGAATGAAGAAAAGTGAATGGATGTCGAAGCGTGAACTGATCAACGCCTATGTTGGACTTGGGTCTAACCAAGGTGAATTGCGTCTTCAGCTTGAAGCTGCTATCTTGTCCCTCTCTGGACTTCCCGATACCATGCTTGTTGGCCAATCTTCGCTCTATCGGTCATCACCATTCCAAGCAGATGGACCAGACTACCTCAATGCGGTTGTGCACCTGCAAACTCGGTTGAATGCGTGTGATTTATTGCATGCTTTTCAAGACATTGAAAATTGTGCGGGTCGTGAACGTCCTTACATCAATGCACCTCGCACTCTTGACATAGATTTGTTGCTGTATGGCGATGGCATCATTCAAAGTCCTTGGCTGCAGGTGCCGCACCCTCGCTTGCGAGACAGAGCATTTGTCTTATTGCCACTGCATGAAATTGCCCCTCAATGGGTGGCAGAGGCTGAGCTTTTGAAAGTCAAAGATCAAGCCATTTGTAGACTTGAATGACCTTCCAAATGCTTCATGCGAACTTTTCGTGCAAGCTCTCGGTCAATCAGCCTTGATCCTGCGCTCAATATCCCAAGCAAGCGCTTAGGGTTTTGCTTTTTCTGGAACTTGGCTGATGGCTCGGGCTTGTTCAATCTGGTTCTCGAAATAGCGCTGGAAACTGAACACAATACTGGCCATCAGCACGGTGGTGCCAATCAGAAGGGCCGTCGCAACTCCGAAAATAGTCAGCCAATGAGTTTGTCCGTAGGGGTTCGAATCATCCGCATCTGGATTGAATTTGGCATTCCATTGGGGCGCGGTCATCAATCCATAAACGATTGCAGTCAAAGCGCAGCCGGCAATGGTGAAACCCAACATTGGGATCAGCACCCAACTTAGCGGGTCGTCTTGTCCCAGCGCCAGAGCGCGCTGCACGCCATACCAGCCAAGGGCTGTTGGAATGGGCAGAAGCCAGCCCAATGGATCGGTAAAGCCTTTGAGGTAAAACCGATGAAGACCCAGGGGTCCACCGAAGAAGCTAAGCCAAACTGCAAATGTTTTGTTTTTCATAGGCGCATTATTCAGGAGAACGGTTCTGCCCATCACCCAAAGCCTTTTCCATCATGACGATATCGAGCCAACGATTGAATTTCCAGCCACAGCCCGAAACAATGCCCACGTGTTGAAAGCCTATCGACTTGTGCACCCCGATGGACCCTGCATTGCCAGAGTCGCCGATCACGGCGATCAGCTTTCGAATCCCAGCCTTCTCTGCGGCTCGGCACAGTTCAGCCAACAGCATGCGCCCCCAACCTTTGCCAGCTGTCTTGGGGGCTAAGTAAATGGAGTCTTCAGCTGAAAATCGATAGGCTGGTCGAGGTTTAAACCAATTGCAGTAAGCAAACCCTAGAACTTCACCATTTTCTTCGAGGGTGATGTAGGGCAGCCCCTTGCTCAACACATCGGATCTTCTGGCGGTCATTTCCTCCAAACTTGGAGGTTCTATTTCAAAAGTACCCGTACCATTGAGGACATGGTGCTGGTAAATGGCTGTGATCATGGGCAAGTCAGAGGGCTGACTAGGTCGAATGATTGGCATTCTTAAACTCCGGGTTATAATCAGCGGCTTTTCAGTGTGTCACTGGCCGGGTGGCCAGTTGCGTGTCTCAAACGCTGAAAGAATTTGTGGGATGGCAATTTTTGCTT
>Ga0214921_10001384_pt1 | contig 41651 bp, 33 predicted proteins | sample LL1505_MetaG_FD_177992 | JGI IMG/M metagenome (GOLD analysis project Ga0214921, IMG submission 177992) | Freshwater microbial communities from Lake Lanier, Atlanta, Georgia, United States - LL-1505 | ecosystem: Environmental > Aquatic > Freshwater > Lake | place: USA: Georgia | collected...
CTCCTGCCAGCGTGGCATTCACCGCGGCGCCGGCCGAGACAGCCAATACATCCGCCCCATCGCCGAGGTCGGTGATGCTGTCAGTGCCGGCACTGATGGTGAAAAAGTCGGCGCCGGCGGCGCCAGTCAGCGTATCATTGTCCGCCCCGCCATCCAGGCTATCCTCGCCATCGCCGCCGCTGAGGCCATCGGCGCCATCGCCGCCGATCAGCGTATCATTGCCCGCCCCGCCATCCAGGCTATCATCGCCAGCCCCGCCACTGAGGCTGTCGTTACCATCGCCGCCGGTCAGCGTATCGTTATTGGCGGAGCCGGTCAGGCTGACGTCACTGCTACTGCTCGCATTGATGTCGTCGGTGCTACTGCCAGCATTGGTGACCGACCAGTTGCCGGATGCAAAACTCAGGTCCACGCTGTAACCTGCGGCATTGATATTGGCCGTGCCGGCATTGCTGCTGCTGGCGGTGGCGGTCCAGTCCGCGGCCAAGGTTGCATTGACCGTGGCGCCGGACGAGACGACCAACACATCCGACCCAGTGCCAAGGTCTGTCACACTGTCAGTGCCAGCACCAATGATGAAAGTATCGGCCCCTGCGCCGCCAGTCAGCGTATCATCGCCCGCTCCGCCATCCAGGCTATCATCGCCATCGCCGCCGCTGAGGCTGTCGGCCCCATTGCCGCCGGTCAGCGTATCGGCCTTGGCTGAGCCGGTCAGGCTGACGTCGGAGCCATTGTCCGCATTGCTGACCGACCAGCCATTGTCGCCGGATGCATCTTCGAGGTTCACGGTGTAGCCAACGGCCGTGAGATTGGCCGCGCCGTCATTTTTGCTGTCCTCGGTGGCGGTCCAGTCCGCGGCCAAGGCGGCATTGACCGTGGCGCCGGACCAGACGACCAGCACATCCCTCCGCTTGCCAAGGTCAGTGACGCTGTCAGTGCCTGCACTGATGATGAAACTGTCGTTCCCCTCGCCGCCGGTCAGTTCATCGTTGCCTGCTCCGCCATCCAGGCTATCATCATCAGCCCCGCCGATGAGGCTATCGGCGCCCGTACCGCCGATCAGCGTATCGGCATTGGCTGAGCCAGTCAGAGTGACAGCGGTTCCATTACCATCATTGCTGACCAACCAACCCTTGGTGCCGTTGGTTACTGCCGCCAAGTCCACGGAGTGACCTGCAACAGTCAGAAAGGCCGAGCCATTATTGCGGCTGTCGGAGGTCGCCGTCCAAGCCGCGAACAGCGTGGCATCGGCTGTGGCGCCGGATGATACGACGAGCACATCCGACCCATCGCCAAGGTCGGTGATGCTGTCAGTGCCTGCACTGATGTTGAATCTATCATTCCCCCCGCCGCCAATCAGCGCGTCATCGCCGACGCCGCCATCCAGGCTATCATCGCCGCCGCCGCCGCTGAGACTGTCGGCACCATCGCCGCCGATCAGCGTATCGGCATAGGCTGAGCCGGTCAGAGTGACCGCGGTTCCATTACCATCATTGGTGACCGACCAGCCTATGTCGCCGGATGCGGCGCTGAGGTTCACGTTGTAACCGGCATTGATAAGGTTGGCCGTGCCGGCATTGCTGCTGCTGGAGGTGGCAGTCCAGTTCTGGGCCAAGGTGGCGGTGACCGTGGCGCCGGACGAGACGACCAGCACATCTGACCCATTGCCAAGGTCGCGGATGCTGTCAGTCTCGGCGCCGATCCTGAAGGTGTCATCTCCCAAGCCGCCAGTCAGCGTATCATTGTCCGCCCCACCAACGAGGCTATCATTGCCATCGCCGCCACTGAGGCTGTCATTGCCCGACCCGCCGCGGAGGGTATCGGCACCCGTTCCACCGATCAGCGTATCGGCTTTGGATGAGCCGGTCAAAGTGACAGCGGTTCCATAACCATCATTGCTGACCAACCAACCATTCGCGCCGGTGGTTACTGCCGCCAGGTTCACATTGCGACCCGCGGCAGTGAGGTTGGCCGTGCCGTCATTGCTGCTGCCGGAGGTCGCCTCCCAAGCCTGGACCAGCGTCGCATTGGCCGTCGCCCCCGACGAGACGACCAGCACATCCGACCCATCGCCAAGGTCAGTGACGGTGTCAGTGCCGGCGCCGATGGTGAAGCTGTCGGCCCCCGCGCCACCGGTCAGCGCGTCATTGCCCGCCCCGCCATTGAGGCTATCATCGCCATTGCCGCCGCTGAGGCTGTCAACACCGTCACCGCCGCTCAGGACATCGTTGCCGGTCCCGCCGATCAGCGTATCAGCCTTGGCTGAGCCGGTCAGGCTGACGGCAGTGCTACCATCCGCATTGCTGACCGACCAGCCATAGGACCCGGATGCAGCAGCCAGGTTCACGGTGTGGCCGGCGGCCGTGAGGTTGGCCGCGCCGTCATTTACGCTACTGCCGGTGGCGATCCAGTCCGCGGCCAAGGTGGCAATGACTGTGGCGCCGGACGAGACGACGAGCACATCCTCCCGCGTGCCAAGGTCGGTGACGCTGTCAGTGCCAGCACTGATGATGAATTTGTCGTTTCCATCGCCGCCGGTCAGCACATCATTGCCCGACCCGCCATCCAGGCTATCATTGCCGGCGCCGCCACTGAGGCTGTCGACACCATCGCCATCGCCGCCGATCAGCGTATCGGCATAGGCTGAGCCGGTTATGGTGACGCCGGAGCTGTTATCCGCGTTGCTGACCGACCAGCCCTTGGTGCCGGTTGCAGCCGCAAGGTTCACGGTGTGGCCTGCGGCAGTGAGGTTGGCCGTACCGTTATTCTTGCTGTCGGAGGTCGCCACCCAGTCCTTTGCTATCCAGGCATTGGCCGTCCCGGCCGTGACGACGAGCACATCCGACCCAGCGCCAAGGTCGGTGACGGTGTCAGTGCCGGCATTGATGGTGAAAATGTCATCCCCAGCGCCGCCAGTCAGCGTATCATTGCCGCCCCCGCCATCCAGGGTATCATTGCCAGAGCCGCCGGTGAGGCTATCATCGCCAGAGCCACCGGTCAGGTTGACGGCGGTGTTACTGCCATCATTGCTTATATTCCAGATGCCGGATGCACCATTCACGTTCGCGCTGTAACCTGCGGCATTGATATTGGCCGTGCCGGCATTGCTGCTGCTGGAGGTGGCGATCCAACTGCTGGCCAAGGTGGCGTTGAGCGTGGCGCCGGCCGAGACGACCACCACATCCGACCCAGCACCAAGGTCGGTGACGATGTCAGTGCCAGCGCTGATGGTGAAACTGTCATCCCCAGCGCCACCAGTCAGCGTATCGTCGTTCGCCCCGCCATCCAGGCTATCATTGCCATTGTCGCCGGTAAGGCTGTCATTGCCCGACCCGCCGCTGAGGCTATCGGCGCCCGTACCGCCGAACAGCGTATCAGCATTGCCGGAACCGGTCAGGCTGACGCCAGTGCCATTGCCCGAATTGCTGACCTTCCAACCAACGGTGCCGGTTACTGCGGTCAGGTCCACATCGCGACCCGCGGCCTTGATGTTGGCCGTGCCGGCATTGCTGCTGCTGGCGGTGGCGGTCCAGTTCTGGGCCAAGGTGGCGGTGACCGTGGCGCCGGAGGAGACGACCAGCACATCCGCCCCATTGCCAAGGTCGGTGACGGTGTCAGTGCCGGCACTGGTGGTGAAGCTGTCATTCCCCGCGCCGCCGGTCAGCGTGTCATCGCCGTTCCCGCCATCGAGGCTATCATTGCCATCGCCGCCGATGAGGCTGTCATTGCCGAACCCGCCGCTGAGGCTATCGGCGCCCGTACCGCCGATCAGCGTATCGGCTGTGGATGAGCCGGTCAGAGTGACAGCGGTTCCATAACCATCATTGCTGACCAACCAACCATTGGCGCTGCTGGTTACTGCCGCCAGGTTCACATTGCGACCCGCGGCAGTGAGGTTGGCCGTACCGGCATTGCTGCTGATGGCGGTGGCGGTCCAGTTTGCGGCCAAGGTGGCGTTGACCGTGGCGCCGGCGGAGACGACCAGCACATCCGCCCCGTCGCCGAGGTCGGTGATGCTGTCAGTGCCGGCACTGATGGTGAAGCTGTCATTCCCCGCGCCGCCGGTCAGCCTGTCATCGTCCGCCCCGCCATCGAGGCTATCATTGCCATCGCCGCCGATGAGGCTGTCATTGCCGGACCCGCCGCTGAGGCTATCGGCGCCCGTGCCGCCGATCAGCGTATCGGCTTTGGCTGAGCCGGTCAGAGTGACGGCTAAGCCATTGCCGGCATTGCTGACCGACCAGCCATTGGTGCCGGTTACCGCTGCCAGGTTCACATTTTTACCTGCAACAAGCAGATTGGCGGTGCCAGCATTGCTGCTGCTGGCGGTGGCGGTCCAGTTCTGGGCCAAGGTGGCGTTGACCGTGGCGCCGGAGGAGACGACCAGCACATCCGACCCATTGCCAAGGTCGGTGATGCTGTCAGTGCCAGCACTGATGGTGAAACTGTCATTCCCCGCGCCGCCGGTCAGCGTGTCATTGCCATCCCCGCCATTGAGACTATCATTGCCATCATCGCCGATGAGGCTGTCACTGCCGGACCTGCCGCTGAGGATATCGGCGCCGGTACCGCCGATCAGCGTATCAGCATAGGCTGAGCCGGTCAGAGTGACGGCGAAGACATTGCCGGCATTGCTGACCGACCAGCCATTGGTGCCGGTTACCGCTGCCAGGTTCACTGTTTTACCTGCAGCAGTCAGATTGGCGATGCCGTCATTTCTGCTGCTGGAGGTCGCCGCCCAGGCCGCTGCCAGCGTGGCATTGGCCGTCGCCCCCGTCGAGACCACCAGCACATCCGACCCATTGCCAAGGTCGAGGATGCTGTCGGTGCCGGCGTCGATGCTGAATCTATCAGCCCCCACGCCGCCAATCAGCGTATCATTGCCCGAGCCGCCAGTCAGGCTATCATTGCCCAGGCCGCCATCGATCACGTTATCAAGGCTGGAGCCCGTCAGGCTGTCATTGAAAGCAGAGCCGTTGAGGTTCTCGATATTGGACAGCGTGTTTGTATCGGTGCCGCCGATACTCTGGGCGCTGGTCACGGCGAGGCTGACTGTCACGCCGGCCGGGGCGCCGACGTAGCTGACAGTATCAATGCCTGCACCGCCATTGAGCGTATCATTGCCCCCTTCGCCCTCAAGCCAATCATTGCCATCGCCGCCGCTGAGGCTGTCGGCACCAGTGAGGCCGCCCTTCAGCGTATCATCGCCCGCGCCGCCATCGAGCGTATCATTGTCCGCGTCGCCGGAGATAAAATCGTTGCCATCGCCTCCGCTGAGACGGTCGGCCCCAATGTCGCCAGTCAACCTGTCATTACCCGCGCCGCCATCGAGGGTATCATCCCCCCCATAGCCATTGATCTCATTGTCGCCGCTGGAGCCTGTCAGGCTGTCATTATAATTCGAACCAAGGAGGTTCTCGATGTTGAGCAGGGTGTCGTTACCGCCACCGCCGGTGGTCTGCAGGCTGGTCAGGGCGAGGTTGACCGTGACGCCAGACAGGACCGTGCTGTAACTCGCAAGGTCCACGCCATCGCCGCCATCAAGCATATCATTGCCAGCGCCGGCGGCCTGAAGAGAGTCGCCATAGCCGCCGCCGAGCCAATCATTGCCCGCTCCGCCGATGAGGGTATTGTTACCATTTCCGCTCTGAAGCGTGTCATCCCCATCGCCGCCTACGAGGCTATCATTACCCAGATTGCCAAACAGGCGGTCATTACCGATGCCGCCAGCGATGGTATCATTGCCGCCACCGCCATCGATTGAATCGTTGAGGTTCGAGCCGGTCAGGCTGTCACCATAAGCGGAGCCGGTGAGGTTCTCAATGTTGAGCAGCGTGTCGAAGCCAGCACCGACGGTGTTTTGCGCTCCCGTCAGGGCCAGGCTGACTGTGACGCCAGCGGCAGCGCTGTTGTAACTGGCCACATCAATGCCAGCGCCGCCATCAAGGGTGTCATCGCCAGCGCCACCATCGAGCGTGTCACTGCCATCGCCGCCCAAAAGGCTGTCATTGCCACCGCCGCTGCCACCATACAGATTGTCATTGCCGCCGCTACCATCGAGCGTATCATTGCCCACGTAGCCATCCAGCCTATTGTCGCCGCTCGAACCGGTCAGACTGTCATTGAAGCCAGAGCCAAAGATATTCTCGATATTGAGCAGCGTGTCGGTGCCATTGCCGACGGTGTTCTGCGCGGCGGTCAAGCCGAGATTGATGGTGACCCCGGACAAGGCACCACCATAACTGGCAATATCAATGCCGTCCCCGCCGTCGAGATAATCATCGCCCGCATTGCCGACGAGGGTATCATTGCCGCCAAGGCCCGATATCGTGTCATTGCTGCTGGTTCCGCTCAGGCTGTCATTGCCGGCGGTGCCTGTGAGAATCGTCATGATTGCAACCCTGGGTTGTAATTTGTCTTAATGTGCACCAAGCCTGCAATCCAGGCCTCGGCCGGCGGGGTCATGCTGCGTCGGGCCAGGAGTTCCGCTTCCAGCGGTGAGGTCAGTCCCCCGGCCATCGCATATTTGCGGGCATCCACCACCGAGCCCATCGAGGCCCGCACCCCAGCCTCGCCACAATTTTTGCCGAAGGCCGGTGACATGAACTGCGTGGATGGGGCTGGTCGACGCAACGCCAAGCTGAAAGGGCCGCCGCGCTGCTTCGGGAGCTTCGCCAGGCGCTGACTGAGCGCCGTCTCCATCGCGCCCAGCACCAGCTTCATCCGCAGGAGATTGGCCATCGACCAGCCAACGATCTTGCGGCAGCGCGCGCTGAGTGCAATCGCGAGATCCCGGAACCCGGCCGCCGCCGGCATGTGGGAGGTGTCCACAACCCAGAGGTGGTTCCGGCCGGGGGCCGTGAAGCTCCGGTTCATCAGGCCAAAGGCCGGCCCGACATCATAATCGCGTCGGGTGGTGGGAATAGCGCCGGGCCTATGGCTGGCGCCTGCCAGCCCGGCCTCTTGCATCAGCCGCGCGATCGGTTTGCAGCCATGCTGCCGCTCGCCACCGTGGCGCAGATGGGCATCCACCCGGGCTGCGCCATCAGTCTGGTGCGGGGCCGCGCAAACTATCCGCGCCCGCGTCATGGCGGCAATCGGGGGGCGAGACAGGTTTGTGCTCATGATGCGGATGAGTTGGACGGCAATGTTTCGGTTTCCCGGCCAAACCAGGGCGCAGCTTTTGAGAGTATGTCGCGCTCCTCCCAGACCCGTTCGTTCTCACACCGGGGCCGCGACCATTCATCGCAGTAGACGGCGCCCGAGCCGGGTGGCGCATCCGCCTGTGGGCTCTCTTTTTTGTCTGCACGCGCGATCCCACCAAGGATCGACAGAGTGGTCAGCTCGAATGCCCGCGCGAGGTCTTGGAAGTCGCGGGTAGGGGGGGACAGCTCGAGAATTTCACCAACGATATCAGACAAACGGGGCGTCCTAATTTCGGCCGCAGGGTTTAAATTTAAATTCATAGTTACAATTTGTGTCCGTAAATCGATTTGGCTAATTTTATATAGGCAACTTCCAAAAAATAAATAACGCGAATTGGACACGAGGCAATCCCTTGCACGTCGGAAGGTGTCCGAAGCGGGCGGAAATCTGATCCATGGGAGGCCTCTCGATGGAGGTATTCCCGATGGCGGTCGCATTGTTGCTCGATCATGTCTCGGCGCTGGGCGCCCCCCGGCAATCCTGGGAAGTGGCCTAGCCGCTGCCGGAGAACCTGCTGGTCGCTCTGCGAGGCGCCACGGCCGGGGCGCAGATTATCGTCGAGAGACGGCAATGGGCCGGGCTCAAGACGGCCTACCTGCCCGGTTTCCTGCCCTTCGCCCGCGATCTGCGCTCGGATGATACGCCGTGAGGTGTGCGCGATGCCGCGACCTTCACCGCCTGGGCCGCCAGCCTGGCCGACGCTGTAGCCGAGATCGTCGCGATCAGTGGCAAGACATCACGCGGCCCGCATGGTATTGACGCCCACACGCTGCATGTCGTCTCAGCCTGGGCCAGCCTTCAGAGATTGGTGCTGGGGCAGCAGGCCACCATCATCAAAAACAATAGAATCATTGCCAGACCGCTGCTGCTGGAGCGGCTGGAATTGAACGGCGCCTTGCTCAGCATCAACGCCATGGGCTGCCAGCGTGGCATCGCCACGGCGATACGCGCCAAGAGTGCCGACTATTTGCTGGCCCTGAAGGACAATCAGTCGCGCCTGGCCGACGAGGTCCGGCCGTTCTTCGACCAGCCTCCGCCAGGCGATGACGGCCCGCCAGTCCACACCACCACCGATGCCGATGATTGCAAGATCCGGACCCGGCACCCCTGGCTGTCCAATGACGTGGCCTGGCTGAACACCAATTGCCGCTTTCCCGGCAAGCAGAGGTTTCCTGACCTCGCCGCCATCGCGATCGTCGAGCACCGTGGCAAAACCACCACCGCGCGGCGCTACTTCCTGTGCTCCGCAGCGCTTGATGAACAGGCTCTCGCTGCCGCCCTCACTCAGGAATTTCCTTAAGGTTCAGGCACTTCCCCTGCACTGACAAGGCCCTATTGGGCCGCGCTCTCAGTTCGTTGCCGGTGCGGGGCTGGCCGGGGCGGCCGGCATAGCGGCAGGGGGCGGCACATCCAGAATGGAGCGCCGCTGCACCGCGCCGCGATCCAGCACCGCCATCATCAGCGACAGCACAAAGAACGCCGTGGCCAGGACGGCCGTGGCCCGGGTGAGCAAATTGGCGGTGCCGCGCCCGCCCATAAAATTGCCCATGCCACCGCTGGAGCCGATGCCAAGCCCGCCCCCCTCGCTGCGCTGAACCAGCACCAACCCGATCAGGGCGAGCGTGACGAAGATATGAAGGACGAGCAGAACGGTGGACATCTTCTCAGTTTATCCCGCCGGCACCGCCCGGGCAATGGCCAGGAAATCTTCGGCCACCAGTGAGGCACCGCCAACCAGTGCGCCATCCACATCCGGCAGCGCCAGAAGCCCCGCCGCATTGCCGGGTTTGACCGAGCCGCCATAGAGCAACTTGGTGGCGCGCCCGCCATCGCCATGGGCCTGCACCAAGGCGTTGCGGATCATCCCGTGCATCGCCGCCACATCAGCCTCGCTGGGGGTACGGCCCGTGCCAATCGCCCAAACCGGCTCATAGGCCACAATGCCCCCGGCAGTGGTGAAGCTGGGCGGCAGGCTGTCGAGCAATTGCCGCGCCACCACCGCCTCGGCCTGGCCGGCATCACGCTCCGCCTCGGTCTCACCCACGCAGACCACCGGCACCAGCCCCGCCGCCGCAGCAGCCTCGCATTTGCGCAGCACCATGGCGCTGGTTTCAGCATGATCGCTCCGGCGCTCGGAATGGCCGAGAATGACATGGCTGGCCCCTGCATCGCGCAGCATGGCCGCGGCGATATCGCCGGTATGGGCGCCAGCGGCCGCGTGGTGGCAATCCTGCCCGCCCAGCGCGATGGGGCTGCCCAGCAATACCGCCGCCACCTGCTGGAGATGCAGAAAGGGCGGGCAGACCAGCAATTCGGGCGTGACCGACTTGGCCGCACCACGCAGCGCCTCGGCCAGGCGCTGTGCGCCAGCCAGTGTGCCGTTCATCTTCCAATTGCCGGCAATGAGCGGCCTGATCCCAGGTGTCATGACAATCTCCCGTCGGAATCGTTTTAGAGAACCGCCGGGCGTTTCGATAGTTATGCCGGCCCATGCGGAGAGGATGTTTGGCAAGCGCGCGCCGCTCGGCTATCCCGCTCCCATGTTGACCTCTCTCCGCGCATTGGCAGGCACCTGGTTTGCCAAGGTGCTCTTCCTCCTCCTCATCCTCTCCTTCGCCGCCTGGGGGATTGAGGACATGCTCCGCACCTTCGGCCGCGACACCGCCGTGGCCCGCGTTGATGGCAAACCCATTGAGCAGGAAGAGGCGTCAGAGGCGCTTCGGCGCGAATTGCAGCGCATCAACCGCGCCACCGAAGGCCGCTTCCAGCCCGATGCCCGGATTCGCGCCGCCCTCGCCCAGCAGGCGGTGGACGCCCTGGTGACCGACCGCGTTCTGGCGCGCGAAATCACCCGCATGGGCGTGGTGGTGCCCGATGCTGCGGTGCGCGACTATATTTTCTCCATTCCTGGCTTCCAGGGCGCCGATGGCCGCTTCTCCCGGCTGATTTTTGATAATTTTCTGCTGAGCAACGACCTCACCGAGCCCCGCTTCCTCGGCCTGCTGCGCACCGATTTGGCGCGGCAGCAATTGACCAATGCGGTGCGCGCCGGCGCGATGACACCCGCCCTGCTGGCCGAAAGGCTGCTGGGCTGGCAGCTCGAAACCCGCAGCGTGAACCTAGTGGAGCTGCGCATCGCCGATGCGCCCGAGCCTGATGCGCCCAGCGCCGCCCAGCTCGAACGTTTTCATGAGAACAATGCCGACCGCTTCTCGGCGCCTGAATTCCGCGAGGTCGGCCTCGCCCTGATGAACGCCGCCCTGCTGGTGCCGCAGATGGAGGTGAGCGAGCGCGAGATTGAGGATAGCTACGCCGCACACCGCAATCGCTACGAAACCGCAGAGCGGCGCGGGCTGCAACAGGTGCTGGTGCCAAGCCAGGCGGCCGCCTTCGCCCTTGCCGCGGCGTGGGCAGGTGGCGCCGATACCGCCGCCATCACCGTCCAGGCCGAGGCCGCTGCCGGCCAGTTCAGCGATCTGGGCATCGTCGATCGCGCCGGATTGCCGCTGCCGGCACTGACCGAGGCCGGCTTCGCCCTGGCCCTGGGGGGCGTCTCGGCGCCGGTGGAGACGCCCTTCGGCTGGCATGTGCTGCGCGCCGCCAACATCCAAGCCGGGACGACGCGCCCGCTTGAAACCGTGCGCGAAGAACTGCGGCTGGAAATCGCCGCCGAAAAAGCCGCCGATACAGCCTTCGAGCGCAGCGCCGCCATCCAGGATGCGCTGGCCAGCGGCGCCAGCCTGGCCGAGATTGCCGAGCGCCAGGGCATGACGTTCCTGACCATTCGCATCGATGCCCGGGGCCGCGATGCCGATGGCCGCGATGTTGCCTTGCCCATCGCCGTCGCCGCCCGCCCTGCGCTGCTGCAGGAGATTTTCCAGACCGCCCAGGGCGCCGCCCCCCGGCTGACCGAGGGCGAGTTCGGCTTCGCCGCAATGGAATTGCGCAGCGTGACCCCGGCGGCGCTGCGGCCGCTGGAGAGCATCCGCGCCCAGGTCAACGAAGCCTTCCTGGCCGATGCCCGCCGTCGCTTCCAGGAACAGCGGGCCGCCGCCATCCTGGCCGCCACCCGCACCGGCAAGCCGCTGGCGGAAGCGGTGGCCGAGGCCGGGGCGCAGATCGAAGACATCGGCCCCTTCGGCCGCGAGGCCGGCGGTGGCAACCCCATCCCGCGCGAATTGCTGCCGCCGATCTTCGAATTGCGGCTGAATGAGGTGAGCATGATCCCCGCCCCGCTCAGCTTCGCCGTGGTGCAATTGACCGCCATCACCCGCCCTGGCCTCGAAGGCCAGGAGGCAGCGCTGACCACGCTGCGCAACGAAACCGCCACAGCCCTGGCCGGCGATCTGGAAGCGCAATTCGGCGCGGCCCTCCGCGCCCGCTCCGATGTGCGCTTCAACCTGCGCCTGATGAACGCGCTCTCCGCCGAATGAGCCCGAAACTCCTCTGGCGTGAGCGGGTGAGCGACCTGGAAACCCCGGTCGGCGCCTATTTGAAACTGGCAGAAGGCCGGCCCAATTCCTTCCTGCTGGAAAGCGTGGAAGGTGGCGCCGCGCGCGGCCGCTATTCCGCCATCGGCATGGCGCCGGACCTGATTTGGCGCGCCCGCGGCGGCGTGGCCGAGGTCAACCGCCACGCTCTTTCCGCGCCGCATGCCTTCGAGCCCGATCCGCGCCCGGTGATGGAAAGCCTGGCCGCGCATATCGACGCCGTGCGCATGGCCCTGCCGCCCGGCCTGCCCAGCATTGCCGCCGGCCTCTTTGGCTATCTCGGCTATGATATGGTGCGGCATATGGAGCGCCTGCCGCAGACCAAGCCCGATGTGCTGGGCATTCCCGATGCGGTGATGATGCGCCCCACCATCATGGCGGTGTTCGACCATGTGCGCGACGCCCTGATCCTGGCCACCCCGGTCTGGGATGGCGATGACGCGGCCGGCGAGGCCCGGCTGGATGAGGCTGAAGCCGCGCTGGACCGCCCCCTGCCCCGCCCCGCCCCCGCCGCCAGCCTGCCCGCGCCGGGCGAGCCTTCCTCCAATTTCACCAAGGCCGGCTATATCGCTGCTGTCGAAAAGGCCAAGGAATATATCCGCGCCGGTGACGTGTTTCAGGTCGTTCCAAGCCAGCGCTTTTCAGTGCCTTTTGCCCTGCCATCCTTCGCGCTGTATCGCGCGCTGCGGCGGATCAACCCGGCGCCCTATCTGTTCCATTTCGATTTCGGTGGCTTTGCCGCGGTGGGCGCCAGCCCGGAAATCCTGGTGCAGTTGAAGGAGGGCCGCGTCACCATCCGCCCCCTCGCCGGCACCCGCCCGCGCGGCGCGACGCCGGAAGAGGATAAGCGACTGGAGGCCGAACTCCTGGCCGACCCGAAAGAACGCGCCGAGCACCTCATGCTGCTCGATCTCGGCCGCAATGATGTGGGCCGTGTCGCGGCACTGCGCAGCGTGCGCGTCACCCATTCATTCAGGGTCGAGCGCTATTCGCATGTCATGCATATCGCCTCGGAAGTGCAGGGCACGCTGCGGGACGGGCTCACCGCGCTGGACGCGCTGGCAGGCGGCTTCCCCGCCGGCACGCTGACGGGCGCGCCAAAAGTGCGTGCGATGGAGATCATCGAGGAGTTGGAGCCCTCGCGCCGTGGCATTTATTCCGGCGGCTTCGGCTATTTCGGCTGTGATGGCGGCATGGACACCTGCATTGGCCTGCGCACCGCGCTGGTGAAGGATGGCGTGCTCTATGCCCAGGCCGGTGCCGGCGTGGTGGCCGATAGCGACCCCGAGGCGGAATATGAGGAAACCCGGGCCAAGGCCCGCGCCCTGTTCCGCGCCGCCGAGGAAGCTGTGCGCTTCGCCGCCATCAGGCGCTGATGCGCCATGCCCCGGGCATGATGCCGCCCCGGCCGCCACGCTCATTCAACGGCAGCGGCCGGATCAGGGCAGCAGGCAGGTCGCAGGTAGCCGGCCATTGGGGTCGAGCAGGGCTGCCAAAATAGCGGCATCATCTGGCGCTGTTGCCGCTGCGGCGCTGGGTGGCGCCATCCCCGGCAGCACCATGATGGCCGCCATCATGCCCTTATCCTCATGCTCCAGAATATGGCAGTGGACAGGGTAGAGCCCCTCCTGCTCGGCCGCGAAGAAGGGGATGTAGAGCGTGGTGGTGCCCTCCACCCGCGCCCCCGCCGCATCAGGCAGGCTGTATGGCGCGACGGGCAGGCTGTCATGCCAGGCCAATCGGCGCGCCGCATCGGCGCTGAACAGCCCGGCCAGGGTCTGGGTCGGGTCGGTGATCGGGCCGGTGGCGGCCAGGGCCTCCGGCGCGCCAGGATCGCCGGGGCGGGCCAGACGAAACCGGCCCTGATGCAAATGCAGATTGTGCAATTCGGGGCTGGCATTGGCCACCACCCAAACCTCCGGGCGGCCCAGCACCGGGCAGATCAGGTTGTGTGGTGGCGCGTGCTGGCCGGCGGCGCTGCCATGCGGCTCCCAGGCCTCGGGCGCCCAACCACGGCCGATTGGGCCGCTGGCTTCGGGGAAGAGCGCCATGAAATCCTGGCCATGCTGGTTCAACACGCGCATGCCCATCTGAAAGCGTTCGGTCTCGTCGCTGCCGGTCTTGCTGAAGGTGATGCGGCGATGCCAGCGATGCGCCTCGCTGTCGGGCGGCAAGAGGGAGCAACCGGGCAGGCTGCGGGCGGCAACAATTGGCACGGCGCCGGCGGCAACACCTGCGGAGAGAAGCGGCATGGCAGGCCAGCGCAGCGCTGGCCCCGCCTCCTGCGCGGGCAGCACCACCCGGGCGAGATCGACTGCGGGCCAAACATCGCCCGCCACCTCGCCCGGCACAACGGCTTCGGGGGGCTCGGCGGCGGGTTCCAACTCGGCCTTGGTGACCGGCTCACGGCTGGCGGCAAGGCCGGCGCTGCGCAAGATAAGGCTTTGTGGCGCGCGGCGGGTGCCCTGATTTTCCAACAGGATTTCCGTCCGCGCGCCGGGCATCAGCAGCAGCCGCTCGGCCAGCACGCCGGCCCCCTGAGGCGCGGCCTCACCCGCCACCACGCCATCGGCCGCCAAGACCCGAAGCCGCTCGCCGGCCAATTGCAGCACATAACTGACCGAGGCCGAGAGATTGGCCACCCGCAAAAGCGTCGCCCGGCCTGGGCGCAGCGTGATATCGGGCATCCATTGGCCATTGACGGTGAACAGCCAAAGCGGCTGCCCGTCTGCGCTGCGGGGCGGGGCGCAGAAGCCTGGCCCGACCACGCTGCCTGACGGTGGCACATCCGGCGTGGCACCGGCAAAAATGCCGCAAAGCGTGGCGTCCCACAGCGTGGCATCCTCGCCCTCGCCGGTGCCAAAGCGGGCGGGAATGGCCGCGCCATCCGCCACCGCGCCGGGCAGGCGGGCTGGGCCGGGGCGACAGGCCCGCCCATCCTCCAGCCTGCCACTGGCCGGACAATCGGGCACCGTCAATTGAATATCGCGCAGCGCCAAATGCCGCACATCGGTGACCGACCGCAGCGCCGGCGGCAGAATGGCGCGCGGGTCACCCACCGTGATCATCCCCGCCATGCCCGAAGTCACCTGATCGCGCGAGGTGCCGTGCACATGGGCGTGGAACCAGGCCATGCCGGGGGGGTAGGGGATGCGCGAGGCCGGGCTGTCCACCACCGCGCCCGGCAGGGTGGCGGGCAGCGCGATGCGATAATCGGCGCGGGGCATGACTTGCCCCTCCAACCTGCCGCCCAGCGCAAAAAGGGAAAAATCGCCGAGGTCACAGGGCGGTGCATTGCGCGCGGCGGTATAGAGGCCATGGGTGTGCAGGTTCACCGCATTGCGGGCGCGGGCGGCCTCCTCGCCCTCGCTCTCTGCCACCGCGGCCGAGCCATCGATCAGCCCATTGCGCAGCGTGATCCGGGTGGCGGCACCGGGGTCCATGCGCAGCAAATAGGGCGCGTAGCGATCCGCCCCCGGCGCCCCCTGGCCATAGCCGCCCAAAGCCACGGCATAGGGGCCAACATCAGGGCGATCGCTCTGCCGCAGCGCCAGCCCGTAGGCGCGGCCAGCGCCACACAAGGCGGCCGGCTGGGCACTGGCCAGCAAGGGCCTGGGCTCGCGCAGCTCGGCCGCAACGACGGCCTGGGCGGCCAGGCATCCGACAAACAAGGCGGTTCGCAGCATGATCACCCCCACCGGCTAAGCTGCAATTGGTGGCTTTGGCCGAACTGTCCAGGTCAGGCCCGGCCGCCGCGCTCCACCTGGCCCTTGAAGTCGCTGAAAGACATGCCGCCCGTCACCAGCCTCGCACCAAAGACGAAGCTTGGTGTCGCGCGAATCTGGTATTGGTTCTGCGCCGCCAGCCGGGCCTCGAGAATGCCACGGCTCAGCGCCTCATCGGCGATGGTGCGGTCGAAATCCGCCCGGTTCATGCCGGCCAGCGCGGCCAGGGCTGCCAATTCATCGATCTGCCGGCCTTGCGCGAAGGCCCAGCGATTCTGCGTCTGGAACAGGGTGGAGATGAAGGCCTCATAGCGCAGCGCCGGCAGGGCGCGGGCCACCATGGCGGCGCGCAGGCCGATATCATCAAGTGGGAAATCAATGAAGACCATGCGGATGCGCCCGGTCTCCACCAATTCGCGCTTCACCTGCGGCCAGGTGCCGGTGTGGAAGGCGGCGCAATGGCTGCAGGTCAGCGAGAAGAATTCGCTCACCACCAGCGGCGCCTCGGCCGGGCCGACGGAACGCTCAGCCAGGCGCGGGTCGGGGCTGGTCTGCGCCAGGGCAATAGGGCTGGCCAGCAGGGAAAGACCAAGGATACGGCGGGTGACAGGCATGGAGATCTTCCTTTGCAGGGCCATCAGGATGTCTTTCGATAAACGCCCTGGGCCAGCTTGGCCAGCGCCTCGCGCAGCGGGCCCTCGGGCATGCTGTCGAGTTTCGCCACCAGAGGCGCGGGCAGCACCACTGGGGCCGCGGGCGGTTTTACCGGCGGCGGTGCTGCTGTCTTTGCCTGCACGAAGCGTAATTTCGTCACCGCCACCCGGCCCAGACCCGCATTGATGCGCGCCATCACCTGCGGCGCCAGCATGGTCAGCTCCATGGCGACAGGCCCGGCGCAAGCAATGGTGAGGGTGCCACGATCCAGCGCCCTTGGCGTGGTGCGTGCGGCCAGCCCCGGCCCCACCAGGTTTTCCCATTCCGCCATCACCTGCGCGGCGCCCGGATGCAACCGGCGCAGCACCGGGCGGGTGAGCGGCGCCATCAGGCTGCCCAATGGCCGGGGCGCCCCATAGCCCTTTCGGGCCTCTGCCGTGTATCCAGGCTTGGTGTCCGCCACGCATCCCCCCGCAGCCCTGCTGCTCGATTGGTACGCCCGCCAGAAAAGAACCCTGCCCTGGCGGGGCGAGGCTGAACCATACCGCATTTGGCTCTCCGAGGTCATGCTGCAACAGACGACCGTGGCGGCGGTGGCGCCACGCTATGCCCAATTTCTGGCGCGCTTCCCCCATGTCGAGGCGCTTGCGGCGGCGGAGTGGCAGGATGTGGCGGCGGAATGGGCCGGCCTCGGCTATTACGCCAGGGCGCGGAACCTGCATGCCGCAGCGCGCGCCGTGGCGGCGGCGGGCGGCTTTCCCCGCAATGCCGAGGGGCTGCGGGCGCTGCCCGGCATTGGCGCCTATACCTCGGCCGCCATCGCTGCCATTGCCTATGGCGAGCCGCTGGTGCCGGCCGATGGCAATGTGGAGCGGGTTACGGCGCGGCTTTTCGCGGTGACCGAGCCGCTGCCCGGCGCCAAGCCCGAACTGGCCCGACTGGCGCAGGATTTCATGGCGCAGCCTTCAGCCGCCGCCGCCCCGGGCGATTTCGCCCAGGCGCTGTTCGACCTCGGCGCCACTATCTGTACCCCGAAAAACCCAGCCTGCGCCCTCTGCCCCTGGATGGCAGGCTGCGCCGCGCGGCAGCAGGGCATTGCCGCCGAATTGCCCCGCAAGACGCCAAAGCGGGCGCGCGGCCTGCTGCACGGCACGCATTTTCTGCTGCGCGATGCCATGGGCCGGGTGGGCGTGCGCAGCCGCCCGGCCAGCGGGCTGTTCGGCGGCATGCTGGAACTGCCCGGCACGCCCTGGCGTGACACCCCCTGGCCCGAAGCCGAGGCCATGGCCCATGCCCCCCTCGCCAGCGTGAATTGGCGAAGGGTGGAGGGCGAGGCCACCCACCAGCTCACCCATCGCGACCTTGTGCTGCGGCTTTATGCCGGCCAGGCGCGGGTGCTGCCGGACAACCTCGCCCCGCTCGGCGCCGAGCGCGACCTGCCCAGCGCCATGCGCAAGCTGCTGAGGCTGGGCGGATGAGCCATGCGCCCGCATCATGGTCGACACCGGGCAGGCTGTGGCATGAGGATGTGATGGGCTTTTCCCCAAAACCAAAACGCCCGGCCGGCAAGCCGCCCAGCGAGGCCCGGCTGCGCGAGGCGGCGCTGGCGCATCTGGCGAAATTCGCCTCGACCGAGGCGGGGCTTACGCGCGTGCTGGCCAATCGCGTCCGCCGCTGGGCCCGCGCCGCCGAGGCCGAAGGCCAGGACACCGAGGCCGGCCTGACCGAGGGCCTGGCCGCCGCCCGCCGCGTGGCCGCCGCCATGGTGGCGGCCGGTGCGGTGGATGATGCCGGCTTCGCCGCTGCCCGGGCGCGACGGCTGGCGCGCTCCGGCCGCTCACGCCGCGCCATGGCCGCCCATCTCGCCGCCAAGGGGATCAATCCCGAATACGCCCAGGCCGCCATCGCCGAAGCCCCCGCCGAGGCCGATGCCGCGCTGGCGCTGTGCCGCAAACGCCGCATCGGCCCCTTTGCCCGCGAGGCGGCCGATTCCGCACTGCGACTAAAATGGCTCGGCGTGCTGGCCCGTGCCGGGTTTTCCCGCGCGGTGGCCGAGGCCGCACTGCAGGCCGACCCCGATGAGGCCGAATCCCGCCTGATCGCCCTCAAGCAATGAGCGCCTCCTCACCCGTCACCTTCACCTGGGCCGGCTTTTACGATGGGCTGCGCCTGGTGCTGCCCCTGCTCCCCAGCTTCGCGCCCTTTGGCATGGTGGTGGGCGTCCTCTCGGCCGGCGAGGGGTTGTCGCTGCTTGAGGCGGGGCTGATGAGCGCCATGGTCTTCGCCGGCACCTCACAACTGGTGGCGCTGGGTGCCTGGGGCTCGCCCGTGCCGATCCTGGCGGTGACCCTGGCGGTCTTCGTGATCAATATGCGCATGGCGCCGATGTCCGCCGCCCTCGCCCCCTGGTTCAACGGGCTGCGGGGCTGGCGGCTCTGGGCCAGCCTTTTCACCGTGACAGATCATTCCTTCGCCCTCTCGGTCAATGAAATGCGCCGCGGCAAGCGCGATGCGGCGCTGCTGCTGGGGCTTGGGGTGCCCAGTTGGCTGTCCTGGGTCGCCATGGTCTGCCTGGGGCATGTGCTGGCGGGGGTGGTGACGCTGCGGCCGGGCCATCCGCTGCTCTTTGCCGGCCTTGCCACAATGTGCGCGCTGCTGGTCACGCTATGGCGCGGCCGGGGCGATATCCTGCCCTGGGGGGTGGCCGGGGCGGCGGGGCTGACGGTGCAGGCCGTGGGGCTGGGCCAGCCCTGGCCGGTGCTGGCGGGCGCGCTGATCGGCAGCGCCGCTGGCGCCTGGCGCGACCGGTCGCGCGCATGAGCCTGCGGCCCGATGTCCTGCTCGCCTTTTTCTGCATGGCCCTGGCGACCTATGCCGCCCGCGCCGGCGGCTACGCCGTGCTGCGCCTATGGCGGCCGCCGCGCTTTGTCGAGGCGATGCTGACCCATATGCCCGGCTGCATTTTTGTCAGTTTTATCCTGCCCTCGGTGGCAGCCGGTGGCCCATGGCATGTGCTGGCCGCCAGCGTGGCCGTGGTGATGATGGTCTTCACCCGGATGCTGACGGCGTCACTTCTGGCCGGGGTGGCAGCACTTTGGATCATGCTTGGTTGACGGCGGACTCTTCAAGGATTCATGGTGCCAGGGCGAATCGGAGCATGGGCCTTGGGTGTGGAGTTGGAATTGCCGCTGGATGCGGTGCTGGTGGGCGATTGCGTGGCGGCGCTGCGGCGCCTGCCGCCTGCCTCCGTCCACGCCATCTTCGCCGACCCGCCCTATAATCTGCAATTGAAGGGCGAGTTGCACCGGCCGGATCATTCGCTGGTCGATGGGGTGGATGATGCCTGGGACCAATTCGCCGATTTCGCCGCCTATGACGCTTTCACCCGCGAATGGCTGAGCGAGTGCCGCCGGGTGCTGCGGCGCGATGGCACGATCTGGGTGATGGGGGCCTATCACAATGTGTTTCGCCTCGGTGTGGCGTTGCAGGATCTGGGCTTTTGGGTGCTGAACGACGTGGTCTGGCGCAAGGCCAACCCGATGCCGAATTTCCGCGGCCGGCGCTTCACCAATGCACACGAGACCCTCATCTGGGCAGCGCGCGGCCCCGAGAGCAAGCATCGCTTCAATTACCAGCAGATGAAGGCACTGAACGATGACGTGCAAATGCGCAGCGACTGGTTCATCCCGCTCTGCACCGGCCATGAGCGCCTGCGCGATTGCGAAGGCCGCAAGCTGCACCCCACCCAAAAACCCGAAGCCCTGCTGCACCGGGTGATCCTGGCCTGCACCGCCCCGGGCGAGGTGATCCTGGACCCTTTTCTCGGCAGCGGTACCACGGCCGCGGTGGCGCGCCGCCTGGGCCGGCATTTCATCGGCATCGAGCGCGACCCCAGCTATGCCGAGGCCGCGCGGGCGCGGGTCGCCACCATCGAACCACTCAGCGAAAGTGCCGCCCTGGTGGCGCCCACCAAGCGCGAACAACCCCGCCTGCCCTTCGGCTCGCTGGTCGCCAATGCCACCATACCGCCGGGCAGCGTGCTGACCGACCGGCAGCGCCGCTGGCGGGCGATTGTCGGCGCCGATGGCTCGCTCAGCTGCGGCCGGGTGCAGGGCAGCATCCATGCCGTGGGCGCGGCCGTGCAGGAGGCGCCCTCCTGCAATGGCTGGGTGTTCTGGCATGTCGAGCAAAAGGATGGCGGCCTGCGGCTGCTCGACCTCTACCGGGCGGAGGCGCTGGCGACAGCATGAGCGGCTTGCGGATGGAAAACCAATGGCTGCCCGGCGCGGTGGGCGATATCGCGGCCCTGCATGGCCGGCATTATGCCCAAAGCCACGGCATGGGCGTGGGCTTTGAAGGCCGGGTGGCCGGCGCGCTGGGCGCCTTCCTGGAGAATTTGGACGCGCGCAGCCTGTTCCGCTGCGTGGTGGATGATCAGGGCCGGGTGCTGGGCAGCATCGTCATCGATGGCAGCCAGACGCCACTCGCCCAGCTTCGCTGGTTCATCCTCGACCCATCCCTGCGCGGGCAGGGCTGGGGAAGACGGCTGATCCAGGCCGCCATGGACCATGCCCAGCATTTTCCCGGCGCCTATCTCTACACCATGGATGGTCTGGATGCGGCAATCCATCTCTACCGTGCATTCGGCTTCAGCGAGACCGCGCGGGTGGCCGATGCGCAGTGGAACACCCCCATCACCAATATCCGGATGGAATGGCATCGGCCTTAAGCGGCCAAGCAGCTACCGCATGAAATAGCCCCGGGGCACCACCAAGGTCAGGTGCAGGCCGAATTCCCAGACCGCCCGCTGCGGGCCGCCCGTCATCGCGTAATGCGTGATGAGGCCACCAATCTGCAACGCCTGGGCATCACCGAAAGTGAAGACACGGTTCAGGTTGAGGGAAACAGGCACGGTCCAGCGCGCGCGCCCCGTCCCCTCCCACTCGTATTCTGCATCGCCATTGACACCAGCGCTCCAGCCATTGCCCAGGCCCGCGGAAAATTGGCTGCGCAAAGCGGTCAAGGTGGTGCGGGTTTGGCCGGTGGGACCACCCAGCGTCCATCGCTGGCTCAATCTCAGGTAGGCGGAGATCACGTCATCCTGATAGCCGACACCGAAGAGGGGCCCCGCGACCCAATTGCGCGCGCCGAGGTCCGCCCGTGTCGCGGAGGGCAGCACGGTGACCACACCGGCACCGACAAACACATTATTACGCGGCGGTGCAACAAGAATGGCAGCGACATTAGAGTCACCCAGCCCCCAATACTCAGCAGAATTTTGCCTGATGGTCGTCGGCATAACAGTATTGGTAATGATTGCCCATGATTGCGGCAGCGCAAAGGGCTTGGTGAAGGTAACTTCATTGACCAAACCCTGGCGGCCCAGCCCCTGGCCGGCGGCCATCCTAACTTCGGTGGTCAGGGAAGTCTCGCTGGCCAGCGGGTTGGCCAGGGTGCGCGCCAGGGCATTCGGGTCCTCGGGCGCTTGCTGAGCGACGGCGTCAGCGGCCAGCGCCAAGCCGCAACACATGGCCACCAACTGCAACCCAGCACGTCGTATATTATGCATCATTGGGCGGCCCAGTATCCGATAATCAGGCCTCGGCGGCCAGAAACGGGTTTTGCAGCCGCTCGGTGCCAAAGTCACTGCCCGGGCCATGGCCGCAGATGAATTGCATGTCGTCGCCCAACGGCAGCAATTTCTCATGGATCGCGGCGATCAGCGCGGCGTGGTCGCCATAGGGGAAATCGGTGCGGCCAATGCTGCCGCGAAACAGCACATCGCCCACAATGGCCAGCCGCATTGCCTCGCTGATAAAAACGACATGGCCAGGCGCATGTCCGGGGCAATGCAGCACGGCGAAACTCTCGGCGCCGATCTGCACCACCTCACCCTCCTCCAACCAGCGGTCGGGCACCAGGTCGCGCGCTGGCGGCAGGCCATAGGCGGCGGCCTGCTTGGAGAGATTGTCGAGCAGCATCTTATCGGCCAGATGCGGCCCTTCCACCGGCGCCCCGGTCACCTCGCGCAGTTCATCCGCGCCACCGGCATGGTCCATATGGCCATGGGTGATTAGGATGCGCTTGAGGGTGACGCCCTGCTGCTTCAGCACATCGAGGATGCGCGGCACATCGCCGCCGGGGTCGATCACCACCCCCTCCATGGTCGCGTCATCCCACAGCAGGGAACAATTCTGCTCAAAGGGCGTCACTGGGACGATGGCGGCGCGCAGTGCCATGGGCCTACTTCCAGGAGGCCATGAAGAAGCGCGGCAATTCGTCGCGCCAAGTCTGGAAGTTGAGCTGCTTCGTATAGCCATAGGTCGTGACATAAGTGTGCAGCGGCAACCAATAGGCCTGCTCGGTGGAGCGGCGGATGGCCGCCGAATAGGCCGCGCGGCGGAGATTCTCATCCACGGTGGAACCACCTTCCAGCAGCAGGCGGTCGATCTCCGGGTCACGGCTATAGTCATTGCCGCCGCCGCCACCCAGCATGACCGGGAAGATGGCCGAAACATCATTGACCGAGTAGCTGCCCCAACTGCCCAAATCGAGCGGGTTGCGCCCTTCCCAGGCACGCGCCGTGGCCGCGGCCACCTGCATCTGGCTGAGCCGGGCGCGAATGCCCACCGCCTGCAAATAGGCCTGCACCGATGAACCCCATTGCGGCAGGATATAGCTCACCATCTCCGTGTCGAAGCCGTTCGGGAAGCCGGCCTCGGCCAACAGCGCGCGGGCACGGGCGGGGTCGTAATTATAGGTGACGGCGGCATCGGCATCACAGCCGAACTGGCTGGGGTAGCAGGGTGCGGTCGGCACACGGCTGCCACCCTGCACCAGCGAGGTGGCGATGGTCTGCCGGTCAATCGCATGCCAGATGGCGCGGCGCACCAGCACATTGGTCAGCGGGTTGCCCGCCCCGGAGCGGCCAGCGGCATCGATGGAAAGGTAGCCGATGCGCATGCTCTCCTGCCGTGCCGTCTCCAAGGTCGGCACACGGGCTAGATTGGCCATCTGGTCGGGGTTGATGGCCCAGATCCAGTCGGCGCGGCCGCTGAGCAGTTCGGTCAACTCGGTGGCTGCATCAGGCACGAAGCGCACGACAAGCTTGCGGATCGCGGGGCGCCCCTTGGGGCTGCCGGCATAATAATTCTCAAAACGCTCAAACTCGACCATGGCGCCCGGATTCTGCGCGGTGACGCGATAGGGCCCCGCCCCCACCGGCTGCCGGGCATAGACATCGGCACCCACCCGCTCACGATAGGCCTTGGGGTAGATCGGTGTGACGAAGGCGAAATATTCCAGCGCCGCCGGGGTGGGACGCTTGAGGTGCACCCGCACCGAGAGATCACCCGTCTTCTCCGCCCGCTCGATCCAGGCATGGTTGGAGGGCGTGGCGGTCCGCGCCTCAGGGCTGCTGACCAGGTTGAGCGTATAGACCACGTCATCGGCCGAAAACGCATCGCCATTGTGGAAGGTCACACCGGCGCGCAGGGTAAAATCGATCGTGGTGGCGTTCACCCAATTCCAGGCGGTGGCCAGCAACGGCTTCATCGTGAAATCGGTGGGGTCGCGATGGATCAGCCCATCCCATGCCTGATGGGCGAGCACCAACCCGGTGCGCAGGCTGTTGTAATAGGGGTCAATATTCGGCACGCCGTCGCGAAAGACGATGCGCAGCGTGTCCTGCGCGCGCTGCGCCGAGGCGTGGCCCGCGGCAAGAATGGCGGGGGTGACCAGAGCGGTCCGGCGGGCGATGCGCATGGGGCAATTCCTTGAGACGGAGGATGCATACGGTAGGGGCGGCTTGTGGCCCCGCGCAAGCGTGCCAGTCTATTGGCGTGACGCATTCCCAAGCCCTGCCCGCCTCCGCTGCTGCCATCATGCTGGCACTCTGCATCGCCTGGGGGCTGAACATGGTGGCGATGAAACTCGGCACGGCAGGCATTTCGCCGGCTCTGCAAGGCGCCATGCGCTCGGCGGGCGCGGCCCTGCTGTGTTGGCTGTGGTGCCGGCTGCGCGGCGTGCCACTGGCGCCCCTGCTGGGGGCCTCGCTGCTGCCGGGCCTGGCAGTGGGCGTGATCTTCGGGCTGGAGTTCGGCGCGATTTTCATCGGTGCGGGTATGACCTCGGCCTCGCGCGCTGTGCTGTTTTTATATGCAGCGCCGTTTTTCGTCGCCATCGGCGCGCATCTACTCGTGCCGGGCGACAGGATGACGGCGCGGGCCGCTTCTGGCCTTCTGGTGGCATTCGCAGGGCTGGCGATGGGCCTGCTGGATGGGCTGCAGGCCGAGGGTTCGGTAGTAGGTGACCTTCTCTGCTTGATCGGCGCGCTGGGCTGGGCCAGCACGACGGTGGTGATCAAGGCCACGCGGCTGCGCCATGCGCCGGCGGAATACGCGATGCTGTATCAATTGGCAGTCAGCGTGCCGGTGCTGCTGGCCCTCTCATTATGGCTGGGCGAGCCGGGCATTTTCGCCCCCACGCCGTTGATCTGGGCCAGCATGGCCTATCAGACGGTGGTGGTCGCCTTCGCCAGCTATGTTGCCTGGTTCTGGCTGGTCAAGCGCTATGCTGCGTCGCGGCTTTCCGCCTTCAGCTTCCTCACGCCGCTCTTCGGTGCGCTGGCGGGTTGGGCTTTTCTCGGCGATCAGTTGGGACCACTGTTTATTTTGGCGCTGGCGCTGGTCAGCGCGGGCATCCTCCTGGTGAATTCCGGGCCGCGCTGAAAGAGGAGCATGGTGTCGCTGGTGGTGAAATCAGGCGCAGCGCACAAAGAGATTTGCCTCAATTTCGATCATCCCCGCCTCACATCGCCAAGAATCCTTTCGTGCCCCCCAGCATTCCAGCCGCCTTGAAATTAGGATGGCGCTTGCGAAGGCGGGCCGAGGATGGCACGTCGGCATGACGAAGGAACGTAGAGAATGAAGACCCCGAATTTCGGTCGCCGCACCGCGCTTGCGGCGGGTACCGCTCTGGCCCTGCCCGCCATCCACTCCGCTTCCGCCCAGGCCGCGCCGATTAAGGTGGGCGTCCTGCACAGCCTGACCGGCACCATGGCGATCTCCGAGACCGCGCTGCGCGACACTGTGCTGATGATGGTCGAGCAGCAGAATGCCGCCGGCGGTATCCTGGGCCGTCGCCTGGAAGCCGTGGTGGTGGACCCCGCCTCCAATTGGCCGCTCTTCGCCGAGAAGGCGCGTGAACTGCTGGCCGTGGCGAAGGTGGACGTCACCTTTGGCTGCTGGACCTCGGTGAGCCGCAAATCGGTGCTGCCGGTGTTCGAAGAACTGAACGGCCTGCTCTTCTACCCGGTGCAGTATGAGGGCGAGGAGCAGTCGCGCAACGTGTTCTACACCGGCGCCGCGCCGAACCAGCAGGCCATCCCGGCCGTGGAATATCTGATGTCGGCCGATGGTGGAGCCGCGCGCCGCATCGCCCTTCTCGGCACCGACTATGTCTATCCCCGCACCACCAACCGCATCCTGCGCGGCTTCCTGAACAGCAAGGGCATCAACGATGCCAACATCATGGAAGAATACACGCCCTTCGGTCACAGCGACTGGCAGGGCATTGTCGCCCGGGTGAAGAGCTTCGCCGCCCAGGGCGTGAAGACGGCCATCGTCTCCACCATCAATGGCGACGCGAACGTGCCGTTCTACCGCGAACTGGGCAATCAGGGCATCAAGGCTGAGGATATCCCCTCCGTCGCCTTCTCGGTCGGTGAAGAAGAACTGGCCGGCATTGATACCCGCCCGCTGGTTGGCCATTTGGCCGCCTGGAACTACTTCATGTCCGTCCGTTCGCCGGCGAACACGGAGTTCGTCAGTGGCTGGCACCGCTTCATCGGCAATAATCGCCGCGTGACCAATGACCCGATGGAAGCCACGCTGGTCGGCTTCAAAATGTGGGCACAGGCCGTGACCGCCGCCCGCTCCACCGCGGTCGATCCGGTGCGCGAAGCAATGTATGGCCAGAAGGTCGCCGCTCCCTGCGGCTATGAGCTGGAAATGCACCGCAACCACCACCTGTCGAAGCCGGTCATGATCGGCGAAGTGCAGGCCGATGGTCAGTTCAACATCGTCTGGCGCACGCCGGGTCCGATCGTGGCCGAGAACTGGAGCCCCTTCATCCCCGAGAATGCGAACCGCCGCCGTTGAACCCTCTTCGCGTATTGTGTCTCCTCTGCGCCATGGCGGCTTCCGCCATGGCGCAGACCAGTTTTGAGACCCTGCTTCCACGCCTGGGCGAAAGCTTTGGCGCCACCGCCGAAGCCGCCGAAGCCTTAGGCACACTTGGCGACCCGCGCGCCCTGCCGCTGCTGCGCGCCCTCAATGACAACCGCCTCGCCCGCGCGCCCGATGGCCGCCTAGTGATCGATGGCCGTGACGCGCTGACCGGCGAAGCCTCGCCCGGCCCCACCGAATTGCTGCGCATCAACAACCGTGTGCGCGTCGCTCTGCGCGGCGCTATGGGCCGGCTGGCCATCGTCTCGCCCGATGCTGCCGAGCGTGCGGCCGCGGCCGAAGCCGTCTTCCGCACCCGATCGGCCGAGAATGTGCCCCTGCTGGAGGCCGCCCTGGCACGTGAGACGCGGCCGGATATCCGCGCCCGCCTGGAATTGGCGCTCGGCGCGTCACGGCTGATTTCCGCCGACCCTGTCGCCCAGCGTGCCGGCGTGGCCGCCCTGGCCCAGGCCGGCACCGCCGATGCCCGCAACCTGCTGCTGGAGGTGCGCGACAGCCGCGCCGAACTTGCGGCCGAAATCGACCAGGCCATCGCCGCCATCGACCGCAAGCTGGCCTTCCGCCGCGCGGCCGAAACCCTGTTCCAGGGCCTCTCGCTGGGCTCCGTGCTGCTGCTCGCCGCCCTCGGTCTTGCCATCACCTTCGGCGTGATGGGCGTGATCAACATGGCGCATGGCGAGATGGTGATGCTGGGCGCCTATACCACCTTCGTGGTGCAGGAGGCGCTGCGCAGCACCGGCATGGCCGCATGGTCGCTGCCGCTCTCTGTGCCCGCCGCCTTTCTGGTGACCGCCGCCATCGGCGTGGCACTGGAACGCGGGCTGATCCGCCACCTCTATGGCCGGCCGCTGGAAACGCTGCTGCTGACCTTTGGCATCGGCATGATGATCCAGCAGACCGTGCGCCTGGTCTTTGGCGCGCAAAACCGTGAGGTGCTGAGCCCGGCCTGGATGCAGGGTTCGCTCTTGCTGCCCGGGGGCATCGCGGTCACCCAGAACCGGCTTTGGATCATTTTTTTCGCCCTGGCGGTGCTGGTCGCGGTGATGGCGGCCATCCGCTTCACCCGCTTTGGCCTGCAAATGCGCGCCGTGGTGCAGAACCGGCGCATCGCCGCCACCATGGGTATCCGCACCGGCAGGGTTGATGCCGCCACCTTCGCGGTCGGCTCCGGCATTGCCGGCATTGCCGGCGTGGCGCTCAGCCAAATCGACAATGTCTCGCCCAATCTGGGCACTGGCTACATCATCGACAGTTTCATGGTCGTGGTCTTCGGCGGCGTGGGCTCGCTTTTGGGCACGCTGGTGGGGGCCATGACGCTGGGGCTGACCAATAAGATGCTGGAGCCCTATGCCGGGGCGGTGCTGGCCAAGGTGGCGGTGCTGGTGGGGATTATGATCTTTATTCAGCGCCGGCCCAAAGGGCTGTTTGCGTTGAAGGGGCGGGCGGCGGAATGAACGCGTCAAGCATGGGGGAAATGAATTTCCCCCAAACCCCCATTCTTTCGTTTCTATCTGTTTGGCGCCACTTCGCAGCCGGCGCCAATAATCCAAAAATAAAAGAAGGGGGTCCGGGGGAATTCATTCCCCTGGTTATCCACCCATGAAACGCGCAATCCTCCTGGCCTGCATCTGCACCCTGGCCGCCCTGCCATTGCTGAACATGCTGCCCACCGACAACCCGCTGCATGTCTCTGACTTTATCATCACCATCGTCGGCAAATGGCTATGCTACGCCATCCTGGCACTCAGCATCGATCTGGCCTGGGGCTATGCCGGCATTCTCTCGCTGGGCCATGGCGCGTTTTTTGCGCTTGGTGGCTATGCCATTGGCATGCATTTGATGCGCCTCATCGGGCCGCGCGGGGTTTATGGCCATCCCATCCTGCCGGATTTCATGGTATTTCTCGGCTATACTGAGCTGCCATGGTTTTGGTGGGGCTTCCAATCCTTCCCCTTCGCCATGGCGATTGCGCTGGTTGTGCCTGGGTTGCTGGCCTTTGTGGTGGGCTACCTCGCCTTCCGCAGCCGCATCACCGGCGTGTACCTTTCCATTCTGACCCAGGCGCTGACTTATGCGCTGATGCTGGCCTTCTTCCGCAATGATATGGGTTTTGGCGGCAATAACGGCTTTACCGATTTCAAGGAGTTGCTGGGCTTTTCGCTCAATACATCCACCGCGCGGATGGGCCTGTTCTACGCCTCACTGCTCGCCATGGTCGCCGCGCTGGCGCTCTGTGCCAATATCGTTGGCTCAAAACTTGGCCGGGTGCTGGTGGCGGTGCGCGATTCGGAAAGTCGGGCGCGCTTCCTGGGCTATGACACGTTGCAGCACAAGCTCTTCATCTTCGTGCTCTCGGCCATGTTGGCGGGCCTCGCCGGTGCGCTCTACGTGCCGCAGGTGGGCATCATCAATCCGGGCGAATTCAGCCCTGGCAATTCGATCGAGGCGGTGGTCTGGGTGGCTTTTGGCGGCCGCGGCACGCTGCTGGGCGCCATCCTCGGCGCCTTCTCGGTCAATGCGCTGAAAACCTGGCTGACCTCGGTGGCGCCGGACCTCTGGCTCTTCGTGCTCGGCGCCATCTTCGTGGCGGTGACGCTCCTGCTGCCGCGCGGCCTCATCGGCCTGCTGGGGGGGCGCCGGTAATGAACTCCCTCTATCTCGACGGTGTGACCGTCATGTTCGATGGCTTCCGCGCGCTGAACAACCTCTCGCTCATCATCGAGCCGGGCGAATTGCGCGCCATCATCGGCCCCAACGGCGCAGGCAAGACCACGATGATGGATGTCATCACCGGCAAGACCAAACCCACCACCGGCACGGTCAAATTCGGCGAGCATGACCTGACCCGGATGGATGAGCCGCGCATCGCCATGCTCGGCATCGGCCGTAAATTCCAGAAACCCACGGTGTTCGACGCGCTCACCGTCTTCGAGAATCTCGAACTCGCGCTCAAATCGCCGCGCGGGCCGCTGGCCTGCTGGCGCTGGCGCCTGGCCGGCACCGCCCGGCAGAAAATCCAAACCACCCTCGATGAAATCGGCCTGCCCGACCGCGCCCAGGACCTGGCAGGCCTGCTCAGCCATGGCCAGCGGCAATGGCTGGAAATTGGCATGCTACTGATGCAGGAACCTGAACTCCTCCTCGTCGATGAACCCGTGGCCGGCATGACCGATCAAGAAACCGAACACACCGCAGCCCTGCTCAAGCGCATCGCCGGCAGCCGCTCGGTTGTGGTGGTCGAGCATGATCTCGAATTCGTCCGCGCGCTGGGCCGGCGCGTCACCGTGCTGCATGAGGGATCAACCCTCTCCGAAGGTTCGATCGACCATGTGCAGAACGACCCCCGCGTGATCGAGGTGTATCTCGGCCGATGACGCTCTCCGTTGACAATATCAACCTCTTCTATGGCGCCAGCCACTGCCTGCGCGGCGTGACCCTGGGCGCGGTGCCGGGCAGCATCACCTGCGTGCTGGGGCGCAATGGGGTAGGCAAGTCTTCGCTGATGCGCTCCATCGTCGGGCTGGAGCGGGTGCGCTCGGGCCGTATCACCTGGGAAGGGCGCGACATCACCACCCTGGCGCCGGCCGAGCGCGCCCGCGCCGGCATTGGCTATGTGCCGCAGGGCCGCGAGATATTCCCCTTCCTCACCGTGCGCGAAAACATTGAAACCGCGCTGGCCGCGGCGCCGCGCGGCGCTTCCGTGCCCGATGATATTTTCGACCTCTTCCCCATCCTGAAGGATTTTCTTCGCCGGCGCGGCGGCGATCTCTCGGGCGGGCAACAGCAGCAATTGGCCATCGCCCGCGCGCTGACGGCGCGGCCACGCCTGCTCATTCTTGATGAACCGACCGAGGGCATTCAGCCCAATGTGATTAAGGATATCGCCCGGGTCATCCGGCATCTGGCCAAGGATCGCGGCATGGCGCTGGTGCTGGTGGAGCAGTATTTCGACTTCGCCCGCTCATTGGCCGATCGCATCGCGGTGATGGTGCGTGGCGAGGTGGCGCTGGAAGGCCCCGCCCATGAATTGGACGATGAGGCGGTGCAAAAACTCCTCACCGTGTAGCCAGGCGCTGCGGCAGCAGGGCCAGCAGTCGGCCACTGAGCGGCACCGGGGCAGCGCGATAGGCATCGAGCCCCCTGCCCTGGCCCGCGCCACCGCTGGTCTGCATGGGAATAATCCGCGCATTCTCGCCACCATTGGACAGGCTGGGCACAGTCCCCTGGCTGAACCTGGCCATCACCGGCCCCGGCGGGTTGCTTGCCAGCCGCGCCACCTCCTCCGGCCAGGCCGCCACCACCCGGGCGCGATAGGCCTCGGCCAGGTTCGGGGTCTGGCTGTGGTAATGGCTGGCGGAGAGCGTCCAATCCCGCCTGGTCTCATTCAGCCGGGTCAGGAAGGCGGCGGCATAGCGGGCATTGGCCGTCGGTTCGAAGGCCTCCTCCAGATTGGCGAAGGCTTGGGGGTGGTGATGCAGATTGATCTGCATGCAACCAACATCGATCACCCGCACACCACGCGCCTGCAATTCCCGCACGGCGGCAATGGCTGCCGGGGCGTTCGGGAAAAATCTGCCCTGCCCCTCGGCATTGATGGTCCAGGGCCATGGGCCGAAAGCGCCGGTCTCGGGGTTGCGGCGGCCGGATTCGACCCGGCCTATAGCCTGCATCAGCCCGGCGGGAATGGCCGAACCCCGCTCTGCCGCGGCAATCGCGCTGCGGCAGAGTTGGATGGGCTCTGCCCGCGCCGCCAGCGGCAGCAGGGTGAGCGAGGTCAGCAGGGCAATCCAAGAGGAGAAGCGCATGCCCAGACCTGCGCAAATCCCATGCCAGCGCCCAGCCTTTAAAGCCGGGGCGCCATGTGAAATTGTCATGCTGCAATGCAAAATATCGCTTGCACACGAACGATCGACGGCCTAGATATCTGCCTAGCAGCGAGCGAGCACGCTCTCTTGTCTGCCTTTCTTGGACGTTTCCTCCCTTAACTTGGTGGGGTCCCTCGGGTCCCCACCATTTTTTTGTGCGCCGACCCGGGTAGCATGCCACTGGACGCGGAGCGGATTATGCCGCTCAATGCCCCATCTGGTCTAAGAAAGCGCCTCGAAATGCCCGACACCTCCATGAATCCGCCCGTGCTTGATGCGCTGATCATCGGCGCCGGCTTCTCTGGCATTTACCAATTGCTCTGCTTGCGTGACCGGCTGGGGCTCTCCGCCCTGGTGCTGGAAGCCGGCGGCGGCGTCGGCGGCACCTGGTACTGGAACCGCTATCCGGGCGCGCGCTGCGACTCCGAGAGCCACTCCTACTGCTTCAGCTTCTCGAAGGAGATGCTGCAGGAGTGGGAATGGTCCGAGCGCTATCCCGAACAGCCCGAGATCATGCGCTACATGAACTACGTGGCGGACCGTTTCGACCTCAAGCGCGATATCCGCTTCAACACCCGCGTGATCGCAGCCCATTGGGATGCCCAGGCCAATCTCTGGCGGGTCGAGACTGAGGCAGGTCAATCCTACGCCGCGCGCTACCTCATCACCGCCGTCGGCTGCCTTTCCACCGCCAATGTGCCGAAATTCCCCGGGCTGGACAGCTATGAGGGCCGCTGGCTGCACACCGGTGAATGGCCGCATGAGGGCGTGGACTTCACCGGCCTGCGCGTCGGCCAGATCGGCACCGGTTCGACCGGCATTCAATCCATCCCGGTCATCGCCGCCCAGGCCGCAGCGCTGACCGTCTTCCAGCGCACCGCCAATTACTCCACCCCCGCACGCAACCACCCGCTCAGCCCGGAATTCCAGGCCTGGGTGAAGGCGAATTACGGCGAGATCGTTGAAACCATGCGCGAGACGCGCAATGGCCATTGGTTCCGCATCAAGGACCGCTCGATCTTCGACGTTTCCGATGAAGAGCGCGAAGCCGCATTCGAGGAGTCCTGGGAAAAGGGCGGCCTGCAATTCCGCTCCGAATTCGGCGACATCACCACCAATCTCGAGGCCAATTCCAAGGCCGCCGAATTCATCAAACGCAAAATCCGCGAGACGGTGAAAGACCCGGAAAAGGCTCGCCTGCTTTCGGATATCGACCACCCCTATGCCGCCAAGCGCCCGCCGATCGACAGCGGCTATTTCGAGGCGATGAACCTCGACCATGTCACTCTCGTCGATGTGAAGGCCAACCCAATCGTCGAGATCACCCCCAAGGGTGTGCGTACTACGGCCGGCGAGCATGAGCTGGACGTGATCGTCTTTGCCACCGGCTTCGACGCGATGACCGGGCCGCTGCTGCGCCTCAACATCACCGGCCGTGACGGCGTGGCGCTGCGTGATGTCTGGGCCGCCGGCCCGCGCAGCTATCTCGGCCTGCAGGTCGAGGGTTTCCCGAATATGTTCACCATCACCGGCCCCGGCAGCCCCTCGGTGCTCACCAATATGCCGGTGGCGATCGAGCAGCATGTGGAATTCATCACCGCGCTCATTGCCCATATGCGCGCCGAGGGCGTGGCCCGCATCGAGCCCGAGGCCGAGGCAGTGGCGGATTGGCTGGTCAAGGTCAACGAAGCCTCGCACGAGACCCTGCTGCCGCAGGCCGCCAGCAGTTGGTATCTCGGCGCCAATGTGCCGGGTAAGCCGCGCGTCTTCATGCCCTATGCCGGCGGCATGGCGAAGTATCGCGGCATTTGTGAAGATATCGCAGCCGAGGGCTATAAGGGCTTCGTGCTGGAGCGTGAGACGGCGCTGACCTGAATGGCGGCGCCGCTCCACCCCGATTGCCAGACGCTGCTGGCGATGATGGCGGCCGCCGGACGGCCGCGTTTCGAAACCCTCGACGCCCAGGCCGCCCGCGCGCAATACGCCGGCGCCCGCGGCGCCGTGCAGCCGCCGCCGCCCGATGTGGCCGAGGCGCGCGATCTGCCCGGCATGCGGTTTTATCGCCCGCTGGGCAGTGACGCAGCCGATATCCTGCCCTGCCTAGTCTTTGCCCATGGTGGCGGCTGGGTCTTCGGTGATCTCGAAACGCATGACCATCTGGCCCGCAGCCTCGCCAATGCGGCGGGCTGCGCCGTGCTGGCGGTGGATTACCGTCTGGCACCCGAGCACCGCTTCCCCGCCGCGGTCGAGGATGTGGCCGCCGGCATCTGCTACGCAGTGGCCCAGGCTGCCGCCCTGGGCATCGACCCCAGCCGCCTCGCGGTGGGCGGTGACAGCGCGGGCGGCAACCTCGCCGCCGTGGCCGCCCTGATGGCGCGCGATGGCGACCTGCCGGCGCTGCGCTTTCAATTGCTGCTCTACCCCGTCACCGACATGGTGCAGGCCCAGGGCAGCTACACCCGCTTCGCCACCGGCCTGCCCCTCACCGGCCCCGCCATGGGCTGGTTCCGCGCCCATTACACGCCCGAGCCTGAGGCCTGGGTGGATTGGCGCGCATCACCCCTCCGCGCGGCCTCCCTGCGCGGGGTGGCACCCGCCTTTGTGCTGACCGTGGGGCACGATCCGCTTTGCGATGAAGGCCGGGACTACGCCGCCAGGCTGGAGCTGGAGGGTGTGCAAGTCGCCCATCTGCATGCATCCGACCTGCTGCATGGCTGCCTGACCATGGCAGCCGTGGTGCGGCCGGCGATGGATCTGATCGAGATGGCGGGCACCGCCCTGCGGCGGGGCTTGGCTTAAAGCCGTTTCACCGAAAGCGAAGACGGTGAAACGGCTCTAGCTTTTGTTTCACCGCATTTTCCGAGTCGCCTTGCGAAGCCGCAAGGCTTGAAAATGCTCTAGCCCCTCCCCCACCCTTGCGGCGGGCGCCCCGCGCACCGACATGAATGACATGCCCGTGACCGCCATCACCGAAGCCCGAATCGCTCTAGACGCCGCCGGGCAACTTCCCGAGGCCGAGATCGACCTCGCCGCCGTGGCCCTGCAACTCGCCCGTATCGATACGCCCAAGGCGGATTGGCGCGAAGCGGCGGCCCTGCTGAGTGAGATAGCGCGCGAGGCAGTGGCACGCGCCGCCGCCAATCCAGCCGCCGATGCTGGCGATGGCGAGGCCCGGCGCAAGCTGCTCGCCGCCCTCATCCATGGCCAATTCGGCTTTCAGGGTGATACGCAATCCTATGATGACATGGCCAATGCCAATCTCATCGAGGTTTTGGCACGCCGCAAAGGGTTGCCGGTGGCGCTCGGCCTGTTATGGCTGCACGCCGCCGAAGCTGCGGGGTGGGAGGCGCATGGCGTTGATTTCCCGGGCCATTTCATCCTGGCGCTGAAGGATAAAACCGGCCCGGTGGTGGTGGATGTCTTCCATGGTGGCAAGCGGCTGGAGGCGCAGGATTTGCGCGCCCTGGTCAAGCGGATGGAGGGTGCCAAGGCCGAGCTGCGCCCGGGCATGATGGTGGCCATGGGCAAGCGCGCCGTGCTGCTGCGCCTGCAAAACAACATCAAGCTGCGCCGCCTGCAGGGCCATGATGTGGAGGGCGCCCTGACCTGCGTGGAAGACATGAAACGCCTGGCCCCCGAGAACGCCCTGCTCTGGCGCGAGGCTGGCTTGATGAACCAGCGGCTGGAGCGGATTGGCGCGGCACTGACCCAGCTTGAACATTCCCTGGTGCTGGCGCCACAGGCCGAAGGGCATCTGCGCATCCGTGAATTGGTCGATGAACTGCGCCACCGGTTGAACTGAACGCGCCCGGGTGGCAAGCAAGCCGCAACAGACGGAGTGGTGGCATGTCCTTGCGCGTGGCGGTTCAGATGGACCCGATGGAAAGCATCAATATCGATGGCGATAGCAGTTTCGCCCTGATGCTGGAGGGCCAGGCCCGGGGCCATAAGCTTTGGCATTACCACGTGCGCCATCTCTCGATGAAGGCGGGCGAGGTGACGGCCTGGGCGCATCCCGTGACGGTCAAGCGCGAGCGTGGCGCGCATTATGAATTTGGCGCGCCGGTGCAACTGGATTTGGCGCGCGATATTGATGTGGTGCTGATGCGCCAGGACCCACCCTTCGACATGGCCTATATCACGGCCACCCATATCCTTGAGCATATCCATCCGAAGACGCTGGTGGTGAATGACCCGGCCAGCGTGCGCAACGCGCCAGAAAAACTGTTCGTGCTGAAATTCCCCGAATTGATGCCAGAGACGCTGGTGACATCGGACACGCGCGAGATCGTGCGCTTCCGCCAGGAGCATGGCGACATCATTGTCAAACCGCTTTTCGGCAATGGCGGGGCCGGGGTGTTTCACCTCAAGCCCAATGATTCCAACCTGAATTCGCTCATAGAAATGTTCACCGAACGCTCGCGCGAGCCGCTGATGGTGCAAAAATACCTCCCCGCGGTGCGGCAGGGCGATAAGCGGGTGATTCTGATCGATGGCGTGGCGCTGGGCGGCATCAACCGCGTCCCGGCCGAGGGCGAGGCGCGCAGCAACATGCATGTCGGCGGCACGCCGGTGAAGACGGTGCTGACCGAGCGCGAACTGGAAATCTGCGCCAAGATCGGACCGGAACTGAAGGCGCGCGGTATGATCTTTGTCGGCATCGACGTGATCGGCGGTTACCTGACCGAGATCAACGTCACCTCGCCCACCGGCTTGCAGGAATTGGCCCGCTTCGATGGCATCCACTTGGAGCGCAATATCTGGGATGCGATTGAGCGGCGCCGCTGAAGCAGGCTGTTGTGATAGCTGCATTTCGGATTGTGTCGCCAGATAAAATTTCACCTGGCGCATTTTCGGGCGTTGTTACAAACCACAGACGCAACAAAAAATCTTAGGTTATACGGGCTTAATGCGAAACACGCTAACAATATAAAAATCGACATGTAAATTTTTAAAAAGGCAATTTGTGATGAAAAATGATGATATATCTTACGCATACAATGCGCTAAAGTCACAAAAACCCTGGCGGTACGAGAATTCAGATATTTTTCATCATCGGATACTACCTTTCGCAACAGTCGCACCTTGGTTAAATGATGCTGATTTTTTAAATATTTACGAAAAAATCAAAGAACATACTTTGGTTGACATATACCGATGCTACGAGCTCTGGACATTAGCAAAACAGTCATCAAAAGTAGATGGTGTAATTTTAGAGGTTGGTGTTTGGCGTGGCGGTACTGGTGCTATAATTGCTGAAGCTACAAAAACAAAAAATAAAAAAATTTATCTCGCCGATACTTTTTCTGGAGTGGTGAAAGCCGGAAAAAATGATACTTTATACAAAGGCGGCGAGCATTCGGATACCTCGCTAGCCCTCGTAGCCAAACTCATGTCCTCGCTATCGTTTGATAAAGTCCAATTACTCGAAGGAATATTTCCCGAACAAACTCAGCATCATATTTCAGAAAAAATATCAATGCTGCACTGCGATGTCGATGTCTATCAGTCAACGAAAGATATAGTTGACTGGTGCTTGCCAAGAATGTCTGTCGGTTCAATTTTAGTTTTTGATGATTATGGATTTTATGGGTGCGAAGGGGTAACGACTTTTTGTGACGAGCTCAAAATGCAAAATGATCTCATGTTTACGCACAATCTAAATGGACATGCGGTTTTTTTCAAAATATCGTAATTTTATAAAACTCGTTGCAGTGCCGAAAGAAGCATCGCAGGGCGCAGTTGATCAGAGCGCTTCCTGCTAAGCTTGGCTGCCCAGGCCGTCTGACGCCACCCAATATTTCGTTACAAGCACCTGCGACGCTCTTTATATTATCCAAAATCTGCAATCGCGCGGTGCTGGCGCCAGGACCGCGCGGCGCGTTGAAATCTGCCCGAAGCTTGGGCCGGAATCAAAGGAGCGCGGGATTATTTTTGTCGGCATCACCTCAGCCACCGGCCTGCAAGAGTTGGCACGCTTCGACAATATCCATCTGGCGCGCAATATCTGGGATGCGACTGAGGGGCGGCGCTGAAGCGGGCGGCTGCAGTCGGAGAGTTCTCGCTAGCGCCGTGCCAGCCAACCCGGCGCCAGCACCCAATAGCCATCCACCTGCATAATCGCGTCCCGCGCCGGGTCGTGCGAGGCCTGGGCCAATGCCACACTCTCGGAATCGCGCAGCACATATAGCGTCGCCGGCTCATAGGCGCCGCTGCGCAGCACCTCGGCCATGCGCGCCCGCAGCGCCGCCACCACCGCGCCATCCACCCGCGCCAGGTAGACTGAATCAGTCGGCAGCCCGGCCTGCATGGCGAATTGCGCGATCGACTGCCACCCCGGCCCGATATTCCCCGCCGGCACCGCCCGCACCCGGGCATAAACCCCCGCCGCCTCGGGCCAGAACGCGTCCTGCAGCCGCGCGGGCACACCATCAGGCGCCGGCGCCAGCATGGCCCGTACGGCCGTGACGCCGGGGCGCAAATCCACAGCCTGCACCACCAGCAGCGCCGCCAGCAGCAGGCCGGTGTTCCGCCCACCCCATGCCCGCACGCAGCACGCCATGCCCATCAGCAGCAACGCGTAGATCACCGGCATCGCCATCCGCTCGGAATTCCTCAGCGCGCCCAGCGCCGCCAGCACTTGGTCCGAAAGCGGCAGCAGCGTCACCACATGCCCTGCAACCGCCACACGATGCGTCACCGCGAAGGCCAGCAGCAGCCCCAACGCGGCGACCACCGGCCATAACCGCCAGGGCACCACCACCGGCCGGCGCCAGCACGCAAAAGCGCCCGCCAGAACCAGCAGCACGCCGCCCAGCCCCAGATAGCTGCCGCCAGTCTCCCAATGCCCGGTATCCGGCAAATCCGGCAGAAAGCTTGACCAAGTACCGCCATCGAAGAAGGCCAACAAATCCAGCCCCCAACTGCCATAGGTGCCAAACTCACTGCCCGAGCCGGAGGCAAACCCACCCCGCAGCATGAAAAACCCCGAGCACCACAGTGCCAGCAACACGCCGCCAAACCCCGCCCCGGCCTCCAGCAGCGCCGCGCCGGGTGCTTGCACCCCACGCTCCCAAGCCACCCGGCGCAGCCAGTCACCGCCCCACACCACCGCCACCATCACCAACAAATACGGGTTCAGCAGAGAGGTCAGCGTCACCAGCCCCACCCAGGCCAACCGCCGCCCTGCGCCACCGCCGGGCCGCAGCGCCAGCACCAACGCAGCCAGCAGAACCCATTGCGCCACCAGATGCACATGCCCGGCCATACGATTGAACCACACTGGCTGCATCGCGAGCAGCCCGGCCCCCGCCAGGCGCGCCAGCGGATCCTCCGTCACCAGCGCCACCAGCCGCCAGCCCAACCAGCCATGCAAGGCGCCGCACAGCAGCATCCATGGACCGGCATATTGTGCCAATTGCGCCACGCCGCGCAGCGCCTTGGATAGAAAAAGCAGCAATGGAATGGAATCCGTGTAGAAAATTCCACTCGCCAGTTCTATCCCCCAGGCGGGATTGGCACCGGGCGGCCACAACCAGGGCGTCTGCTCAAAATAGCCGCGCCCCAGCCAAATCTGCACCGTATCCGGCCCCAGCGGACCAAACAGCATCCAGCCGACATGGTTCGGGTTCAACGGCCCCCAGCCCAGCACCATGGGCACCATCAGCGCACCAAACAGCGCCGCCAGCACGCCGCCATGCTGAGAGAGGTTCCGCTTCATCGCCCCAATGGCATCGAGCATGCAGCGCAGCATCAAAAGCTGCCGCGCGCCTGGGAGCGATTGGAACGGAACAGGACGATGCGCGTCATGCCTGCGACGGGGCGACGAAGGCCAAATAAGTCAATGGGATATTCCCTTCACTCCCACTCAATAGTCCCCGGAGGCTTACTCGTAATATCATAAGTCACCCGGTTCACCCCACGCACCTCGTTCACAATCCGCCCCGCCACCCGGGTCAAAAACTCCATCGAGAAGGGATAGACATCGGCGGTCATCCCATCCGTGCTCGTCACCGCCCGCAGCGCGCAGGCCATGTCATAGGTTCGGCCATCGCCCATCACCCCCACGGTGCGCACCGGCAACAGCACGGCAAAGGCCTGCCATATCGCGTCATAGAGCCCGGCGGCGCGAATCTCCTCCAGGTAGATGCTGTCCACCTTGCGCAGCAGATCGGCCTTCTCGCGCGTCACATCGCCAGGGATGCGAATGGCCAGGCCCGGCCCCGGGAAGGGATGGCGGCCGACAATCTCCTCCGGCATGGCCAATTCGCGGCCCAGCGCCCGCACCTCATCCTTGAACAGGTCACGCAGCGGCTCGACCAGCCGCATGCGCATCCCCTCAGGCAGCCCGCCCACATTGTGGTGCGATTTGATCGTCACCGAAGGCCCGCCAGTGGCCGAGAGGCTCTCGATCACATCCGGATACAGCGTGCCCTGGGCCAGGAAATCGGCGCCGCCCAGCTTTTGCTGCTCGGCCTCGAAAACCTCGATGAACAGCCGGCCAATCGTCTTGCGCTTGATCTCGGGGTCGGTCACGCCGGCCAGGGCGCCGAGGAACAAATCGCTCGCATCCACATGCACCAGCTTGATATTGAAGCGGTCGCGAAATGTCGCCACCACCTGCTCGCTCTCATTGGCCCGCATCAGGCCATGATCGACATAGATGCAGGTCAGTTGATCGCCGATCGCCTCATGGATCAGCACCGCCGCCACCGAGGAATCAACCCCGCCCGACAGGCCACAAACCACCCTCCCCTGCCCCACCTGCGCCCGGATGCGCGCCACCGCCTGGGCCCGATAGGCGCCCATCGTCCAATCGCCGCTGCACCCGCAAACATCATGGGTGAAATTCTTCAGCAGCGCCGCGCCATGCGGGGTATGCACCACCTCGGGGTGGAACATGGTGCCGTAATAGCGGCGGGCATCATTGGCGATGAGTGCGAAGGGCGCGCCCTCGCTCTGCGCCACCACGCGAAACCCCGGCGGCAATACTGTGATGCGGTCACCATGGCTCATCCACACCGTCTCGCGCGCCCCCTTGGCCCAGACGCCCTGGGTCAGCGCACATTCGCCGGTCACCTCCACCACGGCGCGGCCGAATTCGCGGGCATGGCCGCCCTCCACCACACCGCCCAATTGCGCCGCCAGGGTCTGCTGGCCGTAGCAAATGCCCAGAATCGGCAGGCCCATCTCGAAGACCTCCGCGGGTGCGCGAGGGCTTTCGCCCTCGGTCACCGAGGCCGGACCGCCGGAGAAGATGATGCCGCGCGGATTGAAGCCGGCAATTCTTGCGGCGGCGGCGTTGTTATAGGGCCATACCTCACAATAGACGCCGCTCTCGCGCACCCGGCGCGCGATAAGCTGCGTCACCTGGCTGCCGAAATCGAGAATAAGGATGCGGTCTTGCGTTGTGGGTGCCATGGCGGCTTTCACCACAAAGCACAGGGTGCATCAACCACGCTCGGCCGGTTGGGCACCATACAGCGCCGGATCAGCCATCTCACCCAGGCTCAAATTCTGCCCGTGGATCAGGTGGCGGGGGAAAACCCGCTCATGCCTCGCGGAACAGGCCGAGCTTCTCCTGCGCCGCACGGTCGGAATAGGCGAAGAGCACCAACTCACTCCCGGCCTCAAGCACCAACTCGGCCCAGCTGGGCACCACCAGCAGGTCGCGCGGCGCGAGGCTATGGGCCACGCCATCCACCAGCGCCTGGCCCTTGCCCTCAACCACCACAAAAACGGTACCATCAGTCGCCCGCCGCGGCCTTGTGGCAAACCCGCAGGGCAGCAGGCGAACATGGGCGGAAATGGTGGGCATCACCGGCCCGCCATCGGCGGGGTTGCGGAATTCAAGGGCATGGCCGAGCGCGGCATCGGGCGCCTCGCTGCGCGCCATCAGGGCCAGGCTCTCGCGCCATTCGGTATAGGGGTAGTGAAACAGCGGCTGGGCCTGCGGCCGGCGGGCGGCAGTGCTGCCCAGGAAGGGGCGGAGATTGCGCCCATAGCGCGCCGCGGTATCACCCGGGGCGGCCGTGGCCGGGTGCTCACCGCCCATGCGCTCGGCGAAGCTGGCGGCGTAAAACCGCACGGTGGGGATATCGAGGCCATCGAGCCAGATCATCGGGCTCGCGCTGTCATTGCCATGGTCATGCCATTGCCAATTGGGCGTCAGCACCAGGTCGAAGGGGCGCATCACCGCGCGCTCGCCATCGACGGCGGTATGGGCACCCTCGCCTTCCATGACGAAGCGCAGCGCCGATTGGGTGTGGCGATGGCAGGGCGCCACCTCACCGGGCAGGATCAACTGCAGCCCGGCATAGAGGCTATTGGTGATGGCAGAAGTACCAGCCAGCCCAGGATTTTCCAGGATCAGCACCCGCCGCTCGGCCTGCTCGGCCGAGATCATGCCGCCGGCGCGCAGCAGATAGTCTCGCGCCGAGGCATAATCCCAGCGCCAGGCCCGCG
>Ga0214921_10001385_pt1 | contig 41650 bp, 46 predicted proteins | sample LL1505_MetaG_FD_177992 | JGI IMG/M metagenome (GOLD analysis project Ga0214921, IMG submission 177992) | Freshwater microbial communities from Lake Lanier, Atlanta, Georgia, United States - LL-1505 | ecosystem: Environmental > Aquatic > Freshwater > Lake | place: USA: Georgia | collected...
TTGTTAATTCTTGAATTGTTTCATTAGAAAGACGTTTTCTATAATATTGAATTGAATCAACAATATTATTGCCAATTTGTTGACCCGAAGTATTACCAATTGCTCCAATAACAAATCTGTCTATATTAGTTGGTAGTATACCCGTATTATCTGTGTTAATTGAACCATTTATACTTCCTGCAAAATTATTATTTTGTAAAGCAAGTGCGCTTTGTACATAAGATGAAAGATACATCGTTTTACTAAAAGAAGCTTGAGTGCTAAAACTAGTTAAGCTAACCGCATTTGTAAACGTTGGAGTATTATTAAAGTATCCATAAATATTACCGTTAACTCTATTAGGTGATTGAAAGCCATAAACAGGATTATAATTTTGGGAACCTCCATAACTTAAAGGTCTATGTGCGCAAAATATTGTTCCTTCGCTTTGATTATAAATACTAGCAATATTTTGACCATCTATAATACATACATCTTGTCCACGAGTTCTGGTGGCACTTGTTGTTGGAATGTAACTTGTAAAAGGATTTCCAGGCTCCATTTGTGCGCCCCATATAAAAAGGGATTCTGCTGTAGTGAATGAATTATTACCACCGATATATGCTCTTAGCTCAGACGCACTTGTTGGATAGGTTGCAGTAACAGAAAATCTTTGCCATTGATTTGTTGTTGTGAAGTTAGCACTACCGATCAAATCAATACCAACATTAGTATATAAATTAATTGATAATGTTGATGGTGTAACCGCCGCAGATCCAAAATTACCTACAGCCTTGGCCCACACACTAAATGTATGAGAGGTGTTTGCAAGTCCTGTAAGTGTTTGATAAATACTCGCGTCACTACCTGTTGCAGATAATAAGGTAGCATTATATGCACCATCTGGAGATAATGTACTAAGAGTTTTATATTCTACCGTACTATTGGTCTTTGGCCAAATTGATTGACTGAAATCTGTTGAATATTTAAGAAGATTTGTTTTACTCTCCTCAAGTACCAATCCCCAACAAGCACCAGATACACCAACAGATTCTGAATGGTGTGTAAATCGTGGTTGATTAGTCGCTGCATATTTAATCAAACCATCAGCTCCCAAATAAGTACTTCCAGATATAGCATCAGTTTGAGTTCTAGAAAAGGCTACTGTTGGTCCTTTACGAGATGTGGTAGTTTTATCTTGTGAAAATTGAATATCTAAAAGAAGTGGATCTGCAATACCTATTTTCCCGAAATTATCAGGTATAGTTTTAAAATCTGAACTTAATTGTGATCTTACTTTATTTTTTAAAACATAATCAAAAATTCCATTCTGTTTGTATAAATCATTATATGATGCGGACTGTGGTATAGTACACATTGAATTATTAAAGTCTAAGGTAAAATCGGTAATCGTGCCATCATAAGTACTAACATATTCAAAAAATGAATAATACTTATCAAAATCTTTGGATGTAAAATCCGATGGTAATACCAATGGCCATCCCCATGTAGTATTATATGAACTCAATGGGTATGTTTGATTAATTAATGTTATAGTTTCTGCTGAGAGTGGAATGTATGTATTTAAAAGTTTGTAATTATTACTAAATTTCTCCAAAGCCACTATATCTTTTCCAGCAGTTATAGTATAATACAATGTGGTTATTTGATTTCCTATATTTTTACCATATGTGTCTTTTGAAGAGTATCCTTTCACATCAAAGTTACTAGCAAATTTGTTTTCATAACCATTTAATTTATTTTTTGATATACTTATTAAATTTAAAATGCGTTTTATTGATTCGGGATAATTATTGACATTTTTCAAAATATCACCATCCAGCATTTCAATTTGTGAAATTAATGCAGAAATTTCATTTCTATCAACATCTTGGGTATTTTCCACAAAATTGGATATTTTTTCATATAATTTAGCTCCTAAATTATCATCTATCGGAGTAGTTTGATTGTAAATAGCTCCTAAAAAGTCATCAAACAATACGGTTTTATCTACTAATGATTCTTGGAATCTCAAATCCTTTAAAAGATCACCCATATTAAAGTCTTCATGCTTTTTAGACATTTTATAGTAATCTTTTGGATATACATAAAATTGTGATGATCTTCCAACTTCTTGAGCAAGATAATCATTTTTCATATAAATGGAATAAGGACCATTTATTTGATTTTCATTTATATATAAGTCCGATAAATTTATATAACATTTACTTGCACCTTTATAATGAGATATAGCTGAAATATTTTCACTGATTGTGTTTAGATTATCATCTACAATATAAACACTGTATGGTGGATTGTATAAGAAAGAACTTATCGGATTAGTTTTTATTGAAAAGTTTTCATTATCTTTTAGTTTGATTATGAAATATAATTTACTATCTTCGAATTGTATTGGATTTATATCAAAAGATGATATAGAATAATATTCACCATCCAAACCGTTGGAAGTTATACTGTATCTTGCTGATAATGTATTTTCAACAACCTTACAAGACAACAATATTGATGTTGTATTAAAATAAGAAACATGATTTGATGATGTCGGAGAATATATATTAGTTTTATCAAAATAAAACCTTACAATATCTTGGTTTGATGGTGTATCGTCTTTGAAATATATATCTTTGTATCCACTGATACCTGTGAATTCAGCACCATCATCAGTTTTTGAACATTGGACGATAGTATTGTTTGATGTTTTTACATAAACTTCACTGTTTGGAATTTCTATACTATCAATTTCTCTAAATTGATAAAAGTTTAATCCTTTGTTTAAAAACTTATCATATAAACCATATGTATTTTCTAAATGACCATATTTGTTTTTCTTTTGCGTCTGATGATGAGCACTTGTACTTCCTTCAACTTCATAAAATATATTTGCTTTATTTTGATATGTTGGATATGTTGCAATAACTCTCCACGGTCCAGTTATTTTTCCACTACTTAGAGTTATTTGAGAATTTGAACCAGCGGTATCAATTGAAAAATTATGAGGCAAATAATCATATATCATTATTTCAGCAGTGTATATAGAAATTTTTGCATTGTTAAAACAATCATAAACAACCAAATTTACATAATATTTTCCTGGATAATCGTAAGATTTTACAGCAGTTAAAACTTCAGATGATGTTCCATCACCAAAATTCCATAATATTTTAGCATTTTTTATATTTTCAATTCTAGGTATGAATTTTAAAGGAGTTATATTCAATGAATATGAACTTAGTGTGTTTTCATCTTTATAATCCAACACATCAAACAGCACATCTATAGAATTAGAAGGATCATCTAAATCAGAGCGTGGTGCAAGTGTGGTAGTAGTGGTAGTTGTAGTTGGAGCTGGTGTAGTAGTAGTAGTGGTAGTGGTAGTTGGAGCTGGTGTAGTAGTGGTAGTGGTGGTAGTCGGAGCTGGTGTTGTAGTAGTGGTTGGAAGTATTAAATCTGCAAATGCTATATTAGAACCAAACGCTCCTCCTTTGCCACTAATAGTTAATTTAGTGAATGGTTCATTTGATGTAATTTCCGCTACAAATGCAGCACCTTGGTTTCGTGGCCTATTAACACCTTTTCCACACAGCACTAAATTGTTTATAAGAGTGGCAAGACAGCTGGTTGGTAGAGAAACATTAGCTGCTTTATTACTATTCAATACAAATTCAAAATCTTCATTTATATCAGGTAGGAACTCTCCTTGTTGACCACACCCTGATACGATAACTTTTATACTTTTAATTGGAGAGGAAAAATTAAGAGTATAACTCCAAGCAGATTGTGTTCCCACCCTAGCTGAATAATATTGGCTTGGTACAACTTCTACACCACCGCATATTTGGTCAAGTTTAGGAATATTATTTGGAATTGTAATTTGACTAACATCTCCACTGGTGTTCTGTGTTACAGTCACACCCTTTACTACCGTTGGTGTCGCCCATGGTGGTGGTATGAATTCCGTGATTGATGAATTAGTAAAACGTGCCATAAATTATATAATTTCAATTTTATTTATTAAATTCAAAGGTCTATAGAAATAAGGAAACTTAAAAAATGGCATCGTTGTATTTTGATTTACAAATTCAGAATCAACCCCTTCAAAAACTGGGTTCCAAGATATAAACGACAATCCATTAAATGTTGCGCCGTCGTTGCTGTTTGTTGTTTGTATTAAATTAACTCCGTCAATATTTAAAATATCACTTGTTAAAGTAGATAAATTCATAATCCCCCCAAGTTGATTATTTTCAGCTTTGAAGAAATTTACAATTTTATTTCTAACTGCTTCTTTTATAGTTTGTTTGTTTATTCTTGTGTTTTTATCCAATGTAATAACTATTTTACTATCATAATAAGCATCTTTAGTCGCTGCTTTTGTTGAATATCCTATATCAAATGCCATATATACTGGATCTCTTGGGATTATTTCGTGACTCAACATTTTTTTATCATTTGTTAAATCTCTAATTAGATTTTTGAAACTGTTTGGCAAATATGTTGGATAAGATTCATCAACATTTATGATAAAATCAGGAACACAGAATATATTAACATTATTAAAATCACAACTATCAGCAAAGTTAACTTGGTTTAATAAAACTCTAGTAACTTTGTTAGGATCTACACATATACTATAAAAATATTGTATATATTCTTCCAAAAATTTTTCATTATTTGCTACCTTTACAGATTTTAAAATGTTTGGAATGCTCTTTTTTAAATAAATTTCATAATCTTGCTCGCTTACTAATCTATATTGGGATGAAATTAAAAATGGTACATTCTTTTTAAGATCTTCAATGCTTTCAGCATCACTGATAGTTGTTGAATTTAAAGGATTGATAAAAGTCAATAATGAACTCTTATCTTTGCTTATTAAAGTTGATGTTTGACTATAAACATCATCATATATTTGATTGAATGTGCTAGAAGAATAGTTAAACAACTTATTTCCATTTATTACATTTTTACTAATGATTCCAGCGTCACCATCACTCAGTAAATACATTACTTTTACTTCATCACCTTGTTCTAATTTTCTTCCAAATGTGCCGTTTCCAAATTTTACTTCATAATGACCGTTTTCATTCAATCTCAATTCATATATTTTTTCATTAGCACTTGAGAAAAATATAGTGTTAACTTTTGAATATTCAAACCATTTATCTGTATCTTGCTCTTTAACATACACAGTAATAGTACCATCAGCTATAAAGTTATCATCGTTTAAATTGACTAAATTATCAACAACAATTGGAAAGGTTTCAAATTCAAGACCTTCTGATGTATATGCGGGATATTCACCAACACTGCCTTGATATAAAATCAAATTATCATTTATAGTTGTTATACTTTCATCAGATGATGTTACTTTTTCAAAGAAAAAATCATCCAATATGGTATATTGAATATTATCTACCAAAAAGTAACTATATTTTTTCAAATAATAACTTCCAGTTGGTAATGTTGAATCGGCAGTACAATTAATTGGAACTTGGGATGTTTGTTTACCAGTTGGGTTATATCCAACTAATTTTATTATACGATTCATATTTTCATAAATCGATGATTGTGTAAACAATGATTCTGAACTTGTTTGGTTGAGATAAAACATCAGAACGTGAGTAGTATAAGCAATAATATCAATCAATGATGATAAGTTACTACCTTCATAATTTTGATCAGTGAACTTTGAACTCTCATTCAATCGTTGAATGATAAAGTTTTTTAAAGACACCGCATCAAAATTTATATAAGCGTCTGTTGGTAAATTATATTCTAATGTTTTTGTATCACTCATTTTAAAAAATATTTAATAGGTAAAGTTATATAATAGTATATCCAGATGTATTAAGTCTGGATTTTATACTCAATCCAGTCACTCCTAAACTTGGAACATCTATTTGTAATTCTATATTGTATTGATTTTCTTCCTCATTAGGCTCAACAAACAAATCAATGATTGTTATTCTAGGTTCCATTTCAGGCAAATGAGTTTCAATATCATCTTTAATGATTTCAGTTGTAAAATCATCCATTGGTTCAAACAAAAATCTTCTTAAATCAATTCCATAAGTGGGATTTAATATTTTATCCCCTGGTGATGTTAAAAATGCATTGGTTATGCTATTTTTTATAGCTTCAATATCATAAGACGCTTGTACATCTTTTAAAAATTCTTTTTTATTGAGTTGACTATTGTAAGAATATGCTGGATTTAAATCTAAAGCTAAATCTTTATATAAATAGCCCTTATCTAAAGATATCTTGTCTAATGAATTAGCTTCAAGAGATTTAATTTTAATTGCCATTGAGTATATTTAATACGACGTAGCTATTCAGATTTTTTTTTAGTTTTTTTCCATTGTACACGTTTAGAACTACGTTTTTTGTACATTTTTCCTTTTATCTTGTTACATTCAGCTTTAGTAGCCCTGCATGCTGGATAAGAACCCCTTGATGTATTATTTCTACCGCACGGTCCTCCAGTTTTACAATTAATCCACCCGCTGAATTTTTTACCTTTCTTATCTACATGAGGAGCAAACCAATCACGTAAATTTTCTAATATTTCAATTTGACTATAATGTACTGTATTGTCATTCTCATTCATTAGTTCATTTTTCCTTTTCTTTTAACGCATTTTTGAACGTAACCACTGGCATAAGCACTAGGCCAGACATCGTACTTGGCCTTGGCCTTTGCTTGGCATTTTGATCTAAGTTTTGATACTTTTTTCTTCTTTTTTGGTGTATACTTTTCAAGAAGAACAGCGTATAATTCATTAAATTCATTCATAATTCAATATTTAGTATTACCAATTTTTACAACTTAAATAACGAGCAGTTCCTGGTTTTGCAGTTGAACATTTATGTCTTGAACGAAATGATTTTTTTCTCTTAGTGTTACCACTTTTCCCAGTTACTTTAACACCCTTCTGTCCAAAATGTACTCTTTTATACCCAGAACCATCTGGATTTTTTACACATTGCATGTATTTTTTACCAGGTCTTGTGCTACTAGCTTTTTTAGTTGTTCCAGTACACTTAGCTGATTTTTTTTCCAGTAATTCAATTATATCAATTTCATAATCATCATGATCAAATTCCATAGATTCAAGTATTGAAGATACAAATGAATCAAAAGAAGATATATGACTCTCTGATAGTTGCTTTCTATACTTGTTGAGTTCTTGAAGCATCAACTGTGCTGTGTTTATTTTTGTTCTGCCAGTAGCATTACTCCACATAGTTCTGGTATATCCTTTGATATTTTGCTTTTGAGAATCGGTCAAAGCCAACATATCAACCAAATCTTCGATATATTTACGATTTTTAATAATCTTAGTTGTCCAAGTTTCTTCGTTATTGATTGAATCTAATATTTTTTTTAATTCTAAATAAGCACTATCTGATTTTTCATCACTATCCATTGCAACAGGAGCTAACTTATGAGGTTTAAATCCGAACTTTTCATTATACTTCATATTGTTATACAAATTAACCAATTGAACAAAAGGAAGAGAATTGTAATCTCTAACTTTGGTTATATTAACATTTGCATTCAATTCTTGATCTCTTAATTCTGCTTCTCTTTGAGAATATCGAGTATCATAAATATCCAAATATGCAAGAATTGGATTGATTGTAGGGTCTTCAGAAGCTAAAGCTCTCAACATGTTCATTTTTTCTTGCATCCCCTTTGGAGTATCTTCCCAATTTAATTGAGAAAGATCTTGAAATTGATTTTCTGATGCGAGTTTTTGTTCATTATCCAATAATAATTGTTCAGCAGTGGACTTTAGATAATATCTAAATGCTTCCATCTTTTGATCATTCAACATTTTGTTGGTTTCTTCAATTTCACTGGTTCTTTCTAAAACTTGATTGTATATATCTTGAGCAGTGTTTAATTTATTTTCATATTCTTGGCGTTCTGCTTCAATTTTATTTAATTCTTTATCTATAGCCGCAATTTCTGTTGGTCTTTCAGTATTTTTCTTAACTGTTTCTAGATAAGCTATTTTAGCTCTTCTTGTTTCCTCTTCCCCAGCATACTTTGCAATATTTCCTGGAAATATTTTCATTACATTTTCTTCATCGTATATTTTATCTTTTCCATTTTCATCTTGTAATGTAATTTTTCCGTATGATTCTCTTTTCTTATCCATATCATTTGACATAGCTACTATTCTTTTATTGAAATCGATATCGTTTTCTAACAAGCGAAATGCATTGTTTAAAACTTTATAGATCCTTTTCATTGCACGAAAACCATCACCGCTTTTTCCATTAGTTTCTGGATCTGCTGTAACTTCGTTTGACCATTCCCAACGATCCAAAGGTGTCTTTTTTTCTTGAGTTCCTCCAAACCCAGCTGAAGTTCTACTAAACCCCATAGGAGCAGCTGTTTCTTTAGCAGTTTTATATGTTTGTCCAGGTCTAGTACCTTTAGCTTCTAGGATTACTTCACAAAGTTTGTTAAAATTCATAACTTTATTTATCATTTCAACTAAATAATTTACATGGGAAAATTATTTGATGCAATTTTTGAGTCTGTGATATCACGCCACGATTATCTTAATGGTGATCGTGTTAAGTTCAGACCTAACTACAAATCATGCGATGCATACAAGTCGATGTCAACTGAATTAAAGAAAGAGGTTGATGATTTAGCAGCTTGTGGATTGAATATCAAGGTAGTTAAAGTTGGTGATAGATTATCTGGAGCCAGTGCTGGTAATCAATTCAAAACATCAAGTGATTATGTAATAACAATTGCCGCTGATCAAGGTGGAACAAGAATTTATGGTAAAGTTACTGTTTCTTCTGATATGATTGATAAAATCCCATCAGATGACATTAATTTAGATCCAGTTCCTGATGAATGGAAAAGAAAAGAACGTATTACAATAAAACCAGAAGTTGTAAAAATAGATAATAACCATATCACTAGAAGAACTGATAAAGGGAATGGAAAAGCCACAGCAACTGAATATAGACTTCCAGAAAGCACAACTTTAAAGAAAGATAATGAAATGCTTGGCATGTTATATGAAAATGCCAGTAATCCAAATAGTATTTCCGATTCAGAAAGACATCAAATAACAAATAAATTAACAATCTATGGATTGGATGGAAATGCTCGTTTTGAAACTGCTGGACAAGCATTGAGAGCACTTACAAGCGCATTGGATGAGCTTGGTTTTGATTTGGATGCTGTTACAAATGATGTTGATTTTCCAAGAGCGCATCACGAACCAGGATATAAAGCTCAAAAAATGTTATCATTTAGAAGAAAAACAACAAGTGGAGATCCATTTGATGAAGAACCAGAAATTGAAAATAGTATGATATCATTTAACTTTGAAAATCTTGGAAGAAATCCAGGAGGTAAAGATATCGAAGTTGTGGCATATGCTTCTTAAAATTATAATATTATGATAAACGAAAATCAAAAAATAGCCGAAGCATATGAAGAATGTCTCGTAGAAGAAGGTCTTATTAGAAGACTTGGATCTAAAGTAGTTGGAGCTTTTTCTAAATCTTCTTTAAAGCAAACAAATAAACATCATGAATTTGCAAAATCTGTTGCATATGATGTTGGTAAAGATGTGTCCAAAGTATTTGGAGGTGATATAAACAAACACACCCAAGAAATGTACAATTTAATTTTAAATTATTTAAAAAAAATACCTTAACCGCATAAATAATAATATGGCTAGAATAACAAAATTAGATCAAGCGCTTCTCGCTGAAGCATATACCGTTCAACTTTTTCAAGAATCAGCACCTCACATGACAATTGCTGAAATTCAAAAAAGACTTCCTCATATGACACTTGAAGAAGCTCAAATTATCGAAGAGCTTTTTGGTAAGCTTGGTCAAAAACTTGGTCAGGTTGCTTCTGGCATAGGTGGAGTTGGTTCAGCTGCTGGTAAAGGACTTGCAGCTGCTGGTAGAGGCGTTGCAAGTGCCGCTGGACAAGCTGGACAAGCAGTTGCTCAAAAAGCCCAACAAGTGGGTTCTGGCGTAAAAGCAGCAGCTGGACAAGCTGCTCAAAATGTTGGAAATCTTTATAATACAGCAAGCGCAGATAAAGAACAAGCACAAGCAATTGATAATGCTTCAAAAATAGCTATGGATTTGATTGATTTAGTTCAATCAGCACAAGCTAAAGGTCTTATTAATCTCAGAGGAGAAATTACCAATATGTCACTTGCTCAAATTATGACTAGACTTGAACAAGCCAAAGGACAAACAGCTGGTCAGAGACAATCAGCTCAAGCCACAGGATTTACTGGTGGAGTTGGAAGTGCATTCAAGCAAGGAATGCAATCAGCAGGAACACAACCTTAAAATATATGTTCCAACGATAAGAAACACGCAAATGCGTTGATTTCTTTATCAATCACATTACTACTTCTAAACAAGCTATCTGCAATTTGTATGATAGCTTGTTTTTTTTGTAATTCATCAATTTCCAAATCATATATATGATTTAAAAAGTTAGAAAGTAATTGATCATAATCATTATCAAACAAATGATCGTTCTCAATTAGATATTTTCTAGTTTGTAATGATGATTTATTCAAGACACCAGCCCATATATAAGAACATAATGAATTAGAATCTGTTTTTCCATCAATGTTTAATATTCCACTGGTTGAATGTTTTTGAATTTCATTGATACATTTTCTAAGATCTGGAAAATAGTTCTTAACAAGATCAATCAATGCCTTGTTTTGATCTTTTGGTATTTCAATATCTTCATTTTGTAAGATATATAAACATCTCTTAACTGCTCCCTTTAATGTTGGTCTGATATCAACACTTTGACACCTAGATTGCAAAGGAGCTATGATTTTGTGACGATAATTAGCTGTTAAAATAAATCTAGCAACTTTAGCATAGTCTTCCATCAAGTTACGTAAACATTTCTGCGCTTCTTTTGAAAGTCCGTCTGCTTCGTCGAGTACCACCACTTTAATACCACCATCAAAACTTTTTGTTTGTACAAATCCAGATACTTTCACTCTGATGTTATCGATACCAGTTTCATCTGATGCATTTATATACAAATAATCACATTTTAATATATCTTGTACAATTATACGAGATATTGTCGTTTTTCCAGTGCCTGGATTTCCTGTAAATAAGAAATGCGGTATTTCATTGGTGAAAGATGAGAAAAAAGTGCGTGTATTATCCGACAAACACATATCATCTAACGTATGTGGTCGATATTTTTCAATCCATAAATTCATTCTGATAATCCTATAATTTTGTTTGTTCTATGTTCAATTGTAGCAACTAAATTTGCACAGTCAAGCAAATCATTATGAGTTCCACAATCAAACCAGAAACCTTCAAATTCTTCTACATCCACACCTTCAGCTTCTTGTATTTTTTTGATAAGATCAACTATTTCAAATTCTCCTCTCTTGGAAGGGGTTAGTTTTTTAGCAAGATTAATAGCGATATTAGTAAAAACATATAAACCCACTACTGCATCATCACTAACATACTCTGTTGGCTTTTCTACAATATCAACCAAGCTACCATCTTCATCTAACTTAGCAACTCCATATGCAGATGGATTCTTGACCTTGTAAGTATAGATTGTATTGGGTTGTACTTTAAGTTTTGTATTGGTAATGAATACATTATCACCTAAAATTAAAGTAACATCATCATCTCCTATAAAATCTTCACCTATAATAAATGCTTCAGGCAATCCACTTGGTTTTTCTTGAATAGCATATTCAATTTTTAATTGATACGCTTCACCATGTCTAAGTTGATTTTGAAATAATCTACATTGCTGTGTATCAGATGTAATAATTAGAATTTCTCTAATACCCATATCCTTCAAAGTCTGGAGTGGATAATAAATCATTGGTTTATTATAAACAGGCAATAACTGTTTACTGATTGTGCGTGTGAGTGGATAAAGTCTCGTACCTTTACCTCCTGCTAATATAATACCTTTCATATAATTATTGTATTAATTAAAGCCATATCCATAGCAGATCCTTCAGTTTGTATATCAAAACCAGGAAACATAGTTCTTAACTTATCAATAGATAACACACAATTTGATCGTGGTGCAATTATATTGATATCTTCAATATCTACAAACTTCCAATTTTTATTTTTGAAACCATAAGCTTTCATAATTTTAGTTGCGAATTCTGTATCTTGCGCTTCGGGGTTAACAAAATTAATAACGCCGATAGAGTTGGTTGATATGTTATTTTCAACGATATATTCAATAAAATTACATAAATCAGGAATATATGTTTTGGAGTTTTTATAGTTAACTAAATTATCATATTTTAGAATTTTAGTAAGATAACTTCTTTCATGAAGATCATTACCAAACGGCATTCTTACACGAATTGTACAACCATACTCGTTTAAAGTTTCAAAAGCGTGTTTTGTTTTGGAATAGTATGATGAATTGTCAAACAAGCCGAAATTAGGTTCGTCGGTTTCGGTAAATTCTTTTTCATAACCACTGTAAATACATCCAGATGAAATATGAATATAATCAATTCCCGAAGTTTTGCAAACGTTGCTGATTTTTAGAGGTAATTTGACATTAAGTTCCCAACAGAGTTTCTTTTTCTGTTCTCCTTCATCAACATTCGGTCTTCCTGTAAAACCAGCGCAATTTATGACATGTGTTATTCCATTGTTTAAAATAAATTTATACAATGTAGCATCATTTGCATAATCTAAATCTTTTCTAGATTTTAAAAAATAATTGATATGTTCTTTGGCTGAATGTGTGTACAATTCTGTTCCAACATATCCAGATCCTAAAATAAGAACATTAGTTTGCTTCGTATTCTTCTTCGACAAATTTTTGGATGTCATATATATTCAATGTATCGTTGGTTTGGAAAAAGTCAACCAATAATTCATGAAGCTGATTTCCCATACTGGATATTTCTTCGTCTTCTGTTGAATCCAAGAAAGTTTGTAAATCTTCAAATGCATCTAATATTTTTTCTTCTTTTTGAAGTAATCCCTTTAGTAATTTTATTTTTTTCATATATTCGAGTATTTATACAAAAACTAAATAAATAAAGACATGGCTGTTAAAATTTCTCAACTTCCTTTAAATAATTTACCATATCAAGGATCAGAACAAATACCTTTGGTACAAGGTGGTGTAACAAGAGTGGGTACTTTAAGTTCATTTACTTCATATCTTTCTGGAAGTTTATTAACTATCAATAAATTTTCTCAATTAAGTGGAGAATTTGCTTCAAGAATTAAAAATAATAATTTCACAACATCACAAACAGTATTTGGATCAGTAACAGCAAAAAGTTTCATACTGTCAGGCGGATATACATTTGAATCAACTGCAAATTCTTTAAAAATAAGACCTGATACCATTGCTATATCGGGAAGTAGTAATACCTTTATAGGTAATTGTGCTGGAATTAATAACACAACAGGAAATTGTAATAACTTTATAGGTAATAATGCTGGACGTAGTAACACAACAGGAAGTAGTAATAACTTTTTAGGTAATTGTGCTGGACGTTATAACACAACAGGAGTTTGTAATAACTTTATAGGTTATCGTGCTGGAGCTAATAACACAACAGGAAGTAGTAATAACTTTTTAGGTAATTGTGCTGGAGCTAATAACACAAGTGGGTATGGTAATAACTTTATAGGTTATCAAGCTGGACGTAATAACACAACAGGAAGTAGTAATAACTTTATAGGTTATCAAGCTGGATATAGTAACACAACAGGAAATAATAATAACTTTTTAGGTAATGAAGCTGGACGTTGTAACACAACAGGAAGTGATAATAACTTTATAGGTTATAGTGCTGGACGTTGTAACACAACAGGACGTTATAATAACTTTATAGGTAATTGTGCTGGAGCTAATAACACAACAGGAGGTTGTAATAACTTTTTAGGTTATCGTGCTGGATACAAAAATTCATCAGGAAATAATAATAACTTTATGGGTCGTTATGCTGGATATAATAACACAACAGGCACTCATAATAACTTTTTAGGTAATTGTGCTGGACGTTACATGTATACGGGGAACAATAATACATTTATAGGTAATCAAGCTGGTAAATTAATTTCTCAATATAATACACCATCCAGTCCATCTAATAATTTTTTTGTAGGTTATAAAGCTGGACATGGATATTGTAACACATGCGCCCCAAATGCTACAGTGTCAGCTAATCACAACATAGCAGTGGGATTTCAAGCTGGTTGTTCATTGGGTGCTAGATATTCTTGTTATTACAACGGTAGTTATACTTATATTACATGCAGCTCAACACAACACAACATATTTTTAGGTGATCGTGCTGGCGAATGCAGTAGAGCTTCTGGTACTTGTTATAATTCATATGCTGCAATTAATAATAACTTCTTAGGTAATCGTGCTGGACGCAATAACACAACAGGATGTAATAATAACTTTTTAGGTGGTTGTGCTGGATATAGTAACACAACAGGATTTAATAATAACTTTTTAGGTAATCGTGCTGGATATTGTAACACAACAGGATTTAATAATAACTTTTTAGGTGGTTGTGCTGGATATAGTAACACAACAGGATTTAATAATAACTTTTTAGGTAATCGTGCTGGATTTTGTAACACATCAGGAATTTATAATAACTTTTTAGGTTATCGTGCTGGATTTTGTAACACATCAGGAATTAATAATAACTTTTTAGGTAATCGTGCTGGATATTGTAACACAACAGGATTTAATAATAACTTTTTAGGTAATCGTGCTGGATATTGTAACACAACAGGATTTAATAATAACTTTTTAGGTAATAGTGCTGGACGTAGTAACACAACAGGATGTAATAATAACTTTTTAGGTAATTATGCTGGATTTAGTAATACAATAGGAAATTGTAATAACTTTATAGGTAATATTGCTGGAAGTTGTAACACAACAGGAGGTTGCAATAACTTTATAGGTAATTTAGCTGGTCAATTTAACACAACAGGAGGTTGCAATAACTTTATAGGTAATGAAGCTGGACGTTGTAACACAACAGGAAGTAATAATAACTTTTTAGGTAATTGCGCTGGACGTTGTAACACAACAGGAATTAATAATAACTTTATAGGTTATAGTGCTGGACGTTGTAACACAACAGGATGTTATAATAACTTTATAGGTAATCGTGCTGGACGCTGTAACACAACAGGACTTTATAATAACTTTATAGGTATTCTTGCTGGATATTGTAACACAACAGGAAGTGACAATAACTTTATAGGTGATAATTCTGGAATTTGTAACACAACAGGAAGTAGTAATAACTTTTTAGGTAATGAAGCTGGACGTTGTAACACAACAGGAATTAATAATACTTTTATAGGTACTCGTGCTGGATTTACAAATCTATCTGGAACTGGAAATATTATTGTAGGTCGAAATGCAAATACTCTTACAAACGGTTTGAGTAATACTATAGTATTTGGTAACGATGCAATTGCTACTGAATCAAATCAGTTTGTTGTAAGTACAAATACAATTTCAATATCATCCGTTGGAAGTACAATATTTATTGGAAATTCTCAAAAAAATAACAGTCTCACAGTCCGTAATTCAATATCTGCTTCTACAATAAATGCACTTTCTGCTAATATAAATTTTGCAAATATTACAACCCTCAACGTATTATCTGCAAATATAAGTGTAATAGATATTCAACAATACGAACTATCTGGATTTAATGTAACTGGAAATACTACAGTATCTGGAATTTTAAGTTCAAATTCTATTTTATATTCAAACAATGGAAACAGTGATCAATGGAATTCTACATATACAACATTCCAACTTAATAGCTCATCATATGCAAAAGTTAACGCTTCTAATAACTTCCAAGCATCACAAGTAATTTATGGAGGATTGAGTGCAGCGTTTTTACAATTATCAGGCAGTAGTTACAAGATAGATGGTACAGGAACCAATTTCTCAATTGGTACTCATGTTAATCCATTGAGTGGTGATCATGTATTAGCTATTGGGCAAGATTCTGGTGTTAATAATTATGGAAATCACAATATATTTGTTGGTTTGAGTGCTGGATTTACAAATATATCTGGAACTGGAAATATTATTGTAGGTCGAAATGCAAACACCCTTACAAATGGTTTGAGTAATACTATAGTATTTGGTAATTTCGCAACTGCTAGTGCTTCTAATCAGATAGCCATTGGTTCTGCATCATTTCCTCTGAGTACAACTGCAACAGCAGGAAGTATATCTAACTACTTAGTGATTTCATTTAATGGTGTATTGGGTAAAATACCTCTTTATAACCTTTAATAACTATTAAAACTCATACTTAAAATTACCAAATCTATCATATATAGCACCCAGTACAGTTCTACTATCATCTACTTGTGGTTGTATATTTGGTCTTATAGTATGTAAATCTGTAAAACCATGCTCTGCATCATTTTCATTGGTGTATTGATAAACATTATTAAAGTCGTGATTAAAGTATGGTTTTTCTAGAAAATCATAAACTCCTTTGATGGTATTAGCTGGGTTTCTAGTTAAAGATTCATAGTTTACAAAGTGGAACTTATCTCTATGACCTCTGTATATAGCATCTAGAATTGAATTATAGGTTCCCCCTACTAATCCTTCAGATGCTGACCATACATTTAATCTACCTTCAAGTGTATTCATTTGAGGACCAGATTGAAACGGGCTATCTATATTTTTAATTTCTTTTCTGTAAAGTTTTTCCATAGATGCTAGAATACAAGGAATATCACGAGTAGTAGCTATAATTTTAATAGGTTTTTCTAAAGCATTTTCCACTAATTCTATCATTCCTGCCCAAGCTCTAGATTTATTAAATACGATTGGTCTATCAGTATCAGAATGGTAAGACTGAAAAAGATCTCTGATAATTTTTAATTGCTTTTGTGAGGTTTCTGAAGCTTTAATTATCGGGCTTGTTTTCCAAAAATCATGAACACCTCTCACCAACTCTGATAATCCACTGGTAGCTGTAACATGAAACTCTGGATTTTGTGCTAAGATGTTACACAGTAAAGTTGAACCTGATCTTGGCATTCCATTTATAAAAAATATTTCTTTTTCTTTCATTGTCATACTTATTGACTTCGAATCAAAAAGCAATAATTATATTCATGGCAGAAACAGCAATTTTTCATATTGAAGGTGGAGTAGGTAAACACATAGCAGCATCTGCTATTATAAAAGCATATCACAACAATAACCCCGAAACAAAAATCATTGTTTCAAGTGCTTATCCCGATATTTTTTACAGCAACCCGATTGTTGATAAATCCTTAAAAATTGGAAGTAATCAATATTTTTATAGAGATTACATTTATAATAAAGATGTTGAAGTGTATAGTCAAGAACCATACAAACAAACATCACACATCACTAAAAGGAATCATCTTATACAAACATGGTGTGATATGATTGGTGTAAATTACAACAACGAAACCCCATCAATTTATCTAAATTCTAGAGAAAAGGAAATAGCAAGAAACTTAATTAAATTTGATAATAATAAACCCATTTTAATATTTCAGCCATTTGGTGGTCCTGGATCTCCACATCAACAGTTACCTTATTCATGGGCTAGAGATATACATCCAGATATAGCTCAACAATTAGTAAGTATTCTGTCAGAAACCTATAATATTGTGCATGTTTGCTATAATAATCATCCAGTACTCAACGGTTGTTTGCGAATAGATCAACATCTTTCTAAGAAAACTCTATTTGGTATACTGCTGTATTCAGAAAAAAGACTTTTAATTGATTCATGCTTGCAACATGCCGCAGCAGCACTGGGGTTACCATCTACAGTAGTGTGGAATGTAACCAACCCAGAAATTTTTGGTTATTCTATACATAAAAATGTCTTACCAGAAACAACATATCTTGAAGGAGGCGCAAATTCTTACTTATTTGATTATGATATATTAGGATCAGTAGAAGAGTGTCCTTATGAAGATTATAATAGCATTTTTAGTATTGAAAATATTTTAAAAAATATATAATTAAAGTAAATACAAATATGAGCTTAACAGTATCAATACCAACAGATGTCACATTGGTTACACAACCAGCACAATCAGTAGAACTACACGGAGAAATTACAATTCAGCGTGTTGTAGATTTACCAGCAGAAAAAAAAGTTTTTGTTTTTACCAAAGAATTAGGTAAAATTGATCTACCATCACTCTCCAATGCTAATTACGATAATCCTAATGAATGGACAAATGCTGATGTTGTTTTAGCAGTTCAAGAATATGTAAATAACTTATTACCACCAACTTCTGAAGTTTAAATATTTTAATTTGATTTCTTAAATGTAAAAACCACTATACTTTATGTATAGTGGTTTTTTATTAAAAATAATTACCATAAATTGATGTATCATTAACTTTATTATTAAAGATTTTTTCTTTAACATGTTTATCAACATCAAAATCGTAAGTTTTTGGAGCACTGGATAATTGCACTGTCAATGTATTTCCATCGTTTTCAATTATTGAAGAACTCAATACACCACTAAATGAATTGTCATAAACTTGAACATTATTGTTTTCATGATCAAATCCAGCTTCAAAACTATGATCAAATCGTTTGGCGTTAATTTTCCAAACATAATGACCAGCCATAGGATTGATAGTTGAACTATCTTCATCAATTACTTGAGTTACAACAAAGTGTTTCGGGCTTCTTGAATATGGTCGATCACATCCAAACGGTGTTAAGACAAATCCATCGTCGGCTTTTGGTTCAATTCTTTGACCATTAGATGGATATACACTTAAAGATTGAAAAGCTGTTGTGAATGTATTGATATGTATATACATAGTAACACTATCATCAGGTTCCCATCCATGAACTTGCAAAGGAACAGAATTATGTTCATATTGAACATATGCTCGTACTGTTATGGGTCCATAATAAGGAGCTGTTGTATGTTCTCCATAAAAATTATTTGCTGCTGACAAATTGTAAGTATGTATATAATAATCAATATCAACTCCAAAATTATTAATCAATTCATTGAATCCGCTGTTAAAAACAGCTCTTTCTGCTTGAAATCTAGAAGGATCAGCAAATCCACCACAAACTGGTGAAAATATACCAGCAAATATATTTGAAGGCTCAAGACATGATAATGGTGTAACAGGACATCCCATATTATTATTTAACTTTTATTACAACAGCTGCTGGTTGATTATTAATATATCTACATTGCAAACCTAAATCACTGTTTTTACAAGTTAATATTTTATTTTCTTGAAAATTATCATAACTTTCCGTAGACTTGAATAGCTTCATTAATATATCTGCAAACATGTTTCCTATAAATTGTTGACCCAATGATAATTGAGGTTTATATTCGGGTTGCTTCATCATGATTTTTCTTTTACCTGGATCTATTGTTAAGTTTCCTCCTTTTTTATTAAGATGAATTCCTAATTTAGGTCCACCGATAGCCATATCATGTGCATACTCTAAGAAAAATTTATTGAATGATTTCACTGTAATTATTTAATAAAAAAAGGGAGTCTTACGACTCCCTTTAATATTTATTTTGAGTTTATTTAAAATTACTTGATATACTCAGCACCTTGTTTGTAGTTACCAACTTTGTTGTTGGAACCAGTTCCCATGTTAGGTTGTTTTGCATTGTATATAGCATGACCGAAATCACCGTCATCACCAACGTCGTCAGTGACATCTGAACTTGCACTGCCACCCTTTGGTTTAACTTTACCTGTAACGATGTTGCTTTTGCCTGTAAGTTTTGAACCTTTTCCAAGAGTTTCTTCGTCTTCTTCACCATACTCTGAATCTTCGTCTTCTCCACCGAAATCAAGGTCATCTCCTTCTGATTCGCCTTCTGATTCTCCTTCTGATTCGCCAAGAGCTGACATGAGAACGTCATGAAGTTTTTGAGCAGTCTCACGATCAAGAGTGAATGTTACTTCATCTTCGCCGCCAACTTCATCGCCAATCTCGTCATCTGACATTTCATCATCAAGACCAAGACCTTTGATACCATCTTCAGCAGCCTCATCATTCATTCCGAAATTTTCATTAAGAAGTGAATTGTACAATTTGTTGAAACTAAGTGTTTTTCTAGTCATAATGTTATTTAGTATTTCATTTGCATTTTTTCTAGTATCTTCGTGAATATTTTCTTCACCTTCTTCGGATTGTAAGTTTCTTTCTATTTCTTTTTTCTTTTTTTCTAAAGATTTTCTTTGATCTGGTGTTAATTTTGAATTTTTTAATTTTGAATTAATAGATTCTAAAGCTTTATTGTTGGAAGTCTCTTCAGAATCTTCTTCATGATTACATGTGCATTCATGTTCAACTTTATTACAATTACAAGCAGGTTTATCATTTAATGCTTTATGATATCCTCCTTTTTCAGAAGGACCACCTTCTTGTTTGGGAAACTTACTATTAAAAGCGTTTTCTGGTTGTTTACCTTCTTTAACGATAGTGTGTTTTAAGGAATTTAAAATATTTCCATAAACATCCCCAATTTGCTGCATGTCTTTTTTGAACATATTGTTATTTATCATTTTCAACATAAATAAAATTCATGGCAAAGAAAGAAGATGTAAAATTTTATATGGGAAATCAAAATTTACCATCTAAAGGTAGTTCCTTTGCATATACATCAGAACAAATTACAGAATTAGAAAAATGTTCTAAAAATATATTACATTTTGCTGAGAATTACTTCCATATTTTAAATGTTGATGATGGTAAGAAAAAAATCAAATTATACAAAGCTCAAAAAAGAGTTTTAAGAAAAATGATGGATAATAGATTCTTCTGTCTTTTAGCTTCTAGGCAGATAGGAAAATCAACTTTGATGACAATTTATATATTGTGGATAGCTAATTTCTTTTCAGATCAAAGAATATTATTGGTAGCTAACAAAGAATCAACAGCTATTGAAATTTTTAGTCGTGTTCGAATGGCATATGAAATGTTACCAAACTGGTTGAAATCACCAGTTATTGAATATGCTAAAACCAGTATGGAACTTGAAAATAATAGTAGAATAAGCATTACTACTACAACAGGAACAGCAGCTCGTGGACAAAGTGTATCATGTGTGGTAGGCGAATCCATGGTGACTGTGAGGGATAAATTTTCTGGTCAGATTTGTGATATATCTATGAAAGAATTGGCAGATATTATCAAATCCGATGGTGATGAAATACATACATTGTTAGTTAATGTATAAATGCGGTCTTTTCTATTATGATGCATTAAATATAATTATGAGAGTAAGTTCTATCGAGAGAAAATATAATTATATCTATCAAATAACAAATCTAATTAATAATAAAATATATATTGGAATTCATAAAACTGATAATTTGGAAGATGGTTATATGGGGTCTGGTTCTTTGATAAAGATGTCGATTAATAAATACGGTATTGAAAATTTTAGAAAAGATATTTTGAAATTTTATGAAACATATGAAGAGGCTATCGAAGAAGAGATTCGGTTAGTTACAGAAAGTTTTATCGAAGATCCTTCAAATTATAATATCAGAACTGGGGGAGTTAGTCAGATTAAGTGGTCAGATTATGCTAGAGAGAAGTTATCAAAATCTGCAAAAATTTTATGGAGTGATCCTAACCATATGATTAAAATGAGAGAGGTTTGTTATGATAATCCTGAGAGAAATGCAAAATTAGGGAAAGGTATTAAAAAATGGATAGTTACAAATCCAGAAAAACATAAAATTAGAATGGATAAGATAAACAAAAATCCTGAAAAGATTGAAAAAATGAGATTGAAACATGTTGGTATGAAAAGATCCAAAGAAGCTGTTGAAAATATGAAACAGGCACAATTGAAAATATATTCAGATGATCCGAAGAAAGCAAGTGAATTCAGAGGCAAAGGTAAAATTTATATTCATAATCCAGTATCTAAAGAAATTAAAAGAATATCCAAAACAGAAAGTATTCCAATCGGATGGGTGAAAGGATCTGGAATTGATAGAAAACAATCACATAAAAATTTAAATAAAGGAAGTGTTTTTGCTCATGATCCTATAACCTTAAAAAATAAAAGATTTGCGAATAAAGAACAAATTCCTGAAAATTATATAATAGGAAGATTTAAAAAATAATATGGCCGATTTCACAACACATAAAACTTACAAAAATAATAGATTTGAAATCTTAACGGATGTAGGTTTCAAAGATTTTAGAGGCATAATGATCGGGACAAATCCTGACAAAATTAGATTTACTCTTGATGATGGATTATCGTTAGATTGCACTCCCATGCATAAAATAATGTTAACCCACGATATTTGGATATATGCAAGGAATATAAAAATAGGGGATACATTATACGGTAATATAAAAGTTATCAATATTGAATCATATCAGAATAATGAGTTGGTATATGATTTTTTGGATATCGAAGATGTTCATAGATACTATGTAAATGGTGTATTATCGCACCAATGCCTCATAATTGATGAGTGTGCCTTTATCGAACCACATTTAATGGACCCATTCTGGGCATCTGTATTTCCAATCGTTTCATCTTCTAAAAAAGCTAAAGTTTTTATGTGTTCTACACCTAATGGAACAGGAAATCTTTTTTATGATATATATAAAGGAGCCGTTGAAAACACAAACAATTGGGAGCATGATAAAATTTTATGGAACGAAGTTCCTGGTCGTGATGAAAAATGGGCTAAAGAAATTAAAGGTGGATTAGCATCTGATGATAAATGGGAACAAGAATTTAATTGTAAATTTATGAATGCAGGTACTGGATCGATGACAGAAGATGCATACAATAAAATGAAACAATACATTTCAACTCCTGTTGAAATATTAATGGATGGAAAATACAAAATATTTGAACATCCACAACCAGAGCGTATATATATAGCAGGTGTTGATACTTCAGATGGTGTTGGGAGTGATTATAGTTGCATTAAATTATTAGATATAACAGATTTAAATGAAATAATCGAAGTTGCTGAATATTATGATAATACCATTCCAGTTGCTGAATTTGCTAACAAAGTATATGAAATACTTTGTCATTGGGGCAAACCATTGGTTTGTATAGAAAGAAACAACCAAGGTGGTCAAATTGTAGATAGATTAGCATTGGATATGGGATACATGGACAAAATTGTATCTTGGGGTAGCAAGTTAGCTGGTAGAAAAAGCACCCAATTACTTGGTATGATTTCTTCTAGAAATACAAAATATAATGCAGTTGCAAATGCGAGATATTATTATAATGATAAGTTAGCAGTTCAATTTAGAAATAAAGAATCTTTAGAAGAAATTGTTAAAGATTTCATTAAATTACCCAACGATACATGGGGAGCTAGTTCTGGGAAACATGATGATAGAACCATGGCTTTGATTTGGGCTTTGATGATATTGCATGATGATTTGGTTGAACAATATTTTACTGTTGAAGAATATGATGATTGTGGAAAACCTTCAAAAATAACACTTAATAACTTTGGATTGAAATATTTTGAAAATTCAACATCTATATATACCAATGAACAAGTTGATGGTATTGAAAATAGTCAAATAGCTCCTGTGTATTTTGGAAACTCAACAGAATTAAATTCAGATATTTCAGATTTGTATGCTGAAGGATGGGTCAACTTGGGAGGGGGATTTGAAAACCCAAGATATGATTTAGATTCAGGACAAACAGAATTTATGGATAAATACTTTTAATCATGCAAGAGATTAAACAAAGTCCTCTAAATCAAGCAGCCAAGGATAAATTCTTATTGGTTTTTGATGTACCACCAATTTTAAAAGAATTTTCAACGAAATATAATAGAAACAATAGTACTATTATACCAGACAATGTTCAATTTTCAATATTTGGAACTAGTGTTCCTGATATAACTGTGCCAGGAATTGAAACAAGATACGCTGGATCTACACTATATGTTTCATCACATAGTAAAAATAGCTATCCCCCAGTAGAAGTAAATTTTGCAGTTGATGGTTTATATAATAATTATTGGTGTATATATCAATGGTTGAATTTATTACATGATCAAAAAAATGGAGAATACAACACCAGAAATATCAGCGTAGATGCTAATTTTAATGATTACCAAACCGATCTAACGATATATGGATTGGATGATTATGGTAAAAAAAGAATAAAGTTTACTTATAAAAAAGCATTTCCCACAACACTTAAAGGATTGAACTATGATTATCAACCAGGTGGTGATATGAGATTGGTTAGTGGTTTTGTATTTATATATAGTCAATTACACACAGAGTTAATAGATCAAGAGCTTTTTAAGTTAACTATAGATTAATTTAAAAAAAATATTTTAAAAAGCATAAATAATAATATGGCAACTAGAACTATCACCAGCCCAGGAGTTGAAATCAGAGAACGCGATCTTTCATTGAGAATACCTCAAAATATTGGAACTAACGTGTTTTTAGCAGGTTTTGCAAGCCAAGGGCCAACAGACGAAGTTATTAAAATCTCAACTAGAGACGAATTAGAACAAATTTATGGAACTCCTACTAATAGTTCCGAACGTTATTTTTATTATTCAGCTAGAGAACTTCTTTTATCACCTGCGAATCTCTATACTTTCAGATTGCCATATGGTGCTGATGCTGGTGCTGGATTTAGCAACACATATTCAGCTCTTGTTTATCCAACAGCCGCAATTTACGATGGTGCATTAACAACAACTCTCGACTTATCAGCTGGTACATATGTATTAGGTCAGCCTGTTCAAGTTACCTTAACAGAAAATCAATATAGACAAGCTTTAGAAGGTACATTATTTGATTGGAATTTATCTTCCACTAATACAAGACAAACTTTAAGTGCTACTACTGAACTTGGTAGAGCTGGTGTTATTGTTTTTAATAAAGCTCAAACAACAATTAACAGCCAATTTGAAGGATATTATATTGGATTAGCGGATAATTCCAATATCAACCCAGCATCAAACTTTGATGCTATTGTCGGAGTAGACACTGTGAGTTTAAGTGGAAACTTTGTTTCATTATCAGCTGCTGGTAGTATTTCTTACACAGCCATTCCAAATGGAACTCTTGAATTTAATCTAAGTGCGGCTCCGAATCAATCAACTGGTAGTGTCTCTGAGGTTATGGAAAATCTTACAAACTACAACATCAGTGAACGTAAAGATGATGATCTTTTGAATGTTGGGGTGTTCAAACTTCGTAAAAGCATATATGCAAGTGAAGCGTTCAAGCTTGATTATATTCTTGATGATGCGATTGTAGGTTCTATCGATACTTTCAGAACTGAATTAAATCCTGCTGGTGGTCCAGCAATTTCAAAATTCTTGGAATCTGTTGATACAAACAGCAGAAATATTGAAATTATGGTAAATCCATATATTTCCAATAAATTCCGTGACACAAGTTTGAATTTAAATGGAATACCACAAAAGAAAGTGCGTATGTTAACTCAAGGACTGATAAACAACTATTCAATATTAAGTTCATCATTGGTAGGATCTGGTAGTAATACTACTATACCATTGAGTGTATTGCAATCATTAAGTGCTACACTTGGATATGCTGATAAACTCAATCCTCTTGGAACATTCAACAATGTTGTCATTACTCAGAAACCAGTAGGTAATATCCCAACTAAAATAAATCGTGCATTAGAAACAGTTAAAAATGATGAAATATACGATATTGACTTGGTTGTTGAAGGTGGGTTAGGGACAATATTCTCAATGGCGTGTGCAGCTAATACAACATATTATGATGAAACATTGTACAATTCAACAATTGCAAATAAACTCAGCACTATTAAAACATCACAACCAATAGATAACAATACAGATGCTCTTGCTATAAGAACAAATTACACCGCAGTTTTCAATCAATTTGAAAATTTCTGTAATCTTCCAAGTAACACTGGTGGTAGAGGAGATTGTATGTTTGTAGCTGATGCAATCAGACACTTTGTTGTAACAGGAAAAAATTCAAAAGTTCTCTCTGATAGAACCAAGACTTTCCAAACAGATGTATATTGGGCTATAAGACATCAATTTGAAACTGCTAATACTTCATATGCTGCTGTATATGGCAACTGGGTACAAACATATGATGACTTCACTGGAGACAAATATTGGATGCCTTTCTCTGCTCATGCATCTGCAGTGATGGCAAGAACTGATGCTAATGACTTCCCATGGATCGCACCAGCAGGATTCAACAGAGGTGTTCTCACAACATCAGCACTTGATTTGGCAATCAATCCAAACCAAAAACAACGTGATGAATTATACAAAGTTAATATCAACCCAGTATATTTCAGCGCAAGTGATGGAATGGTTGTAATGGGTCAAAAGACTCTTAGCCGCAAGCCAAGTGCGTTTGATAGAATCAATGTAAGAAGACTCTTCTTAACACTTGAAAGACCAGTTAAGAAAGTATCTAAATACTTCTTGTTTGAGCCGAATACCGAGTTCACCAGAACAAGATTTGTCAACACAATCACACCTTTGTTTGAGTTTGCTAAACAAAATCAAGGTTTATACGACTATCTAATTGTAGCTGATGAGCGTGTAAACACTCCCGAAGTTATTGATAACAATGAATTGAGAGCTGACATCTTGATCAAACCTACAAGAGCAGCTGAGTTCATATTGGTAACATTCACTGCAACTCGCACTGATGCTAACTTTAACGAGCTAATTTGATGATGTAAGTGAATTAGAAATTGTTAATAACGGAGAATGTGTATTATTGACATTCTCCGTTATTTTTTTACATATTTCTAAAAATCTTATAATTGGAAAATCTACCTTTAATCGATTTATTTCCCATCTGGTCAAACATATATTATCAGTTGTATATCCTTTAGAACTATCAATTCTATCAATTGATATCATATCTGGAGAACCATAATGATAAGACATATCTTCTTTGGTGTAAAAACATTTCCCATTTTGAATATCCCATAACGTCAATATAACATCCTTAGTTATGTCAAAGTCCCATCCTTTATTCTCCGCTCTAGCTTTAGCAGCACTAAATATTCTACCTATTTTTGATTTGAAATTATTGGTCAAATTTTTATTATTAGACTTATAGCATACATCACATCGTCTCAATCTATTTTGATTGGCTCCTTTAGAAGTTTTTATATTATTAAATCTTCTAAAATTTGATTCATTCAACAGACATCTACAATCGGAACAATACAATGAGAATGTATTTTTCCAATCTATAGAATTCATCTCAGATACAAAATTTGGATATTTTTTATATCCATTCAAAAATGTCGATATGTGTATTCCAACTTCTTCAGTGGCATGCTCTAATGAGTTAGCTTTTTTATTTTTAATAAACTCAAAAACCTCTAATATTTTATCATAGGTTTCGGTTCGTTGACCACTTAATATATCATTCCTATTTTTTCTAACTCCTAATTTTTTAGCAGTCACTTTAAGAATTCCTACACTACATTTATTGTCTAACAATTGCAAAAGATTAGCATTGGGAATAGTTCCGTATTTATTTTTGATTTTTATTAAATCTTGTTCACTTAAATTATATTTTTGTTTCATACTATTATTTAGTGAAATAGCCCCAGTAAATCAATAATATCTATTAAAATTTTTATAGTATTTCATTTTTTATTGCGTCTAGACTAAATAATTATATGCCAGCAAATATTGAAACCTTCTTTTCACAAGCCGCACAAAAGCAATTCTCAAGAGACTTTCTATTTAGAATAAAACAAATCACACTCCCTGGTTTAAACTTAAATGGAGAAACTGATTTGATTTATGCTAAATCAGGTATACTCCCAGGAAGAACAATTGAGAACAAATCTGTAAGTTATGCAGGACAAACATTCAATCTTGGTGGAAGAGCTACTTATGGAAGTGCTGAAGGATATAGCATTGATTTTTATTGTGATCAATCTCTTGATTTAAGAACCAAACTTGAAAGAGCATCCAGAGTAGCATTTAATAATGAAGACACAACTTCTAATTTGTGTATGCCAGGACCAGAAAGTACCATTACCCTTGATGTTCTTTCAGTTCCTTGCACAAGAGAAGCAGGAGCTACCAGCGGACAACCTTTACAAATTGTTAAAACTATTCAATTGGTTGGTGTTGGTATAAGAGACATCGGTGAATTGTCTTACAGCATTGCTGAAGGTACAGGTGAGATTGTATCATTTACCTCAACATTTGCTTATCATTTTTATAAAGATTTTAGTTGATCCATTCGCCTAAATATATTTATGGGCGTACAGATAAATGATTTTTTAAATGCATTTAGTAGGGAGTCTAAGTTTTGTCTTAGTCTCCCTGTTTTTTGGACTGTAACTGTGGATGGTGTAGGAGTTGGAGCTATAAATTCAATATTATCACGAGCTGGAGAAAAATGGCAAGCTAAAATGACACCAAAGGATATGATTAAAAATGGTAATTTATTAGTAGCTCAAGAAGTCCAACTACCCAATGAATCATCAACGTTTACAGCTACGGCTATGACAAATACTGGTGGTTTTTTACCTGGGTATGGATTAGACGCAAGATCTGATTTTTTAAGTAGAAATGTTGTTATTAATATATTAGAAACAAATCAAGATTTAGAACATAATTACTTTAGACCTTGGATGATAGCATTAGGTATAAAAGGATTGGTTGAAACTGGAGCTAGTTTAAAAGGAACTGTTGAAATTAAACAATATACAAACCAAGGACAATTTAGAAAAGGATTTAGATTTAAAAAAGCATTTCCAACAGCAGTAGAAGGATTTTCATTAAATTATGACAACACTGATTTTAAAATAAAATCTGTAACATTTGCTTGTCAAAATTATGAACAGCTGTAATTAATATAACATGAGGCTAACTTTTTTAAAACTAAAAGAAGTTTCTGAAATTATAGACACAAATCAAAATCAAAAACTTTGTGATTTTTTTAATGAATTTGATGGAAATAATATATATCAAAAATTCAAATCAATATTAAAAATTTGGGAATATCATGTCAGTGATACTTTAACATTTAATTCAGAAGGAAAACAATTAAATCTTCAAATATCATATTTATTAAATGAATTATCTGATGATATAGAAAAAAATGTATATTTTAAAAATGATAATTTAAACTGTGAATTACAATTATCAAATATCTTTTCATATGATGAGACTAATATGCCAATATATGGATTGATAAAAAATATTGAAATTTTTAATACATCTTTAAATTTATCAGATTTAAATTTTTATGATAGAAAGATGATTATTGATAAATTACCAGCAAAAGTTTTTTCAAACATATTAGATGCGTTAGTGAAAGACAAAACAAAAATTTTTAAATTTGAAAACAAATCACTGGAAAATATAAAATTGAATTTTTATACAAACGATCCGTTTTTATTTTTAAAAAGCCTGTTTGGAAATTATTCAAAAGAATATTTTCAAGATGTTATATTTTTTGTATCTAAAAGAATCAGTGCTGATATTTTAATGAATTCCGATTTAAAAGATGTAAATTTTTACATAAAGAAATACAGCGATGAAATGGAATCTCAACAAAAAACGCTACCATCTCTTGATTTTTAATACTACTTTGTAAATACAGACATGGATGACAATGTAAAAAACTTTCTTGATAAGATTGAACAGTTAAAGGACGATAAAATAAAGGTTGATGTTTTATCTACTGGAAAAAAAATAGATGCAGAATCTTTAACATTCAAACAACAAAAAGATATCATATCAACAATCACCGATGGAATCGTCGGTCCTTTAAAGTTTCAAAAAAATTTAAATGATATAATTATTGAAAATACAAATAATAAAGAATTAAAAATTGTTGATAAATTTTTAATTGCAATTCAATTACGAATTGACAGTATTGGAAGTAATATTAAGATAAAAGACAAACAACATGATGTGTTGAATGATGTTGTTGCAAAATTCAAAAAACTTAAACACAATTTAAATAAAAAGATAACAGGTGTTGTTAATATAGAATTGGAAGTCCCAACATTAGCAGCAGAAAATCAAGTTATTTCAACATGTGTAGATACTATTAAAAAGGATGGTGATAAAGATGTTGGTAAAAGTTTGAGTGAAATATACACATACGAAATTACCAAATATATAAAATCATTAACTGTTGGAGAAGATATCGTTCAATTCTCTGATATCTCTGTCAGAGATCGTGTAAAAATTGTAAACAATCTTCCTTTATCCATAAATAAGCAAATTGTAGAATTTATACAAGATATAAAAGAAAAAGAAACCGAAGTTTTAAAAATTGAAATTGACGGTGAAGTACATCAAATTGATATTGATATCACGTTCTTTGACTCGTGATCCTAAATAATTAGGTGGAGTTGGGTGATATCATAGTAACAATAGGCAGAATACTAAACAATCTTGAAAAGATTCAAGAAGAGCGAGGTGTACCCAATGCTCAAAATACTTTAGTAGATAATAATATTAAAAATTCTTCTTTGGGTAAAAAGAAAGAATCATCATCATTATCATCTTCTGAAAAAAAGAAATTGTCGGAAGTTTTTTCTTTATTCAATCAAGCATTTTTTGCTTATCAAAAAAAACAAACGCCTGATGAAGCTCCAAAAACATTAATATCAAAATTAGAAAAACAGACAAAACCCAAAGAAACATCTCCAAAACTGCCATCAGGTGGATTCGGTGGACTTGGTATAATTGCAACAATAGCAGCTGCTATATTTGCATTAGCAGCATGGGCAAAAGATTACTTAGGACCAGTTGGAATATTTTTAACTAAGTTACCATTTAAATTAAAGGGTCTTATCAAGAGCTTTGAAATAGTTAAAGATATTTTTAAAGTCTTTAGAGAAAGTAAATTAGGTAAAATATTAGAAGACGCTCTTAAACCCGTAACAAAATTCTTTGAGTTCTTTAAAGAATCAAAAATAAGTAAATTCTTTGTTGGTGTAGGTGAAAAAATAGCAGAAGCTTTCAACGTGTTTAAAAAAGTAGGCGGTGCAGTTAAGAACGTGTTTAAAGGTGAGGGATTTTTAGGTAAAATTCTTAAAGGATTAACTACGACAATAGGAGGAAAAATAATGAAAGCTCTTAGATTTATACCTTTCATAGGTGGTATAATTCAATTAGGATTTGCTTATTCTTTCTTTAAAGAAGGTAAACCTATACGCGCAACTTTTGAATTAATATCAGCAATATTAGATTTTATACCTGGTGTGGGTAATGCAGCTTCATTTATGCTTGATGGTGCTCTCTTACTATATGATCTTTACGATGCTAAACAAGATAAAAAAAGTCAAAAAGTTGATGGCAGTAAGGGCGGGGGTATATTAGGCACGATAAAGGAAAAAATGGGGACTGCGCTTAGTGGTAAGTTGAGGTATCTTCCACTTATTGGCGGTCTGGTTTATCTTGGCGAATCGTATAAAGCATTCACTGCGGGTGATTTGAAAGGCGGTCTTAAAGATTTAGGATTAGGTATATTAGGTACAATAGGTGGTCAAGGTTTAATCGATGGTCTAAATTGGGTAATGTCATTCTTTGATACACCAGAACAGCAACAAGCTCAAATAAATGAAGGTGGAGTCATGGGAACTATCAAAGGATGGGTATCAAGCATAGGACAGTACATATCAGATAATGCCATGAATCTTCCTATTATAGGAGGAATAAAAAGATTCGGAATGGCTTGGGATGCATTCACAGGTGGTAATATTGGAGAAGGTTTTAAACTTCTTGGAGAGGGAGTTCTAGCTTTTGTTGGCGGTGGACCACTCGTAAGTGGATTTAATATGTTGGCTGGGTGGTTATTAGGTGGTGAAAAAGAAGATACCAAATCATTATCTCCCGATGGAAGTTGGAAAGATAGATTGAAAAATTGGATCAAAGGAAAGTTACATAAATTACCAGCATTTTTAAGAAAACCTTTGGAATGGTTTGGTATATTAGATGAAACTGATAAAGAAGCTGGTGATAATGCAACAGTATCTGCTCCTATTCCGAAAAAAGAAAATCTTAACAGCAATACTGAACCAGAAAAAAGTAAACTATCATTTTCAAAAATAACAGATTCTACTACAAGTAGTTTAAAGAAAGTTGATGATACTGCTGGAAGCATGTTTTTAAAAATAACAGATTCTGTTGGAGATGGTTTAAACGCGGTTGGTGATATCGCTGGAGGTATGTTTTCATCATTGAAAGATTTAGGAAAAAATGCCTTTGATACTGCATTTAAAAAGTTTTCTGAAATAAGTCCAGAGCTTTCAAAATTTGCAGGTGACACTGTTGGTAAATTATCAAATACAATATCAACAATGTTACCAGACATAAAGCCAATATCATCAACCACAATTCCAAATAATAAATATGAAAAATTAACGGAAAATAATACAACAGAAAATTTACAAAATGATTCAAATAAATATGAAATGCCCAAAACATATACTAGAAATGAAACATCACAGAATAAAAATGAAGTTCAAAATAATGAAGCTATAGGAATCGGTCAAATAATAGAACGAGTAAGTTCAAATGAATGTAAATATCTTGAAGCTCTTGTTAATATAGGAAATTTAACACTTAAAGAAATGAGAAAAACAAGCAGTTCTGGTGGCGAAGTTTCTGTTATTCCACAAGCATCACCAGCAACACCAACTTCTAATAAAAATAGAATACCATTAATAGATAATAGAATTGGATACGCCAACAGTGTATATGCGCTTGGTTGATAAATAATATTGTGAGTAGCTATAATGTTGTAAAAGATTATGATTGGACTAGTGTGCCAAGAGGAGCAGCATTGAGAAATGATGCACCTAAAGTCATTTTACGTTCTTATAGAATCGTATCAAACCAAGTTGTAGATAGAATCACTTCTTATCTACAAGTAGCAAACAAATCAACTGATCAATTTTATAAAGATTTATACAAATCTGCAAAACAAGAAGATGATTTTTATTTTCCATATTTTAGTGATCAAGCTAGAACTTTTAATAATAAATTTGGTGATATTTTCCAAGATGGTTTTGGAGGAGGAGGTGGTATGGCATCAACATTAGACGATATGGCTAAAAAATATATAGGAGGGGCGGTGCAAATTGCAGAAGTGGTTAAAGGAAATCCTGGATCATATATAGAAACTCCTAAAATGTATGATTATTCTGATGCAAATGAAGGATCTATGGAAATTTCTTTTATATTATCAAATACTTTAAATTCTGATTTTAATAAAAATTATGAGCTAGTTAAAAAATTAATTGAAATCAATAGACCTAAGAGAAATGATGCTATTTCAATGGACCCCCCTAGAATTTTCAAAGCTAAACTATATGGATATCGTTATATGCCGTGGGCATATTGTAGTCAATTTAGTGTAAGATTGTTGGGAACTAAAAGAATGGTTGATGGTATCATTATGCCAGAAGCTTATGAAATAAACATGTCATTACAACCATTGACCGCAGAACCTTCAAACTTTATGGAACAAGTAAAATAATATGGTTGATTCTGGACAATATCAAAATGAGATTACATCTTTAAGCGCATTAAACGTTGAAGATTATGAAAGAATATTTAAAATATTCAAACAATCCATCGATAATAAAGAATTTTATACATATAATATTCTTAAAAAAATAGAATTTCCAACGTTGGGAAATGAATTTTTAAAATTTTATGATGTACAAGCTAGAACTCCATTAACGACATTATCATATAGAATTTATGGAGATATTAAAAGTTGGTGGATAATATATCTTCTTAATAAAGACAAATTTGATGGTGCTCCTTTTTATGTTAATGGAGGAACACAAATTTCATATATACCAATAGTATATAAAACATCAATATATATTGATATTACAAATTCTACAATTTTAGGAGGGAGACATTATTAATGGCTGAAATTTTCAAAATTAATGATTGTGAATTTGAATGTGAATTTAAACTAAAAAATGCTGATGGGCAAGAAGTTAATTTCACAAAATCTGCTGTTAAGGGAATGACAATAATTGATAATATATTTGAACCTTTTGAATCTGGTACAATATCAATTGCAAATCCTTATGATTTTGTAGAAAATGAGTATTTCATAAGAGGTGATGGTAGGGATACATTTAAAATAATGTTCAAACCAAAAGATGGTAAAAAAGAAAAATATGAAAACACATTTTGTATAACAAGCGATGATAATGCTGGATACCCAGATAATAGATCAGAAAATATAAAAACTTTTAATTTGGTTGACGCTAAAATCTTACCATTTTTGGAAACAATACCATATGCAAAAACATTCACTGGCAAGGTTGGAGACATTTTAAAAGATATTTTTAAAGAATTATTAGGAGGTGATAAAATTGGAGAGTGGGAATCTGGAGATTTTGAATTAACTTACATACCACCTTTGAATTGGAGATACATCGATCTTGTATACTACTTGTTGCGTATTTTTTATGCAAAAGCCGATGATATATATGTAAAGGCATTTTTACAATGGGATCACTCTAAAGAAAAATTTAATTTTACATTAATATCAAAAATATTTGAAGATAATAAAAAGAAAGAAAATTTATTAGATGCATTTGCTATTGGAGACTTAACAAGTGAATTCGATCCAAGCAATCCAAATAACCCACCACCAGATGCTGAAACTGGAACCTTTATTGGTGGAAGTAGAGCCATAGGTTATTCAACACCATCTCACGATATCACTAATAATTTTTTTGTAAATAGATTGATTCATGGTTACGATCCAATTTTAGGAGAAACTAAAATAAAAAAAATAGATATTAAAAAATTAAAAGACAAATGGAAGAAAAAATTTGTAGATGTTTTTAGTTCTGTTGGTGGAAAACCAAAACCTTGTATAATATTCAATAATACAGTTCCTGCAAAATTTAAACATTATAGAATGCCTTTTCAAATTGAAGATAGTGTTAAAATAATAGAAGCCGAAATGAATGCTGCTTTGATATTTTATAATTTACAATCAACATTTGTTAATATAGGAGATACTTTTAGACAAAGCGGTAAATTTGTAGATATATATAAAACAAAAAAAGAAAAATTAAAAAGTGATGAAAAATTACTTGGTAGATGGTTAGTAACAGAAATACAACATATTTTTTACGCTGATTTATATAGAAATCAATTCTTTTGTGCAAAAACGTATATAGGTCCAACCAGTAATGTCAGCAATGACGCAGAATAAATGCCATGCGAAATAAAATTGAAATATTAAGAGCTATAGAATTCACAAAAGATGATCTTAACAATATCGTCAATCTTGATGAATTTCCAGAATTTACTATCAAAGATAGAGAATTCATGGAAGAATTTAAGAAAGTTTATGAATTGGGATTAAACCAACTTGAAAAGTTTATTAATAAACTTGATTTAGAAGGATCTGAATTAGATATATACAGTATTCGTTATTACGTAACGCAATTGTTAACTGGACCTCTTGGATCATACGCTAAAGAATTATCTAAAGATAAAAAATATTTCAGAAACATACCAGATATAATGGGAAGATGTGGAAACGTAGAAATAACAAATTCTAATGTTACTATAGTTCCAAACACATCCCCCCCATTGGGACAAACAATTGATGTTTACAACAAACTTCCAATATTTTTACAAGATCTATCTGTAGAAGCAAGCACAGTATCTGAAAATGTATTTAGATTTGGAATGATTCCAACTTCTTGTATAGATAATACATTGCCATTGATAGATAAGAAAACACAGCAACGGGTAAATACAGAAGATTCTGGTTCGTGGCAAAGTCAAGCACATGGAACTAATTGCGTTCGTGATAGGTATTTTTATAATGTACTAAAAGAAATAAATTCTGACATTTTCTTCAAAAAAGTTAAAAATTATTTACAAGATGAAAATTTTAGGATATTTTATGATAAAAAATCATACAATTCTTTTGATGCATCCAAGAATACATCAACAGCATCAAATTCTACAGTTGTTCTTTCTTCAAATGGTGAATTAATTGAAACTGATTTGATGGGAGATGTGTACGATTCTTTTGATAGAAGAAAAAGTACTTTGAAATTGCAAACCGAATCAAAAAACGTCGAATACGAATTAAGTACCAATATAGGACAACTGGGAATAAAAAAATAATTATATATCTATAATATTTTTATCTTCTTTTTTAATTTCTTTTGCTTGTTGAAGCATTATTTTAAAAAGTTCTTCTCTGCTCATTGTTAAACGAGTAACATCTTCTTGTGCTTGAGCTTCTTTTTTGCTGTCTATATCCATTTGTTTTATTTTAACAGCTGTGTCATTTTTATTGTTAGCAATGCTTCTTTTTTGCAACACTTCTAAATTTCCTTGAAATGATTTAGCTAATTCAGCCAATGCAATTACTTGCTTTTCATCTCCTGTTTGTTTTACAAGATCGGATTGTTCCTTTAACACATCAGCAAGATCAATAACTGCTTTTGATCCATATTTTAAAATAAAAGAATCCACTTCTTCTGGAGATAATTCTGGATATTCTTTTTCAACATTTTTTAAACTGCGATTTTGATTCTTCAGTTGATTTATAATATCATCTGCGACTTCATCCAAATCATTATCATTATATTCCATAAAATTATTTAATTTAATTACCACAGGATTGACAAAATGCAATACTATAGTAAATTATCATCATGATTGATTTAAACAGAAAATCTGTTCTTATTACAGGAGGTTGCGGTTTTATTGGAAGCAATTTCATAGAATATATCAATAATAATTATAAAAACGTTGATATATACAATATTGATAAATGGGGTGTTGGTCACAGAAAATTAACAACTTCTATACTTTCAGAATCTAATAATTATCGAGAAGTTCATATGGATATATGCGATCTAGATTGTGATAAAAGTTTTTTTTATAATGGAATTTTAAATAAAATCAAATTCGATTATGTCTTTCATTTTGCAGCAGAATCTCATGTAGATAGATCAATAAATGATCCCACTAGTTTTATTACCAGTAATGTCGTTGGAACTTCTAAGTTATTAGAATACATGAAAAATAATAATCCCGATGCGAGAATTATTTGTATATCAACAGATGAAGTTTATGGACAATTACCAGCAAATGAAGGTGTGTTTTTAGAAAGTACTCCATTGAATCCTAGAAGTCCATATTCAGCATCCAAAGCAGCATCCGACTTGCTTGCATTGGCATTCCACCAAACATTTGGTATGGATATTCTTGTTACAAGATGCTGTAATAACTTTGGTCCTCATCAACATGATGAAAAATTTATTCCAACAATTCTTAAAAGTTTACTAAACAACCAAAAAATACCAGTGTATGGTAAAGGAGACAATGTAAGAGAGTGGATTTTTGTTGAAGATCACAATAAATGTATTCTTGAAATTGCCGAAAGAGGAGAATCTGGTCAAGTATACAACGTGTCTTCTCCACAAGCCTTTGAATACTCGAATTTAGATCTCATAAAAAAAATAATTGACATATTGTATCAAGGTGATAAAAAGATTGAAGATGTTATTGAATTTGTCGAAGATCGTAAAGGACATGATTTTAGATACGCAATTGCATCAGAAAAAATTACGTATCAATCAGAGTTTAAAAACTTCGATGAAGCTTTGAAAGAAACTGTTAATTTTTACAAGAACAAATTTACTAATAAAAAACTAGATTAATCTTTAGGCAAAATACACACAATCAACATTATGAAAAAGTTAAATCAAACACAACAAGAACTGGTTGAAAATGCTCGCGCACAAATTAAACATTTACAAGAAACAGAATCAATTATTTATGAAAGTCTTGTTAATGAAATTGGATTAGATAATAATTGGTTGTATGATTATGTTTTTAACTGCCAGATAGAAGATAACTATTCGGAAATGGTAAAAAGTGAAATTTTTGAATAAATGGCAACAACCAATTCAATCACGGGAGATGAGATTAAATCAAAAACTCTCTCAAAAGAGGGTAGAGAAAATTATGACTTTATTTTTAGAAAGAAAAAACAAATGAAATTAGCAAGTGCAAGTTGGTGTGGACCGTGTTCCGTATTAAAATCAAAAATCGCAAAAGAAGGTTTGAATGTTGAAATTGAAGATATGGATAATAATCCAGATTTTTTTAAAAAATATAATATTCGATCCGTTCCTCAATTGGTTATTTTTAATCAAGAGTCTTTTGAGCTTATATCGGGATCTGAAAATATTTTAAAATATATTAAAGAAAACCAATGAGCGAATACGACGATTTACTTATAATGGATGGATTCGATGATTGTATCGTTGGGATCGTTGAACGGATTGGACAAGATTCATATGTCATTTATGACAAAGAATTAGTTCTTGAAAAACTTCAAAACAATGGTAGTATGTCTTATGAAGAAGCTCTTGAGTATTATGAATTCAATCAACTTGGGGCTTATGTTGGAGAAAGAACTCCAGGATTTTTAATTAGAGATTATGATGATATTTTTCAAAACATTAAAGCAGAAGCATGAACCTATTTCTTGATGATCAACGGAACCCAGAGCATGCATATCTACATCTAGATACTGGTGTACCTAAAGTATTGCTCGTCGAACATTCTAGTATTCATCAAAATGACTGGGTAATTGCTAGAACATACGATGAATTCGTAAAGTATGTTACGGTTTTTGGATTACCTGATGTCGTCTCGTTTGATCATGATCTCGATGAAGAGCATACCAAGCATTACTTCATGGTTACACGAGATACTGGAGTTATCGAATACGGTAATTTTAAAGAAAAGACAGGAAAGCACTGTGCTGAATATCTTGTACAAGAATGGAAGAAACAAGGCAAACCAAAACAGATCAAGACATTCGTACATTCAGCGAATCGTTGGGGTCAAATTGAGATTAAGAAAGTATTAAATGAACTTCAACATAATAAAATATGAAAAATAAAAATGATATGCTTTTCGATTTTTACAAACTTCAAACCTTTGTGCAGCTAGTTGCTGTTGGTAAACGACCCGATGGTACATACAACTACTGCCGCGAAGCTTTAGAAAAAAAAGCAAAAGCACTTCTCAAAGAATTAGATAAAAAAACTATATGATTAAAAGAATATTCCAGGACTTAGATGAATGTATACTGCATACAATGGTCAACTATAAACCAGAAGAGGGCGAAAACGGTATAGAGTTTATACTTAGCGAAGATATGAATAATTATTATGCGTTCATTCGTCCATGCGCAAAAGAACTTTTTGAATATTACAATAGTGTTGTAGGCAAAGAAAATGTGTATATTCTAACAACCGCTACACGCGACTATGCCGAAGAGTTGAATCGACTTGGTGAGTTTGGATTAGACAATGATCACATTTATTCCCGCGAAGATATTCAACAATATACAAATTCATTTAACTATGATAAAACTATTGTGTGTCCTATCGCAGACAAAGATAATGTACTCATTGATAATTTACCACATCTTTATAATAATGACAAGATGAACATGATGGGAATTGTTACAGCAAACTATTATCAAACAGCAGAATATTATGGCAATAATCTAAATGACGCAAATTTCTTTGAAAAAATAAAACAGTTTATTAAAAATAGATTATGAAATATAAAATTACAATTAGCGAAGGCTGTACCGCTTTCTATACTGAAATCAATGAAAAGATTGTTGGTGGTGAATATGAACCAACCTGTTTTACAGACAAAGAGATTGATGAGTTTGTAGACTATCTTTGTGAGAAGTTTAAAGAGGAATTAAAACAAAGCACAGTCCAACTTAACGATTTAATTCAATGCTTTCAACCAGATAGTTGGGAAACTGAAGATGATAGTTGTGATCAATGCGGAGATACCGTGCATAAAAAATATTGGGAACTATGATTGAAGTTTTAGTTATAAGTGATATCCATCTCGGAACATCCGTAAGTCAAAAAAACAAAGTTTTACAAGTATTAAATTTAGAATTTAATACGCTTGTAATCAATGGAGATTTGTTTGATAACTACTCATTCAGACGTTATGATAAAAGTGACTGGAAAATTTTAGGAAAGATACGCAAACTTTCAAAAAGTCATAACGTAATTCTTGTCAAAGGAAATCATGATAGTAATGCAGAATTTTTAAGTGCAATTACAGGCATGGAACTTTTGGAAAATTACTCCACCACAATAAACAATAAAAAATTCTTTTTTGAACATGGTGATAAGTACGATCATTGGACAACACATCGACCAGTTATCACTTGGTTTTTTACTGGACTCTATTATTGGATTCAAAAATTCGATAAATCTTATAAAACTTCAAGATATTTAAAACGATTAAGTAAATCATGGATCAAAGCCAAAGATATTATAAGCAAAAAATTTGTTGAAAAACATGGTAAATGCCATCATGTTCTGCTTGCAGGTCATACACATCATGCTGAAGTAAAACAATTTGAAAATTGTGTTTACATAAACTCTGGATCTTTTTGTGAACATCAATGTTCATATGTTGAAATTTATTCCAATGGAGATTTCAAATTAAAATATGTTTAAATGTTAATTTCAAAATATAATTAAAAAACTAGAATACAATAACGAACATGAAAACAAGAAATGAAATTATGGGAAATATGGGCTAAAACAATGGGATCAAAGATTAACGACAATGATCGTGAATCTGATGCTGCTGCAATAGTAAGAACAATTTTTTGGATTGTAAATTTGATCACATGCTTTTTCATCATAGCAAACACAATACGGCATTGGTAATTATCATATGTTGAGACATAATATACACGAACTTTATCAACACAATATTTAAAATGAATTTACACAAATATAAAACCAGTCCTTGGAGAGTTTTCAAACATCCATCATTATTGTTGCATGGCTTTCTTTGGAGGGATTTAAAATATCAAATCAGTGCATGGTTTAACCCACGCCAAAAATGGCTAACAAAAACCATTCCAAATACATGGTGTGATAAAGTAGAACTTATCCCCCACTTACTCTTCGCTTGTATTGTCAATTATGTAGAAGATGAAAAAGGTTTACAAGATAACATGGATTGGGATGATGATATTGCTAAAGGTTATGTCACGCAAGAATATGTAGATAATCGTAATCAAATTTATAGCGAACTTCGTGAAGTTTATAATTATGTTAAAACAGAGCGACCACAACTAGAAGGCCAACACGACAATTCTTATCCAACGAGCAAAAAGGAAGACTTTTTTTATGAAACGGAAGATGGTAAATTTATAATGAGAAGTTGTGAAGATCTTTATGGTATGTCGTTTAAAGAAGCATATGCTGACACAGATCGTTTTCAAAAACTAATCGAAGAAAAAGATATGTGGGCTATGAATACCATCATCAAACATCATCAGTACATGTGGACATGAGAATAATCTCAAAATGCGTAAAAAAATAATCAACATATTAGATTTTCTTTATAAGCTACCATATTTAATATTTTTTAAAATATTATTCTTTTTTATGGGGTTAGTGCTTAAAATTTTAAAAAAATGGAAACAATAAATCAAAACATATTTGATG
>Ga0214921_10001386_pt1 | contig 41621 bp, 39 predicted proteins | sample LL1505_MetaG_FD_177992 | JGI IMG/M metagenome (GOLD analysis project Ga0214921, IMG submission 177992) | Freshwater microbial communities from Lake Lanier, Atlanta, Georgia, United States - LL-1505 | ecosystem: Environmental > Aquatic > Freshwater > Lake | place: USA: Georgia | collected...
TGCAATGATCGGCTACATCTTCAAACTCTTGCCAGTGCTTGATGGACACACCGCGGCGTGTTTGCTCTTCGTACAAGAAGGCTTCCACCAGCAAGGAGGTGGCCAAAATTTTATTACGGGGGCTGTACAGCAAATTGGCACGGGGCACGTGCGTGGCGCACACAGGCTTGCACTTGCCGCAGCGCAAGCAGTCTTTGACGCTGTCGGCAATGGCGCCAATGTCAGACTGCTGCATGATGAGCGATTCGTGGCCCATCAAACCAAAGCTGGGGGTGTAGGCATTGGTCAGATCGGCTTGAATACCTGAACTCTCCGAGCCGCTGATGGCACGCATCAACTTGCCTTTGTTGAATCGACCTTCAGGATCAACGCGCTGTTTGTAATCGGCAAAGGGCTTGAGTTCGGCATCGGTGAGGTATTCAAGCTTGGTGATACCAATGCCATGCTCTCCCGAAATGACGCCGTCTAGGCTGCGCGCCAAGACCATGATGCGCGACACCGCTTCATGCGCAGTTTGCAACATGTCGTAGTCGTCTGAATTGACAGGGATGTTGGTGTGCACATTGCCATCACCCGCATGCATGTGCAGCGCCACCCACACGCGACCCTTGAGCACGCGTTTGTGAATGGCAACGCACTCGTCCAAAATAGGCTGGAATGCAGAACCCGAAAAAATGGTTTGGAAGGGGGCCTTGAGTTGGGTTTTCCAACTGGCGCGCAAGGTGTGATCTTGCAACTGAACGAACAAGGCATCGACCGACTGCAACCAGCCTTGCCACAAATCTCGCACATCGCGCACAACCGCCAAAGCCTGCGTGACCCGGTCTTCCAACAGCTCAGCGGGCGCAATTTGACTGGCGTCGTCTTCCTTGCCCAAAGGCAAGTTGCCCTTGCTCAAAAACTGCTCTAACTCATGGCACAGCTTGATTTTGTTGCGCAGAGACAGCTCGATGTTGATGCGGTCAATACCGTCGGTGTATTCCGCCATTCTTGGCAAAGGAATCACCACGTCTTCGTTGATCTTGAAAGCATTGGTGTGTTTGCTGATGGCCGCTGTTCTTTTGCGGTCTAGCCAAAACTTTTTGCGCGCTTCAGGACTGATGGCAATGAAGCCTTCCCCACCGCGGGAGTTGGCAAGGCGCACCACTTCAGAAGTGACTTTGGCCACGTCATCGGCGTTGTCGCCGGCAATGTCGCCCACCAAAACCATTTTGGGCAAGCCACCGCGTTTGGACTTGGTGGTGTAACCCACCGCGCGCAAATAGCGATCGTCCAAATGCTCGAGACCCGCCAGCAAAACGCCAGAGCGTTTTTGTTCGGCGAACATGAAGTCTTTGATTTCAACAATGCCGGGCACCGCATCTTTGGCATGGCCAAAAAACTCCATGCAAACGGTGCGGGTGTGCTCGGGCATGCGATGCAAAATCCAACGCGCGCTGGTGATCAAGCCGTCGCAACCTTCTTTTTGCACGCCTGGCAGTCCCGACAAGAATTTGTCGGTCACATCCTTGCCCAGGCCTTCTTTGCGGAACATCATGCCGGGAATGTCAAGGCGTTCTTGGCGAACCAAGGTGGTGCCATTGGCTTCGAAATATTTCAATTCAAAACTGGCCACATCCACATCGTGAATCTTGCCCAGGTTGTGGCTTAAACGAGTGACTTCAAGCCACTGTGCATCGGGCGTGACCATGCGCCAGCTGGCCAAATTGTCGAGCGCTGTGCCCCACAAAACGGCTTTTTTGCCGCCTGCATTCATGGCGATATTGCCGCCAATGCAACTGGCTTCTGCAGACGTTGGATCAACAGCAAACACCCAGCCGGCGCGCTCTGCCGCATCGGCCACGCGCTGCGTGACCACACCCACCTCGGTCCACAGGGTGGGCACTTCTTTGTCGAGGCCGGGCAACCTCACCATCTCAATGTCTGACATGGCTTCGAGTTTTTCAGTGTTGATCACTGCGCTGTTCCAAGTCAGGGGCACTGCGCCGCCTGTGTAGCCTGTGCCGCCTCCCCTTGGGATGATGGTCAATCCCAAGCTGAAGCAAGCTTTGACCAAATTGGCCATTTCGGCTTCTGTGTCTGGCGTGAGAACCACAAAGGGATACTCGACACGCCAGTCGGTGGCATCTGTGACATGGCTCACTCGCGACAGCGCATCAAATTTGATGTTGTCTTTGGCGGTGTGCTTGCCCAAGCCCTTTTGCGTTTTTCGGCGCAATTGGGCCATGGCCGTGAAAGTTTCGTTGAAAACTTGGACGGCGTTGCCAGCCAATACCAACAACTCACCCACCAAGCCGTCGCGCAAAGCATCTGCGTCTGGGGTACGGCGTTTTTGGACTTCTCCCAAGCGATGCTGCAATGCCTCCACCAACAGTTTTTGTCGGTCGGGGTTGTCTAACAGGTCGTCTTGCAAATAGGGATTGCGTTGCACCACCCAAATGTCGCCCAGCACCTCATAGAGCATGCGGGCCGAGCGCCCAGTGCGGCGTTCGTCGCGCAATTGATTGAGCAGGTCCCAGGCACGAACACCCAACAAACGAATGACAATTTCTCGGTCAGAGAAGCTTGTGTAGTTGTAAGGAATTTCGCGCAAGCGGGGTGACGAATCGTCAGCCTGCATGAGGTGTTGGAGCGTGGTTGGAGCGTTCATGAGGTTTAAGTCCAGATTTTACTGCAGGGGGTCAATCACGCGCCGGGGGTGGGGACTCCCTTCAAAGCGGAGCAAACCACCCCTTCTTGCTTGACTCAGGTCAATGAGGATCATGGAAACCCCGGGTTGTCATTTTTTCTTCATCCATCTGTAATACGATTTGCACACCTCGGCTTTAAGCTGATGTCTGAATCAATCCAAAAGAGAGTACTTATGAACTACAAAAAATCACTCGCGGCATTGGCCATCGCTGCATTTAGCGTTGGCGCACAGGCTCAAACTGAAATTCAGTGGTGGCACTCAATGGGTGGCGCTTTGGGCGAATGGGTCAATGACCAAGCCAAAGACTTCAATGCCAGCCAAAAAGATTACAAAATTGTGCCCACCTTCAAGGGCAGCTACGACGAGTCCATGACCGCCGCCATTGCCGCCTTCCGCGCCGGTAACGCCCCTCACATCTTGCAAGTTTTTGAAGTGGGTACGGCCACCATGATGGCCAGCAAAGGCGCTATCGTCCCCGTTGGCAAGGTCATGCAAGACGCCGGCTTGAAATTTGACCCCAACGCTTATGTGCCTGCTGTGGCCGGCTATTACACAGCGCCCAATGGCCAAATGTTGAGCTTTCCCTTCAACAGCTCCACACCCGTCTTTCATTACAACAAAGATGCCTTCAAGGCAGCGGGCATGGACCCCGAGAAACCCCCAACAACATGGCCAGAAGTGGCTTTGGCAGCGGCCAAATTGAAAGCCAGTGGCCACAAGTGCCCGTTCACCACCAGCTGGATCAGCTGGACCCAGCTCGAGAGCTTCTCTGCTTGGCACAACACTGAATTTGCCACCAAAGGCAACGGCATGCGGGGCATCGATGCTCGTCTGAGCTTCAACTCGCCTTTGCACGTTCGCCACATTGAAAACTTGGCCAACATGGCCAAGAGCGGCTTGTTCATTTACAAGGGCCGCGGCAATGCGGCAGACGCCACCTTTGTGTCTGGCGAATGCGCCATGGCCACAGGCTCTTCCGCGCTGTATGGCAACGTCACACGCAATGGCAAATTTGCCTACGGCATTGGCACCTTGCCTTATTACCCCGATGTCAATGGCGCACCTCAAAACACCGTCATTGGCGGCGCCAGCTTGTGGGTCATGAGCGGCAAGAAAGCCGAAGAGTACAAAGGCGTTGGCCAATTCTTCGCCTTCCTGTCCCAGCCAGAGATTGCCGCCAAGAGCCACCAGCGCACTGGTTACTTGCCCGTCACCAAAGCGTCTTTTGAATTGACCGACAAATCTGGTTTCTACAAAAAGAACCCCGGTACCGATGTGTCTGTGACGCAAATGATCCGCAAAACCACCGACAAATCACGTGGCGTGCGTTTGGGCAACTTCGTCCAAATTCGCACCATCATTGATGAAGAACTCGAAGGCGTGTGGAGTGGCAAGAAGCAACCCCAAGAAGCTTTGGACATGGCCATCAAGCGCGGTAACGAGCAACTTGAGCGCTTCGAAAAAGCCAACAAGTAAACTGACGTCGTTCAAAATGCAGCATGGTTCTTTGTAGAGTCATGCCAGCTAGCCCAAAAGCAGAGAGACCCTTCTCTGCTTTTGTCATTTTTTTGGTCATTTTTCTTGACACCGACTTGTTATAAAACTTCATGGAAAAGCGCGTACGCTTCAAATCAGGCTGGCTGCCCTGGGTGCTGATTGCGCCTCAGATGGCGGTCGTGCTGGTTTTTTTCTTTTGGCCAGCAGGTCAGGCTTTGTATCAAAGTGTGCTCAGCCAAGATGCCTTTGGCGGGTCGGTTCAATTTGTCGGCACTGAAAATTTTGATCGCCTTTTCGGCGATGACAGTTACCTCAACTCTTTCAAAACCACCGCCTTCTTTTCCATCTTGGTGGCCTCCATCGGTTTATCGGTGTCTTTGTTGTTGGCAGTCATGGCCAACCGCCTCATGCGTGGCTCGGGCATTTACAAAACGCTGCTCATTTGGCCTTATGCGGTAGCCCCTGTGGTGGCTGGCGTGTTGTGGCTCTTCATGTTTGCTTCCCCGATGGGGGTGGTGGCCTTTTTTCTGCGCAGCATCGGTTTTGAATGGAACCATTTGCTCAATGGCAACCACGCCATGGCCTTGATTGTGATGGCCTCTGTCTGGAAGCAAATCTCCTACAACTTTTTGTTTTTTTTAGCTGGCCTTCAGTCCATCCCCAAATCATTGATTGAGGCGGCAGCCATCGATGGCGCTTCGCCTTGGCACCGTTTTTGGACCATTGTTTTTCCTTTGCTGTCACCCACCACATTTTTCCTGTTGGTCATCAATGTGGTCTATGCTTTCTTTGACACCTTTGCCATCATTGACGCCACCACCCACGGCGGCCCCGGCAAAGAAACTGCCATTTTGGTTTACAAGGTTTACTACGACGGCTTCAAAGCCCTCGACATGGGCGGCTCTGCGGCTCAGTCGGTCATTTTGATGGTCATTGTGGTGGCACTCACCGTCATTCAATTCCGCTTTGTCGAAAAGAAAGTGCAGTACTGACATGATTGAACGACGCCCTGGACTCGACTTGCTGTCGCACCTTATTTTGTTGCTCGGTGTGAGCATTGTGGCTTTCCCGCTTTACCTTACATTTGTGGCCTCCACCCAAACCGCCGAGCAAATATCCAGCAGCATCCCCATGTCGATGCTGCCGGGCAACCATTTTTTAGAGTCCTATCGCTTGGCCCTGTTTGGAGGCGAGACCTCTTTGGGCAGCAAGGTGCCCGCGGTTTGGCCCATGATGCAGACCAGCTTGATCAGCGCGCTGATCATTTCCATTGGCAAGATTTCCATTTCTTTGTTGTCTGCATTTGCCTTGGTTTACTTCCGCTTTCCTTTTCGGAATTTATTTTTCTGGATGATCTTCATCACCTTGATGCTGCCTGTTGAAGTGCGCATCAGCCCCACCTACGAAGTGGTATCCAACTTGGGCATGCTCAACACTTATGCAGGCCTCACTGTACCGCTCATTGCATCTGCCACCGCCACATTTTTATTGCGCCAATTTTTCTTAACCGTGCCGGATGAGTTGGTGGAGGCCGCGCGCATGGACGGTGCTGGCCCCATGCGCTTCTTCAAGGATATTTTGTTGCCCTTGTCGGCCACCAACATTGCAGCCTTGTTTGTGATCCAGTTTATTTACGGCTGGAATCAGTACTTGTGGCCTCTGCTCGTCACCACCAATGAAGACATGTACCCCATTGTGATGGGCATCAAACGCATGTTGGCGGGTGAGGCTTATACCGAATGGAATGTTGTCATGGCCACCGCCATTTTGGCAATGCTCCCTCCCGCCCTCGTGGTGATCTTGATGCAAAAATGGTTCGTCAAGGGCCTGGTTGATACTGAAAAATAATGGCTTCCATCACTCTTCAAAACATTGTCAAAGAATACGGCACGGGCGCAAAAGCCGTCCCCGTCATTCACAATTTGAACGCACAAATCAACGATGGTGAATTCGTTGTGATCGTGGGCCCTTCGGGTTGCGGCAAGTCCACGTTGCTTCGCATGGTGGCAGGTCTAGAAGAAATTACGGGGGGGCACATTTCAATCGGTGCGCGCATCGTGAACGACCTCGAGCCCGCCGAACGCGACATTGCCATGGTCTTTCAAAACTACGCGCTTTACCCTCACATGAGCGTGTTTGACAACATGGCGTATGGCTTGAAGATTGCCAAAGTTCCAACGACCGACATTCAAGCCCGGGTTGACAAAGCAGCAGGCATTTTGGAATTGCGCAACTTGCTGCAACGCAAGCCAAGGGAGTTGTCTGGCGGTCAGCGCCAGCGTGTCGCCATGGGCCGTGCCATCGTGCGTCAGCCCCAAGTGTTCTTATTTGACGAGCCCTTGTCCAACTTGGACGCCAAACTTCGCGCGCAAACTCGCTTGGAAATTCAAAAGTTGCACCGCGAGTTGGGCATTACTTCTTTGTTTGTGACGCACGATCAAGTGGAAGCCATGACTTTGGCGCAGCGCATGATTGTGATGAATGCGGGTGTGATGGAGCAGTTTGGAACACCTGAAGAAGTTTACAACCGGCCAGCCAGCACTTTTGTGGCCAGCTTCATCGGCTCACCGCCCATGAACTTGCTCAAAAAGGCTCCAGGTTTGGCCTCCGGCCAAATTTTGGGCATTCGCCCAGAGCACCTCGAATTGGCACCCCAAGGCTGGGCATTGAAAGTAGATACCGTTGAGCTGCTGGGTGCAGAGCGCTTGGTGCATGCTCATCTAGGCGATGAAACGCTCACACTCAGAATAGATGCCAGTTTGCCCGCACCCCAAGTGGGTGAAATTTTCCATGCCGCGCCCAAAGCGGGTTGCGTCCATCATTTCAATGCTGAAACTGGAAAACGTCTGTGACCCTAGACACCGCCTCCCCTCTCAAAGCTTGGCCCTATCCAAGATGGATTGCGCACCGAGGTGCAGGCACTTTGGCACCAGAAAACACCCTGGCCGCTTTTCGCAAAGGTGCTGAATACGGCTACCGCATGTTTGAATGCGATGCCAAGCTCAGCGCCGACGATGTGGTGTTTTTAATGCACGACGCCACCTTGCAACGAACCTCCAATGGCAAGGGCATCGGTGGCGAGCAAAATTGGCAACAGCTGTCACAACTAGACGCTGGCAGTTGGCATTCAAGGCACTTCAGCGGTGAGCCACTGGCCACTTTGGCCAACTTGGCCCAATATTGCATTCGCAACCAGTTTCATCTCAACATTGAAATCAAGCCCACACCGGGTGTTGAATTCAAAACAGGTGAAATCGTGGCCCAACAAGCTGCGCACCTGTGGCAACACGAAAAAGTGCCGCCTCTGCTCACCTCCTTTCAAGTGGAATCCCTGAAAGGGGCCCAGCAAGCCGCGCCTCATTTGCCCAGAGGTTTGTTGCTTCACAGCCTGACCGAGGGATGGTTAGAAACTGCAAAGCGCTTGGAATGCAGCGCCATTGTCTGCCAATACGCTTTGTGGACCTCCGAAATGGTGTTGGCTGTTCACGCCGCCGGCATGCGTTGCCTAAGCTACACCGTGAACGATGAATGGGCGGCCCAACATTTAATGGCCTTGGGAACCGACGGCATCATCACAGACCGGGTGGATGCGTTCAGCCCCGCAACTTGAATTTCATTTGCAAGGCCCACTCGATGGTGGCGCAAATCAACACCAGCGCACCGTAGGTGGCCATTTTGCCGTCGTTGCCGGTCATGACCAAACCGCCGACCAAGACAGCCAAGCCGCCCATGGCACTGAAAAACCAGCGCCAAAGCCACTTGATTTGAGATTGACGCCGATATTGGAACGAGCCCCAAAGGGTGATGCCAAGAGAAACCATCAAGGCGGGCAGCGAAAAATTCACCATATGCCAAAAAACGTCATCCCAAGTCATTCATTTCCTTCCCTGTGGTACAGGTTTTATAATCCGAAACATGGCAGTTTGGGCATTGGGGTTAAACCACACAACAGCCCCGCTCGATTTGCGCGGGCGGTTTGCGTTCGCCGTCGACCAACTCCCCCCCACTTTGCACCAACTCAGGGGCAATTTAGCCTCCCAAACAGCGCGCGAACCCGAAGCCGCCATTCTCTCCACCTGCAACCGCACAGAAATTTATTGTGCCGCAGATCAGCCCATCATAGAGGGCACCTTGAATTGGCTGGCTCAAAGTGGCGGGGTCTCTACCCACGAACTGCGCTCTCATACCTACTTGCTTGAAGAAGGCCATGTGGCGCGCCACGCCTTCCGGGTTGCCAGCGGGCTCGACTCAATGGTCTTGGGTGAAGCCCAAATTTTGGGTCAATTGAAAGATGCAGTCAGGGCAGCCGAAGAGGCAGGCGCCTTGGGTAGCACCTTGAATCAGTTGTTTCAAAGAAGTTTTGCAGTTGCCAAGGAAGTGCGCTCCACCACCGAGATTGGCGCACACTCCATCAGCATGTCTGCCGCGGCGGTACGCTTGGCAGGCCAACTTTTTGAAGACCTTAGCAAAATCAAAGTGCTGTTTGTGGGCGCTGGCGAAATGATTGAATTGGTGGTCACTCACTTTGCCGCCAAAAACCCGCGTAGCATGGCCATTGCCAACCGCAGCATGGATCGCGGCGAAAAGCTGGCGGCTCAATTTGGCGCCCAAGTCATGCGCCTGTCCGAATTGCCCGATCGCTTGCATGAATTTGACGCTGTCATCAGCTGCACAGCCAGCACTCTGCCGCTCATTGGCTTGGGTGCCGTTGAACGTGCACTCAAGAAACGGCGCAACCGCCCCATGTTCATGGTCGACTTGGCTGTTCCTCGCGACATCGAGCCCGAAGTGAAATCTTTGGAAGACGTTTATCTCTACACCGTCGACGATTTGGCCAGTGTCATTCAAACAGGCCAAGCCCATCGTCAAGCCGCGGTGGCAGAAGCCGAGGTCATTATTGACGCCGGTGTGCAAAGCTTCATGCACTGGATGGTTCAGCGCGGCAGCGTACCGCTCATTCAGCAATTGAATGCCCAGGCCGATGAGTGGCGAGAAGCTGAAATGGCTCGTGCCCGCAAAATGCTGGCCAAGGGTGAGGACCCCGAAAAAGTACTCGAAGCACTGTCGCGGGGCTTGACCCAAAAAATGTTGCACGGCGCAATGGCCGAACTGCGAGAAGCAGACCCCGAACACGTGGCTCAAGCCACACATGCGGTTCAACGCATCTTTTTGCGCAAAGAGCGCTAGCGACCTTCGCCATTGCCCTCGATCTGGGCTTCATTTGCGCTGCATTGAGCCAACCTCATTGCCCCTCCATTTTTTCGAAACGATTCATGAAACCCTTTTTACGTCATCAGCTTGAGCGATATGCACAGCGTCTGGAAGAGCTGGACTTTTTGCTGTCGCGTGAAGACATCATGGCCGACATGAATCAATTTTTAAAACTCTCACGCGAACACGCCGATGTGAGTGCCGTGGCCAAACGCTATGTCCGCTTTCAAGAGCGCCTCAGCGATTTAGAGGCCGCCCAAGCCATGCTCGAAACAAGTGCAGACGACCTCGACATGAAAGCCATGGCAGGCGAAGAAATTCAAAGTGCCTCACAAGAAATGGCAGAACTGGAAACTGAGTTGCAGCGCATGCTGCTGCCCAAAGATCCCGACGATGCCCGCCCTGCCTACGTGGAGATTAGGGCTGGCACAGGCGGTGACGAGTCCGCTCTTTTTGCGGGCGATTTGCTGCGCATGTACACCAAGTTTTGTGAACGCAAAGGCTGGCGTGCCGAAATCATGTCGGAGTCAGCCAGTGAGCTGGGCGGCTACAAAGAGGTGGTCGTTCGCATCGAAGGCGACAAGGTGTTTGGCACCCTGCGCTTTGAATCGGGCGGTCACCGCGTGCAGCGCGTGCCAGCCACCGAAACACAGGGCCGAATTCACACCAGCGCCTGCACGGTGGCGGTTTTGGCTGAACCCGACGAAGCGCAGGCAGTCACCATCAATCCGGCCGACTTGCGCATCGACACTTACCGCGCCAGCGGGGCCGGCGGTCAGCACATCAACAAAACCGACTCGGCTGTGCGCATCACGCACATTCCCACGGGCATTGTGGCCGAGTGCCAAGACGATCGAAGCCAGCACCGCAACAAAGCCAAAGCCATGCAGGTTTTGTCAGCTCGAATTCAAGAAAAAGAACGCAGCGAACGTGCTGCCAAAGACGCGGCCTTGCGCAAAGGCTTGATTGGCAGTGGCGACCGGTCTGACCGAATTCGAACCTACAACTTTCCGCAAGGCAGGCTGACCGACCACCGTATCAATCTCACCTTGTACAAGCTGAACTTCATCATGGAGGGCGATTTGGAAGAGGTGACGCAAGCCTTGCAACAAGCGAGACTTGCTGAGCAAATGGCTGAACTTGAGTTGAGTTTGCCTGCATGAACGTCGCGCAATGTTTGATGCACGGCCAAGCCTTGGGTTTGCCACGCTTAGAAGCCCAAATCTTGTATTTGCACGCTATTGGCAGACCCCAGCACGATCGTGCTTGGCTGTTGGCACACGACACCGATGAGGTCAGCCCAGAGCATCTTGCCGCCTTTGAAGCCATGGCTTTAAGGCGGCTTCAGCACGAACCCGTGGCTTACATCGTGGGCCAAAAAGAGTTCTTTGGCCTCACTCTCCAAATTGACAAACGTGTTTTAGACCCCCGAGACGACACCGAGGTCTTGGTGGAATGGGCTTTGGCTTGTGCCGTCTCTTTGGCAGCCCCGCGCTTTTTAGATTTGGGCACTGGCAGTGGCGCAATTGCCCTGGCCCTCCAATCTCAACGGCCGGAGGCCAAGGTCACGGCCATTGATGCAAGCCCCGAGGCACTCAACCTGGCATCTCAGAATGCGGCAAAACTGGGCTTAGCTGTGTCGTTTCTAGAAAGCAACTGGCTTAGCCAAGTGCGCGGTGAGTTTGATGTCATTGTTTCCAACCCGCCCTACATCGAGGCCAACGACCCCCATTTGGCGGCGCTCCATCATGAACCGCTGCAGGCCTTGGTAAGCGGTACAGATGGCCTCCAAGACATCCGCAACATTGTTGAAAATGCCCAGAGGCACTTGGCCCAAGGGGGATGGCTGTTGATTGAACACGGCTGGCAACAAGCAGAGCAAGTTCGCTCACTTCTACAGGCTGCTGGCTACCGCCATGTTCAGTCTGAGCGGGACTTGGCTGGCATTGAACGCTGCTCAGGCGGGCAAAAATAGACCCTAAATAGACCCTAAACAGCGCAAGCCCTTGCAACATGAAATAATCACCCTATTGAAAGTTAACGAGGAATTCCCATGAGCGATACCCAAACCCGCATTGACGAATTGGTCAAACAAAACGAAGTTCTGCTTTTCATGAAAGGCAGCGCCAGCTTTCCCATGTGCGGCTTCTCTGGCCGAGCCATTCAAATTTTGAAAGCTTGCGGTGTCGACCCGAAGGCTGTGAAAACGGTCAATGTGCTGGACGACGCCGAAATTCGACAAGGCATCAAGGAATACAGCAACTGGCCCACCATTCCTCAGCTTTACGTGAAGGGCGAATTTGTGGGTGGCTCTGACATCATGATGGAAATGTACGAATCGGGCGAGCTGGTTCAAGTGCTAGGCACTACACCCAAAGAATAATCTGACACGGGCTTAAAACGCCCGCGTTTGCTTTGAAGCTAGTCACACCATGGTTTCAGTCCACCGACTGAAGCCATTTTTTTTGTGCTGCTAAAACAGCGTTGGGGTAGGCAGCCTGTCCTCGACTGCCGTTGTATCGGCCCAGAGCCAAAAACAAATTGCCTTTTTCGCGCTCCATCATGTAGCGCAAGATGACACACCCAAATCGCAGCTGCGTTTGGGTATGAAACAAGGTGCTTTCGTTGCCATCGCCAATGCTGCGCGTCCAGAATGGCATCACCTGCATATAACCCCGTGCGCCTGCACTTGAGATGGCGTATTTTCTAAAGGCGCTTTCAACTTCAATCAGGCCCAAAACCAATGACAAAGACAAGCCTGCACGCCGCGCTTCATACCAAAGGGTGTGTAGAAACTCCTCTCGGTCGTCAGGATGTTTCATCCACTGACTCAAGCGAAGTGAGGCTTTGGCCAGCCAGTCCTTGAACTGATTTTTTTCCAGCTCGGTAGGGAGAACCGGCACGGGGGGGCCACTTTGCACCACGGCCTGACTGAGTGCTGTGCGCACCGAATCAGACAGCGCTTCTTCAGCTTGATTGCCTGCCCGCGCCAATGGCATGCAGGGCAAAAGCAGCATGGCCAAACCCCATTGGCGCAAAAATTTGCGTTTGTGCAAGTTCATGCGCCCTGCTTTCAATGGGCCCTGATCAAGCTGATCAAGCGAAGCCCGCTCACTTGCCGAGTTTGGCCAAAACAAAAGCCGCTATGTCGGCAGGTGCGACAGCCGTGGCAGCTTCATCGCGGCGGTGTTGGTATTCCACCTTGCCTTCTTTGAGACCCCGGTCGCCCAAGGTCACGCGGTGCGGCACCCCAATCAGTTCCCAGTCTGCAAACATAGCACCAGGGCGCTCGCCACGGTCGTCCAGCAACACATCGACACCCGCAGCCATCAGGTCGGCATACAGCTTTTCTGAAGCGGCTTTCACATCGGGGCTGCGATCGGCGCCAATGGGGCAAATGACCACGGTGAATGGTGCAATGGCATCGGGCCAGATGATGCCTTTGGCATCGTGGTTTTGCTCAATGGCGGCCGCAGGCAAGCGTGTCACGCCAATGCCGTAACAGCCCATTTCCAAGAATTGAGGTTTGCCGTTTTCGTCCAAGAACGTGGCGTTCATGGCTTGGCTGTACTTGGTGCCCAAATAAAACACATGGCCCACTTCAATGCCGCGCTCGATGGCCAGGACACCTTTGCCGTCGGGTGAAGCGTCGCCAGCCACCACATTGCGCAAGTCGGCCACCATCATGGGTTCTGGCAAATCACGGCCCCAGTTCACACCAGTGATGTGATGATCACCTTGGTTGGCACCGCAAATCCAATCGGCCATGACGGCCACTTCGCGGTCGGCCACCACATTCAAGGGCTTCTTCAAATTCAAGGGGCCAAGGTAGCCAGGCTTGCAGCCAAAGTGATCTTCTATTTCAGCCAAGGTGGCAAAGCGATAGCCCGCATTCAAGCCTGGCAATTTGCCCACTTTGACTTCGTTCATGTCGTGGTCACCGCGCAGCAAAAGCAACCAAACTTTGGAAGCTTTGATGTTGCCTTGCTCGTCGGTTTCGTCTGTGGCCAAGACCAAAGATTTGACAGTGGTGGAGAGGGGCACATTCAGTAGCGCCGCCACGTCTTCGCAAGTGCTCTTGCCAGGTGTGGGCGTGAGGGTTTGAGGTTTGGAAGCTGCGGGGCGTGCTTGCGCAGGCGCCAAGGCCTCGGCCTTTTCCATGTTGGCCGCGTAATCGCTGTTGGGGCAATACACGATGGCGTCTTCGCCCGTGGCCGCAATCACTTGAAACTCTTCGCTCAAATCGCCACCAATGGCGCCGCTGTCGGCGGCCACAGCGCGGTAGCTCAAACCAAAGCGGTCAAAGATTTTGCGGTAAGCATCCGCCATGATCTTGTAGCTTTGCTTGGCGGACACTTGGTCGCGGTCAAAACTGTACGCATCTTTCATGATGAACTCACGGCCGCGCATCAAACCAAAACGGGGACGGCGCTCGTCACGAAATTTGGTTTGGATTTGGTAGAAGTTCTTGGGCAATTGCTTGTAGCTTCGCAGTTCTTGGCGCGCCACGTCGGTAATCACTTCTTCGCTGGTGGGCTGCACCACGAAGTCACGGCCATGGCGATCCTTGATGCGGAGCAGCTCTGGGCCCATCTTTTCAAAGCGACCCGTTTCTTGCCACAGCTCGGCGGGTTGCACCACCGGCATGGTCATCTCGATGGCGCCAGCCCTGTCCATTTCTTCGCGGACGATGGCTTCCACTTTGCGAATGACGCGAAGACCCATGGGCATGTAGTTGTAAATGCCTGCGCCCAAGCGCTTGATCATGCCGGCACGCATCATCAGTTGATGACTGACCACCTCAGCGTCGGCAGGCGCTTCTTTGAGGGTGGAGATTAAAAATTGACTGGCTTTCATGGGCTAATTCCAAGCGTTCTCAGGGTGAGTCCTAATGCTGCACAGATGGGTCCGTGCATAATGGACACAGTTTAAAAATTTGGGGTTTGATTATGCTTGACCGCGAAGGCTTTCGGCCTAACGTCGGCATCATTCTGCTCAACCAGAAAAATCAGGTGTTTTGGGGCAAACGCATCCGAACCCACAGTTGGCAGTTTCCGCAAGGCGGCATTGACCGGGGTGAAAGCCCCGAACAGGCCATGTTCCGCGAACTGCACGAGGAAGTGGGGCTCCTACCGGAGCATGTGCGCATCGTGGCCCGTACCCGAGATTGGTTGCGCTATGAAGTGCCGGATCGTTTCATCCGGCGCGATGCCAGGGGCCATTACAAGGGCCAAAAGCAAATTTGGTATTTACTCCAGCTGGTCGAGCCTGACTGGAACATCAACCTGCGCGCCACCAGTCACCCAGAGTTTGACGCATGGCGTTGGAACGATTTCTGGGTGCCACTCGATGTGGTGGTGGAGTTCAAACGGGGCGTTTATGAAATGGCGCTCACAGAACTGTCTAGATTCTTGCCCCGCTATGACAACCGTGGTCGGTCTTATCGCGGCCCGTCAAGACCCCGAAACGAAAGCCCCAACTCGGCACCCTTCAGTCAGTCAGGCGACCAAGTTGCCATGACAGTGCAATTTGGCTTGATGCAAACTCACATCCACATGGAGCTGCCTCCTGGCGGCAGTTTTGATCCCGATCCGCAAAACGATTTGAAGGATTAGCGCTTCAAAATCAGGTTATCGCGGTGCACGAACTCAGACTCAGCGATGTAGCCCAGCAAAGCTTCAAATTCGGTAGAGGGTTTGCGGCAAATGAGTCGGGCTTCGGCGCTGGCGTAATTGGCCAAGCCACGGGCAATTTCCAAGCCATTGACATCTCGAATGGCAATCACATCGCCGCGAGAAAAATCTCCTTCGACTTGGGTCATGCCAATGGCCAATAGACTCTTGCCTTCCGCTTGCAATTTGGCAGCGGCACCTGGGTCGACAGTCACGGCGCCGCGCAATTGCAAATGATCGGCCATCCATTGCTTGCGGGCTTGCTGCTTTTGGGTTTGCGCCACAAGCAAAGTGCCAATGGCCTCGCCTTTGCACAAGCGAATGAGGGCATCGGGTTCACGTCCCCAAGCGATGACGGTAGAAGCGCCAGAGCCGGCAGCACGCTTGGCTGCTAATATTTTGGTAATCATGCCGCCGCTGCCAATGCTAGAACCTACGCCACCGGCCATGGCCTCTAACGTTGGGTCGCCTGCGCGAGCTTCGTGCACGAATTGCGCATCCGGATTTTTGCGCGGGTCGGCGGTGTACAAACCTTTTTGATCGGTGAGGATGACCAAGGCGTCGGCTTCCACCAAATTGGCCACCAAGGCGCCCAAGGTGTCGTTGTCGCCGAACTTGATTTCGTCATTCACCACCGTGTCGTTTTCATTGATGACGGGCAAGACCTTGTGCTGCAACAAGGTGAACAAAGTAGAGCGAGCATTCAAATAGCGTTCGCGATCGGCCAAATCGGCATGCGTGAGCAGCACCTGGGCACTGCCCAAACCGTTTTCACGCAACTTGGTTTCGTACATTTGGGCCAAGCCCATTTGACCCACTGCAGCCGCGGCTTGCAAGGCATGAATTTCTTGAGGCCGTGTGGTCCAGCCCAAACGTTTCATGCCTTCCGCAATGGCGCCACTTGAGACCATGATGACCTCCCGACCTTCTTTGGCCAAGAGCGCCATTTGGCGGCACCATTCACCAATAGCCACTTCGTCAAGGCCTCGGCCTTCGTTGGTGACCAAACTGGAGCCAACCTTGACCACGATGCGGCGCGCATCGCGCAATACAGTGGAGGTGGAGACTTGGCTCATGGTTTTGAATGTAAAGAGAGGTTCAAAAACGCTGCAGGCAGCATTGCTTATTGTGGCGGCTCTTCCACAAAGCGAGGGTCAATGTAGACCGGCTCTTGCTCTTGAATTTGCTGTGCTTTGATGTGCTGGAAAATAGTTTTGATCAAGGGCTCACAACCTTCCCGAGTGAGGGCTGAAATTTCAAACACAGGGCCTTTGTATTTGAAGCGCTTGATGAAATCTTTCACACGGGCTTCGCGCTCTTCGGCGGGCACCATGTCCAGCTTGTTCAGGACCAACCAACGCGGCTTGTCGTACAAAGCTTTGTCGTATTTTTTGAGCTCACCCACAATGGCCTTGGCCTGCGCGACAGGATCGACGGCTTCGTCGAAAGGTGCAAAGTCAATGATGTGCAAGAGCAAACGCGTGCGCTGCAAATGGCGCAAGAACAAATGGCCCAAGCCAGCGCCATCAGAAGCGCCTTCAATCAGGCCCGGTACGTCTGCCACCACAAAGCTTTGCTCAGGGCCCACACGGACCACACCCAAATTGGGGTGCAAAGTGGTGAATGGGTAATCTGCAATTTTGGGGCGCGCGTTGGAAATGGCGGCAATGAGGGTGGACTTGCCGGCGTTGGGCATGCCCAACAAACCGACATCGGCCAAGACCTTCAATTCGAGTTTGAGTTCTTTTTTCTCACCGGGCCACCCGGGTGTTTTTTGGCGAGGCGCGCGGTTGATGGCGCTTTTGAAGCGCATGTTGCCAAAGCCACCATCACCGCCCTTGGCAATCATGATGACTTCGCCCGGCTTGAGCAACTCATACAAAACCTCGCCCGTTTCGGCGTCGGTGATGATGGTGCCCACCGGCATTTTGAGGGTGACATCGTCGCCCATGGCGCCAAACATGTCGGAGCCCATGCCGTGCTGACCACGCTTGGCCTCGTGACGGCGCGAGTAGCGGTAGTCGACCAAGGTGTTGAGATTGGGGTCGGCTACGGCAAACACGTGACCACCACGGCCACCGTCGCCACCATTGGGGCCACCAAACTCTTTGTACTTTTCATGCCGGAACGAGACGCAGCCGTTCCCGCCATCGCCCGCGGCGATGTCAATGTAGGCTTCGTCAACAAATTTCATGTTCGTTCCAGTTTCAATTCCAGTTTATCTCTTTTAAATTTGAGCTCTGGAACAAAAAAGCCCCGACTCGGCGGGGCTCCTTGCGCAATGGCTGACGCTGTTTAAGCAGCAGTCACATTCACCATTTGCTTGTTCAGAGCACCCTTTGTGCCGAACGACACGTGGCCGTCAACCAAAGCGAACAATGTGTGGTCTTTGCCGATGCCGACATTGGTGCCAGCATGGAACTTGGTGCCACGTTGACGAACAATGATGGAGCCAGCGCTGATGAGTTCACCACCGAAAGCTTTCACACCGAGCATTTTGGGCTTTGAATCGCGCCCGTTTCGCGTAGAGCCGCCGCCTTTTTTCTGTGCCATGACTTAAGCTCCTTAGCCTGCAATCGCACCGATTTGCAGTTCTGTGTACTGCTGGCGGTGGCCTTGACGTTTTTGATAGTGCTTGCGACGGCGCATCTTGAAGATGTGCACTTTGTCGTGCTTGCCGTGTGCCAACACTGTGGCTTTGACAGTGGCGCCGGACACCAGGGGCGTGCCAACTTTGAGATCTGCGCCGTTGCCGACTGCCAGAACCTGGTCGATCACGATTTCCTGGCCCACGTCCGCAGCAATCTGTTCTACTTTAATTTTTTCGCCAGCAGCAACACGATACTGTTTGCCGCCGGTTTTTATGACCGCGTACATAATGACCTTTTTGATATTTTTTGATATCTGGAATGGATGTTCCCTAGGACGAACCCTAAGGAACCGCGGATTTTAGCACGGTCTTTTGGGACTTGCCAAGCCCCCTATTTCTAATTATTTGAGTCATCGCAGCTGCGTTTTGGCTCTCTATAATCAGGCTCACGAACAGAAATCCACCCTTCAACGCAGGTTTTTTGGGGGTTCTGCCCACGAATTTTGTTGACCAAAGACATTTTGCCCACTTCCACCTCCCCTCTTCCAGCCTCTCCTGCCTCCGCTTTGGCCTTGGTGGCGAGTGACATGGCTCGGGTTGACGAAGTCATTGCCAAACGGCTGAGTTCTGGCGTGCCGCTGGTGGGTCAAGTGGCCCAGTACATCATTTCTGCGGGTGGCAAACGCCTGCGGCCCGTCATTTTGCTTCTGACCAGTGGCGCACTGGGCTACCAAGAAGCGCACAAATACAGTTTGGCAGCCGTTGTCGAATTCATTCACACCGCCACGTTGCTTCACGATGACGTGGTGGACGAGTCGACTTTAAGGCGTGGTCGGCCCACAGCCAATGAGAATTTTGGCAACCCAGCCAGCGTATTGGTGGGTGATTTTCTGTATTCCAGAGCTTTCCAAATGATGGTGGATGCTGGCAGCATGCGCATCATGCAAGTGCTAGCCGATGCCACCAACATCATTGCGGAGGGTGAAGTTCTGCAGCTGATGAACATGCACGACGCCTCTTTAGACGAAGCCGCCTATTTGCACGTGATTCGGTCTAAAACCGCCAAACTGTTTGAAGCCAGTACACGTTTGGCCGCCATTTTGGCCAAGGCTTCACCTGATTTGGAAGAAGCTTGCGCAAACTACGGTCAGGCCTTGGGCACTGCATTTCAAGTGATTGACGATGTGTTGGATTACGAGGGCAATGCCGCCGAAATGGGCAAGAACCTCGGCGATGATTTGCGGGAAGGCAAAGCCACCTTGCCGCTTATTTTGGCCATGCAAAAAGGGACAGCAGACCAACGAGCGCTCATTCAAAAAGCCATCGAAACTGGCTCTGTTGACCAGCTGAGCAGCGTCATTGCCATCGTGCGTGAAACGGGAGCCCTTGAAGCCAGCCGCAAAGCCGCCATGTCAGAAGCGCAGCGCGCTGTCGATGCAGCTCAACACCTGCCAGCCGGCCCCTACAAAGACGCTTTGGTTGCATTGGCCTCTCAATTGCTAGAGAGACGAACTTAATCGCTTGCTGGATAGGCTGACATCAATTGTGAGAATCTGGCCATGTCGATATTGCCGCCACTGATGATCACGCCTACTTTTTGACCTTTCAAAGAAGCGCCAGCTTGCAAGGCCGCGGCCAAGGAAAGACATCCTGTCGGCTCCACAATCATCTTCATGCGTTCGGCATAAAACCGCATGGTTTGGACAAGCTGCTCATCGGTCACGGTGTGAATGTCATGCACCAAGGCCTTGATGATCTCAAACGTGATGGCACCCACCATGGGTGTTTGGGCGCCATCGGCAATGGTCACGGGCGTTGCTATTTTGACGCGCTCGCCTTTTCTCAGAGATTGCTGCACATCATTGCCCGCAGCGGGCTCTACCCCCACAATTTGGCAACCGGGCGACAGCGCCTGCGTGGCCAATGCGCTGCCACTTAAAAGCCCGCCACCCCCCAGACACACAAACAGCGCATCCAATGACCCAAGCTCTTTGAACAATTCAAGCGCCGCAGTGCCTTGACCTGACAACACATCGGGATGGTCAAAGGGCGGGATAAAGGTCAGCCCTTTTGAGCGGGCCAGTTCTGTTGCAAGAACACTGGCATCTTCGCTATATCGGTCATAGCCAATGACCTTGGCGCCATAACCTTGAGTGGCCGCCAACTTGGCGGCAGAGGCATCGTGCGGCATGAAAATGGTGGCCGGAATTTGAAGAATTTGCGCCGACAAAGCCACTGCCTGCGCATGATTGCCCGAAGAGTAGGCCACCACACCGGCACGTCTTTGTGCTTCGCTCAATTTGGCCAGCGCATTGAAGCCACCCCTGAACTTGAAAGCACCCATGCGCTGGAAGTTTTCACATTTGACAAAGACCTGCGCTTGCATTTGTTGGTCCAGAAAACGTGAGCGAAGCACGGGGGTTTTGTGCGCAACGCCATCCAGCCTGACGGAAGCCGCCAAAACATCGTCGAAGGTGGGTAAAGCTTGTGGCATGCCTGCCTGGATTAGGCGCGAATGGCTGAGGCCATGAGTTTGCCCAGCTTCTCAAAATAATCGATGCTCACTTGAGTCGGCACTAAAAATTTGACCTTTTGATTTTGCTCGGTCTGCATCACCTGAATCAACCCTGCCTTTTTCAAAATCTCAATGCGGCGGTGAATGGTAGCGGGGCTGGCAATGTCACTCAATTCCATGGTTTGAGTCACGACCAGGGGTTGTCCTTGTGCACTTTTAATGGCAATGGTCTCAAGTAATTTTTTGCCAATATCGTCAATGCCCGAAAGATCGATGTTTGATTTGCGCAAAGTTTCTGCTAAAACCAAATACCGCAAGTAAATTTGTTTCATGATGAATTGCTAAATACTCGATTGAAAATCAAAAATTTTGTCGATTTGTGGCTGGGCTTGCTGATCTCTGAACCATGAACTTGAAGGCCAATAAAACCAGCAAGGTTCCCGCCCAGTTGCTCAGTGCCATGGCACCAAAACTCAAAGCCAAGTTGTCAGTGAGCCCTAGCGTATAGAACCAAAGCTGATGCAGCAACGCACTGAGCGTAGCGAAAAGAAATGAAATTTTCAACAAGGTCTTTGGAGAGACCTCTTTAAATTCACGGTCTAAACCCAGAAAAATGATGCTGAGTTGGCGGGCCAGCAATGGCGAAAGTCCTGCGAGACAGCCTGTGAGCAAAGCAAACTGAAGCCCCAATTCGGGATGATCTTGATAGATCCAAAAAATACCGCCCAATGCAATTCCCAAAGCCCCCGATTCAAGCGCCAAGAGGACCAAAACAAACCGAATGCCGCTAGGGAAAAAAACCCAGTGCACGTCAAAGGAAAAAACAGGCTCACCCAAGACCCATTCGTTCAAGAGCAAGGACAGGTAGTAAATACCTGCCGAAACACCCACGATGAAACTTTGTTTAATGAATCGCATCAGAATCTTGGACTGAAAAACAAGCGGATATGTTGGCCACAGCAGATTGTGCATCTTAATTTGCTAGACAATGTCTATGGGCGACAAAGCTTCATTTCGCAATCTACATTCAAGGAAGTTTCATCATGTCAGAAATTCGACCCGCCAACAATCGACCCGACATCCCTCGCGTACAACAAGATCGCCCCGTTAAAACTGAGCAAAAAAAAGAAGAACCAGCGCAAAGAACTGAGGCTCAGCGAGAAGTGCCAAGGCAAGCGGTCCAAAACACTCAGAAGACAAAGGGCGGCAACGTCGACATCACGGTCTAAGTGCTTTGACATCGCGGCATCACTTAAAATCACTGGCTTAAACCGTCACACAGAAAGTAGTCCCCATGGGCGCGCAGTGGAAAGCAAAAGGCAAGGCACAAGCCGCCGACGCAAGAGGCAAACTCTTTGGGCGTCTGGCCAAAGATATCATGATGGCTGCTAAAAGCGGGCCAGATCCAGCCGCCAATTCTCGGCTCCGTCTGGTGGTCGAGCAAGCTCGAAAAGTATCGATGCCCAAAGACACACTTGAACGTGCCATCAAAAAAGGCGCCGGCCTTTTGGGTGACCCTGTCAATTTCGAGCGCGTCATTTATGAGGGCTTTGCGCCGCATCAAGTTCCCGTGATGGTCGAAGCACTCACAGACAACCTCAACCGCACAGCGTCTGAAGTGCGCGTTTTATTTCGCAAAGGTCAATTGGGTACCTCGGGCTCGGTCTCTTGGGATTTCGATCACGTGGGTTTGATTGAAGCAGAAGCGGCACAAGCCAATGCAGATGCAGAACTGGCGGCCATTGAAGCTGGCGCGCAAGACTTTGAATTGGCCGATGAAGATGGCGTGACGGTGTTCATAACCGACCCAACAGATTTAGATCTGGTCAGCAAAGCCCTGCCAGACCATGGATTCACCGTCTTGTCTAACAAATTGGGCTACAAACCTAAAAACCCTGTCGATCCTGCCAATTTGTCTGCGGAGCAATTGGAAGAGGTGGAAAACTTCTTGGCCGCCATTGACGGCAACGACGATGTCCAGAACGTGTTTGTGGGTTTGGCCAATCAATGACAATCGATGAATCAATTAGGTTGTGACTTGATGATCACAATGGCACCTATTTCAAGTCATTTTGCCTCCAGTCAAGATTGATTTGAAAGCGTTTTCATGCTAAGTTCTATTATTACAATTACTTAATTTATGACAAACAAGCGTGCTGAAAATGTCAAGTCTGGCCCCGTCACACTTGAGCGTGTTGCCAAGTTGGCAGGTGTCTCTCCTAGCACTGTTTCTCGCATCCTCAACGGTACTGCCGTCGTGAGTGATGAAAAGAAAAAAGCCATTGATGAAGCTATTGCAAAATTAGGGTTTGTTCCCAACCCAGTCGCAAGAGGTCTTGCTGGTGGACGTACCTTGAGTATTGGTGTCGTTACACAAGCCATAGACAGTCCTTTTTATGGACCTGCTCTGAGGGGCATTGAAGATGAACTAGACAATGCTGGCTACAGTCCCTTGTTTGTGAGCGCCCATTGGAACCCAGTGACTGAAGGCCGCTGCATTGATGTCCTCAGGTCGCGCCGTGTTGATGGATTGATCGTTTTAAACGGCCGCCTAAGTGACCAAGCACTTAAAAATACTGCCAAGCATTTGCCAATCGTTGTCACTGGGCGAAATATCAAAGGTGCAGGTATTTTTGCTCTTAACTTCGATAACTTTGCAGGGGGCGTTTTAGCCACTGAACATTTGATTTCTTTAGGTCATCGCAAAATTGCATTTATCGCTGGGGATGCTGCTCACCCAGATGCAAATGAGCGATTTCGCGGTTACACAACCGCCCTCAAAAATGCCAGCATCCCTTTTGACGCGCAGTTGGTGGTGTCTGGCGACTACCAAGTCGATGGCGGACTCAATGCCACGGATCAACTTCTTTCAAGCCGTCGCAAATTTACGGCACTCTTCGCAGCCAACGACCAAATGGCTTACGGCGCAGCTCTTAGCTTGCATCGCAAAGGTCTCAAAATTCCCGAAGATGTGTCTCTTATCGGCTTTGATGATCTTTACCATTCCATCTACGTTGCACCGCCTTTGAGCACCATCCATCAACCAGCCTACGAACTAGGCCGATTAACGGCTTCTGCCATTTTGCAAATGTTGACAGACACCAAGCCCACAGCCGTCATGCCCGCACCCAAGCTGATCGTTCGGGAATCGACAGCCAAGCCTTGATTGAGGTCAGCTCTAAGGGCTAGGGATAACCCTTTGACTCAATGTGACGGCGATCACTATAATTCATGAAAGCGCTTTCATGAATTGCTTTTGGTGTTTCACTTTGGTCAATTTGCACCTGAGTTTCGTCTTTCCACCATGTTTTCAAATATACGATCTGTTGTCATAGCAGTTTTGCTAAGCCATTTGGCACTCTGTGCACAAGCTCAGAAAGTGTTAACTGTGGCCGCCTATCCTGCGGTAGACAGCATTATCAAAGCAGCACTGCCTGCTTGGGAGAAAAAACACCCAGGCGTTCAAGTCAAGGTGATCAGTCGAGCGTACGCCGATCACCACACCGCAATGACCACCGCATTGTCTACATCGTCCAAACCGCCTGATGTGATGGTGCTGGAGTCAAGCTATGTTGCCCGCTTTGCTACCGGGGGTGGACTTGAAAATCTTGGTGCCCCACCTTACAGCTTGAACGAATCGAAGCATTTGTTTGTTGCGTTTTCAATTGACCAAGCCAAATCTTCAACAGGTCAGTTGGTTGCCATCCCAACCGACATAGGTCCTGGTACCCTGCTGTACAGGCAAGATTTGTTGATGAAATCAGGACTTCAAGAAGCCGACTTAACAATCAGTTGGGACAGTTACATCAAGGCCGGGGTTGTCATCAAAAGATCAACGGGGGCCTACCTTGTAGCCCATGCTCGGGATGTGAAGGATTTGATTATTCGGGGCGGCGTCAAATCTGGCGAAGGTTTGTATTTTGATGCAGCAGGTCATTCTCTTGTGACCACCGAACGATTTGTCAAAGCCTTTGAGTTGGCCAAGCGAATTCGCGAAAATAAATTGGACGGCAAAATCAGCGCATGGTCTAACGAATGGGCTGAAGGCTTTCGACGAGGTCATGTTGCCACTCAAATGTCTGGTGCATGGATCGCAGGTCATCTTAACAACTGGCTTGCACCCGAAACAAAGGGCCTCTGGCGTGCATCACAGTTGCCCGAAAATACCTGGGCTGCATGGGGCGGAAGCTTCTACGCCATTCCGAAAGCTGCAACACAAAAAGAGCTTGCATGGGATCTGATTCAATTGATGACTCTCAATCCTGAACGCCAGTTACAAGCCTTCAAATCACAAGACGCTTTTCCTGCACTGATCAGTGTGCACAACGATGCTTTTTTCGATGAGCCTATCGCTTTTTTAGGACAACAAAAGGCCCGAATTTTATGGCGTGAAGCCACGCGCCATATTCAAGCGGCAAAAGTTCATCGACTTGATACTTTTGCGGATGAAGTTATCAACACAGAGCTCGACAAAGTGCTTAATCAGGGCAAGGATATACGCTTGGCATTGCAAGATGCAGACCGTTTGCTGGAGCGCCGTGCACGGCGTTAACTCCATGACCCCAATATCCTCCTCACTTCAGCGCCGCCCACGTTGGCGACTCCATCCCAAATTTGTGCCCTACGTTTTACTTGCACCTTTTGTTCTTTTATTTTTTATTTTTGGTCTGTTTCCGCTGCTGTTCTCTTTATTTCTGGCATTTCAAAGTTGGGAGCCAACGTCTGGATTGACCAACATGACTTACGTAGGCTTGGATAATTTTATTTTCACACTAGAAGATGAATGGTTTTGGAAATCTATCAAGAACACTTTTTGGCTAGCTGCAGTGTCTGGAATTCCTCAACATCTCATTGCAATCCCGCTAGCTTGCGTCATTCATGCCCAGTTCAAGCGAACACGCAATGCCACTGTGGGTGCTTATTTTTTACCTTACATCACGTCTACTGTGGCCATTGCCATGATGTTCAGCACCTTGTTTTCAACTGACTACGGACTGATCAACCAGGTCATTTCTGGAGCGACCAAGCTACCTTTGATTGGTAGTTTTTTCCCGCAACAACCCATTGATTGGTTAGGTGAATCTGAGTTCATCAAGCCTGCAATTTCATTTGTGGTGTTTTGGCGTTATGTCGGATTCAACACGGTCTTGTACTTGGCAGCCCTTCAAACAATTCCGAAAGATATGTATGAAGCAGCCACCATGGATGGTGCCAATCGTTGGAATCAGTTTTGGTACATCACCTTGCCAAGTCTCAAGCCAATGATTTTTTTTGGGGTGACTTTGACTCTAATTGGGGGTTTGCAATTGTTCGAAGAACCTTTCATTTTGACAGGTGGCCGAGGAGGCAGTGATCAATCTGGCATGACCACTGCAATGTACATGTATCGGACTGCGTTTGATTTCAATGATTTCGGAACAGCCAGCGCTTTGTCCTGGATTCTTTTTATTTTTGTGGCTGTCCTAACTTGGTTGACCAACTTGGCATTCAAACCCAGGGGTGGAGAAACATGATGGCTGAAAGTCGTCGATTGTCAGGCAATCATTCTGTCAGCGTCTTGACTGCATATGCCATGGTGGGTTTAGGTAGCCTGATCATGCTTGCACCGTTCTATTTCATGTTTGTATTTGCCACACACAGTAAAACTGAAATTTTCACACTACCACCGCCTTTATGGCCTGGCACTGCTTTTTTTGAAAATTTAAAAATTCTGAGTGAAAAAATTCATTTTTGGAAAAGTCTCGGCTGGAGTCTCTACATTGCATTGGCCTCTACTGCTTTGACCTTGATCTTTTGCTCCATGGGGGGATATGCATTCGCCATGTTTGAGTTCAAGTTTAAAAAACCCTTGTTTCTTCTGGTCATGGGAACCATGCTGATACCATCTTTTTTAGGCATGATCCCAACATTCATGATCATGGACGTGCTGGGCTGGATTGATCAGCCGCATGCTCTTTTCATTCCTGGAGCCGCCAGCGCATTTGGTATTTTTCTAATGCGCCAATTTGTTTTGACATCTATTCCTAGAGAATTGATTGAGGCAGCAAGAATGGACGGTTGCTCAGAGCTAGGGATCTATGCACGCATCGTGTTGCCTCTGTTGCAGCCTGCCTTGGGCACACTCGGCCTGATTACTTTCATTGCTTCGTGGAATAACTTTATAGGGCCATTGGTGGTCATGCGTTCCCCAGAAATGTACACATTGCCATTGGCGCTGAGAAGTATGCAAAGTCCGGTAGACACCGAGTGGGGGGCCTTGATGGCTGGCTCTGCAATTGCAACCATTCCTCTATTGATCTTGTTTGCTTTCTCATCCAAGCGATTGATTGAAGGCTTAACGTCAGGCGCCGTCAAGTAATGCCATTTTTTTACACCCTTGAAATTCAAAGCACATGTCTGATTTAAATAATGTAATGCTCATGAAAAAGTTTCCCAAAGATTTTATTTGGGGCGTTGCCACGGCTGCATTTCAAATTGAAGGTGGCGGTCAATCTGATGGCAAAGGCCCTTCAATTTGGGATCGCTTTTGCGAGCAACCAGGTGCTATTGCCGATGCAAGCAATGGCCTGGTTGCTTGTGACCATTACAACAATTGGCAAAACGATATTCAAATGATTTCAGATTTGGGCGTCAATGCGTATCGAATGTCCATTTCGTGGCCTCGCGTTCAACCAGCAGGCAAGGGGGCGTGGAATTCAAAAGGTTTAGATTTTTATGACCGAGTTATCGATGCATTGTTTGAAAAAAATATAGCAGCATCAGTCACATTCAACCACTGGGATCTTCCAGATGCTCTTCAGCAAATGGGCGGTTGGGCTAACCGTGAGACGGTTCATCGCTTTGTAGAGTATGCGCAAACTGTGGCTCGTCGCTTGGGTGATCGGGTCCAATCATTTACAACACACAACGAACCTTGGGTGATTGCGCATCTTGGTCATGAAACAGGCATCTTTGCGCCAGGAATTAAACATAGAGGCGTTGCGGCACAAGTTTCGCACCATCTATTGCTGAGTCACGGTTTAACTTTACAAGCACTGCGTGCTGATTGTCAAACCGCCAAGCTAGGGATTGTTTTGAATTTAGCGCCAATGCATTCGGCCACTGAATCAGCTGAGGACAAACAAAAAACAAAACTGGAAGATGGACGACTACTGCGCTGGTACATGGATCCAATCTTCAAAGGAAAATATCCAGCCGATGTTTTGGATTTCTTGGGAAGTGATGCTCCTCAAGTTGAATCAAGCGATATGGCTCACATTCAACAGCCATTAGACTTTTTAGGGGTCAACTATTACTCAAGATCAGTCGTCAGCGCAGCAGGTCCATGGGACGTGCAGAAAAGCGGTTTACCGCTCACAGACATGCAATGGGAAGTTTATCCACAAGGCTTAACAGAATTGCTGGTTCGAATGCATCACGACTATCCTCTCCCTGCTGTTTACATCACAGAAAATGGCGCAGCTTTCAAAGATAAAGTAGTCAACGGCGGTGTCCAGGATAAAAATCGCATTGAGTACTTGCAGCAGCACATCGGCGCATTATCAAACGCCATCGAGCAAGGCGTGCCCGTAAAGGCGTATATGGTGTGGAGCTTGATGGACAATTTTGAATGGGCCAGTGGGTATGAAAAAAGATTTGGCATAGTTCACGTCGATTACGAGACACAAAAGCGGGTTCTGAAAGACAGCGCGCTTTGGTACAGCCAGTTTTTAAAGCAAGGAGCTCAATTACCAGAGTCAACTCATCACAAACTCAACGAACCCGCAGTGACCGTTCAAGGGAATTAAGTTAATGGGACACGTTGTACTTAAAAATCTGCGCAAATCTTATGGCCAAAATGAAGTTATTCGTGGCATCGATTTAGAAATTCAAGATGGTGAGTTTTTGGTTTTTGTGGGTCCGTCTGGATGCGGAAAGTCAACAACATTGCGAATGATTGCTGGACTGGAAGAAATTAGTTCTGGTGATCTCACCATAGACGGCGTTCAAGTAACGCACACACACCCAGCCGATCGAGGTGTTGCCATGGTGTTTCAAAGCTATGCACTCTACCCTCACATGACGGTTGAAGAGAACATGGGCTTTTCTTTGAAAATGTCTGGCATCAAAGAAAGAGATCGTCAACTTCAAGTCCGTCAGGCGGCAGAGGTTTTACGCATTGATCAGATGCTTAAAAAATATCCAAAAGAGCTATCGGGTGGTGAGCGTCAACGTGTCGCAATTGGTAGAGCCATTGTTCGAAAACCAAAAGTCTTTCTCTTTGATGAACCGCTGTCCAACCTTGATGCTGCATTGCGGGTGAATATGCGCATCGAGCTTTCAAGATTGCACAAAGAGTTAGGCACCACCATGATCTATGTCACGCACGATCAAGTCGAGGCCATGACCATGGGAGATCGAATTGCTGTTTTCAACAATGGGAACATAGAACAGTTGGGTTCACCTTTGTCACTTTATGAGCAACCCTGCAATCAATTTGTGGCCAGCTTTTTAGGTTCGCCTCGCATCAACTTGATTGAGCAACCTGATTTTAATTTGGCCTCTGAATCGCTGAAGGCTTGGTGGAATTTGAATTCAGCCAATTTTTCAAAGAAACCACATTGCATTGGTTTTAGACCAGAACACATTGACATTGTTGAAGCTACTCAAGGTCTGCCAGCCACCGTGGTACTGGCTGAACATTTAGGCGACGCCTCTATTTACCACTGCCAAGTTGATGGCTTGACAAACTTGATCAATGTCAAAATGAACTCTGATCAGAAATTCAATAGTCATGATTTGATTGGTTTGTTTTTTAAAAAGAACCATATTCTGGGTTTTGACTCAAAAAGTCATCGAGTTAACTGACCCCCTGATTGAAAAAGCCCTGCGAGTGCATTTGCAATCTCAGGGCTTTCTTGTGTCCACTTAACTCTTATTTGGACCAATACACATTGTCAATGTAGATCTTAGTTCTGTCATTCGAGTTATTTGACTTGCCTGTTTTTTCATACCTGTCGGCAATGACCAATGGGTTAGTCACTTTGGTTAAATCTAATTTTGACTTGCTTGCATCCGTCATGCCATAGGCCATGGCGCCGCGCGGCGTGATTGCACTGATAGGGATAGAAACGTTGCGCCAAGTTCCATCATTGACATAACCATACGGATTGTTGGCAGGATCAACTGTGAGGTACACATCGTAAGCACTGCCTGCGGTTGTCGTGCCAGTTAAAAAACCAAACTCAATTTTTCCTGGATACATTGTCTTGATGCTGAAATTCAGACTACCCGTCGTGGCAAATTGTGAAAGGTCATCTGCAGAAGTTTGCAAGGCTGCAATCATGCCCCAGCCCCAACTTGTTGGGGCAGGTGTGATTTCTAATGAATTGGGCCCATCGCCAGTTGCAAAGCTGATAGAGCTGCTGCCCGCATAAGCAGTTGCTGGGTTGTCCCAGCCAACCCACAAAATTGACTCAGAAGGTCTGACTTCACCTGCAGTCGTGATATCCGAAAAAATAGTGTATCGATTGGCAGTGACTGTACCGTTGCTCTGCGTGGGAATGTAGTAAAGGGCGTCTGCAGATGTGTAAGCACCAGATTCCCACATGCTATTTGGATAAAGAGACTGCACAACATAACGCGCCTTTCGGTCGACATTGAACAGCCCCCATTTGTCATCTGCTTTTTTCCAAGGCTCGTCAAACGCCTCGAAGTAGAAAATACTCTTTGGTTTTGCAGCTGCGCTGGAGTTACTCCAAGCCGTTAAACGATCAAAATACATTTTCTGGTTGACAGGGTGTGCTCGGTAATTTTCACCGCCAGAGGCTACCGCCTTCCATCCTGTTTCTCCAATCACAATGGGCGTGTTGGTTAGGCCCAGGCTGTCCATGTAAGACCTTACCGCATTGAAATCACTTTTTGCTGCGGCGATAGCGGCATCCATCATGGCCTCTGCGCGCAGATTGGCTGGCTTATCCGTTTGCTGCCAGTTCCATTTGTTAGCGTCATGCACTGAGTCTGCCAGTGGATAAGTATGCATTGCCACAAAATCAACCGCATTCAATACAGCTTTAGGTTCCTGGTTATTGTTTGCCTTGGCAAAAAATGCCCAATTGTCGTCGGTGGTGATTGGCTGTGTGACTTGACTACGGACAGCGTTAATGTATTTGACCATGTCAGCGACAGAAACTGGATTGAATGACCAGTTGACCATTGTTTCGTTGCCAACACTCAAAGCCAAAACGATGCTTTTGTAATTGTTGGCTAGGCTAACCGCTCTGGCAATTTCTGCTTCATTGATTCCGCCAGGGTTTCCAGATTGGATCCAGACGCCGAGCATCACTTTGATATCCAGATTGTTATTTTTAATGGTCTCCAATACCACCTTGGCCATTGCATCACTGCTATTGAACAAGCGAATGAGTGTAAAACCGCCATCTTGTAGCAAGCGCAAATCTTGCAGGACATTGGCGGTAGTCACCACTTCATTTTGAAAATTATTTCCGTCGGTGCTGGTACTGCGATAAGGAGAATACGAAACAGCTTTGCGCGTACCAAATTCTGCGCTCAGAGCGCGAACTTGTACGCCGTTGGAAGGGACTACTCCCCCTCCTCCACAACCAATCAATATTAAAGCCACACTCGCTACCATCAAAAAGGACAGATAGCTTTTGATCAAATTCTTCATGTTCAATTTTTCAAAGTTATTCATGGTTGTGTTCCTCAATTTAGAACACGTAGACAGCGCCTAAGCCAGCCCAATTGCCGGAGCGAGTGACCCGCGAATCGACATTGGTGAACGCAGAGTTAGAAGGCATTGACATTGGAGCCAATCCAAGTCGTGCATAGTTAACCATGCCAACAAAGCCATAAACTTGGAAACCTTGACGGATTTCATAACCTAGACCCAGTGTATTGATCAGAGCAGCATTGCTTTGTCCTCGCTCACTGGGATTTGAAGTACTGGCTTTGCCTAGGTAGGTCAGGCCGGTGTGTGCGGTCCACTGCCCCATTCTGTACCTTGCGCCAAGCATGGTATCGGTTGACCTTGCGGCATATCCAGGGTTGGGGACACCATTGAGTTGGCCGTTCCAATCGACATTGAACATGTTGTTCCACTGCGCTTGCGCACCCGGAACTGTGATCACAGCATATGCACCACTCCAGCGGTTGATGCGAATGCCACCCGATAGTTCAATTCTGGAATCAAATTGATATCGGCCCATGACCATGGCGATGGATTGGCCAGAACCGCCCAGCTTGGGGTCGTCGGCTGCATGAGGAGTCAGGCTTGTGAACGGTCCATGACTCCAAGCTTGCGGATTGCCATTTCGGGTGTCCTGAAACATGGCGTCAATGACCAAATCGCCTTTGTAATACTGCGCATAAAGTTCAAGAAACTTTGGCTTGTTAATTTTGAAATCACGGTTACCTTGGTCGTAACTGGCTTCAACAACCAAATCTCCTTGCGCCACATCAAATTTTCGCGATGTATATCTGACCGCCTTTGTCAGCAAGCCGTATCCTGCGCCACTTGATCCCCATACATTGGCCACGCCAATGTTGGTGCCATAAGGATAGTCCGCAATACTCCATGTTCTGGTGGTCATGGCACCCATTCGCAAACTTCCATAGTCATCATGACTAATCGCCATATTTTTTTCATACCAGAAGCCAGGGATGTCTTGCTTTCCGTCGCGCCATCTCTGGCTTACCAAGGCATTGAATTTGTAGCCCTGACCTAGGTCATATTTCACGCCCAACCATGGCTGGAACAGAGTGACATTTAAATTGCCGGGGCCGTAAGGCTTGCCCACGACCAAATCATCGGCCCAAATTCTTTGTTTGTCCTCGAGTGGAAACAGTTGGCATTCATTGCAGTGATTACTGCCTCTTAGAACTTCTGCTTTTGCAAATCCAGTAAGACTAAACATGCCCTCTGGACCAAAGTCAATGGCATAACTCGATGCGCTCGTGAAAAGCATGAGGGCCAATGCGGTGGATTGGAACCGCGTATTTTGGCGTGCGGCATTTGGCAAGATTTGATGTGTCATAGTTTCACTAATTTGAAAGCGCTTTCATGATCTTAATTTGTGAGAGATTTACCGTCAATGATCACACACCCTCGTTTACCCTTAAATTTCAATAAAACGCCAATTTTCATGAGCTTTTCTGGCTTTTTGAAAGCGCTTTCATTATGATTCGTTTCCTTCGAGATAGATTGACAAAATAGGTAGGAACATGACCCTCACACGTTACTTGGCCTTAGGCACATTGACTGCAACTGGTTTGTTTGGCTTTTTTTTGCCCTTGCAGGCGCAATCGCAGAATATCAATATTGGTGCAGGCAGTTATGTCCTAAATCCAAAAGGTCAAGACCCGCGTCCTCCTGCCGCACCCTTCAGAACCCCAGATTTATTGACCAAGGCCGCGCCTACCAACCAATGGTATTCAACCCTCATTTTTCATGACAAACCTGAGGCCATCTTTGCACATCCTTTGAGCGTCAAGCCAACGGAGTTTGGCATCGAAGTAGCCTTGCCAAAACAAGAGGTCGTGCCAACGGAGAGGCAAGATGTCGAAATACATTACGCTCACAAAAATCCCCTTCGAGTTTCCAGTTCAAGCTTGACCCTTGGCAAGGCCAAACTGGCTAGGACCAGCGATTGGTCCATTGATATCAGCCAATCTCAAGGGCAAGATCAGCTTTTAGCGACTGTCACCCATGGCAGCCCTTATGTTTACTTTCAAGTCAACCGCGGCAATCTTCGGATCGACTTACCCGCTGATGGTAAAAAAATAGACAGTCTTTCTGGACAAGCATTGGCGCTCAAAGCACACCATTTGGTCTTAGAAGTGAACGGTCAATTTTTTGCACTTTTCGGCCCTACAGGCTCAAAGTGGGAGGCCTTGAATAATCGTTCTTGGGGCTTATCATTGCCCGAGGGAAAAGGCTACCTGTCTTTGGCTGCATTACCCGATTCTTCATTGACAGCATTCCAATTGGTCCAAGAGCATGCTTACGCTTTCGTCTCCGACACCAAAGTCAGTTGGGAATTCGATTCTGCTAATAGTCGAGTCAAAACTCAATTTGATGTGACCAGCAAATTGATGGAGGGCTTACAAAGAACCCCACTTCTGGGACTCTACCCACATCATTGGCATCAAAACGCCACTGTCAGTGACAAGTTGGGGCCTGCTTATGACTCCATCAGGGGGCCCATTAAATTACTGGCAAGCAATTCATTTACAACCCAATTCACCTACAACGGATTCGTGCCATTTTGGCCAGGCGTGAAAGATCCCATTCAGGTCAAAGAACTGAGTGAGGTCACTAAAACAGACTTGAGAAACGCCAGGCGCATGATGCTTGAAATTGGCGTTGGACCTTATTGGCAAGGTAAGGGATTACAGAGAATAGCCAAGCTCATGGATGTCGTAGAGCAGCAAGGCGACTTGGCCGCTCGCGATCAATTGCTGGGGACCTTAAAGACACGAATTGAGAAGTGGTTCTCGGGCAAAGACAACAAAACTTATTTTCATTTGGACAAGTCTCTTGGAGCCGTCATTGCGTATCCAGAAGAATATTTCAGCATTTCACAAATGAATGACCATCATTTTCACTACGGCTATTGGATCCGAACAATGGCCGACATTGCCTTGCGCGATCCAGTTTGGGCCAGCCCTTCGCAATGGGGCGGGATGGTTGACTTACTGATTGCAGATATCGCTACCAGTGAACGCGGTCGATCGGACTTTCCTTTCTTGCGCAACTTTGATCCCTACGAAGGTCACTCATGGGCTTCTGGCGTTGGACTGGGTGAGCATGGCAACAATCAAGAGTCATCTTCAGAAGCCATCAATGCCTGGGCTGGGCTCATTCAATGGGGTGAGCTAACTGGCAACTTGCAACTCAGAAATTTGGGCTTGTACCTTTACACAACAGAAATTGAAGCCATCCACCATTACTGGTTTGACAGCCACGGTGTTGTTTTTCCAAAGGCCTATAAAAATGCAGAGGTCAGCATGGTTTTTGGTGGCAAATACTCACACAACACTTGGTGGACCGATGAGCCACGACAAATAAAAGGCATCAACTTGCTTCCCATCACCACCGCTTCGCTGTACCTTGGGCGAGCACCCCATCATGTCAAGCGAAGCGTGGCCACATTGGGGCCTGAAACTGCCGTGTTTGCTGCAAGAGGAAAATATGCAAACCCGCCTGATATTTGGCAAGATATTTTTGCCAAATACTTAGCCCTAGCGGATCCAAAGCAAGGTCTTGATTCTTGGAAACGTTGGGGCTCATTTGAACTTGGTGACACGCGGAGTCACGCCTTGCACTGGCTCTACAGCCTTAACAACATGGGTGTGCCAGATTTCAGCGTCACAGCCAACACCATCTTCTATTCTGTCTTTAAAGACGCGACTGGGCGTAAAACATATTTGGCATTCAACTCAGGAAAATCTGACCTGAAGGTTCAATTCAGTGATGGTAAATCCATGACCGTACAACCTGGAATTTTGCTGCGTGAGAATTAACTTTTTGTGCCTGCTGGCGGGATTGACAATGATTTTTCTAACTTCATGTGGGGGCGGCAATCAAGTTGTTCCTCAGAGTCCTGATACATCATCAATTGGCGTCAATACAGCAACAACAACACAACTCAATACGCCTAACAAACCTGGTTGGACCCTTGTTTGGTCAGACGAGTTTGAAACTAACGGCTTACCAGATCCTACAAAATGGGCTTTTGATACTGACCGGAATAGAGCGGGTTGGTATAACAATGAGAAGCAGTATTACGCAGCCAATCGGCTAGAAAATTCTCGTGTTGAAAACGGCAAATTGATCATCACGGCTCGCAAGGAAAGGCTCATAACCGCTGCAGATTATGGTGGCCAAAACTACACATCGGCACGTCTGGTGACCCGCGGTTTGGCCAGTTGGACTTATGGTTTTTTTGAAATTCGCGCCAAAATGCCCTGCGGGCAAGGGACATGGCCAGCTATTTGGACCCTCGGTGTTGGCGGATCCAAAGGCATGGTTTGGCCAGACGATGGCGAAATAGACATCATGGAGTTTGTCGGTAGCAAACCGACTGAAGTTTTTGCCACAGTCCACACCAAAAAATACAACTGGCAAGGCGGAACACCGCCGGCTTCATTCAGCGCTTCAGTGCCTGATGCATGCACCGCATTTCACAATTACCAATTGACCTGGACGCCTGAAAAAATCAGCATCGGCGTCGACGATCGTATCTATTTCAACTATATCAACCCAAAAAATGGAGATCCTCAGGCTTGGCCTTTTGACCGACCACAATATTTGTTGTTGAACATTGCCATTGGAGGTGATTTAGGCGGGAAAGTTGACGACAGCATTTTCCCAGTGGCATTTCAAATTGAGCATGTTCGTGTTTATAAAAATTAGACAGAACACTTCTGTGTTCCAAATCGAGCTACTCAACTCGGCTTTGTCCAGGCAACATCACTAGGGAAAATCCCTAGGCCAATTTGATTGCAAATTGAAGATGGCAAATTTATGATCTTGAAAGCGCTTTCAGATAGCGCTTTCATCTTATGCGTATCTGTATTTGTCATTATTTGGAGACTCTCATGAATTTCATTTCAAACCGGTGGCTACTTTCAGCAGCTTCAATTTCTGTGGCAGCACTCGTAGCCGCTTGCGGTGGCTCCAGTACCCCACCACCCGTTGCGCAGGCAACGCTTGTAGCGGTTGCTACACCTAGCTCCTTTCTCACCACAGGCAGTTCCACTTTGAGCACGACAGGTGGCAGTGGTACCGGTGCTGTGACTTATGCAGTGGCATCAGGTACTTGCACCATTTCAGGTTCAACCTTGTCTGCAACTGCAGCTGGCACATGTACAGTCACCGCCAAAAAAGCCGCTGACTCAAGTTATTTGGAAGCGACCTCAGCCGCTGTGAGCGTCACTGTCACTTTGCCGTACGCCGCTTTAACGGTTGTTCAAGAACAAACAGCGACTCAAAATTCATATGTTGCTGGTGATGCACCTGCCAATGCTGGTACCGCTTTACCAGGCAATAATTTGACTGGTAACTACGCTTGGAATCAAGGCGGTAATGATTGGTGGGCTGGGGTTGGTACAGACTCAGTTTACAGAGGCATTGGCGCACCTGCAAACGCTGGTGCTGGTGTGGGCGTTTATGTGAAGGCTGCTGGTACAACCACATGGTCTATTGATGGCGCAACATCGATGACTGTCGGACTTGGAACCAACCCAGAATGTGTGGGCATTTGCAAAGCAACCATCATCTTGAAATCGACCACCACCGATTGCATTGCAACCATCAAGACTCCCATCACGATATTGACGGAAAAAGTTAATACGGGTACCAGCAAAACACAAGTCAATGGTGCAGTGCCCACTTACTCCTCCACATTAACTGATGCCAATTGGACTGTGACTGGTTGCTCAGCCAACACAATGACCGCATTCAAAGCCCTGCGTGTCAATGAAGTTCACGCTCAGTTGTTGCAAGCCAATATGCAATCAACTACGCCCACTGGTGGTCCTTACGCCAATGGTGTTAATTTGGGAGCCATCAAGTTCCAATAAGCAGAACTCGAAATTTACGAGTCTCCTTCAAGAGACTCCAAAAATCAAAAACCTACCGAAATCATCGGTAGGTTTTTTTCATCTTATTTAGCGGCCGCCTTGGGCTTCTCCCCAGTTGCTTTGTTCATGCACACAATCTTGGCAGGCTTTTCTTTGTATTCAAACTTGCTGCAGCCCTCACCTGCCTCCTTCTTCTCGACTGGCTGAGGCAAGGAGTCTGGCGTTGATTTGGGCCGCGTGATGCGCTCTGGGACTGCCGAGCGTTCCACGGATTTTTTGTCATCCCCTTTTTTGGGGGGATCGCTCGCATGGGTATTCAATGCGAACAACATGGCCAATACAAACACAAATTTCATGAGTTCCTCACAGTTCATTTTTTGAGCCATGCCTGATTTTGATCCAATTTGAGAAAGAGAACAACAGCGTACAAGTTCTTGCATTTCGAATTTGAGTCGTCTCCAAGGCCCAATTGCAATCATCATTGAATGCCCAGTTTTCATGAAACGGCGTTCAGATGGAAGTCCAATCCGGCAACCCGCCCCCGTACACAGACGCACCAGTGGTTCACTACCTGCAACAAACTTGGGAAATTGCAGCGCATTTGCGAGCGTCAGACATTCATTTTGAGCCGTTCGAAACTTTTTACCGTGTCCGCTTGCGGGTTGACGGTGTGCTGCAAGAAATCGCTGCACCACCATTTGAATTCAAAGACCAAATCGCCTCCCGCATCAAAGTTTTGTCGCGTCTCGACATTGCAGAAAAACGCTTGCCGCAAGATGGGCGAATGAACCTCGGGCTTCAAAATTCACAGCGCCTGAATCTGCGGGTGAGCACTTTGCCCACCCTCTTTGGCGAAAAAATTGTGGTGCGTGTCTTGTCAACCGATTTGGCCAAACTCAATTTGGACCATTTGGGTTACAACCATGCCGACAAGCAAAAACTCCTGCACGCCATCCAAAAATCGCACGGCTTGGTTTTGGTCACGGGCCCTACAGGCTCAGGCAAATCTCAATCTTTGTATGCCTGCTTGAATTTACTCAACCGCGCCGAAGTCAATATTGCCACGGTAGAAGACCCTTCTGAAATTCAACTCCCGGGCATCAATCAAGTTAATGTGAAAGAAAGAATTGGGCTGAATTTCGCCACCTCTCTGCGTGCTTTTTTAAGGCAAGACCCCGACATCTTGATGGTGGGGGAAATCAGAGACCATGAAACAGCCGACATTGCCATCAAGGCTTCGCAAACAGGGCATTTGGTCTTGTCCACTTTGCACACACAAGATGCGCCCAGCGCTTTGGTGCGTCTTCGAAACATGGGCATGGCCTCCTACAACTTGGCCTCCAGCATCTGTCTCATTTCTGCGCAACGTTTGGTTCGCCGCTTGTGTGTGCACTGCCGAAAACCCATGACGGTTTCAGCCCATTTGCTCAAAGATTTAGGCTTGCAATCTACCAGCCATCTGGCCACAGCGCAGCACCATTTCCATTCGGCAGAAGGTTGCTCTCAGTGCCACAAGGGCTATTGGGGGCGTATCGGTCTGTTCCAAATGATGCCCATCACAGCGGCTTTACAGCATTTGATTTTGCAGAATGCCAGCCGCCAAGAATTGGCAGTCCAAGCTGAAAAAGAAGGCGTCTGTTCGCTGCGCCATGCTGGACTTTTGCAAGCTTCCCTGGGCATCACTTCTTTGGCCGAAGTTCTGGCGCACACCGATGTCCCTTGATGCAGCACTCTCTCGGGCTGCGGCCAGGCGAGAACCCTTACCCGTTCGCACCTACGCCAGCAAAGCCGTGCCTGCCAAAACTCTCAGCGTTTTCACTCGGCAGTGGTCGGCACTCATGAGTGCCGGCATTCCACTCTCTCAGGCTTTTGAATTGCTGAGTCAAAGCATTGTGGGAACACGCGCTACGCAAAAGACCTTTGCCGCCACCTTGCAAATGCTTCGCACCGAAGTGAACTCGGGTCAATCGCTGCACAGTGCATTTCAAAAGCACCCTCAAATCTTCAATCAGCATTACTGCAGTTTGTTGTCTGCAGGCGAGTCTGCGGGCATTCTAGACAGCATTTTGGACCGCTTGGCCGATACCCTAGAAGCCCAGGCGGCCCTAAAGGCCAAGCTCAAAAATGCGCTCATCTACCCAGCGAGTATCCTGACCATTGCCGTGTTGGTTTTGGTGCTGATTTTGCTTTGGGTGGTCCCAGTCTTTGAAGATGTTTTCAAAAGCATGGGCGCGTCTTTGCCTTGGGCTACTCAACAATTGATCGACATGAGCTTTTGGCTGGGGCATTGGGCGGGGGCTCTGACTGGGGCTATTTGTGTTTTGATAGCCTTACTGCGTTGGTCGCATCAAAAATTCTTGAGGTTTCAAATCAATTTTGAAAAACTGCTCTTTGCCACCCCTATCTTGGGCTCTTTGCTGCTCACCGCCATGGCTGTGAAATGGTCCCAGACTTTGTCTGCCCTGCTCAAGGCGGGCATTCCACTCGCTGAAGCACTGCCGCCCGCATCGGCGGCCACTGCTTCACCCAATTTGGCTCAAGCCACGGTTGAATTGACACAGCGCATTCAAGAGGGGCACAGTTTGAGCAAGGCCATGTCAGAATCCAAGCTGTTCTCTGCCATGACCATTCAGATGTGCGCCATAGGTGAAGAAACTGGGTCGCTCGACGCAATGCTTCAACGTGCTGCCAAACTCATGGAATCCGATGTGAATCAACAAATTGGCAACCTGTCTACCCTGCTCGAGCCTCTCATCATGGTGCTGCTGGGCACCCTCATTGGCGGCATTTTGCTGGCCCTGTATTTGCCCATCTTTAACTTAGGACAAGTCTTTTGATCACACCCACTGCATGGCCCCAACTGTGGCAGCCACCAGGCGCCATGGGCTGGGTGTTGCCCCACGTGGCAGAGGTCAATATGTTGCAAATCGTGTTGTTTGCCGCCCTTGGTTTGGTCATCGGCAGTTTTCTCAATGTGCTCATCTACCGCTTGCCCCTCATGATCTTGCGGAGTGAAGAGCCAGAGGCCGCTGCTTTCAACCTCCAAGCGCCGCGGTCACACTGCCCTCACTGCCATCACCCACTTCACTGGTATGAGCTCATTCCTGTGCTGTCCTATGCCTTGAGCCGAGGACGGTGCCGGCATTGTCAGCAGCCCATTTCATGGCGCTACCCGCTGGTGGAAATTCTCACTGCTGGCTTGTTTTGCCTGTGCTTGCTCAAATTTGGCTTTACTGGGTCGGCGCTGTTAGCCGGCACCTTTTGCGCCATGCTTTTGGCCCTTGCCTGGATTGATGCCCAAACCTTCCTGCTGCCAGATGCGCTCACCCAAGCGCTTCTTTGGATGGGCCTCATTGGTAGCGCCATGTCTCTCACCCCCACCCCCCTTTTGCATTCGCTTTCGGGCGCAGTCCTTGGTTATGGGCTTCTTTGGTTGGTCAGTTGGAGCTTTGAGCAACTTGCCGGCAAGGAGGGCATGGGCCAAGGCGATCTCAAACTGTTGGCGGGACTTGGCGCTTGGGTGGGCGTTTGGAGCCTGTTGCCGCTGCTGCTGCTGGCCTCCATTTCAGGGCTGATTTTTGGGGTCAGTCAAAAAATGAGGGGGCAACTGGGCCACAATGGGCACTTCGCTTTTGGACCTTTTTTGGCCTTTTCTGGATTCGCATGTTTCTTTTTAGGCATTTCTATGGGAGCTTGATCCGTTGAGCCGCAAGCCACTTCGACTGGGCCTGACAGGCGGCATTGGCAGCGGCAAGAGCACGGTGGCAAGCATCTTGGCGCGCGCTGGAGCTGCGGTCATGGACGCCGATGCCATTTCCAGGTCTTTAACGCAACCTGGTGGCAGAGCCATTCCAGCCATCTTGGCCGAATTTGGCGAGACACTGATCAGCCCCGATGGCGCCATGGACCGAGAGGCCATGCGCGCACTGGTTTTTTCAAACCCCCCCAGCAAACGCCAACTTGAAGCCATTGTTCACCCTTTGGTTGGGCAAGTGCTGCAGGAACAAAGCAATGCTGCCGTGGCGGCTGGCCATGCCTGTTTGGTCTATGACGTGCCCCTTTTGGTCGAGTCTGGCGATCGATGGCGCCGCCAAGTCGACTGGGTTTGCGTGGTCGACTGTGAGGTAGAAACCCAAATTCAGCGGGTCATGGCCCGAAACCAACTTGGCCGCGCCGATATTGAGCGCATCATTTCTCAGCAGGCCAGCCGTCAACAGCGGCTCGCCTGTGCCGACGCAGTCATTTTCAACGAGGGCATCGATTTAGCGCATCTGGAACACTTGGTGCATGAAATGATGACTCGCTTCGGGCTATGATCTTGCCACTGAAAGACGCAGCGTGATACTTTACGAATACCCCCTCAACGAACGCACTCGAACCTATTTGCGTCTGCAACATTTGTTTGGGCGCTTCAACCAATTGAGTCAGCGATCCGAAGCCCTTGATCACCACTACGCCCTTTCCACGATTTTTGAAATCATGGAAGTTGCTTCTCGATCAGAACTCAAGTCAGAAATTCTCAAAGACATCGAGCGGCACAAACAGCAACTCAATGGTTACCGTGGCAACCCCTCCATTTCAGAGCAGGCACTCGACCTGATCATTGAGCAACTCGATCAGCGCTTTGACTCGCTCAACAACATGGTTGGCAAAATGGGCAGCGCACTGGGTGAAAGTGAGTTCCTCAACAGCATTCGAAGCCGATCAGCCATTCCTGGCGGCACCTGCGAATTTGACTTGCCGGCCTACCACGCCTGGCAACACCATGCGCCCGCTTCACGGCAGGCAGATTTGTACAACTGGTCGCAACACTTTGCACCTTTGGCCAAAGCCATTCAGCTCATTCTCAAAATGATGCGC
>Ga0214921_10001388_pt1 | contig 41616 bp, 32 predicted proteins | sample LL1505_MetaG_FD_177992 | JGI IMG/M metagenome (GOLD analysis project Ga0214921, IMG submission 177992) | Freshwater microbial communities from Lake Lanier, Atlanta, Georgia, United States - LL-1505 | ecosystem: Environmental > Aquatic > Freshwater > Lake | place: USA: Georgia | collected...
AGCACTTCGGATAGATCAAGCGAACTATATTCTCGGATTTCGGGTTAATATCTGGGTTAGTTTGATCATTCTTCTCACTTCCGCGGCTTATTTATTTAGAAGTAAGCGTCGTGGCAAATTAACGCGAAGTTCTTTAAAAGGTTAGAATGACCGGATGGGATTGGAAGAAGTACAAATTCGCAATATGGAGCACCGAGCAAATCGTGCCGGTTGGTTGCGCGCTGCTGTCTTAGGTTCAAATGACGGATTGGTATCAACGGCGAGTTTAATGATTGGCATTGCAGCTGCAAATAAAAGCGATTTTTTGATAACAGCAGGGCTAGCTGGCATTGCTGCAGGTGCTATGTCAATGGCAGTTGGAGAGTATGTTTCAGTTAAATCCCAAAATGATATTGAAACTGCCGACAGGGAAATAGAGATAATGCAATTAGCAACAGATCCAGAAGGTGAATTCGAAGAGTTAGTTGAAATATATATGAAGCGTGGGTTAGCAAGACAACTTGCAACTGAAGTAGTAACTGCGCTTCATAAGCAAGATCCATTAGAAGCCCACCTAAGAGATGAGCTGGGCCACTTTGACCACACTAGAGCTAGACCATTACAAGCAGGAGTTGCTTCCGCAATTGCATTTACAGCAGGAGGAGTAATTCCTCTTTTAGGCGCACTAATCTCTAAATCTGATCCAGTTGCACTAGTCCTTATCTTTACAGCTATCGGTTTAGTTGTTGCCGGTTTTATTAGCGCCAAGATCGCTGCCTCTCCGATACCTAAAACCATTGCTCGGGTCTTCCTAGGCGGGGTATTTGGCGTTGTAATTACTGCAGGCATTGGTTGGTTGGTTGGGCTTACCGGGATTTAATTACCCTGATACTATTAGCCTAGTTAAGAAGTAGATGTTGGGCCACAGGCGTCCCGACCCACATATGGGAGCGGCCTTTTAATTTGGAAATGAATAAGCTTTTTTCCACAACTCCAAATGCAGTTGGGTTATATGACCCTGCCAATGAACATGATGCATGTGGTGTTGCAATGGTCGCGACTCTAAACAAGTTGGCTACTCACGAAATCGTTGCAAAAGCTTTAACTGCACTAAGAAATCTTGAGCACAGAGGTGCATCAGGTGCCGAACCTGATAGCGGTGATGGGGCCGGAATACTAATTCAAGTACCAGATAGATTTTATAGATCAGTAATTAATTTTAAACTTCCAAAGTTTGGTGAGTATGCCACTGGAATATTTTTTATTAAACCTGGCAAAAATGATTACCAGAGCGCTATTGAGAAAATTGCTCAAGAAGAGGGGTTAGTAGTTCTTGGCTGGCGGGATGTACCAATCAATTCTAAGTCTCTTGGCAAAACAGCACTCTCTGTAATGCCGGAATTTAAGCAAATATTTATTTCTGGCTCAAAAAATGAGAATGACCTAATTTTAGAGAGAATGGCATTTTGTTTACGTAAAAGAGTTGAGCATACATTACCAATATATGTGCCCTCACTTTCATCTAGAACGATAGTTTACAAGGGCATGCTTACTACTAATCAATTAGAAGAATTCTTCCCGGATTTATCTAACTCTCTTGTGGAGTCGCCAATGGCCCTTGTTCATTCAAGATTTTCTACAAATACTTTTCCGTCTTGGCCACTTGCTCATCCCTACCGTTTCATTGCACATAATGGTGAGATCAATACTGTAAAAGGAAATCGCAACTGGATGAGATCTAGAGAAACATTGTTAGAAAGTAAATTAATACCTGGAGATTTAAAGCGCTTATTTCCAATAGTAGATAACTCAGGGAGCGATTCGGCTTCTTTTGATGAGGTCTTAGAATTACTTTACCTGGGTGGCAGATCATTGCCACATTCAGTATTAATGATGATTCCAGAGGCTTGGGAAAATCACACAACCATGTCACGAGAGCGTAAAGATTTTTATGCATTCCACTCTGCACTGATGGAACCATGGGATGGGCCCGCCTGTGTCACATTCACTGATGGCAAGCAAGTTGGAGCTGTGCTCGATAGAAATGGCTTAAGACCATCAAGATTTTGGGTAACTGATGATGGTTTGGTAGTACTTGCTAGCGAGGTTGGTGTATTGGATTTTCCACCAGAGAAAATTATTCGCAAGGGCAGATTGCAACCTGGAAAAATGTTTTTAGTTGATATTCAAGAGGGAAGAATTATTGAAGATGATGAAATTAAGCAAACACTTGCTAATGCTGCACCTTATTCAGATTGGCTACATGCAGGATTAGTGAAGTTAGGGGATTTGCCAGCCAGGGAACATATTGTCTATCCCCACTCCTCAGTTCTTAGAAGGCAAAGAGCGTTTGGTTACACAGAGGAGGAAATTCGAATAATTATTACTCCGATGGCAAAGAATGGCGCAGAGCCACTTGGGTCAATGGGTACTGATACGCCAATTGCTGCTCTATCGGAGAAACCACGATTGCTCTTTGATTATTTCGCACAATTATTTGCTCAGGTAACTAATCCACCTCTGGACGCAATCCGTGAAGAGCTTGTAACTTCTTTAGGTGGTTCAATCGGGCCAGAGCATAACTTATTGGAACCCGGACCTGCGTCTTGTCGTCAAATTTCATTACAGTTTCCAGTAATTGATAATGATGAATTAGCTAAAATTATTCACGTTAATGCTGATGGCGATCAGCCAGGATTCGCTTGCCATGTTGTTAGAGGATTATTTCCAATTGCCGGTGGCGGCAAGTCACTAGTAGCAAGAATAAATGAGATTAGACAAGAAGTATCAAAAGCAATTAGTGAAGGTGCGAGAATAATTGTCCTATCTGATCGAGATGGAGATGGGGAAAATGCACCTATTCCATCCTTGTTATTAACATCAGCGGTTCATCATCATTTGATCCGTGAAAAAACTAGGACAAAGGTTGGTCTAGTAGTTGAAAGTGGTGAGGTACGCGAGGTTCACCATGTTGCGTTATTAATTGGATTTGGTGCTGCAGCTGTAAATCCATATTTAGCAATGGAAAGCGCCGAAGACTTAGTTCGTCAAGGTGTCATTTCTGGAATTACTCCCGAAAAGGCGGTTAGAAATTTAATTAAGTCGCTCGGCAAAGGTGTATTAAAAGTAATGTCAAAAATGGGTGTTTCAACTATTGCCTCATATACCGGGGCTCAAATATTTGAGGCTATTGGTTTATCTAAAGAAATAGTTGACGAATACTTTGTAGGTGTTACTTCAAGATTAGGCGGAGTTGGCATTGATGTGATCGCTCAAGAAACAATTAAGCGTCATCATATTGCTTATCCTCCTGGAGGTGAGATCCCAGGTGCGAAGCGACTTCAAATTGGTGGCGAATACCAATGGCGTCGAGAGGGTGAGCCTCATCTATTTGATCCAGAAACTGTATTCACGCTTCAGCATGCAACTAGATCAAAAAGATTTGATGTTTTCAAACGTTACACAGCAAGAGTAGATGACCAATCTCGTAGGCTAATGACTTTGCGCGGTTTGTTTACATTTAATGATGATGTCAATAAATCAATTCCAATAGATGCAGTTGAGCCTGCTTCGGAAATAATTAAGCGATTTGCAACTGGAGCAATGTCCTATGGATCAATTTCACAGGAGGCTCATGAAACTTTAGCTATTGCAATGAATCGAATTGGAGGCAAGTCTAATACTGGCGAAGGTGGCGAAGATTCTGCTCGAAATACTCCTGACAAAAATGGCGACTTGCGCAGATCTGCAATCAAACAGGTGGCAAGCGGAAGATTTGGTGTTACAAGTGAGTACTTAGTTAATGCAGATGACATTCAAATTAAAATGGCACAGGGTGCTAAACCAGGAGAAGGCGGACAACTACCTGGTAATAAGGTTTACCCATGGATAGCTAAGGTGCGCTACTCAACTCCTGGAGTTGGTTTAATTTCACCCCCACCTCACCATGATATTTATTCAATCGAAGATCTTGCTCAGCTAATTCATGATCTTAAAAATTCAAATAAAAATGCACGTATCCACGTAAAATTAGTAGCAGAAGTAGGAGTCGGTACAGTTGCAGCTGGTGTTAGTAAGGCTCATGCAGATGTTGTTTTAATTTCAGGCCATGATGGTGGAACTGGCGCCTCACCACTTACATCGTTAAAGCATGCTGGAGCTCCATGGGAGTTAGGTTTAGCTGAAACGCAGCAGACACTGATGCTAAATGGTTTGCGTGAGCGAATAGTTGTTCAAGTTGATGGCCAAATGAAGACTGGTCGTGATGTGGTTATTGCTGCCTTGTTGGGAGCAGAGGAGTATGGATTTGCAACCGCCCCACTAGTTGTTTCTGGTTGTGTAATGATGCGGGTTTGTCATTTAGATACATGTCCGGTTGGAGTAGCTACTCAAAATCCAGAGCTGCGGAAAAAATTTACTGGTAAGCCAGAGTTTGTTGAGACTTTTTTTGAGTACATTGCTGAAGAGGTTAGGCAAATTCTTGCACAACTTGGCTTTAGGAGTTTGAGTGAAGTAATTGGTCAAGTTGAATTACTAAATACAACATCAGCTGTTGATCATTGGAAGGCTAGTGGTTTAGATTTATCACCACTACTTATTGCACCAAGCAGTGATTTACCTCGCAAAAATACTACCTTGCAGGACCATGGATTAGTTAATGCGTTAGATAATGATTTAATTAAATTGTCAAAAGATGCTTTAAATAGTGCAATACCTGTAAGACTCGAAATGCAGGTTCGCAATGTTAATAGAACTGTTGGCACCATGCTTGGTGCCGAGATCACTCGTAAATATGGTGGTGTGGGATTACCGACTGACACAATAGATGTAACTTTTCACGGTTCTGCAGGGCAATCATTTGGTGCTTTTATCCCATCGGGCTTAACTCTTAGACTTTATGGAGATAGTAATGATTATGTAGGTAAAGGCTTATCTGGTGGTCGAATTATTATTAGACCAGATGAGCGAGCTATTTTTAATTCAAGCAAGAATGTAATTGCTGGCAATGTCATTGGCTATGGTGCAACCTCAGGCGAAATAATGATTGCTGGAGTCGTTGGGGAGCGTTTCTGTGTTCGTAACTCTGGCGCTGTTGCAATCGTCGAGGGCCTAGGAGATCATGGCTGCGAATATATGACTGGGGGAATGGTGATTGTTTTAGGCAACATTGGCAGGAACTTTGCTGCTGGCATGTCCGGTGGTCGTGCTTTTGTTTTAGATTTGGATCACCGTTTAGTAAATACTGAGATGGTTGATATTTTATCTCTTCCAAACGATCAGGAAGAGATTGTGAAAGCCATTATTTCTAAATTTGCTGCAGAAACTGGATCCAAAATTGCAGGTGAAATAATTAATGAATGGTCTGTCGCAAAATCACGGATTTCATTAGTTATGCCACGTGATTATGCAAGAGTTTTAGAGGTTATGGCAAAGGCGCAGCGCGAAGGCATGCCAATGGAAAGCGCAGTTATGGCGGCTATTAATGGCTGATCCAAAGGGTTTTCTAACAACAAGCCGTCAGATGCCAAAACGTAGACCGGTCGATGTGCGAATTAAAGATTGGAAAGAGGTTTATCAAGAGCAAGATTTTTCCGATTTACAAAAACAGGCTGGGCGATGTATGGATTGTGGTATTCCTTTCTGTCATCAGGGATGTCCATTAGGTAATTTGATTCCAGAATGGAACGATTTAATTTGGCGCGGCGAAAAGAATGAAGCAATTGATCGGTTGCATGCGACAAATAACTTCCCAGAATTCACTGGAAGGTTATGTCCAGCTCCATGTGAAACTGCTTGTGTAGTAGCAATAAATGCAGAGGCTGTAACTATTAAGCAGGTTGAGCTTCGAACAATTGAAGAAGCATTTCTGGAGAAAAGAGTTGTTCCTCTTATTCCAGATAGACTGACAGGTAAAACCGTAGCAGTAATTGGCTCTGGCCCAGCTGGCCTTGCAGCTGCTCAACAATTAACTAGAGCAGGGCACACAGTTGCTGTTTATGAGCGGGCAGACAAAATTGGTGGGCTTCTACGTTATGGAATACCAGAGTTTAAAATGGAGAAATCAATTCTGGATAGAAGGCTTTATCAGATGGAACAGGAAGGAACACGATTCCGTACCAACATCGAAGTTGGTAAAGATATTACTGGAAGTGCTTTGCGTAATAAATATGATGCTGTGGTAGTTGCAATTGGTGCGACTAATTGGCGTGACTTACCAATTCCTGGCAGAGAAGCAGTAGGTGTCTATCAAGCTATGGAGTATCTGCCTTGGGGTAATAAACAAGCCTCGGGTGAAATCACCGGTGAATCACCAATAAGTGCCAAAGACAAAGATGTAGTAATTCTTGGCGGCGGTGATACTGGAGCTGATTGCCTGGGCACTGCAATTAGGCAGGGCGCGAAATCTGTAACTCAACTTGAGATCATGCCAAGACCAGGTGATGAAAGACCGAGTGAGCAACCATGGCCTACTTATCCGATGATTTATAGAGTAAGCAGTGCACATGAAGAAGCTGGAGAGAGAATTTACTCAGTTTCTACGCAAGAGTTTGTTAAAGATAAAAATGGAAATCTTAAATCTCTAATCTTGGTTGAAACTAAGCTGGTCAACGGAAAATTTGAGCAAGTTCCTGGAAGTGAGAAGGAGATCCCGGCGGATCTAGTATTTCTTGCTATGGGCTTTACTGGTCCTGAGAAAAGTGAATTATTAAATCAATTAGAGGTCGAGTTAGACGACAGAGGCAATATTAAACGAGATGGTGAATATGCAACCTCGGCTGATGGGGTTTATGTATGTGGTGATGCAGGCAGGGGACAGTCTTTAATAGTTTGGGCTATCGCTGAAGGTCGCAGCGCAGCGGCAGCGGTAGATACTTACCTTTCTGGACACACGCAACTGCCTTTCCCAGTAGAACCAACCGCTCGCCCTTTGATGGTTTAAGGTCAACATATGCGCCGAGCGAAAATTGTTTGCACGATGGGTCCAGCAGTTGAATCGATAGAAAAAATAACAGAGTTGATTGATGCCGGCATGAATATGGCTCGACTAAACCTCTCGCATGGAGGATACGATGAACATCAAAGCAGGCTTGATGCAGTTAGATCTGTTGCAAAAAAAGCAAATAAAGCAGTCGCTATATTAGTTGACTTGCAAGGACCAAAAATTCGTTTGGGTCGCTTCTCTGATGGGCCGCATGAGTTATCACGTGGTGATATTTTTGTTATAACAACTGATGATATTCCTGGCACGAAGGAGCGGGTGAGTACAACCTATAAAGGGTTACCGGGTGATTGTAAGGCCGGTGATAAAATCATGATTGATGATGGAAAAGTTTCAGTTCAAGTTGTCGAGGTCAAAGGCAATGATGTAGTAACCAAAGTAGTTCAACCTGGAATGGTAAGTAATAATAAAGGACTTAATCTTCCCGGGGTTGCAGTTTCAGTTCCAGCGCTCTCAGAGAAAGATATTGCGGATTTGCGCTGGGGCTTAAAAGCAGGCGCAGACTTCATTGCACTTTCCTTTGTAAGAAGTGCAGCAGATATTAAAGATGTTCATAAGATTATGGAAGAAGTTGGTATTAGAGTTCCGGTTATAGCTAAAATCGAAAAGCCACAGGCAGTTGAAAACTTACAGGAAATAGTTGACGTATTTGATGGAATTATGGTTGCTCGAGGTGATCTAGGAGTTGAGTTGCCAATCGAAGATGTTCCGATTGTGCAAAAGCGCTGTATTACAGTGGCTCGCGAGTCAGCAAAACCAGTAATAGTTGCAACTCAAATGCTAGATTCAATGACATTTAACTCTCAACCAACTAGAGCAGAAGCTACAGATTGTGCGAATGCTGTATTAGATGGTGCTGATGCTTTGATGTTATCGGGTGAGACAAGCGTTGGTGAATTTCCAATAGAAGCAGTGAAGGTTATGGCACGTATTATTGAACGAACTGAAGAGGTTGCGTTAGATCAAATTCCGCCGCTAAAGCATTCACCCGCTACAAAAGCAGGAGCTATTACAAAAGCCGCAACTGAGGTTGGACTTACGGTAGGCGCGAAGTATTTAGTGGCGTTTACACAAAGCGGTGATTCAGCTAGACGTATGTCTAGATTACGCTCACCCATTCCAATGTTGGCCTTAACTCCAGAAATTGGCACTTATAACAGGCTTGCACTCTCTTGGGGCGTAGAGTCCTTACTAACTGCAGTTGTCAATCACACAGATGAGATGGTTATGCAGGTGGATGCTATTTTGATTGATTCGAAAAGAGTAAAAATTGGAGATTTAGTATTAATTGTGGCCGGTTCCCCTCCGGGAATTCCTGGGTCAATTAACGCAATGCGGGTTCATAAAATAGGTGATGCCGTTAGCGGAGTTGCGCCTGCATATCGTAAGTAATTTCGTATAAAAAAGTAGCCACTATAAACTCAGACTCTCTAACGCCTCGGTACTCCAACGGTAGAGAGGACGGTCTCAAAAACCGTATAGTGTCGGTTCGAATCCGACTCGAGGCACATGGTGAATGAAAAACAAAAAATAAAGATACTTGTTGCCGAAGATGAAACTATTATTCGGCTCGATTTAGTTGAGATGTTAACTGAGGCTGGCTATGAAGTAGTTGCTCAAGCTGAGAATGGTGTAGTTGCGATTGATCTAGCGAAAAAACATAAACCAGATCTTGTAATTTTAGATGTAAAAATGCCGGAGAAGGATGGCATAACCGCGGCAGAACAGATTATTTCCATAGCACCGGTTTTAATGTTAACCGCTTTTAGCCAACGAGATTTAGTTGAACGGGCTAGAGATGCCGGAGTAATGGCCTATGTAGTTAAGCCCTTCTCAATTAATGATTTAATTCCAGCAATCGAAATTGCCATAAGTCGGCATAATCAGATGAAGACACTTGAGGCAGAGGTCGCTGATATTTATGAGAGGCTAGAATCCAGGAAAGTAATTGACCGCGCCAAGGGCATATTAATGAAAGCGATGAACCTTTCAGAGCCTGAAAGTTTTAGCTGGATTCAAAAAACTGCTATGGATCGCCGAATCTCAATGAAGGAGGTTGCGCAAGCGATCATTTCACCTGATGCTGCTCCGGATAGATAAAATCTTTGCCAATACCTGGCTGAGATTATGGTTAAAAATCAAATCACGGTTTAGGGCATAAAAGCATAAAAGGGAGCTGAAATCGAGTATATCTTTAAGCAGTGAGCATATAAAATACTCCGAAGAGTGTAATTTCTCCCATTCATAACATAGTATTACCCTGACTTTAGGGGATAAGAGAGAAAGGCAGAAATGCAAGCAGTTTCACAAAATCGCTTCTCTGCTCGGTTGCTAATTGAGCGTAGCGCGGCAACATTGATAATTGGGTTAGTATTTTTTTGGTTAGCCATAAACCTTATAAAATCCCCATCACAATTTTTTCAGTCTAGCATTATCGGAATAAGTAACGGCGTACTTTATGCTCTTATCGCACTTGGCTACACATTAGTTTATGGAATTATCGAATTAATAAATTTTGCACATGGTGATTTATTCATGCTGGGTGGTTTATTTGCTGCAACTTTTATCGGTGTTTGGTTCGGACAAGAATCGCCTTCAAATACTGGTTATGCTGTTTTCATTCTTTGTTTAATTACAACGATGGGATTTTGTGCCACTATAAATGTGGCAATTGAGCGTTTTGCATATCGAAGGTTGCGAAAAGCGCCAAAATTAGCTCCACTCATCACGGCTGTTGGTGTTTCTTTTATGATCCAGTTTGTTGGAATCAGATGGAATGGGTCCGGACCAAAAACCTGGAATTCAGTACTACCTGATGGAGAGTTCGTAATCTCAACTGTTCATATACCGTACACCACCGTTATATCTTTCTTAGTTACGATTCCTCTTCTAGTTTTGATGACATTTATTGTGGCTAAAACCAGACGTGGAAAGGCAATGCGGGCAACTGCTCAAGATGCCGATGCCGCCAGACTAATGGGAATAAATGTAAACAAGACCATTTCCTTTACTTTTGCATTAGGTGGAGCCCTAGCTGGTGCGGCGGGACTTTTGTTCCAACAAACTCAGGGTGTTACTAATTATAATTTAGGTTATCAGCTAGGTCTTATTGCATTCACATCTGCTGTACTAGGTGGAATTGGTAATCTTTCGGGTGCGGTATTGGGAGCAATTCTTATTGGCTTAATCCAAGGATTAAATGATGGTCTACCTATAGGCCTTGGTCAGCAATGGTCTCAAACTGTAGTTTTTACTATCCTAATTCTATTAATGGTATTTAAGCCGACCGGCTTACTTGGTAAACCAATGGTTGAGAAGGTGTGAGATGAAGATTCCGGCCATTAGATTGGGAAAAAACTCTACTAAGTCGAGAAAACTGAAGTCGTTCAATCAAGCAAAATGGATTCGTGGATTCTCAATTGCAGCCATAGCAATTTGGGTTTTCTACGCATTCATCGTCGATATGCTTCCTTATGGCTTGTATGACTTTTTCCAGAAGTGGTTTCCAGCAACGACAATAAATGAATCCTTAGTTTGGGTTATTTGTGCTCTTGGTTTAAATATTGTTGTTGGCTATGCCGGGTTGCTTGACCTGGGCTTTGTTGCCTTTTGGGCAATCGGCGGTTATTGCGCTGGTTGGTTTATGTCAGACTTTTTTCAACAGACCAGTATTCACTTTGCTTCAACTGCGGCTCCGGAACAACGCGGAATCCATTTAAGTTTTTGGGCAGTTTTGTTTATCGGCGCACTAGTCTGCGCAGTTTTTGGAGTAATAATTGGAGCGCCAACTTTAAGGCTTAAGAGTGATTACTTAGCACTTGTGACCCTTGGATTCGGTGAAATTATTCCTCAGATTTTTTATAATGGTGAGAATATTGGCGGGTTCAATCTTTCGAATGGCTCTAAAGGTATTTCACCAGTTGATAATGTTGGCTTATTCGGGAAGACGTTAGGTCCTTTTGATTTAGACTGGAAATATTTAATATTCGTTTGCTTAGCTGCTTTAATGGTATTCATATCGCTTCGAATAAGAAGTGGACGTCTCGGTCGAGCCTGGCTCGCGATCCGGGAGGATGAGTTAGCTGCTTCAATGATGGGTGTACCATTAATGAAGTCAAAGCTTGCGGCATATGCTGTCGGTGCATTCTCTGGTGGAATCGGTGGCGTAGCTTTTGCGACTCACGTAAATGGTGTTTTTGCTGATCGATTTAATTTTTCAATTTCGATAATTTTGCTCGCAATGGTAGTTCTTGGCGGAATGGGAAATGTTTGGGGCGTAATTGTGGGAGCTCTAGTCATCGCATGGGTGAACTCAACTGGGCTGCCTGCATTTGGTGATACCGTAAATAATTTATTGGGCACTAATATTAATTTCCCTTCTTATAACTTTTTACTTTTTGGTGGAATTTTAATATTTATGATGCTCTATAAGCGCGAAGGATTACTACCAGAGTCAAGATTGAAACAAATTCTTCACGAAACTGATGATTCGACCTCAAATATTGGTGGACACTGATGACCAAATCAGTATTAAAAGCGGATAATATTTCTGTAAAGTTTGGTGGACTTGTTGCCGTTGATGATGTTTCTTTTGATATTCCAACCGGTGGAGTGGTCTCTTTAATCGGACCAAATGGTGCTGGCAAAACAACTTTTTTCAATGTCTTAACAGGATTATATAAACCCACTAGTGGGGTTGTCACATTTGACGAGAAGAATATAACTGCGAAACCACCTCATAAAATTGCACAAGCTGGCGTGGCAAGAACTTTTCAGAATATTAGGTTGTTTGGACTAATGACCGCAGAAGAAAATGTTATGGTTGCAATGCACTCTCATCTAAAATCTGGAATTATAAGTACGGTTTTCGGGACCAAGAGGCAACGCTCCGAAGAAGAAGAGTCAAAGAAAACTGCAAGAGAACTTCTAGATTTTGTAGGAATTGGAAATACAGCAGATCAATTCGCAAGAAATCTTTCATACGGAGATCAAAGACGATTAGAGGTTGCTCGCGCCTTAGCTCTTCGACCAAAAGTTTTATTGCTTGATGAGCCGACTGCAGGCATGAATCCACAAGAATCACAAACTTTCGTGGATTTCGTTTACAGAGTTCGAGATAAAAAGGGTGTGTCAATATTGCTGATAGAGCATGACATGTCGGTAGTGATGAAGGTGTCAGAGAGGATTACTGTTTTAGATCGAGGCCAAAAGATAGCTGAGGGAACACCGACTGAAATTAAATCAAACAAACAAGTTATTGAGGCCTACCTTGGTAAATCATCTGAAAGCGAAAAATGATGTTAAAAATTGAAAATTTAGAGGTTACGTATGGAAATATTAAAGCAATCAAGGGTATTTCCCTCGAAGTAAATCAAGGTGAAATTGTTACTTTGATTGGTTCTAACGGCGCTGGTAAATCAACTACGCTACGAACAATTTCTGGAATTCTAAAACCGAAGTCAGGTTCAATTACATTTAATGGTGAGAGAATTGAAGGCGTTGAGGGACATGAAATTGTCGCAAAGGGAATTTGCCAATCACCAGAAGGAAGAAGAATTTTTCCAAAGATGACTGTTGATGAGAACTTGGATTTAGGTGCATTCTTACGTAATGACAAAGCTGAAATTAAACGTGATCGCCAGAGAGTTTTAGAGTTATTCCCAAAACTTCAGGAACGCATAGATCAAAAAGCTGGAACGATGTCCGGTGGTGAGCAACAAATGCTCGCAGTAGGTCGTGCGCTTATGGGATCACCAAAGCTATTGCTCCTTGATGAACCATCTATGGGTCTTGCGCCAGTACTAGTAGAGATGATTTTTGAAACAATTAAGAAAATTAATGATCAGGGAACGACAATTTTGCTCGTAGAGCAGAACGCCCTTGCAGCATTGAACGTTGCTGATCGTGCATACGTTCTTGAATCTGGGTCTATAAAGATGAGTGGAAAAGCTAGAGATTTAATATCAAATGATGAGGTTACAAAAGCTTATCTTGGCGGCTAAAACTAGCGGTCTGCGAGAATCAAACAAGTAATTCGAGCACTGCAAGTTCTTTCGCCCTTATCGTTAGTAATTTCTATTTCGTAACAGCAAAGAGTTTTCCCTAGTGTTACTGCTGTGGCAACGCCAGTTACTAAACCACTAGTGGCAGATTTATGGTGAGTTGCATTAATATCAACTCCAACAATTCTTTTATTTGCACCGGCGTGTAGTTGCGTACCAATCGATCCAAGGCTTTCCGCTAATACAACATTTGCGCCCCCATGCAACAATCCAATTGGCTGCGTATTTCCTTCAACTGGCATGGTTCCAACCAAGCGGTTGGGCGAGGCCTCGATAATCTCTATGCCCATTTTCTTATCAAGGGCACCAGCACCACGTTGGCGAATTGCGTCTAGGAACTCAGTCATGTTCAGTAGTTTAACCTGTAGAGCAATTAGAATCCCAATATGAGTGCGAGCCAGAAGCGATTACTTCTAATAGACGGCCACTCAATGGCGTACCGAGCTTTCTACGCCTTACCAGTTGAGAATTTCAAAACTTCAACCGGTCAACCTACAAATGCAATATATGGCTTCGCCTCAATGTTGATTAATTTAATAAAAGAGGAGAAACCTACCCATATTGCAGTTGCCTTTGATGTTTCTAGAAAAACTTTTCGTACTAAGAAATTCGCCGATTACAAAGCGAATCGAGCAGTAACCCCAGATGAATTTCGTTCACAACTTTCGCATATAAACGAAATGATAGAAAGTTTCGGTATAAAACATTTCGAAATAGAGGGTTACGAAGCAGATGACATAATAGCAACATTGAGTAAATCAGCAGATAAGAAAGCATATCAAGTATTGATTTGCACAGGTGACCGAGATGCATTTCAGTTGGTTAATGACCAGATAACTGTTTTATATCCAAAAAAAGGCGTTACTGAAATGAGCCGAATGACCCCAGAGGCTGTATTTGAAAAATATAGTCTTAAGCCAGCTCAGTATCCAGATTTTGCTGCACTACGCGGGGACCCTAGTGATAATTTGCCATCAGTTCCAGGTGTGGGAGAGAAGACTGCAACAAAATGGATTGTTGACTATGGATCTCTTGAGAAACTTTTAGACAATGCTGAGCAAATCGGTGGAAAAGTAGGGGAATCACTCAGGTCTAATATTGATGCCGTTAGATTAAATAGAGAGCTCACTCATTTAGTTGACGATGTTAAATTGCCGTACGACGTAGATGATTTAATCTGGTCTGGTTTTGAAGCCAATACGATTAATGTGTTTTTTGAAAAACTTGAAATAAGAGCTCTTAAAGATCGCCTGAAATCATTACCTCATTTTGGTGGCTCTAAATCTAATGAAATTAAGATAAGCATTACCACCGTAGATTCCTCTAAACTAGATGAAATTCTTTCTGGTCGTAAAGATCCAGTTGCTATTTCATTTGATGTGATTGATGGAATTCTCAACTCTTACTCTGTCGCAATAAGTGCATCAGAGGCTTTTAGCGTCATAAACAAAGAAATTGGCAATTGGATCTCCGATTCAAGTATTCCAAAATATGTCCACGGAGGTAAATTTCCATTAAAGGCATTAAAAATGAATGGACTCGCCGCGGACATAGAGTTACTGGCATATTTAATTAATCCAGGTAGTAGAAATCTTGAATTGAATGATTTATCTGAGCGTTTGTTAGGAATCTCACCAAATACTGAAAACTTGTTTTCTAACTTTGATCCAAAGAGTGCGTGCTGGATATTTTCTCTACAGAAGGAACTTAATGCTGAAATTATTTCAAAATCTATGAGCGATTTATATTGGGATCTGGAACAGCCAACTCTTGTATTACTTTCACAAATTGAGGCTACTGGTATCGCTGTAGATCAAAATAAGTTAATGGAGTTGTCAAAATACTTTTCCAAAATTGTTTCAGATGAAACAAATCAAGCATACAATGAAGCTGGCCATGACTTTAATGTTAATTCTCCTAAGCAGTTGCAGGTAGTGTTATTTGATGAATTAAATCTACCCAAAACCAAAAAAATTAAAACTGGATATACTACAGACGCTGAGAGTCTAGAATGGCTAGCCATAAAGACGAAGCATCCTTTGCTTAAACATCTATTAAGAATTAGAGAGACTACTAAATTACTTTCAACTATTGACGGATTACTTACTTCGATTAAATCTGATGGAAGAATTCATACGAATTTTCAGCAAACTGTTACAGCTACTGGCCGACTTTCATCAACCGAACCAAACCTTCAAAATATTCCAATCAGAACCGATGAAGGCAGGCAAATCAGAGATTGCTTTATAGCTCAAGAGCCATTTACTGATTTGCTTACCGCTGATTACAGTCAGATAGAGATGCGAATTATGGCCCATCTTTCAAAAGACAAAGGTTTAATTTCGGCATTTGAATCTGGTGAAGATCTTCACTCAACTGTTGCTTCTCAAGTGTTTGGTGTCGAATCTACGGAAGTGAATGCTGAAATGAGGCGAACCATTAAAGCAATGTCTTATGGATTAGCTTATGGTTTATCCTCTTTTGGTCTTGCTCAGCAATTGGATATAGATCCAGTTGCGGCAAGTGAATTAATGAATAAATACTTTGAAAGATTTGGTGGTATTAGAGATTATTTAAAAACGGTAGTCATATCTGCAAAGGAAAAAGGTTATACCGAAACTGTTTTAGGTCGGCGGCGTTATTTGCCAGATTTAAATCATGAGAATCGCCAACGACGAGAGATTGCAGAGCGAGCTGCACTAAACGCTCCAATCCAAGGATCAGCCGCAGATATCATTAAAATTGCAATGCTAAAGGTTTCTAAACAGATATCTGAATATAATCTTAAGTCTAGACTTTTGCTCCAAGTACACGATGAACTGATTCTTGAAGTTGCCGTGGATGAAAAAGAAAATCTTAAGGAAATTGTAAAATCTGAAATGGAGAACGCATACAAACTAAGAGTTCCCCTAGACGTGAACATTGGATTTGGGAAGAGCTGGGATTTAGCTGCTCACTAATTGTTTGAATTTTGAAGAGAACTGGTGAAATTCTCGATATTGGGTCCTAAACTGCATTTCTGGCCATGTTAAGAACTTTTTTGCCTTCATAAATATCAAGATTGATTCAAAATACCTCAGTTTGACCCGAAAGCGATTAAAAAGTAACCTTACCCGTCCCTGTCCCTACTAGTGATTTACCCTCGGAGTACAAATATCTAATGACCCCCTCTCAAATAGCCGTAAATGATGTTGGTTCCGCAGAAGATTTTTTAGCCGCAATCGAAGGCACAATAAAGAATTTTAATGATGGAGATTTAGTCTCTGGAATAGTTGTCCAAATTGATCGCGAAGAAGTATTACTTGATATTGGTTATAAAACAGAGGGTGTAATTCCATCTCGCGAGCTTTCTATTCGTCACGATGTTGCTCCAAGTGAATTAGTTAAAGTAGGCGATCGCATTGAAGCCTTAGTACTTCAAAAGGAAGATAAAGAAGGACGTTTAATACTTTCTAAAAAGCGTGCCCAATATGAACAGGCGTGGGGCGATGTGGAAGGAAAGAAAGAGCGCGATGAGGTAGTCACTGGGACAGTTATTGAAGTTGTAAAAGGTGGATTGATTGTTGATATAGGCCTTCGTGGCTTCCTACCAGCTTCACTTGTTGAAATGCGTAGAGTACGCGATTTAACTCCTTATATTGGGCAGCAAGTTGAATGTCGAATTATTGAGCTAGATAAGAATAGAAACAACGTAGTGCTTTCTCGCAGAGCATTCCTTGAGCAATCACAATCTGCTTCACGTACTACATTCTTAAATCAACTAACAAAAGGCCAGGTTCGTTCTGGAGTTATCTCTTCTATTGTTAACTTTGGTGCATTTGTTGATTTAGGTGGTGTGGATGGGTTAGTTCACGTTTCCGAGCTCTCATGGAAACATATTGACCATCCATCTGAGGTAGTAGAAGTAGGCGATGAGGTTACAGTTGAAGTACTTGAGGTAGATTTTGAAAGAGAACGTGTTTCACTCTCACTCAAAGCTACTCAAGAGGATCCATGGCAAGCCTTTGCTCGTACTCATACAATTAATCAGGTTGTACCGGGTGAAGTTACAAAACTTGTTCCGTTTGGTGCATTCATTAAGGTCTTTGAAGGTATCGAAGGACTCGTTCACATATCAGAACTTGCTGAGCGCCATGTTGAAATTCCTGAGCAGGTCGTACAGGTTGGAGATAAGCTATTTGTAAAGATCATCGATATAGATCTAGAGCGACGACGCATTTCACTTTCATTGAAGCAAGCTAACGAAGGCCAAGAGGTTGAGGTAGAGGCGTTTGATCCAACTCAGTATGGAATGCCAGCTCGATATGATGCCGCTGGAAACTTTATCTACCCAGAAGGATTTGACTCAGATACTCAAGAATGGAAGCCAGGGTATGAAAGTCAGCGTGAAGAGTGGGAGCGCCAATATGCAGAAGCGCAATCACGCTTTATGGCTCATAAAAAACAGAAATCTGAAGCCAAAGCAGCCGATGCTGCCGCACCTGCTGCTCCAGCAGGTGAGTAATAGTTAATTAAATTTGGCCTCAGTAAACTGAGGCCATTTTTTATTGTGTAGGGTTTAACTTATGTTAGTAGTGGCTTTAACCGGAGGAATTGGATCTGGTAAATCAACGGTAGGTAAGATTTTCGCTCAGCTTGGCGCAATCGTGGTTGATTCTGATCAATTAGCCCGCGATGTGCTAGATCGTGGAAGCAATGGTTTTAATGAGGTAGTTGCCAGGTTTGGTGATGCGATTCTAAAGAATGGTGAGATCGATCGGCAACTATTGGCGTCAATAGTCTTTAAGGATCCTACAAAACGCTCTGAATTGGAACAAGTTACTCATCCACTAATCCGTAAAGCTTTTGCAGATGTTCTAGCCAGATCTTCACCTAACTCAATCGTAATAAATCAAATCCCGCTTCTAGTTGAATCAAATCATGATTACAGGTTTGATCATGTAATTACGGTCTCAGCTTCAGAAGATACTCGCACTCAAAGATTGTTAAAGCGTGGCTTAACAGGTGATCAAATAAGACAGCGTATGCAGGCTCAGGCAACTGATCAGATGAGAGAGGATATAGCAGACTCGGTAATAACTAACGAAAAAGAAGAGCAGGAACTTTATTCTCAGGTAGATAAAATATGGGATCAGTTACTATCCAAAAATATGAGTAAGTAATGCGACCAATAACTGATCTAGCCAGGCGGGTCGAACCATTTAAAGTTATCAGTGATTATGTTCCAGCAGGTGATCAACCTACTGCTATAGCAGAGTTAGTAAGGCGTATTATCAAAGAGGAGCAGGATATTGTCTTACTTGGTGCTACTGGAACAGGTAAGTCTGCAACTACTGCTTGGTTAATTGAACAATTGCAAAGACCGACCTTGGTAATTGCTCCAAATAAAACTTTAGCCGCCCAACTAGCCAATGAATTTAAAGAGTTACTACCAAATAATGCGGTTGAGTACTTCGTTTCCTACTATGACTATTACCAACCTGAAGCCTATGTTCCACAGACCGATACATTTATTGAGAAAGACTCATCGGTAAATGATGAGGTTGAGAGGTTACGACACTCAGCAACTAACTCTCTATTGACTAGAAGAGATGTGATAGTTGTAGCGACAGTTTCCTGTATTTATGGCCTAGGCACACCTCAAGAATATGTGGATCGAATGGTTCGTTTAAAGGTGGGTGATTCGATTGATCGAAACCAGTTGCTAAGAAAATTTGTTGACATTCAGTATAAGCGAAATGATATGGCATTCGAGCGTGGAACTTTTCGAGTTAGAGGCGACACGATCGAAATTATTCCAATGTATGAAGAACTAGCCTTGCGTATTGAAATGTTTGGTGATGAAATTGAAAAAATAATGACACTGCATCCTTTAACTGGCGAGATTGTTAGAGATGAAATTGAAATGTATGTATTCCCAGCTACCCACTATGCGGCAGGCCCGGAAACGATGCAGCGTGCAATTGGTGAGATTGAAGCTGAGTTAGAAAAAAGGGTAGATGAGTTTGAAAGATCTGGAAAGTTGCTTGAAGCTCAGCGAATTAAGATGAGGACTACCTTTGATATAGAGATGATGCAACAACTTGGTTTTTGTTCCGGTATCGAAAACTACTCTCGCCAATTAGATGGCAGAGCAGCTGGTTCCGCACCAAACTGTTTACTTGATTATTTTCCAGAGGATTTCTTAGTAGTTATCGACGAATCCCATGTGACAGTTCCTCAAATCGGCGCGATGCATGAAGGTGATGCAGCGAGAAAACGAACATTAGTCGAGCATGGATTTCGCTTACCTAGCGCAATGGATAACAGGCCCCTAAAGTTTGCCGAGTTCTTGGATAGATGTGGTCAAAAAGTTTATTTATCTGCCACTCCCGGAAAATATGAATTAGAGAAATGTAAAAATAATGTGGTTGAACAAGTAATTAGACCAACAGGATTAATCGATCCAAAAATTGTCGTAAAGCCTATAAAGGGCCAAATTGATGATTTGATAAATGAAATTAGACTCCGAGCTGAGAGAAATGAGCGAGTCCTTGTCACGACTTTGACTAAAAAAATGTCAGAAGATTTAACTGATTACATGCTTGGGCTTGGAGTGAAGGTTAGATACTTACACTCTGAGGTGGATACGCTGCGAAGAGTCGAGCTTTTGAGAGAATTAAGAACTGGTGAGTATGACGTATTGATTGGAATAAATCTTCTTCGAGAAGGATTAGATCTACCTGAGGTATCACTTGTTGCAATTTTGGATGCCGATAAAGAAGGCTTCTTAAGGTCTACAACTTCATTGATTCAGACAATTGGTCGAGCTGCCAGAAATGTTTCCGGTGAGGTGCATATGTATGCCGATAACATGACAAAATCAATGACAAATGCAATTGATGAGACTAATCGAAGAAGAGCAAAGCAGGTTGCATATAACACCGAACACGGTATTGATCCAACCCCACTCCGCAAAAAAATTGCGGATATTACAGATCTGATCTCAAAAGAAATTGAAGACACAGAAGATTTAACCGCCACTAACAAAAAAATTGGCTTTACCAGCGGTATCCATAGTAAGAATGCCCACTCATTACCAAGACAGGAGCTAATCGCCCTGATCGAATCATTGACGCTGCAGATGAGATCTGCTGCTTCTGAGTTAAGTTTTGAACTAGCCGCTAGATTGCGGGATGAGATTAGAGAGTTAAAGCGAGAGCTAAAAGGAATGCAGGAAGCGGGCAACTAATGAATGATCGTTTAATAGTTCGCGGTGCACGTGAGCATAATCTTAAAAATGTTTCACTAGATATGCCCCGCAATGCACTAATTGTTTTTACTGGTTTATCAGGATCTGGAAAATCTTCGCTTGCTTTTGATACGATTTTTGCTGAAGGGCAGCGCCGATATGTTGAATCTCTGTCTGCTTATGCTCGCCAATTTTTAGGGCAAATGGATAAACCTGATGTCGATTTTATAGAGGGGTTATCACCAGCAGTTTCAATTGATCAAAAATCTACAAATCGAAATCCACGCTCAACCGTCGGTACAATTACTGAAGTTTATGACTACCTACGTCTTTTATTTGCTCGTGCCGGAAAACCTCACTGTCCGAAGTGCGGTAAAGAAATTGCAAAGCAAACACCGCAGAATATTGTTGATCAGATCTTGCAAATGAATGAGGGGAGTAAATTTCAAGTTTTAGCTCCAGTAATTAGGGCCAGAAAAGGTGAGTTTCTTGATTTATTTAAAGATTTTACAACTCAAGGTTATTCCAGGGTTAGAGTAGATGGAATTGTATATCAAATCTCAGAGGTACCAAAACTTAAAAAACAGGAGAAGCACACAATTGAAGTTGTCGTAGATCGCTTAAGTGTTAAAGTTGAAAGTAAATCACGTATTACAGACTCTATTGAAACTGCGCTTAGATTAGCTAGCGGCTTGGTGATATTAGATTTTGTTGAATTAAAAGCTGGAGATGCAGATAAAGAAAAAACTTTTAGCGAGCATATGGCTTGCCATAATTGTGAATTATCTTTTGAAGAGTTAGAACCGAGATCCTTTTCATTTAATTCACCATTCGGTGCGTGCCCAGATTGCTCCGGAATTGGCACAAAACTTGAGGTTGATGAGGAGTTATTGATTCCAGATGATTCAATTTCAATCTATGAGGGTGCAATTGCTCCTTGGTCTGGCGGTCAATCTGCAGAGTACTTCTTGAGATTATTGGAAGGACTTGCAACTGACCTTAAGTTTTCACTTGATAATCCATGGAAGAAACTATCTGAAAAGGTAAAAGATGCAATTCTGCATGGCTGGGATTATGAGGTACATGTAAAGTATAAGAACCGTTACGGCAGAGTCCGAAATTACACAACCGGTTTTGAAGGGGTTATTCCATTTATTCATAGAAGACATTCAGAAACTGATAGCGATTTTAGCCGCGATAAATATGAGGCATATATGCGGCAAACACCTTGTCCAGTTTGCAATGGCAGTCGGCTAAAGCCGGAGGTGCTAGCAGTGACATTGGGTGGAAAAAATATCGCCCAAATTTGCGAATTTTCAATTGCCGAATGCGCTATTTTTCTGAAAGAGATTTCACTATCAGCGCGAGAGAAAAAGATCGCAGAGCGAGTGTTAAAAGAGGTCCATGCTCGATTAGGTTTTCTACTTGATGTTGGACTTGATTACCTATCTTTAGCAAGGCCTGCAGCAACTTTATCCGGTGGTGAAGCACAGCGAATTAGGCTTGCAACTCAAATTGGTTCTGGTTTAACCGGAGTTCTATACGTATTGGATGAGCCAAGTATTGGCCTGCATCAACGAGACAATCGAAAATTGATTGAAACTCTAACAAGGCTACGCGACCTAGGTAATACTTTAATTGTTGTAGAGCATGATGAAGACACAATAAGAACTGCAGATTGGATTGTTGATATCGGTCCTGGTGCTGGTGAACATGGTGGAGAGGTTGTTTCATCTGGCAGTTATGAGCAATTAATTGCAGCTAAGAAATCAGTTACTGGTGCTTATCTATCGGGTAAATCAGTAATTGCAATTCCAAAAAAGCGACGGTTAATTGATGAGAAGAAATCTTTAACAGTCAAAGCAGCAAAGGAGAACAATCTGCAAAATATTGATGTTACCTTTCCATTAGCTGTATTTGTAGCCGTTACTGGTGTTAGTGGATCTGGTAAATCAACCCTAGTAAATGATATTTTGTATTCAGTACTTGCTAATAAATTAAACGGAGCCAGAATTGTTCCTGGGCGCCATCGAACTATTACCGGGCTCGATCAACTAGATAAAGTTGTTCATGTTGATCAATCACCTATTGGTAGAACGCCTAGATCAAATCCTGCAACCTATACCGGTGTCTTTGACAAAGTAAGAGCACTTTTTGCCGAGACGAGTGAAGCCAAGGTTCGTGGTTATCAACAAGGCAGATTCTCCTTCAATGTAAAAGGCGGCAGATGTGAGAACTGTTCTGGTGATGGAACGATAACTATCGAGATGAATTTTTTACCTGATGTTTACGTACCATGTGAGGTTTGTCATGGTGCGAGGTATAACCGAGAAACTCTAGAAGTGCACTACAAGGGTAAAACAATTGCTCAAGTACTTGATATGCCAATAGAGGAAGCAAATAATTTTTTTGAGTCGGTACCTGCAATTGCTAGATTCCTAAAAACCCTTTGTGATGTTGGGCTAGGTTATGTAAGGCTCGGTCAATCAGCTCCTACTCTTTCTGGAGGAGAGGCACAGAGAGTAAAACTAGCGACTGAGTTACAACGCAGATCAACTGGAAGAACAATTTATGTATTAGATGAGCCAACTACTGGTCTGCATTTTGAAGATGTCCGAAAGTTACTTCTCGTTTTGAATAGATTAGTTGATACTGGCAACACTGTTATCGTAATTGAGCATAACTTGGATGTCATTAAATCAGCCGACTGGGTTATTGATTTAGGTCCAGAGGGCGGTTCTGGAGGTGGGTTAGTAGTGGCCGAAGGACGACCTGAAGATATTGTTAAAAACAGTAAGAGCTATACTGGAAAGTTTTTAGCACCAGTACTAAAGAAGTAGATCATGGCCGACCCACAGAGTTATCGCCCGACTAATTTACCAACCGATCCTGGTGTTTATCGCTTCTTCGATAAAGATGAAAAGGTAATTTATGTCGGAAAAGCAAAAAACATAAAAAATCGGCTTGGTTCATATTTTGGTAGTAATTTGCAAGTTAAAACTAGGAAAATGGTAAATACCGCTGTACGTGTTGATTGGACTTTAGTTAAGACAGAGGTTGAGGCTCTCCAATTAGAGTTTACTTGGATTAAGCAGTACAACCCAGATTTTAATGTGCAATTTAAAGATGACAAATCCTATCCGTATTTGGCAATCGATTTAAACTCTGAATTTCCAAGATTGTTTATTTCTAGGTCAAAGAAGATTCCCGGAGTTAGGTACTTCGGCCCGTACTCTCATGCATGGGCCTTAAGAAGTACTTTTGAAACTTTAATAAAAATATATCCAGTTCGTACTTGTAGTGAATCAAATTTTCAATCTGCTATAAGAAGTAAAAGACAGTGCTTACTAGGAGATATTGGTAAATGTGCTGCGCCGTGCGTAAATTGGGTGAGCCCAGATGAGCATCATAAATTAGCAAATGATCTAGTTAACTTTTTGGAAAAATCCCCAGAAGAAATATCAACTCGAATTGAAGATGAGATGAAGGCCGCAGCTGCAGCTGAGGAGTTTGAAAAAGCGGCTAAATTACGGGATCAACTTGAGGCAGTAAATAAAGCGTTTGAATCAACTGACCGATTTTTAAATGAGAACATCGACGCTGATGTTTTGTCAATTCATGAGGAGATAACTCATGCGGCTTTGTCACAATTTATCATTACTGCAGGTCGAATAACTGGATCACGTTCTTGGATAGTAGATCGAGCAAATTTGCTTGAAGATGAAGGAATAATCTCGGCAATGCTTGGAAAAATTTATGCTGAGAATAAGCCGCCAGCTGAAATCTTGGTCGATAATTTACCAGAGGACTCGAAATTACTTGAGCAGTGGTTAAGTGAACGGCGCGGAAAGAATGTATCTTTGATCCAGCCACAGCGCGGTGAAAAATTAGAGTTGGTACATACTGTAAAGCGAAATGCTCATCAATCTCTGATTCAATATTTAAGCAAAAGGGCAAAGGACGCTGCAGTGAGTGGTTCTGCTCTGGCTGAAATTGCTGAACAATTAGAGCTAGCAGAGCTACCGCTTAGAATAGAATGTTTTGATATCTCAAATATTCAAGGAACTAGCATGGTCGCTTCAATGGTGGTATTTGAGGATGGACAACCAAAGAAAAGCGATTACCGCAGATTTTCTATATCAGACGAAGCTGGTTTCGATGACACTCGAGCGATGCATCATGTTATTACACGTCGATTCAAGCGTTATTTAGATGAGAAGGATATTGATATTGCCGAAGCCACTGCGCAAGGTGGTCAACGTCCAAAATTTGCCTACCCTCCACAATTAGTCGTCGTTGATGGAGGAAAACCACAAGTTAATGCAGCTGCGAAAGCATTGCGAGAACTAGGCATTACAGATGTAGCACTTTGTGGTCTAGCAAAGCGACTAGAAGAGGTGTGGTTACCTAACAACAGCGAGCCAATAATTTTTCCAAGACATAGTGAAGCTCTTTATTTATTACAAAAGTTACGGGATGAAGCACATCGATTTGCAATAAATTTTCATAGAAGCAAACGAGCGAAGGTAATGCTTGAATCACTACTTGATGAAGTTCCAGGCCTTGGAGAAATTCGACGAAAATCTTTACTGACTCACTTTGGATCGGTAACAGCGCTAAAGGCTGCCACAGTTGATGAGCTTTCAAGCGTGCCTGGAATTGGCGGAAAAATGGCACAAACTATTGTTCAGCAGATTAAAAATCAAGATTTGCCTCTAAATATAGATATGCAAACTGGTGAAATTTTAGATGCTTGACAGGTATAGCAAGATATTGGCATGAAAGGTGATACCGAAATCCTAATCATTACCGGGATGAGCGGTGCTGGTAGGTCAACGGTGGCGCACTCCTTAGAAGATCTAGGGTGGTATGTTGTTGATAATTTGCCACCAGCCTTGCTTGGTAATCTAATTGACTTAGTAACTACCTCTGAGAAAAAAGTCGCAGTGGTTGTTGATGTAAGAGGGCGGGCTTTTTTTGGAGATTTAACTAAATCACTTGCCGATCTCGCAGAGCAAGGGATTTATAGAAAAATTCTTTTTGTTGATGCTGCTGATGATGTTTTGGTTAGAAGATATGAATCAACTAGAAGACCTCACCCACTTCAAGGATCAGATAGAATTTTGGATGGAATTGCTAAAGAACGCGACAGACTACGTGAAGTCCGCGATGCAGCAGATTTAGTTATTGATTCATCTGCTTTAAATATTCATCAACTAGAAAAAAAGATTGCCGATAATTTTCATGAGGACTCAGGTGCTGATTTGCGAGTTAACATCCTTTCTTTTGGTTATAAGTATGGAATTCCAGTTGATGCAGATCTTGTAGTGGATTGCAGATTCATTGCTAACCCTCATTGGGTACCAGAGCTTCGCCCACTGTCAGGATTAGATAAACCTGTCAGCGATGCTGTACTTAAGAGCGAAAACGTACAAGAATTCCTAGGTAGGTATCAAGCACTATTTGAGACCATGGCGTTAGGTTTCATAACAGAGGGTAGAAAATTTCTAACATTAGCTATTGGCTGTACTGGCGGAAAGCATAGATCGGTAGCAGTTACCGTTGAATTAGTTAAACGGTTGATAAAGTGTGAAAAATTAAGTAGTTATAGAATTGAAACGCAGGCTATGCACCGAGACTTAGGCAGAGAGATTTAGCATGAACTCAAATCCCAAGGTTGTCTGTCTAGGCGGAGGTCATGGACTTGCTGCGACCCTTGCAGCAATGCGAACTCTTACTAATCAAGTTGCTGCTGTAGTAACCGTTGCAGATAATGGCGGATCATCTGGCAGGTTGCGTGCCGAATTTAATTCCCTTCCGCCAGGAGATTTACGTATGGCACTTGCCGCACTTTGTGCAGATGATGAATGGGGTAGAAGCTGGGCGCAGATAATGCAGTATCGATTTACAAGTCAAGGCGAAATGGATAATCACGCAGTTGGAAACTTGCTTTTAACTGCACTTTGGGATCGAGATGGAGACCCGGTTAAAGGTTTAGATCGAGTTGGTCAATTACTCAAGGTAGTTGGGCGCGTGCTGCCAATGGCATTAGAGCCATTAGATATAGAAGGAAGTTTTGAAAGTAAGAGTGGAATTAATTTAGTTAGAGGCCAAGTTCAGGTTGCGGCCGCAGTAGGTAAAGTAAAGGAATTACGACTAATTCCTGATACACCTAAAGCGACACCAGAAGCCTTATCTGCAATAGCTGCTGCTGATTGGATAACAATTGGCCCAGGTTCATGGCTATCTAGTGTTATGCCTCATTTTCTGCTTAAGGAGCAGGCTAAGCAAATAAAAAATAGTAAGGCAAAGAAGATCATAATTTTTAATCTACCGGATAAACATATTTCTGATGAGTTCTCAGGATTTTCGCTGGAAGCCCATCTCCAACTTATTTTGGATCACATCCCTGATCTGAATATAGATATAGCTTTGATTGACAAATCTTTATCTAATACTGAACCTAAATTTAATGATTTAGTGACTAAATGCGGTGGGCAGGTTCTGGACTTTGACTTAGCAGATAACAAGCAAACTTTCCACCATGATAGGGATAAATTAGTTTCGGCTTTTGGCCACATTTTTGATTAAGACCTGCTTAGATAACCCAATAACTTGTTAGGAGATTAAATGGCAATGACAGAAGCTGTTAAGGATGAGCTAGGTAGGCTCTCGATAACTAAGCCATGTTGTCGAAAAGCAGAAGTTTCTGCTCTGCTTAGATTTGCTGGAGGTCTACATATCGCAGCTGGAAAAATAATAATTGAAGTTGAGCTAGATACGGCTCAATCTGCACGTAGGTTAAGAAAAGATATTTCTGAAGTATTTGGCCATGAAAGCGAGCTTTCTGTTGTTTCATCTGGAGGAATTCGTAAAGGCAGTAGGTATATCGTTAGAGTCTTAGCAGATGGTGATGCACTTGCAAGACAAACAGGTCTAGTTGACGCTAATAATCGACCAATTAGAGGGTTACCACCTCAGGTTGTTTCGGCAGCTATTTGCGATTCAGAAGCGGCATGGCGTGGTGCATTTTTAGCACATGGTTCTCTAACAGAGCCGGGTCGATCTTCCGCACTTGAAATCACGTGTCCAGGCCCCGAGGCAGCCCTAGCCCTAGTAGGAGCGGCAAGAAGATTAGGGATTACCGCCAAGGCAAGAGAGGTTAGAAGTGTTGATCGTGTTGTTATAAGAGATGGAGATGCAATCGGAGCGTTACTTACCAGGCTTGGTGCGCATGAAACAGTTTTAGCTTGGGAAGAAAGACGGATGAGACGAGAAGTTCGCGCAACTGCAAATCGATTAGCTAATTTTGATGATGCTAATTTGCGCAGATCTGCCAGGGCTGCAGTTGCTGCATCAGCAAGAGTTCAAAGAGCGATGGAGATACTTGGAAGTGAGATTCCAGATCATTTAAAAGAAGCAGGTGAACTTAGAGTCAATCATGGTCAGGCAAGCCTGGAGGAGTTAGGTTCACTTGCCACACCGCCAATGACTAAAGATGCAATTGCGGGCCGCATCAGGCGATTATTGGCGATGGCTGATAAACGTGCTCGTGAATTGGGTGTGCCTGATACAGAGGCAAGTATCAGCCCAGATTTATTGAATTGACCTCTCCGCTCGGATGCTAAGATATGAACCTCACAATGCTGTGTGAATAATCTAAATTTCAGATCTAAATGGGGTTAATATGTTAAAAGTTGGTGTCAATGGGTTTGGTCGAATTGGAAGAAATTTTTTAAGAGCATCGCTGGAATCAGGTGCGAATTTTGAAATAGTAGGAGTTAATGATCTAACCGATAATGCGACATTGGCACATTTACTTAAATATGACTCAATCCTGGGACGTCTTAAGCAGCCGGTAACGTTTACGGACACAACAATTACAGTTGGCGGTAAAACTATATCGGTAAGCGCCGAACGCGATCCAGCAAATATTCCTTGGGGAAAATTAGGTGTTGATGTAGTTGTTGAATCTACTGGAATTTTTACAAAAGCCTCCGATGCTCAAAAACACATAACAGCGGGTGCGAAGAAGGTTATTATTTCAGCCCCAGCAACCGATGAAGACATAACAATTGTTATGGGCGTTAATCATGAGAAATATGATTCAGCAAAGCACAACATCATATCTAATGCTTCATGTACAACTAACTGTTTAGCGCCAATGGCTAAGGTGTTGAATGATGAGTTTGGAATTGTTCGCGGTTTAATGACGACAATTCATGCCTATACAAATGATCAGGTAATTTTAGATTTCCCACATAAAGATTTGCGCAGATCAAGAGCTGCGGCTCTTTCAATTATTCCTACTTCAACTGGGGCTGCAAAGGCCATTTCCTTAGTTCTTCCGGAATTAAAAGGCAAACTAGATGGGTATGCTCTTAGAGTTCCGGTTCCAACTGGTTCAGCAACAGATTTAACTGTTGAGTTGGCGAAGGAAGCTTCAGTTGCTGATATCAATTCAGCGCTTAAAAAGGCGAGTGAAGGTTCCCTAAAAGGATATTTAACATACACAGAAGATCCAATTGTCTCTGCCGATATTGTTACCGATCCAAGCTCGTGCATCGTTGACGCGGGGCTAACCAAAGTTATTGGTACAACCGTGAAGGTTATTGGCTGGTATGACAATGAGTGGGGATACTCCAATCGATTAGTTGACCTAATTCAATACATCGGTAAGACTCTTTAATTTAGATGGGCATTAAGACACTATCTGAATTAAATCCACGCAATTCTAAAGTTATTCTGCGTTGTGATTTAAACGTTCCGATTAAAGATGGTGTAATTGGTGATCCCGGTAGAATTATTGCCTCCTTATCTACAATTAAGAAGCTACTTGAGGCGAATTGCTCAATCGTAATTATTGCCCACCTTGGTAGACCTAAGGGTGAAAAGAAGAGAGATCTTTCACTTGCTCCGGTCGCAGAAAAATTAACTGAATTACTGAAACGAGAGGTTAAGTTTTCAGCAGAGATTACTGGTGTTGTTAAGCAAGCACAGGATCTAAAACCTGGTGAAATATTAATGTTAGAAAATATTAGGTTTGAAAGCCATGAAACTAGTAAAGATGAGTCAGAGAGAATTAAACTAGCAACTGAGTTGGCAACTTACGGCGATCTATATATCGGCGACGGCTTTGGAGCAGTACATCGAAAGCATGCCTCTGTTTATGAATTAGCTAATTTGCTTCCTCATGCTGCCGGAGATCTTATTTCAGCAGAGGTTAAGGTATTAGAAGAGTTAACAAAGAATCCAAGTAGACCATATGGAGTTGTACTCGGTGGAGCAAAAGTGTCAGACAAAATAGGTGTTATTTCAAACTTATTGGACAAGGCCAATGTTATAGCGATTGGTGGGGGAATGGTTTTCACATTTTTAGCTGCTCAGGGTAAGGAAATTGGGAAGTCTTTGGTTGAAAAAGATTTGATTGAGACAGTAAAGCAGTTACTAATTAGAGCTGAAAAACTTGGTGTTAAATTTTTACTTCCAACCGACATAGTAGTAGCCAAAGAGTTTTCATCAGATTCCGAAGGAACAATTGTTGCTTCAGATAAAATTCCTTCTGACCAAATGGGATTAGACATTGGCCCAGAGAGTGCGGAAAGTTTTGCTAGTGAAATAAAATTATGTAAAACGGTATTTTGGAACGGACCAATGGGAGTTTTTGAGTTCTCTAACTTCGCTCAGGGAACTAAAGTTATAGCCCAAGCTCTAACTCAGGTTGAAGGGATAGCAGTTGTCGGCGGGGGAGATTCTGCAGCCGCTGTTCGTAAACTAGGATTCGAAGATAAGGATTTCGGCTATATTTCAACAGGTGGCGGAGCAGCTCTTGAATACCTGGAAGGCAAAGAATTGCCAGGCCTTGTAGCTCTCAAATAAGGAAAGAGAAAAATGCGCAAACCGTTAATTGCAGGTAATTGGAAGATGAATTTAAATCATCTAGAGGCGATTGCAGTTACTCAAAAACTCGCTTATTCATTAGAGGATCGAGATTATGATGCAGTAGAGGTTGTAATTATTCCGCCATTTACTGATATTCGCTCAGTTCAAACTTTGATTGATGGCGACCGGATACGTTTACTTTATGGCGCGCAGGATCTTTCTGCCTTCGATTCCGGTGCTCATACTGGTGATATTTCTGGATCGATGCTTGCAAAATTAGGCTGTACGTATGTATTAATTGGACATAGTGAACGTCGCGCTAACCATAAAGAAGATGATCAATTGATAAATAAAAAAATAAAGGCAGCCTTGGCTAGTGAGATCAAACCGATACTTTGCGTAGGGGAAGAGCTGGCAATTCGTGAAGCTGGAAATCATATACCTCATGTTTTAGATCAATTACGTAATGCTCTTAAAGGTTTTCATAAGCCAGATTTGAAAAAAATAGTTATTGCTTATGAGCCAGTCTGGGCGATTGGTACTGGAAAAACAGCTACTCCCGAGAATGCGCAAGAAGTTTGCGCTGCAATTCGTGAAGAGTTGAGGAAAATTGGAAGCGATGAGATTGCCGATAACTGCAGAATTCTTTATGGTGGTTCCGTTAAGTCAATTAATACATTGGAAATTATGAAAGAGGAAGATGTCGATGGAGCGCTAGTGGGTGGGGCCTCCCTAGATCCTGAAGAATTCGCTCGAATTTCAAAATTTCACAGAGTGCTTAATAAGGCATAAACAGGCCAATTGCGAAAAATGATAGAAAAGATAGTATCCTTTGTACTAGCTAAAGGGTATGACCAATCAGATGAAGGCGAGTAAATGAACTTAGCACTATCAATTATTCTTGTCGTATCAAGCATACTAATGATTGTTTTGGTGCTGCTTCATAAAGGTAAAGGTTCAGGTTTGTCAGATCTTTTCGGTGGTGGAATTTCATCAACCTATGGCGGTTCATCTGTTGTAGAGAAAAATTTAGATCGAATCACAATTGTTGTTGGTGGCGTTTGGTTTGCCTCAGTAGTAGCTCTTAGTTTATTGCTAAAGAATTAAGAAAAAGGAGTAAAGATGGCCAGTGGAAGTGCAATTCGTGGCAGCCGTGTTGGTGCTGGTCCAATGGGGGAAGCTGAGCGCGGTGAATCTATTGCTCGGTTTAGAGTTTCATATTGGTGCGCGAATGGGCATGAAACGAAGCCTTCATTTGCCGAAGATGGAACAGTTGAAGTTCCGGCTGAGTGGGATTGTCCGCGTTGCGGATTCCCTGCAGGCCAGGACAAAAATAAGCCTCCAATGCCCATGAAAAATGAGCCATATAAAACTCACTTAGCCTATGTTAAGGAACGACGGACGGAAGCAGAAGCAAATAAGGTTTTAGATATTGCGCTTAAGAAATTACGCGGCGAGGACTAATTTTTTTCTAATTCAGCAATAATTCTAGCTATTCCTTTCTTTCTATTCTTTAGATGGATTCTAATAATAGGCAAACCCCTCTCAGACAGGGCTTGTGCATCACCAAGTGCCTGTGCCATCTGCAATTGCTTAAAGGTAAATTCTTTATTAGGAATGAGTACATCAACATCAATTTCACCAGTTATTTGAATAAAAGCGCCATTTGTCTGCCCACCTTTATGAAGCTGTCCAGTTGAATGCAAAAATCTTGGCCCCCAACCAAATGTTGTTGGGACATTACTTTTAGTGGAAATCAATGACCTTATCTTAATAATTTCATCATCCTTGCCCCGGGTGAGGTAAGCCATTACCGCGAAATAACCTGTTGACAATTTAATAAACTCTGAAATGCTACTTAAATTTATGTAAGAAAAAATTGCAAAATCAGTATCTTCAAAAACCAAAGGTGGAATCGTCAGCATATCGCCACTCTTAGTGCCAAGAATACTTGAGGTTCGATCCTTTGCTTCCGTAACATTTGGTTGATTAAATGGATCTACTCTAAGTAGATAACAGAGTAATGCTGTTACCCATTCCCATAATATAAATTGCTCACCTAGGGTTGCTTCAATTATTAGATCGTATGGACCCTCGGCGAAGCCAATTTTAATAGTTGAAGCCGAACTAGAGACTTCTTCCACAATCACCGGCAAACGTCCGGTTTTATCTTTTCCAGTGGATTCAGCAATTAGTTGCTCAATCCAATCTGACAAACCAGCAGTCTGTGAGTTCGAATCACTAAATTCAATAACTTGATCAGTAAGTGAATAAAGAGCAGCAGCTATCACCGCGGCTGGTGAATTTAAATCAACAAAACTTTTACTTACTTTCTCTGCGTCATCAAGTAGTATTGAAACGTCTACACCAAGTAGCGCAGCTGGAACCAAACCGAAGGCAGAGAGGGCGCTAAATCTACCCCCGACATTAGGGTCTGCGTTGATAACTTTATATCCGGCTGATCTACTTGATTCATCAAATAAAGTACCCGGATCGGTAATCATAATAATATGATCAAGAGGATCAAGATTGTTATCAATGAATTTTTTCTTATAAAATTCAAATTGAGATTGTGTTTCTATAGTTGTGCCAGATTTAGAGCTAATAATTACTAATGTTTTACTTAGGTCAGCTGGTAATGAATTTAGAATTTGCGCAGGATCCGTAGAATCAAGAACCACTAGCGATTTCCTATATGTTGAAGCTATTACTTCTGGAGCCAAAGATGAACCACCCATTCCACACAAAATAAAATAATCATGACCATAACTACGTGACCATGCCGATATGGCATCTAATATTGGTAGTAGCTCTCTTGATTTTATTGGAAGAGTTACCCAGTTAAGCCTGGTTTTAGCTTCGGTATTAGGTCCCCAAATTGTTGAATCCTGGTTGGCTAATCTTTTTGCAACAGCATTTAAATCGGCCAATATACCTAGATCAATATTGTTAGCTTTAATTCCAGATATTTTCATATAAGTTCCAGCAATGGATCCTTCATAGCACGTAACAATCTAAAGATATTGGTAGATATATGAGAAATTGAAAGGGCAGCTTATTCACCAGATTTCTCGATACTTTCTTTAGCAGCTTTTACAATATTCTCAACTGTAAATCCAAATTCTCTGAACAAAATTTCTCCGCTAGCTGACGCTCCAAAGTTGTTGACAGAAATTGCAACACCACTATCACCAATAAATTGGTACCAAGACTGCGCAACACCGGCTTCAATACTAACTCGGGCCTTAATAGTTTTTGGAAGGACTTTTTCCCGATAACTCTCATTCTGCTCTGCAAACCATTCAAGACATGGTGCGCTAACAACTCTTGCATTTATACCTTCAGTTGATAATTGATCTTGGGCGGCAATAGCTAAACTAACTTCAGATCCTGTTGCTATTAAAATAACATCACAATCATTACTTGATTCATTCGAACTATTTGACACTATATATGCACCTAGTACAGCGTCATTTGCTGAATTATACTTAGTGCGATCAAGAACCGGTAGATTTTGACGAGAAAGTATCAATCCACAAGGTTTTGCTCTCTTTATTATTTCTTGCCAGCAGACACTTACTTCATTTGCATCAGCGGGTCTAACAACTGCAAATCCGGGAATAGTTCGCAATGACGCAAGATGCTCAACTGGTTGATGAGTTGGTCCATCTTCACCAAGCCCGATCGAGTCATGCGACCAGATGTATGTAACTGGTAGTTGCATTAAGGAAGATAGTCGTACCGCACCTCGCATATAGTCGCTAAATACTAGAAAAGTTCCACCAAATGGTTTTACTAATCCATGAAGTGCTATTCCGTTTAAAATTGATCCCATGGCATGTTCACGGATTCCAAAGTGAATAATGCGTCCAAACGGGTTAGCTCCAGCCATTTTGCTCGCGCTTGGCAGAAAGGATCCACCATCCTCAATAGTTGTGTTGTTGCTTTCAGCTAAATCTGCTGAACCGCCCCAAAACTCCGGAAAGACTTTCGCAATCGACTGGATTACCTTTCCAGAGGCTGCTCTTGTTGACAATGCCTTATCGGCAGGAAAAATTGGTAGGGTTTTTTCCCATTCAGCCGGCAGACTCTTATTAAGTAATCTGTTTAGTAACTGGGCAGCTTGTGTATTTTCCTTTTTCCAAGATTGGAATTTCAAATCCCATTGATCGTATAACTCTTTACCTCGTCGCTTAACATCTCTGGTATGTTCGATTACATCATCAGGGGCGATAAATACTTCTTCAGGATTTAAACCTAATAAAATTTTTGTTGCACTAATTTCTTCATTACCTAAAGCAGAGCCATGTGCTTTCGAAGTACCTTTTGCATTTGGCGCAGGCCATGCAATAACTGTATGCAGGTGAATTAATACTGGGCGATCTTTAATTGCTAGAGCTGAAATCATTGCACGTTCTAGAGATTCACGGTCAACATCACCATCTGATTTTGTGGCAACAATAATTACTTCCCAGCCATAAGCGCGATATCTGGCATCGATATCCTCAGTGCAGGTTATGTGCGTGTCACCTTCAATGGAAATCCGGTTATCATCATAAATCATCTTCAAATTTCCAAGTTGTTGTGTACCAGCTAGCGAAGAGGCTTCAGCACTTACTCCTTCTTGCAAATCACCATCAGAACACATAACCCAAATATTGTGATCAAAAATATCTGTGGTATTTTTTGGGTCTAATAATCCCTTTTCATATCTAGCGGCCATAGCCATACCAACACCATTAGCTACACCTTGACCTAATGGTCCAGTAGTTGTTTCAACACCTAATGTATGGCCATACTCAGGGTGGCCGGGAGTTTTAGCATTAAATGTTCGAAAACTTTTTAAATCATCAAGTTCAACACCATATCCACAAAGGTAGAGCTGTATATATAGAGTCAGCGAGGAGTGACCGCATGAGAGAATAAACCGGTCTCTTGCTATCCAGTTTGGGTTTGCAGGATCGTGCCGAAGAATTCTTTGAAAAAGCGTGTAAGCAACTGGTGCGAGTGACATTGCAGTACCTGGGTGGCCGTTACCAACCTTCTGTGCAGCATCCATCGCCAGCGCACGGGAAATTGCAACCGCTTTATCATCGTTACTGCTCCATTTTATTTGAGTCATTATTTTACCTTTCGTAGTTTAAATCCGGACCCAGAAACCTTTATCACCGTCCAAGCACTACCCCAAACAAGAGTAGCTCCTAATAAATGAAAACCAACGATTAATTCTGGTAATCCGGTGGCATATTGAACATAACCCACCAAACCCTGTGCTAGTAATATCAGAAGGAATATCTGCATCTTTTTAGCAAGCAAAAGTGCATTAGTCTGGCGAATAAATAACCAAAGTATTGAAGTTAATACTAAAAGCATAATTACAAGGTCTGCGTGAAGCCATGATACAGACCTTGGGTCAAATCCAAATCTTTTCGCTTTCTCGTCTCCGGCATGAGGACCACTACCCGTAACTACTGTTCCGGCTATCAACACAAGGAGTGTTAACCAAATAAGAATTGGCATTAGTGCAGCAATTAGTCCGCTTGGAGTTTGTTTAATTATTCCAATCATTTCATAACGTAATGAAATGGCCCCCGCAATAAGGAAGATTGAGAGTAAAAAATGGCCAGCTACTGGAATTGGGTTTAGATCTGTTAAGACTGTTATTCCACCTAAAATGCCTTGACCAAAAATTCCAAACACTTGAAATGCTGCTAGAAGTCGAATGCGTCGCTTTGTAGCAGATTTCTTTGAAGTTCTTATTGCAATTATCAGTGCAGCGGCAGCACAAAATAGCAATACGAAAGTTAGTAACCTATTACCAAATTCAATCCAGGCATGAAGTTGTTCCTCTGTTTGATGGGGCACTGGCGTATATGAGCCAGGGGTGCACTCTGGCCAGGTTGGGCAGCCGAGCCCGGAGCCGGTAAGTCGAACAGCGCCACCAGTCACAATTAGGGCAGCCTGTAAGAAAACCAATAGTGAAAAGATTTTTGCAGCAATTGAGCTCTTGGCCAGCAACATGATTTAAGCCTATTGGTTTTCCGAGACGCCCAGCATGATGGCCCACCGAGTAAGGCGCATTTCACATATATAAGGGCCGAATGGATTGGCGCTTGGGCGGGAATTACGCAACACTTATGTTGTGAAAAAGAGTGAGCCAGATAAGACCCGAGATCAGGTTGTGCGATCCATTTTAGAGTCCGGCCCAGCTACTGCTGTTGATCTTGCTGACAAATTGTCGATTACTGCTGCAGGCGTGCGACGGCATTTAGATTCACTAATCGCTGAGGGAGTATTAAGTGCTCGAGAGCCTTATCAGTCGAAGGTGCTTAGAGGCAGGGGAAGACCTTCCAAGGTTTTTGTAATGACAGATAAAGGGCGAGAAAAATTCGAACACTCTTACGATGATCTTGCAGTTGCTGCCCTTAAGTTTATGGCAAGTAAAAATGGTTCACATCTGGTAAATGAGTTTGCGAAAACAAGAGCAAATGAATTCGAACGAAAGGGCGAGCAAATTCAGAGCTCCGGGAAATCAGTCTCTGAAAAATCTAAAGCTCTTGCGAAGTTGTTAACAAAAGAGGGCTATGCCGCTACGACAGATAAAATGGGTAGTGGTGAAGAAATTTGTCAGCACCATTGCCCAATTGCACACGTTGCATCTGAGTTTCCTCAGCTCTGCGAGGCAGAGACTGCGGCTTTTTCAGCGATCCTTGGAACCCATGTTCAACGCCTAGCGACAATTGCTCATGGTGATGGCGTTTGCACAACATTCATTCCATCAAATAACCCTAAAAAAAGCACTGTAAAAATAAAAGAAGGAGCACACTAATGACCCAGATCGCGCACCCAGAGCTAGATGGAATTGGAAAGTATGAATACGGCTGGGCGGACAAAACTGATGCCGGCTCAAATAGCCGTCGTGGTCTAAATGAAGAGGTAGTTAGAGATATCTCTGCTAAAAAGAGTGAGCCTCAGTGGATGCTAGATCTACGGCTTAAAGGATTGTCGTTATTTGATAAGAAGCCAATGCCAAGTTGGGGATCTGATTTAAGTGGAATTTTCTTTGACACAATAAAGTACTTCGTTCGCTCAACCGAGAAACAAGCAACCTCTTGGGAAGATCTGCCAGATGATATTAAAAATACCTATGATCGACTTGGTATACCAGAGGCTGAAAAGAAGAGATTAGTTTCCGGAGTTGCTGCGCAGTATGAATCTGAAGTTGTTTATCACTCAATTCGGGAAGATCTTGAAAAGCAAGGAGTTTTATTTCTTGATACCGATACTGCCCTTCGTACACACCCGGAGCTTTTCAAGGAGTATTTTGGAACAGTAATTCCAGTCGGTGATAATAAATTTGCAGCCCTTAATACTGCAGTCTGGTCTGGTGGATCATTTATTTATGTACCAAAAGGTGTAAAGGTGGATATTCCACTTCAAGCATATTTCCGAATTAATACTGAAAATATGGGTCAATTTGAGCGAACCTTAATTATCGCTGACGAAGATTCATACATTCATTATGTTGAAGGCTGTACTGCACCTATTTACTCATCTGATTCATTGCACTCTGCTGTAGTTGAAATTATCGTCAAAAAGAATGCACGCGTGCGCTATACAACTATTCAAAACTGGTCAAACAATGTTTATAACTTAGTTACCAAGCGCGCAACCTGTGCTGAGGGTGCAACTATGGAATGGATCGACGGAAACATCGGATCTAAAGTCACCATGAAGTATCCAGCTGTAATGTTGATGGGCCCACACTCAAAGGGCGAAACTCTTTCAATTGCATTTGCCGGCGAAGGTCAACACCAAGATGCTGGGGCAAAAATGGTTCACGCTGCCCCATATACATCATCAACAATTATTTCTAAATCAGTAGCTCGTGGTGGAGGAAGAACTTCTTACCGAGGTTTAGTAAAAGTTGAAGCAGGAGCTCATCACTCAAAGAGCACAGTTAAATGTGATGCGCTTTTAATCGACACTATTTCTCGCTCTGATACATATCCATATGTTGATGTTAGAGAAGATGATGTTTCTATGGGTCATGAAGCAACAGTTTCTAAGGTGAGCGATGACCAACTGTTTTATCTTATGTCTCGTGGCTTAAGTGAGGATGAAGCAATGGCGATGATTGTTCGTGGCTTTATTGAGCCAATCGCAAAAGAATTACCAATGGAGTACGCACTGGAGTTAAACCGATTGATCGAAATGCAAATGGAAGGTGCAGTTGGTTAATGAGTGCATTAACAACTAATTACCTAACCCCAAATGGGCGGGAAGAGGCTTGGCGCTTTACACCCTTAAAGCGGCTTGCTGGTTTACATGACATCTCAGTAGATGTTACCGATCGAATTTCGATTTCGAATCAGGGCTCTTTGCCTGCTGGAGTAAAACTAACAACCCCATTGGCTAAAGATTTTCCACCAGCTTATGAATCAAATGATGTTGTTACTAATCGAATTCGCAAAACGGTTGAAAAGATATCGTTACTGACGATTGATAATGATCTAGAGATAGCTGAGCCAATTTTTCTGGTTCGTAAAGCAGGTAGTTCTGCGGAGTTAAGTCGGTTAGTAATCCAAGTCGGAGTCAACAGCAAGGCAACCGTAATTATAGAAAATACTGGAACAGGTGAAATCGGAGAAGAGATCGAAATTTCACTTGCTACTGGTGCTTCTTTGAAATTTGTTTCCCTACAAGAGTGGGATAGAAGTTCAGTTCACATAGGACAACATCATGCAATTATTGGCAAGGATGCTCAATTCACATCTTATGTAGTATCAATTGGGGGATCGGTAGTTCGGATAAGTCCAACAGTTGAGTTTACTGGCGCCGGCGCGTTTGCTGATTTGTATGGAATTTATTTTGCAACAGATGGCCAGCATTTAGAGCACCGTATTCATGTGGACCACACCGTACCAAATGCTAAATCAAGAGTTAATTACAAAGGAGCCCTTGCTGGAAATGCAGCGCACACAGTTTGGATCGGCGATGTCTATATTCATAAGGGCGCAGATGGAACTGATACATATGAATTAAATAGAAACCTATTGCTAACAGAGGGCGCAAGAGCTGACTCAGTACCAAATCTTGAAATTGAGACTGGTGAGATTGTTGGTGCAGGCCATGCCAGCACCACTGGACGCTTTGATGATGAGCAACTTTTCTATTTACAATCTCGTGGAATTCCTTCAGATATTGCTCGGCGATTAGTTATTCGTGGCTTCTTTTCCGAAATTGTTACTAAGTTAAAGAGTGAAGAGTTAGAAGAGCGGTTAATGGGACGAATTGATGCTGAGTTAGCAAAGGTGGGCGAGTAATGAGTGAGATTGCATTCGACATATTGGTTGAAGGAAAGCCTGTTGCTATTGAGGTTGATGGCACTCCAGTTTGCGTTGTAAAGGTTGCTGATGAGGTTTTTGCTGTTGCAGACACCTGCACACATTCTGAAGCATCACTTTCTGAGGGTGAAGTAACGGGCAATAAAATTGAATGCTGGCTGCATGGCGCAGAGTTTGATCTTAAAACTGGCAAAGCGCTTACTCCACCAGCCACAGAGGCACTTAAAACTTTTAATGTAAAACGTAATGGCAACCAATTAACAATCACTAACTAATAGGAGAAAAAAATGAGCGTATTAGAGATTAAAAACCTGCAGGTAAGTGTTGTTACTGATGCTGGAAACAAAGAAATATTACGTGGTGTGGATATAACAATTAAGTCTGGTGAGACTCATGCAATTATGGGTCCAAATGGCTCAGGTAAATCAACTCTTGCTTACTCAATTGCTGGTCATCCTAAGTATCTAATTACTGGTGGATCTGTAACACTTGATGGTGCTGATGTGTTAGAGATGAGTGTTGATGAAAGAGCTAAAGCGGGTTTATTTTTAGCAATGCAGTATCCGGTTGAAGTACCTGGAGTATCAGTTTCAAACTTTTTACGAACTGCTGTAACTGCAATTCGTGGTGAGGCTCCTAAGGTGCGTACCTGGGTTGGTGAGGTTAAAGCTGCCATGGCTTCATTAAATATGGACACAGCATTTTCTGAAAGAAATGTGAATGAAGGCTTCTCTGGTGGCGAGAAGAAGCGCCATGAGATTTTACAAATGGAATTATTGAAGCCAAAGATTGCAATTTTGGATGAAACAGATTCTGGTCTTGATGTTGATGCGCTTCGAATTGTTTCTGAAGGTGTTAACCGTGTTAAGGCCAACTCTGAACTGGGAGTCATGTTAATTACTCACTACACCCGCATTCTTAGATATATCAAGCCAGATTTCGTGCACGTATTCGCCAATGGAAAAATTGTTGAAGAAGGCGGTCCGGAACTCGCTGACAAGCTAGAAGAAAAGGGATACGCAGAGTACATAACTGCGTAATCTGAATGAATGTAGATCTATCCAAATACAAGAAGGATTTCCCTATCTTCGTACGTAAAGTGCGTAGTGGTAATTCATTAATATATTTAGATAGCGGAGCAACTTCCCAAAAGCCAGAATCAGTAATTTCAGCTGAAGCAAACTTTTACCGGACTATCAATGCTGCTGTTCACCGTGGCGCGCATCTACTTGCTGAAGAGGCTTCAGAGGCTTATGAATCAGCCAGAGCTAATGTTGCAAAATTTATTGGCGCTGATACGGATGAGGTGGTTTTTACAAAGAGCGCAACTGAATCACTAAACATGATTGCATATTCATTAGGAAATCCAGCATCAACTCCTTGTATTTCGCCAGAGGATGAAATTGTAGTTTCTGAAATGGAACATCATGCAAATCTGATTCCATGGCAACAACTTGCCAAACGAACTGGTGCAAAATTGAAGTGGTTTTCAATCACAAATGACGGCAGACTGGATCTTTCTGATATTTCGAGCATAATTACTAAGAAAACTAAGATTGTCGCAATCACTCATCAATCTAATGTTTTTGGAACTATTGTCCCACTTGCTGAAATTACAAAGGCAGCACATGCAGTGGGAGCATTAGTGGTACTCGATGCCTGTCAATCTGCACCACATTTTGCAATTGATGTAAAAAAACTAGATGTTGATTTTCTTGCTTTTTCTGGACATAAAACTTTGGGACCAACCGGCGTTGGAGTTCTTTGGGGCAAAGCAGAGGTATTAGAAAAACTCGAGCCAGCGTTATTTGGCGGATCTATGGTTGATTCGGTAACTATGGAAGGTGCCACTTGGGCAAGTGCGCCGAGAAAGTTTGAGGCTGGAGTTCCGAATATGGCCCAAGCTGTTGGATTATCTGCTGCCATCGATTATCTAAATCTGGTTGGTATGGACAAAATATTTGAACATGAACAAGAGCTAACGGAGCATTTACTAACCGGTCTATCAAAAATATCTGGCGTTAATGTAGTTGGTCCACTTGATATGAAAGATAGAGGGGGAGTCATCTCATTTACAATTGATGGAGTCCACCCACATGATGTCGGTCAAGTTTT
>Ga0214921_10001389_pt1 | contig 41595 bp, 31 predicted proteins | sample LL1505_MetaG_FD_177992 | JGI IMG/M metagenome (GOLD analysis project Ga0214921, IMG submission 177992) | Freshwater microbial communities from Lake Lanier, Atlanta, Georgia, United States - LL-1505 | ecosystem: Environmental > Aquatic > Freshwater > Lake | place: USA: Georgia | collected...
ACCTCCACCACCTCCACCACCACCACCGCCACCACCACCACCACCACCACCACCAGTTGATACTAATTTTGGAAATTCAGCGGAAACATGATCAAAACTATTATGAACATTACAACCATTAACATCCATACATGCTAAGGTCACTGGTCGGTTTGGTCTATTTTTTTTATTTACTTCTTGTAGTTGAAGCATACTGGTAGTTGCGTTTTCTAATTCACTCGCTGTTTTCTTTAATGTTTCTTGTAGGGTTGATAGTTTTTTTTGTGTTTGTTCTAACTCTAAACGTGAAGCATCTAACTCTGATTTTAATTTCGTATTTTCCTCTTCTTTTCCTTGATTAATAGCCATAAGCTGTGCGTTCATTTCAATCTCTTTACTATTAAATTTTTGCACTTGTTCAATACTTTCTTGCAACTGGATTATTTTTCTAAGGTTTTCCTCATTTACTTTTTGCAGTTCTTCTTGGAGTGATTTAGTTGTGCGTTTTAATTGATCTACTTCTGATAATATACTAACTTGTATAGACATTAATCTATCAATCTCTAAATTGGCAGCAGCAGCTCTAGAATTGGCAGCAGCAGCCGTCTCATCGGCAGTATCAGCTCTAGAATCGGCAGTATCAGCTCTAGAATCGGCAGCAGCAGCAGCAGCAGCAGCAGCAGCAGCCTTCGCTTCAGCAGCAGCCTTGGCTTCAGCAGCAGTCTTGGCTTCAGCCGCCGCCTTATCTTCAATACGAATCACTTCAAAACCTAATTGTAGAGATCTGGTTCGCGCATCCTTTAATTCAATTGTTTTTATTGATAATTCATTTCTTGTTTTTTTTAATTCTATTTCAGCTTGTTCTAATTTTGTTCGGGTCGCATTGAACCTATGTATTAGTGCTTGTTCTTGCAAAAGACTCTCTACAAGTAATTCGACCGATACGCTTTCTGGAATTTCATCATGAAGTCTTGCCATTTTTTGTTCAGTACGAAGTCCATACTTAGGGTCATCGTATTTTCTTAATAATCCTGATAGTTCTGATAATCGAGTTTCTAATTCGACTCCGACGGTAGATGATGATGAGGGGGCAGCGCCGGCTGCGGGCTGAAGGGGAGGACGATGAATAACAATGCCGCCGGCTGCACTGGCTCGTTGAGATGATTCGACGGAACTTTTACTATCTAATTCGAAAGATGCTCGGCGGCGGATGCCAGCGCTTTCGCTAGTTGATGATGGTTGTGGGGACAAACCTTGGGACACACCTTGGGGCAAAACTTTTTCTCCTCCTCCGCCTCCACCGCCTCCTCCTCCTCCTCCTTCTTCTTTTCCTCCTTCTCCTTCTTTTCCTCCTCCGACTTTAATATTATTATTTCTTGAACCACCGGTGGTAGCGCGTTTTACATATGATATTTTTAAATTACATAATCTCGTACTTCTGGTTGTCCTTATTTCTTGTTTTAGTTGGGTTTTAGCAGAAGTCATGGCTGCTTCACTATTAACATCAACAAGAGCAGTATCCAAGACAGCAGCAACAGCAGCAGCAGCTTTGGCTTCAGCAGCAGCTTTGGCTTCAGCAGCAGCCTTGGCTTCAGCAGCAGCCTTGGCTTCAGCAGCAGCCTTGGCTTCAGCAGCAGCCTTGGCTTCAGCATCAGGAGCAGCATTAGCATCAGGAGCAGCATCAGCAGCAGCCTTTGCTTCAGCAGCAGCCTTTGCTTCAGCAGCAGCCTTTGCTTCAGCAGCAGCTTTGGCTTCAGCCGCAGCCTTGGCTTCAGCATCAGCATCAGGAGCAGCAGCATCATGAGAAGCAGCAGCATCATCAACATTATTTTCGATGAATTTTTTATCATGAGAAATGGATGTTCTAGAACCAACTGCTAATATTTGTGCAAAAGATGTTATCCAAACACTTTTACCAGCAAATTCATTATTCACAAGATCTTTTAATAATCCAAATGATGCTGATGATGCCATTTTTGCAAAAAGTGAGTTGGCTTTAAATATCATATTATTTCCTTTTTTAGTAAAAAATGCATCAGTTGCAACCAATAAATGTGTAATTTCTGTCTTGAACGTATTTCTATCTATACATCTTAGGAAATCTTTAATAAAATTTTCGTTTAATTCGGAAATTCCGGCTATAATTGAATCATTGTATTTATAAGGACAACTATGAAATAATTCTCTAGTTTTCTTAATGTAGTTAGTAAATCTTTTCTGATGTATTTGATCTTCTTGTATTCTCATCATTATTACGAATTTGTCAAACATTTTAATAAGTGCCCACATTAATAAACATAACGCGTTACATAATCTAACAAAAAATACAATTGGTATAGCGTACGTCGCTGATGCTATTTTTGCATAAAATTTGTATGAACTATTATCATGAAACATTTTTAGTATTTTTTCTACATTATCTATTTTACCCTTAACATTACTAACAACCATATAAAGTGCTTTTAATTTTTCAACCCTGGGAGTATCAGGTGATTCTGGACTGTATAACTTCAACTGGTGCATTTTTGTTTTATCATCTTTTGTACTATTTATTAAACCTACCGGAATTTTTCTCAGTACAGCGATCATGTATAATACCTGGTCGCATGTTGTTAATAATGCTTTATTCTCATCATCATTATAATAATTATATATTTGTATTGTAGTTGCTTGATCATTATCACCTCTACTTTTAGAATATATTACTCCGATTTTAAGTGCAGTTGTTAATTTTACACCGTTTATCTTGTTTGTTTTCCACATCTCACTTTTTGCACCATTACCTTCTTTAAAGTCTTCTATTGATAAACTTTTATAAACAATATCTTTACCATTAACTGTTATTTCTGTAACAGTTCCTTTGCTTGGTTCATCAGTATTTGGACACTCTATTATTAACATATTGTTACCGAGCATATCCGCAAATATTAATCTTACTGCATATTTTCTTGGACCTGTACATTTTATATATGTTTTACACTTCGGATAACCGATAACTCCATTGAAATTTTCAATAAAAGCCAATATTTTATTCTTTTCAGGAAATTGACGAATATTCTTTCTCTCTTTTCTATCAAATGGGTCGAACCATCCTGCAAAACATTCAAGAGTATTTACTTGGTCTGGATATTTGGTTGTTGTTTGTTCTGTAGGCCCACAATCGGTTAATATCGTTTTATAATTGTCAATCGGCCCAGGTATTGGTTCGATTTTTGATTTTAACCACGTATGGAATGAACAAAAATCTTTTGATGCCAAATCTATAAATGATTCAAGTTTATATGTATCTCTTGGATGTGATAATTTTACTGCAGTTTCGGTATCTACAAATACTTTTAATCCTAGTAATGTTTCTTTATGTGTTCCATCTTTGATTGCATCTACAAAACCAGTACATTCAAATAGTTTTTTCATGTCAACAACTTTTCCACTACTTACTATTCCAAGTGCTATAAGGTCTCTAACCAGTTGTCTATCATTTGTATCAGTACTGGTTTCCAGTTTACTAATGATGTCCGATAAAGTTAATACATCGGATTTATTATTGGAGGAGGCGGAATTGACACAAGTAATTTGTATATCACTACCAGCTGGTGTACCAGTTATCTTGTAACCATCAAAATTATTAGTATCAATACTATTCTCATCAAATAGTGACATGTAATACCACCAATTTATTATATTATCACTCTAAAAAATAAGTGAGCTTTTCTACGGTTGCCTTTCCAATCCCGCGTTTCCCATCCCCAGCGCCCTTAAAACATTCTGAGACATGTTTCAGTTTATTCTTATTCATCGGTTCCATCACTAGTCCGTGTGTTGTAGCATCAGGACCCGCGTCAGGCGACGGCGGCGACATCTCCGGCGAGACACTTTCTTCATAATTCGCAATTTTCCGGTGCAGATCTCCTAAAAACTCATAGATTGATCCATTGTATTTTGCAAGAATCGCCGACGCCATCTTCGCACTCACTCCCGGTACTTGTGCCAACATAATCTCGCCTATATTCTCTCGTGTAATATAGTCCCGCTTCTCTTTTTTCGCGGAAACCTCGCTGTATGCCGTCGCCGTCGTCGCCGTGGTCGTCGTGTCTATGATAGAAAGCGGCCCCTCTTTCGCCACCTTATCTGCAAAATGTAGAATAAACTCCGCTGTTTCGCCTACATTCATCGTGCGAATCACCGAAAATCCCTTATAGTACATCAGCGACACCATTGCACTTTGAAGTGCCGTCTTCGTAATCTGAGTATGTCTCTCGTCGTATCTCGAGAGATCACCTTCAATGATGTATACGATATGATGGGTGTTGAATCCGGTGGATGCGGCAGTCTCAATAAGCCGGAATGACTGTTCTTTATACCGGCCATCTCGAATACTCGCTGCTAGATCGGCCAGGGTTTTTCTCTCGAATAGAACAATGTCTTTCTGTTGAGTCGGGTCGTGTAGAATAATATCCCCGATCGGCAATCTCTCGGATTTGATTTCATGGTTTATTGTGGATACGCCGAGAGATTTCGGCCTCGGCTTCGGTGTCGCCTTCGCCGTGGCTTTATTTTTCGGAAGTGGAACTTTCATTGTCATTCCATCACCAAGGTCCATAATGTAGTGATCTGGTTCTTGTGTGGGAGTGGATGCGGTGGGTGCGGGTGCGGCAGGTATGGTAGCAGGCTTCATCATCTCCAACAAGTCTTTCTCTCGACAATCGATTTTGATAATCATATCAGCAGTTTTGCTATAGCGTGTGATGTGATTATTATCAATAAATATAGACATGAATTATGCCTTATGTTCTTTTCCAGAATATACTTGATTCACCTGGTTCGTCACTCGAATAAATGTCGTGCATTTCGGAATGTCTTTCACGCGTTTTGCGCCAATATACGTACACGTCGACCGAATCCCTCCTAATATATCGAGTATTGTGCTTTCGACCGGTCCGCGATACGGTATCTTGACCGTTTTCCCCTCCGCGGACCTATGTGACGCAACACCGCCGTTGTACTGTTCCATTGCGGTTGAACTCGACATCCCGTAGAAGAGTTTGTATTTCTGTCCGGTAGTTGCCGCGTCTTCGACAAGTTCACCACCCGATTCATCGTGTCCAGCTAGCATCCCACCCAACATTACGAAGTCAGCGCCTCCTCCAAATGCTTTCGCAATATCCGCCGGGGTCGTGCATCCACCATCCGATACGATGAACCCGTTCAGACCATGCGCCGAGTCGGATGATTCGATAACTGCGGATAGTTGCGGCATACCCACGCCAGTCTGAAGACGAGTAATGCAAACACTACCACTTCCAATTCCTACTTTTACAATATCCGCACCACAGTTCATGATGAGTTCTTCCACCATCTCTCGAGAGACGACATTCCCGCATACAATAACCAGATTCGGGTATTTCTCTCGAATCTTGCGGACAAAATCGACAAATGCCTTCATATATCCATTCGCGACATCAATGCATACGAATAGCGGATCAAGAAGTGCGATAGTCTGGTCGAGCTTTTCTTCGTCGGCTTTGGTGATACCGGTGCTTATCATATAGTAATTTCTGTCTAAATCTCTCGCCTTTGCGCTGCTAGCGTAATCGTCGAGGCTATAATGTTTATGGAAGCATGTAATGATTTTATGGCGATGAAGCGCCGTGTACATTTCAAAGGTGCCCACGGTGTCCATATTCGATGCAATGATCGGAATACCTCGCCATTTCACTCCATTTTTAAAGATAATCTCTCTAGTTAGGTCGACTTCTCCTCTCGACGAAAGAGACGATCGCTTCGGGCGGAACAGAACATCGCTGAAATCAAGCTTCAAATCAGTTTCGATTTTCATAATATAACGGGTATAATTGAACTAAGTTCTAGATCATAGATCATATTATGAAAATGGGTTTATTATAGTTTGGGGCCGGAGTGACGGGCCGGAGCCAATCTCTCGATGAACCTAAATACAAAGTCCTTGTTCTTCGCGGGTTCAGTAATTGTGTTTCTCATCGCGAAACTACGCATCTGACCTGTTCCGGCAGGAGTGGCTCCGCCTTTCTTATCGCCTCCACCATTACGCGTATCAGTATTAATCCCGTTCGTGGATCCTGAGCTTATCACGCGTCGTGCAACCTTGCTGTTCGCCATAATATCTTTATATATGTATGCCTATATATTTATAGCTGAATAAATATATAACTTTCTATGTCAATTATCAAGTAAATAATTTATGCAGTCTTTGTAGCACAATTCTTATTGAACGGCTGCCGACCGATACCACCGGTAAGCTTGCAGTTGAAGATAAGGTTCTTATCCTTCAAATATTGATACTGAGCAGTGCATGAATCAAAACGAATCTTTCCGAGACAGTCGCAGTTGATACCACTGTTCTTGTAAGCGACGGACGTCCAAGAACCGCGGCCCACCTGGGGGGCGATTCCAGGCATACTGCCAAAATGGCAGCCCTTGCTAGTGAGAGAACGAATACCGGAAACCTTCTTGGAACCACTTAACACCATTTTAATACTGAATTATAAATAATACCGATATAAAAAATTGATCGGATTTTGCTTAAATACAGTGGTTGATACATATCATCCATCCATCGGATAATGTTTCGTCTTCGTGATCCCGCCGCCGCAGCCCGCGCTGAAACTGGCAGTAGTTCAGATTCTGAAAATGAAAATATACTTCTAAATATCGCAGAAGACGGCACCAATGAAGTAGTCGTCGCAGGAGAAAGCGCGCGAACCGGCAAGAATATTTACAATGATGACGACATTATACGCGTTGATGATGACCGCTACGTTTTCAATCCTTACAATACAGAAAATGTCGAAGTCACACTTGCAGACATTGAAAGTATCCTCGCGCGTTACGGCGTACCTTCCCAGGTTCACAATATAGAACTCTACAAACGCGCATTTGTCCATCGATCGTATACCAAACGCCCTAAAGCTCTCAATGAGCTCGAAAATATTACATTTGTCGATCGTCCCGAAGGCGCAATGCCACTTCACACGAAATCCAATGAACGCCTCGAATTCGTCGGCGATGGCGTGCTCGAATGTATTACAAAATACTACCTCTACCGCCGTTTTCCTAAAGAGAATGAAGGGTTCATGACCGAGAAGAAAATCGCCATCGTCAAAAATGAAACCATCGGCAAATTCGCACTTGAAATGGGTTTGCATCGCTGGTTCATTATTTCGAAACACTCGGAAGAAAAGAAGACGAGAACCAATCTGAAGAAATTGGGGTGCTTGTTCGAAGCGTTTGTTGGCGCGCTCTTTCTTGATTTCAACCGTGTACCGATTCACGATGACGATAAATGGTTTGAGAAAGTGTTCACGTGTGGACCCGGATTTCAGATCGCTCAGATCTTCATTGAGACAGTATTTGAGCGACACATTGACTGGACGAACTTGATCAAAAATGACGACAACTACAAGAACATTCTCCAGGTGAAGATTCAGAAGGAATTTAAGACGACTCCGGATTATATTGAATTGTCGCGGGATCCGGATATGGGATATGAAATGGGTCTGTATTTATGTTTAGGACAACCGTTACACGAGGTCATCGGGCAACCTTCCGCCGCAATTCCGTTTGAGTCATTAGTAGATGGGTTTGCAGGAGTTCATCGGATTTGCGAGCAAAATGGCGGAAAGGCGTTTATCTTCTTCGCACGTGCCGCACACAAAATCAAGAAAAAGGCGGAACAGGTTACATGCGAAATGGCGATACGACAAATCGCACGGATTGCGAAATAAATATAACGATATATGTTAGTAATAGTACGATACTACAATGAATGTTTTGAAACAGTATCAACTCACGCAACGTCCGGTTTTGCGCGAGTCGGCTATGGAAGACGTGAAAGAAGGTGTAGTAATTCAGTTTTCTCGTAAATTACCAAGTGATGTATTAAAAAAACCGCGGAAGGTCAGTGGTTATGATACTGTTATGCGTGAAAGAGAAGAAGAGTTTGCACCTGAATTACCTGTAGAAAATGCTGATTCAGACGACGATGATAGTCCAGGGGGAGTAAGGTCGGGCGCGGCGGCGGCTATGGCTGCTGCAAAACCAAGCGCTTCTATGGTTGATAAACGTCATATTGTGGATTTTGATCGTGCTGCAATGATGGCGAAAATAAGAGGGATTGCACCTCGTATTGGTGTCGTTCTTCCAATACAAGCAGTACCGCCTTCTTTTTCTAATAAGTTTATTACTGGAGAAGGAGCATCAGGGATAGGAAATGTACGTCATGATGAAATGGAACCAGAATTCGGTTCAGAAGCTGATCCGATCGGACTCGGAGGCGAACTTGCTGTAAATACGGATGTAGTCAAACTAGGAAAACGCGCCATATTGCCTTCTGATGAATTGCCTAAGCAAACGAAAGCGTCGGCTGCTTTGGCAATTGCAGAGGCAGATGCACCTGCTGGATTTGAAGAGATGCGTCAGTTAGATTCAATAGATGCGGGAGAAGGTGCAGAAAGAGTGGTGGCAGGACTGAAAGAAGTCGAAGGTGATGCGGTGGAAGCATCGGCAGCGGCAGACGCATCAAAATTTCGCATGTTGCGCCCTAAACCGAAAGGCACAGCTGCTGCATCTGGCACAGTAAGCGCTGCAGCATCAAGCGTGAAAGCTGTTGTTAAGAAAATCAAAGAACGCGAAGATAGTATGGTGAATATTTCTGCTTATAAAGTTGGCGATACCGTTGTTGCCACACGTCTTCCACCTCCGCGCCCACTTCCTCAAGTCCAGGCGTCCGAGTTTTATATGAACAATCGCGCTAAGTTTGTCCAATATATCAATGCGTTATTTCGCCCCTACCGTGAAGAACTCACATCAGGTGAAAGCGATATTTCATGTGAAGCGCTTTATGGCGGCGATGACTCTGCGTCTGTTGCACTTCTTACCCACCAGAAAATCGTCCGTGATTACTTGAATATTTATTCGCCGTACCGCGGATTGCTCCTGTTTCACGGACTCGGTAGTGGTAAAACATGCTCATCCATCGCGATCGCTGAAGGACTGAAAACATTTAAGCGTATTGTTGTGATGACCCCCGCATCGCTGCGTATGAACTATATTGAAGAAATGAAGACAAAATGCGGCGACCTTATGTACAAAAAGAACCAATATTGGGAGTTTATCGAATCGCGCGGTAATGCTGAACTCACACACGTATTGTCGCAAATATTAATGTTCCCAGATGATAAATTCGTTCGATCGAATGGTGGCGCTTGGATGGTCAATGTCACTAAACCCAGCAATTATGAAACAGAACTTACACCTAGTCAGCGTGTACGTGTCGACCGTCAAATCGACGAAATGATCAATACGAAATATGACTTCATTAATTATAACGGTCTTCGCGCTGAGAAGCTGAAGAGTATGACAGATGGATATACACGCAATCCATTTGATAATTCGGTTGTTATTATTGACGAGGCGCATAACTTCGTCAGTAGAATTGTGAATAAACTGAAGCGTCCTACATCCATGGCGTTCCGTTTGTATCACTTTTTGTTATCGGCACAAAACGCGAAGGTTGTTTTATTAACAGGAACGCCCATTATTAACTATCCAAATGAGATTGCGGTGTTGTTTAATATCCTCCGTGGCAATATCGACAACTGGGTTTTCACGATTGGCGCGGCTGAAGGTGCAGCAGGAGGCGGTCGCTTGACCCTTGACGGATTCAAATCAATTTTCGGTATTGCTGGAGAATCTGGAGCCGCATCTGGGCGAGGTAAAGGAGCGAAGGCGGGGGCTGGGGCTGCTGGCGCCTCTAGTTTCGCAAAGGGAATTGGACTTTCATTTGACTATATGGATTATAACACCCGCACAAAGAAACTTATGATTACGCGTAATCCATTCGGGTTTGTGCGAGATTATGATGCAGTTTCGTCGAAATACCGCGGCGTTATCAGGAGAGGTGATCCAAGCGCAGCGATGGGAAAGGGTGGCGAGAGTGGCGAGGGCGGCGGTGGTGGCGGTGCGGCAGCCGCTTCCGGAAGTATCGCAGTTATGGATTCGACCGCTACTGAAAATGGTCTTCTTTCTGATGCCGCATTTGAACGTGCAATTGTGAGTAAACTTCGCGAGAATGGAATTTCGGTGATATCTGCAACGACGAATAAACAGGAACCATTTACAGCACTCCCCGATAAATTGGACGAATTCAATGGTTACTTTATTGATCCGTCTACATTGGAATTTAAGAACCGAGATCTCTTTATTCGACGTATTTTGGGTCTTACTTCTTATTTCCGCAGCGCAGCAGAGAAATTATTGCCTATATATGACACGGCGGCGAATTTCCATCTTGTCGAAGTTGAAATGAGTGATTATCAGTTCGCAATTTACTCTCGTGTGCGTGATCTCGAGCGTAACCAAGAGTCGAATATGAAGAAGAAAGCGAAGAAACGTGGAGCTGCAGCCGCTGGAAAGAAAGGTGGGGAGGGGGATGGCGTATATGATGATGTTTCATCTACCTATCGTATTTTTTCCCGCGCATTCTGTAATTTCGTTTTCCCGCCGTCGATTCGTCGTCCTTTGCCTGGCGATGATGGCACTTCTGCATCCGAATTGGAAAAATCAGCGGCACTTGGACGTATGCCTGATGCAGGAGCCATGGGTGAAGCGCATGAAACCGCAGAAATGTTGGCGGCACGTATTGCGCGGGCGATGGAGACCGGTGGTGCAGCGGCGGCACCCAAACGTGGACGTAAACCGAAAGGAGCAGCGGCGGCGGCGAAAGGCGGCGAAGAAGATGGTGATGCAGCGGCTGCAATGGACGAAAATATGCTCGATGGTGTAAAGAGTCCGAATGGCGATGGCGATGATAGTGACGAGGACGCTGAAATGGTCATCACCGGCGAACACTCTGACGCAGTGGCGGCAGTCATGGCTGGATCAGCCAAAAAACAGTCAGCGGCGACTAGCAAGAAAGACTACGTTGCACAATACCAAGGCGCTATTACCAAGGCGATCCGTGATTTGAAAGTGAGCGCAGGCAGTTTTCTTATACCAGAAGAACTCGCGACATATAGCCCCAAATTCCTCCATCTCCTCGAAAATATCCTGAATAAACAACATATCGGACTTCATCTTGTCTACAGCCAGTTTCGTACATTGGAAGGAATCGGAATTATCAAGCTGATACTCGAAACAAACGGATTCTCGCAATTCAAAATCAAGCAATCATCCATGGGAGACTGGACGATTGATATGACGCCCGAAGAACAAGAACGCCCCTGTTTTGCACTTTATACGGGAACAGAAACGGCGGAGGAAAAGGAGATCGTTCGCAATATCTTCAATAGCAAGTGGAAGAATGTGCCGAAGTCGATTACTGAACAACTGTCGACCCGTTTCACGAATAATATGTATGGTGAAGTCATTAAGATTCTTATGATTACGGCATCCGGCGCAGAAGGTATTAACTTGCGCAATGTGCGTTATGTTCACATCACGGAGCCTTACTGGCACCCTGTTCGCACAGAACAGATTATCGGACGCGCTCGGCGTATTTGCAGTCATATTGACCTCCCAGAAGAATTACGAACGGTTGATGTATTTTTGTACTTGATGCGATTTACTGCGCGTCAAATGGCGACTGATAATGATGAATCGCTGAATGTTCGAATGAATGATAAGAGTAAGACAGACGGGTCGACGCCGATGAGTACCGACCAATCCCTGTATGAGATATCCAATATCAAGGAACGCATTACACGCCAGATTTTGACGGCGGTGAAAGAGTCGTCGTTTGATTGTATGATCCATGCCACCGCTGGCGCGAAAGAACGCCTACAATGCTACACATTCGGAACAGGTGTGGGCGATGAATCACTCGCGTATCAGCCAAATATTGCAACAGAAGAGGACGACAAGACGAAGAAACTGAATAAACAGACGAAGACGATGACGTTGCGGAAATTGACTGTAAATGGCAAAGATTATGCAGAAGACCCGGCAACGAATATCATTTATGACATGGAACTTTACCAGATGGGGAACCTGGTGGAGAGGGGGCGGCGGACGATCATACCTGCAGACCCGAGGACGGGGGCAGGAGAGCAGTCACGGTTTGAGTTCTTTTAGTTTTCTTTTAGTATAAATAATTGCGCACTCACGTTGTTCGTACTCCATTATTTATACTAAAACCTTGGCGATTCAGAAATGAAGGTGTCTCATTATAATCTCCGTATATTATAATGAGCCGAATCAGCAATACCCTTATCGCATATGCATCACTTATAGTTGCAATCGTATTGATTCTCCATCATGGATATAAGCATCGACCCAGTGGAGAAGATCCGCTTTATGGCCTTGATCAATACTTTCAGCTATCCGATGTTGGTAATTTCAGGACGTTTAACCACGAAATGTTCGTTATATTTTTTACGGTTATTGGTATTGGTATATTATTCTACCGTCGGCTTTCTCTTTAGTTTCAGTAGGATTGGATTATTATCCATATCCTCCTCCTGAAATCTCACTCTGCGTTGGTTATTAGAGTTCGCATCCATTGATAATGGTGCTGGTAGCGGCAGCGGTGTAGGTACATCTAGTTCGCTAGTACTATATTCTCTGGGTGGCGGTAGTGGTACGAGAGAATTTGCATGTCCCGAGGGCTGTGGCGGCATTGTTGCCTTGATTCTCTCGGTGATTTCATCCAGATCGCGCTGTCTTGCAGCAATTCTCTCGGCAATGATTTTTTCCATATCGTCACTGTTATCCGCAAGTGGACTATCGTTATCGTCGTCCTCGCCATCATTACCGTCAACTTGGGTTTTCTTCTTAGTGGGGTTAATCTTCGTCTGTGAATCTCTCGGAACATCCGAAAAATCGATTTCCTGTGGTCGTGGAACTTCGAAATATGAGCGCATCTCTGCCTCCTTCTCGCGCAACTTCGTTTCGATTTCTTCGCGTTTTCGAGAATGGAAATCCTCCGCATTATAAATCTCTCGAACTTGAGGCGCAGGATGTGCAAAACTACCAGAAGACATAAACGGGAGACTACCTCCGCCGCCGCTTCCCGATTTACTTGCGCTTGTATCTCTCGCAAATTTTGGAATATTGATCACGAGAGATTGAAGCGCGATCTTATTGATTTCTTTTAATGAAAAAGCCGTCGAACGTACCCGGTCAATCTCGATTTTCAACTGTTTTGCGGCTTCAAAATCTTCTGCCTGAACTGCCTGTTGTTTACGCTGGTCCAGTTTCTCTAATCGCGGTACTACCGCCTCCATTTCGCCGATCGTGGTGCGGATTTTCTTCGCGGCGTCATAATCTTCATCCGCGATGGCTTGTTGTTTGGCATGATAGAGATCTTTCAACCGCCCGGCGTGAATTGCAGGAATGTTTGCCGAGAGATTCTTGAGGATCTGCTCGAATACATGTTTTACTTCTTGGGGTGTGACATTGGCGGGGATCCCGTCGAATATCCCTTCTTCGGCTAATATTCCCCAGAGAAGTTCTTTGTTTTCTTGGGAGATGAGAGATGACATTATATAAACAATGATAGTCTGGGTTTATATAATTTATAGTCTGGTGATTATTTACTTGAAAGGCTGGTAGGCGGGCCAGCGCCACTAAAACTCCACATTCGGCGTCGGCACCTTTTCATCCACATTGAAGAATTTGCGCCTGAATCGTTGCATGTATTTATCTGTCAACTTCTTCTTCTTATCCAGAAAATCATGAACGGTCATTTTTCCGAGAAGCATATGGATAATCATGAAAATACAATACACACCACACTCAGAATCGTTCTTCTGATGATGAATATCGTTCATGTATTCCTTGAATGGGATCCCATTGGCCTCACCTTGTTCTTTCACCCTTTTCATAAATGTACGAATCCGGCGTTGCGGTTTATCACCCGTGCTATCAAAGAAGAATATGACCCGTGCTCTCACATCGATAAACATAGACACCCAGTGTTCACCTGGTTTATCGTGAGGATCTGTATTGAAAACCACGCCGATCTTCTGCTGCCCGTTTTTTACGTGTTTCATAATATCAAACTTGCAGAGTTCCTCCCACACACATTCTCCGTCGTCTAAGACTTGATCAAAATCCACGGGGGATGGCCCGATGAATAAAAAGGAAGGAACTGCATGTTCATATTGCTTGAGTGAATTGGCGATATCAACACTTGATAACCACTCACGAATATCTTTCTTCCATTCTTTCGGTGCTTGAGGCGCAAACGTATAATGAAGCATTTCCTTATCCATACCGGATGAAGCGAAACTCTGGCGCAACCAACATGCCTCCTGGTGGCATACACGATTCATATTGTTTTTAAGAGCGGTCCATATTGCGCGAGGATCTGTCTCTTCGATTTTCTGATCTGGGTGGCGTTTATTCCAAAGTGTTCTCAGCTTTTCGAGAGATTTTGATGAATAACACGAGAAATCCTTGGTCTCATTGATGTCGGGGTCGGTCTCGTCTTTTGGAGCACAACTTACCGCCTTAAATTTATCTTTACGTTCTTCCTCAATGTTATTCCCACTCGTCATTTGTTCTTGTTCTTGTTTCATAAACAATGAAATACTAAACTTATACTACTATGTCATAAAAAATTGAACCGTTTATATTTTATTTATTGTTTTCATATTCATCGTCGTTATTGTTGTTATCGTCGAAATGGTCGTAAATACTCGTTCACATAATAAGAAGAGGCAAATCGTCGCGGATGCTGATGCCACTGCTTCTGTTGTCGCCGCTGCCGCAGATTCTGAAGGATTAACACACCGCAAGCGCGGTGTCAAAATACTAACACCATCATTTCGAGCGGCTAGTATCCGTACATATAAAGTATACACGGGTGGAGTGGCAAAATCAAGGAAGGTCAAGGTAGAACCCGCGGATGAGATAGCTGCCGTAGAACTAGAATCCGCAGAGGAAGATGCAGCTGACGCAATTATGGATATGTATGAATCAGAGACACCCGCAAATCCAGTCATTGTCAAACACACATGCATTAACCCAATGCGCCCCATCACACGATACATGTATCGAATCGCAGTTTACAATAGCGACAGGACGCTTCATTACAAGACCGCGTATATTATGTACAACAACAAGAATCGGATGTATTATGTATATAGCATCATTTCCAATTGCTATCCTGATTCCGAAACGGCGCAAGATACCGACGCTTCCGCAGCTCGCGATGCGAATTCGTTACCAGAACCAAACAACACACTTCAAATGAAGTACACATCGTACATCAACGACATCATTTCGAATTATATTATGACGATGATTGTCCCTTCAAAGGACTACGATTACTCTATCGTTGATGATATCATTGGCGTTGTCGCATCTGACGACGATTTTGCCAATTCGGTATTTGGTGAGGATTCATCGTACTACGACGTAGATCATTTGCTCTACGACAAATCATCGTGCGAAACAACCAATGGATTCAAGTCATTCCAACTTATTCCTTCTCGTAGATATTGGTTTGACCCACTCATGTCGTCGCCATCACTGCCCCAGTATCATTCGCATTATACGCAAGAGACAATCCAGTCGATTCTCCCCATCTTATCTCATTCACAGTAGTCATCGTCATTGTCGTCTCGGTCGCTGCTTCTACCTGATTCTCCTGCTTCAGAGGCTCGTTTAAATATTTCATTATGGTAATCACGGACCTTAGGTAATCGCGCTTTTATATCTTCATCTGTATTTCCAGGTATCGCTTTCATTACAATAAAATCATCCATTGTTTTTTTTCGGATACACATTTTATTTGCGAATGACATAATACGGTCTGACAATGCTCTAGTAACATTCGTCCTGGATGGTGGTGATGGAGGACATGATGGTTCTGTAGAAGGAGAATCCGGGGGAGGCACGATCAAAATAGGTGGCGTCTCTTGTATTTTTCTATGCAAATCATGTCGGGCCTGTTTGACATCATCACGGACATCTGTACGTTGATCATGTTCCACCATTTCAGTAATGTCGCACCATTTTAAATATTCGATACACGATTTCGCGTACTCTTCATGCGCCCGATTAATATCATCGTTCTCACAACGCTCATCAAATAAGTCACGCGTCATCGCCATTATTCGTTCTTTGTAATACATTTTCTCTTTACAAAATTGTTCAATGAGTGCGTCGCTTGCATTCGATACTGTTTTCTTGTATTTATCATAACGGTTTCGGTTCGACATCACAGATAATGTTAGCTCATTTAATTCGTTCCAGTCGTGGTCTCGGTCTCGGTTGTCTTGATTGTCGTGCAAGTTTTGTTTGTCTTCAGCCATTTCTCCGCACTATAATATGTAATAATAGAACAATAATTCGGCATATATTGTTCTATCCAAGCGTTGTTTTTATATTTAGATCATGCGTCGTATTAGTGTCGCATCGTTAAATGTTCTCGAGCATTCGATGATGCAGATGCGCGGGGTATGAATGAAGGAAACTTGTTTTGATTTTTATTGTTTTCTTGTTCTGCCCCAGACCTCCCACTAAATCCTTCCTCAATATGGGCAAAATGTACTTTCTGTTGCTTCTCCTTTTCCTTCTTTTTTACTTGCTCTTCTGGAATATAGTTTGTGGCTGGCTCAATTTTAGGGCCACCTTCACCTGTGCAGAATCCATCATATGTACAATTCAGCGTGCGAAGTTGAAATCGTGTAGAGTTTTCAAAAGTGAGTTTGCCTAAATTGTTGGGGTTTGGATTCATTGGCGAAAAATTAGTCGCTCCATTATCAAACAAATACGGATTCGGCTGTTCAACCTCGCGTGCATCGATTGTTACCTGGTAAAGATCGCTTGTTGAATCTGGAACATATACAGTGCGATCGTTGCGCTGAAGTGCGAAGAATTGATTTCTTAAGGATGATTCTACATTCACGCGTTCTGCCCATCCGCGCCATGGAGCCTTTCCGTTACCTGGATTGAATACTGATTCAGTTGTAAAATGCTGATAAGGTGGAATTTCAACAGTGGGTACAGGTCGTGTTTCTATAATAGGCATCATTGCATATTTGGATGAAAGAGGTCGCACATTAAATGCGGGTCGAAGCGATGCGGACGGAATATTACGCTGTGATATACGTTCATTGATTTCACCAAGTCGGTCATGATGATTCGAATATGCCCCATTTACAACACCATACATTTCCATTGTTTCTTATCGCGGTACGTTTACTTACTTTATAGTATGAAAATATATTATGTATTCAAAATAAAAAAAATTGAAATATTTTTACTCGTATGTTTGGTATGCAGTGTTCAATACGTCGTACTATGTTGTTATCTGGATTTCCTTCGAAGCTGTTTAAATATCCCATCAATGGGACCACCGAGTTTGTTCGGCCAACACGGTCTTTCGACCACAAAGGAAACAAAAAGGTAAGTTGGATCTGTGGCGGTGTTCCGTCAATCGTCGTGAAAAATCAGCCGGAATGCGTGACAATCAAGCCATTTGACTCTGATGTTGAGTTCGAAATCCCCCGCGCGATGTTCAATGATACGTTTGTTCCATGTGCACGTGACGAGACCAGCGTTTACAGTGATGTTTACCCTGGTGGAAAAGTCCCATTCACTGAATTCAATGTCCCCAAAATCAATCTCAAAAACCTACTGGACACATTCAAATCTAACACGTCACTCTGCACAATCATTGAAAAATGCAAACAGGATGCATACGTCTCAAAAGGAAATACAAAATGCATCAAAATTGGCGCTCTTCATCAACTCGAAGCGGATGCGGCTGCGGCTTCTGTTGATGGTGGTGCAGGCACCGGATCTTCTTCACTGACGCGAACCGGCGATCCCTACTTCAATCGTCGTTCTCGCCACAGCCCTCCCGTACCGAAGTCAATGAGCCGTGCAGAGTATGAAGCTTGTCCATCATTCCCAAGACCGATTGGGGTCAGAGAAGCCGACTTTGCATGGCCAACTGAACAAAACGAAATTTTGGTCTCACTCATCAAACAAATCTTCGCTTGTGAAGGCGCACCTGAACTGCCAGTGGAAATTCAACAACAGTTGGGGATCGAAGTCGAGTCAATTGTCGCCAACAGCCACAAGTGCTTATGGTGCGGTGAAACGGTAAGTGTACAAGAACTCAACCAGTCCTACTGTGCCGAGGAACACAGCGTCAACTTCTGCCATCGCGACCCAGAAACTGGAACCAAAGCGGGTAATGTCTACATCGGCCACTGCTCTTGCAACAGAGAGCAGGGTGGTCACTCCGAAGAAGAGCGAATCGAGCAGGTGCTACGTCTTATTCGCGCAAACCCGGCCCACCAAGAAAAATATTCCAAGTTGTTTCAAGAACTATTCAAGATGTAAGTAACACACACACACACACACACGCCACGACGCCAGTAGTTATAACCTCAACGCGTTCAGCGCGGTTAAGGCGTCAATCATTTTTTTTGTCATTTCAACGTCAATCTGTGTGTCCATCAATGTTTCGCCAATATCACTGTCACATAACGACGCCATAATACTTCCTGTGAGGTACGCGTTGTGTTGAACTATGAACTCCTTTTTCGTTATATTTGCAAATAATACATATAATGCATTCATGTCATTTGGACGAATCACTGAAACGCCATTTGTTGAAATATAATTGTCCGAATCATCCAAAATAACACAATACGATACATTCCCCTCTAACTTACTTATCAAAATGTCGTATTTTTGAAGCGAATACTTGGCACGTGATGGCAATTCCCAGCCGTATAACTCTTTACTACCATACAACGGTGTTGAAATCTCGCCAATGTCGATATATTTATACTGCTTGTTTTGATCGATCTTTGTTGTTTTCAATACTAACTTGGCGAGCTTGTGTATCGGGACACAACCAGGAGTCGACTTTAGTTTTGTTACCAGTGAAAGATACTTACTGCTGTATCGCTTTACATCTAGAATCAAATGATGCAATGATCCCGACATTACTGACTCGTATGCGGATGCGGATGCGGATGCGGATGCGGATGCGCCGTCGTGCATTGTCATATTCGGTATGTTGAAGTCACGAGCAAAGACCGCGAGACGTGATGCGCAGTCTACTAAATCATTATCGATGACCTTGTTTCCATCTTTCATGCAGACTTCACCGGTTTCACGAATGATTTTGTATTTGATGGGTGTATTCGCTTTTGTCAATTCATACCCGATATTGTCAATCGTTGAAATGCAGATCGGGTACGGTTCGGTCGTTTCTGTCGTCGCTGCCACCGCCTTCTTTTGAATCATTAGTATATACGTATTTACACCAGTTCCTGAGCGTTTGAACGACTGCTTCGGCAACTCGATCGAAGCAATCACTCGATGCCGTAACAACAATCCACGGAGGTCCATACACGGTTTCGTCGTATTTCCAACATATCCTGCAGGAACGATCGCGAAAAGAATGCCGTCAGGTTTGCATAGTTTGAGGCCTAACTCCAGAAATAGAATACCGATTTCCTGTTTCTTTCGTCCAACCCCCAACTCGTAATGCTGTAGTATGGTGTCATCCGTGATGACTGTACTTGAGCCAAAGGGAGGATTCATGGTTACATAATCAAATGCTGCTGCGGTGTCGTCATTGCCAATGATCAACGAATTCGCACACTTGATTTGGTAGTCCTTTTTCATATTGAGCTCATAGTTGAACCGGCAAAGCTCTAATGCGTGTTCGTCGATATCCCAGATATGGATATTCCCGTTGTAATGAACCAATAAATCGCCGGTCCCTCCTGCAGGATCTACCGCTGCTTTTCCGGGGATCATCATTCCCGTTATGAATTCAGAAATGGTTAATGGAGTATAAAACTGGTCAAGCTTGTATCGCGTAAGCTTGCTTCCAAAGAGCATGAATATTTCTTGAGATATCTCCTTATTCGTAAAATCAATCGCGTTAATAGCGTCAATGATGTCGCTGAATCGCGGGTCGATCACGACGACCGCCGCCGACCCCACCGTGAGGCTCTTACGCTTTTCAAACAATGAAGTCAATACCCCAATCCGGTCTTCTTGCTTGATTCCTTTATTGTGAAGTAGTTGATTGATGTGGTTGATGTGTTTACTATTTTGATTATCTACCATTTTCGGAGAAGGTGTGTGAGTGTCTCGGGATACAAATGCTTAATATAAGATCCTGTTATTTATATCAATTTTATTACGATAATAGTAATGAAATGAAATACAGACTTAAAGGGTTTAAACGGTACATCGTGATTAAATATACATCACATACCATATATCATGTGCGGTATATTCTATTTTCAAACTGTCGCGCGTATGTTATTAGCTCAACTTAAAACATTACAAGAGAATTCATTATTGTCTTGTCATCGTGGACCAGATAAGTCGGTATTCCTCAAAGATGATACGCGTGCATGGGGGTTTCATCGTCTTTCAATTAATGGGATGGACCCCACTGCGGATCAGCCATTTCACTTCAAAAACTGTCGCTTGATTTGTAATGGCGAGATCTACAACTTTCGTGACTTGATTACAGAGTTCGGTTTAGAGGGAGAGTATAAGAGCGGATCTGATTGCGAGATCATTATTCATTTGTATCGCAAAATTGGTATGTATGATACACTTCGGCGCCTTGATGGCGTATTCGGATTTGTATTGCATGATTACGAAACGGGTGTAACGTATGTCGCGCGAGATCCTGTGGGTGTACGTGCGCTCTATATTGGCGTTACCCGACATGATGGCATATTCGGCGGCGAACACTCGGATTTAACATGTGTTTCGATGAATCCGGATCATTATGCAATGTGCGTAGCAAGTGAAATGAAATCGATCCATGCGATTTGTGAGACGGTTGTCCAATTTCCGGCTGGGTGTTATATGGAGTATATGGGCGAAGATAGTGTGGATGGAACTGCCGTTTTCCGGTCGTATTATGATTATGCAATGATTTATAATAAATCTTACGGATTGAAGTATACGAACAATATGTCATTATTTGAACGTCAACTCAAAGAACTACAAGTGAGTTATTCCTATCCTGTCAGTAATATTAGCGCGAATTGTGGTGGTGGTAGTGGCGATGATGACACGGTTACTGAAGAGGAAATATGCGCGAATATCCGCGAGTTATTTACCAAGGCTGTTGTGAAACGCTTGATGAGTGAACGACCGGTCGGATGCTTGTTATCAGGCGGCCTGGACAGTTCACTTGTCACGGCAATTGTTGCGAGTGAATTGAAGAGGACTGCTCCTGATACCATTCTGAATACATATAGTATTGGCCTCGAGGGGTCCGTTGATTTAATGTGGGCTCGTCGTGTGGCCGAGCATTTGGGTACGTGTCATCATGAAGTTTCACTTACAGAACAGGATTTCTTAGACGCAATCTATGAAACGATTTATCAGACAGAGAGTTATTGTACCACGACGATTCGCGCATCTGTTGGAAATTACCTCGTGAGTAAATACATTCAACAGCAAACCGACGATGTCGTCATTTACTGCGGAGATATGTCGGATGAGATCTTTGGATCATATCGTGGATTCCAGAAAGCACCGAATGATGCGGATTTTCACCGCGAAAATGAGCGGATGATTCGCGATGTGCGATTCTTCGATTTACTTCGATCAGATAAGAGCATTAGCGGTGCTGGATTAGAGGCGCGAGTGCCGTTTGCAGATAAAGAGTTTCTTGCATACGTTATGCGTATCCCTGCGCGGTTCAAGCGTTTTACCGATGAAAAAATGGAGAAATACCTTCTTCGAAAGGCGTTTCAAAATGAGGGGTTGTTGCCTGAAAATGTGCTGTGGCGTAGAAAAGAAGCGTTCAGTGATGGGGTAAGCTCTGCAGATGGTGGACGCACATGGATTCAGATGATCAAAGAACATTCTGACTTTATGGTCACTGATAGCGAATACAATAATAAGAATAACTATATGTATTCGGTTCACAATCCGCCGTATGACAAAGAAAGCTTTTATTATCGTCGAGTATTTGAGACCATCTACGAAGGCCGTGGTGAAACAATCCCGTATTATTGGCGGCATCCATTTTGCGAGGGGGTACTTGACCCATCGGCGCGATTGCTTGATTTTTATGTATCGTCGGATACACATGTCTAATACACCCATGTAATAGATACATTCTCATCTTGGAATTTTAATATGACAATAATATAGACGAAGTCTTGTTTGATTGAATATGAATACAATCATAAATACGATAGAAGACTTTATTGTATCAACGATATATACACTTCGCGAGATAATAACACCTATTTTTAATAAATACGCAGCGTATTTCAAATACGTCGATTATTTCATCTACGGAACATACGCAATATTATTACTTGGGTTTTATGCTACGGTACCTGAGTATATTCCGATTCTACGAAATGTGTTACTTTATTCCGCTGTTGTAATATTGTTACTTCGTTTCAATGATATATCTTGGAATAACCCCAAATTCGCACTTCTTGGTGGAAGCAAATTTAGTGAAATTGATCGACGTCTGATTATGTACATGTGTATATTCATTATGATTACGCATATTGCGTCTGAAACGGCGATTCAATATACCCAGAAACAAATCTCGCAAAAAATAATACAGCCGGTAGGATCTGGCGTCATTAATCCTGTCTACAATTATCTTACGGGGATCGGGAGCAGCGGCAGCGGCAAGTGACGCATGATGCATTGATAAAAAATTGAAATGTTTTTATCAACGAATAAAGTAAGTATCGATCGACGACGATATAGAATCAAATTACAATGTCAGCAAACGGAAACGGAAGTTTACTCGAACGGGCAAGTGACGCTATACAAGAGGATCTGGATACGATGATGGCGGTTCTCGAAGACAATCAAGACAAAATGCCCGAAGGTGAGTATTTACGTGGAATGAATGCACTCGGATCTTTACACAAACAAAAGCGGACTATATTGGCCGACCGGCGCCCAGGCGATATGTTGCGCTGCTGGTTGACGTTGGATGAAATCGAAGAAACGGATGAAGACCTATTCGACGAAATCATGGAGGTTGCTGATAATATCGTCGTTGAACTGTGCGGAGATGAGTCTAGTATTTACTTGCATGATGAACACAGCCTCGTTCACCGTGGCGAAGAACGCGAGATCTTTCAGCTACTCGTGAATTACAAACCAGAAGAAGGAAATGCCGGGTACGAAACAAGCCCAATGGTTCTTCACCATGCGATTCAGGTCATCATGACGCGTCTCTTCGATGACACGTATCATGAATTGGAGGTTGTTCGACCGGTAAGTTGCCAGTGCGGATGGCGCGGTGCTCAAGGAAACTGGGACCGACATATCTCGAACGCGCGTCATCAGAGATGGGTGAACAATGAGCGTCGGGAGAAATTCGACGGCGCTTTGGCGAAAGCACGAGAGATTATCATTGCACGACGCGATCAGGGAATCGTCTATCTCAATGAGCTACACGCGACGCCAGCGTCAAAGGTAGCGACTGAGGAGGCTGTGGCTGCAGCAGAAGCCGCTGGAGAACGCGTTGTATTCATGACTGCAGATGGACGTTTGTCTTGGTTCGCGTAAATTATCGTTTTCGCATTGTCTTATTTCGCATATTCTTAACAGATGTAGTCTTATCAACATAAAAAATATTGCTAGTAGCGGATGCTGGATGTTGACTTCGTGTTGAAGTCTTTTTTTTAGATGTTTTCATAGTACGTCTTCTGTTTGATGATGATTTTAATCCGCGCGGTAAACTTAGTTGCGGTGGACCTTCGCGAAAAAACTGATGAAGATGGTATAATATGTATTTGCTGATGATTTCGTCGATTTCTCTTGGATTGAGATCTTGTTGATTTGCCTTTGCGTCATATTCGGATAAATTCGCATACTTTACAAAGAGGTTATGAATCTCAATCGAGAGAATCTGTTTTTTTGCAGCCGAAGATATACCTGGCGTAATCGACGGAACGTTGAATTTATCAAATACATCACGGTACAATGCACTATTCAGAAACCGTACGACGAACATTTCGAATGGTATATAAGAATGATATGGCTGTAATTTGATATAATATACACGTTCATCCACCATTTTAGGATGTTCAACATCATCCAAAAAGCATATCTCGATATCCGACGGAAGACGGCCACAACGAATAAACTCATTCACTGTTTTATGACTTGTAGTTCGCTGCGGATACGTTGATGACGACGACGCGCTCTCTTGATTTGGTTTGAATCCACCTATGGTATGGTCAAATAGTGGAGGCACAATTGCTAGACCGCTCTTTGTATCAGAAGAAGATGACCCCCCTCCAGTAAACGTGCGCAGCTTATTTTCGAAATACTGGCGAATATGTCCCACCCATTTATCCGGACCCACATTATTCGTATATATCATGACCTTACTACAAACTCCCACATTCTTCTTTTTACGAATATAATCTAATATACGAACCATGTTTGGTCGTATGATTTCTGGGTATAAATCAACTAAATCATTGAAATAACGATACATGATACCAGGTTTATTGAAATATTCTTCTAATACATGCCCGAATATAGAAAATTGTGTGAAATAGCCGAGTGTTTCATCCACATCAAACACTACGACCTTTGGTTTCATTTCTATAATTATATTATACCAATAATATAAGATCGATGAAAAGTCTACCAAATTATACAGATAATGATATTGATGAAGATATGAAGTTAACCCGTGCAGATTATATAAAAATTCTTCATCATTATCAAGGGGATCGTGCTACACGAAAAAATAAAAAATCAGTAAAAGAACGTGCTCATCGAATCCTCGCTCAAAAGTTGTGTCGTTGTATTAAATCAAGCGATGATGGCAATAATGATGAGGGGCGTCGTATTGGTTACTGTACAAAGTCTATCTTCAATAGAAGGGGGTTACGTCAACATGGATTTCGATGTAAAACAAATAATGGTAAAATGACACGTGATGTTACTAAGACTGTGAAGCGGTTGAAAATTACTTAATTATGGTTCACGTCATCTGCGTCGTCCTCTACATATTCTACTGCACGTAAAATCAATAGCTCCTCTTGACTTAATCGCTGAAACATAACGTTCAATTCAAACCGTATATTATATACAAATTTCTTGATATTTCTGATCGTAACAATGTGCATCTTTTCTTCTGTGTTTTCGCGTACACGGAATAATGTTCCTCCAAGTGTTACATAGGGTCGCACTTCGAGTGAACGAAGTGGAATCCACCGAATCAGTTGATTATGTTTAAGATCCAACGGATTTTCAATCACGCGGTACATGTGCAATTTACGCTCGAATTCCTCCATTTTCTCCGTTGTCAAATTCAATGACGAGAGAATTTCGTGCCTTCGCGCTGTTATTTTTTTCATCGTCATATTCGCAATCGTGTTATTCTCTGCTTTATTCATCGCAGATAATATCGCATTAATATCCAGCGGAAATGTAGGTTCATCTAGCACAGATTGCAGTAAGTCATCGTCAGAGTTTACCGCGTAATCTGTGTCCTTTACGCTTGGATGCCTTCGTTGTTCTTCAATGACAGGCGATTCATATGATTCGCTACCGCTACCGCTACCGCTACTTTCTATAATATTGTCGTCACTCCAATCTTCACTTACGTCATCTTCGTTGGTCGTTTCATCCTTGTCGTCGTTGTACTGATGCAATAATGCCTCAATATTCAGTTCTTCGTGATCAGATGAGTCGTGGGATGTACCCCGTTTTACAGACTTTGACCGTGATTGCGAACGTGAACGCGAACGTGACTGTGACCGCGATCTACGACCGCCACCCCCCACCGATGGCCGCATATATTCCAAATCAACGACTACCGTCTTCTTCATTAACAATACGCAATAAATAAATACAATGAATTCTGTTTATTATAGATACAACATCTCATCACCACCCGGCACTGACTATTCCATTTTTACACACATTAGTATACATCCTTACTGAAAAGTAGAGCATATATAGCATTATCTTATAGATTTTTGAAAAGTCAGTGTGGCGGGAGAATGGCGCCGATCGGTGGCAAAATTGCGCCAATGACGTCTTCGTAAAATCGTCTTATCACGATCCCGTTGCATTTTGACGCATCGATGATGAAAAATGCAAATTATGCTCTCGTCAGGCTAAATGCGCAAAAACGCGTTTTAAAAGTAAAACGGGCAAACCCGGATTTGGACATTTTTGGAAAAATACCATTTTACCCTTTTTCATTTAGCGGGATATATAGCCGTTGACTTTTTGGTGATGTGACTGATTATGCTGCAAATGTTGCCAAAATCTCTAAAGTGTCAAAATGCAACATGGATACAAAACTGGGGTAAAAGACGACAAAAGACGACAACCCATGTGACGATGATGTTCACTTTTTCAAGTGAGAATGGCAACATTTAGACCAACCGATGGTGCGAATGTTGCCGAACCCTTGGGGTAAAATGAATTACCGATCACAAATCAATAAAATATAATAGAGATATAATATACACTGTATATAGAGTGAATATAGCCGTACATTATACCAAAATATACATAGTTTTTGGGGTAAAATAAGACAAAATTGGGGTAAAAGACGACAAACTTTAAGCGAGTGAAAATGCCGAGAAAGTACACCGATTATTCTAAGACGTATGTTTATCTACTAACTTGTAAAAACCCAAAGATTTCAGACGCATATATTTCGCAAACAACCAATCTAACACAACGGAAGTACAAGCATAAGCGCGAGACTTTGGATCTGTCTATTCAGACAAAGTTGTATGATTCCATTCGAAAGAATGGCGGATGGACAAATTGGAACTGTGAAATTCTGGAAGAATGTGCTTGTAACAATGAAAATCATGCAAAGGAACGGGCACATTTCTATATTTTGAAAATGAAACCAAATTTGAACGATGAAAAAATGGCTGAAAAGTTAATTGATGAATATTCCGATCTTCCGAATTTTCCTGATTTTAAACCAAATATTTTCGGCGGTGAAATGGCCGTAACGGCTGCTGCCTCTGTTTTTGAAGCGGAGATTTTTGGCGGCGCGGCGAATGAAACAAGTTCTGCGTCTCCGCCAGCTACGAAGGATGGGAAATACATATGTCTTTGTAAAAAATCGTACTCACACCGATCTAGTTATTATAAACATACGTCAACCTGTCTTCAGTTTCAACACAATCAATCTGTGAATAAACTGTCTGTTGTAAATCACCCGTCGCAATCCGATACTTTATTGAATTCTGTATCTGTTTCGATTATTTCTACAACGACTACGACGACAACGACAAGAACAACGACGAAGTCGACAATTCCGATGAATACGGAGATGGCTGAATCAGATTCTCGAGAGATTGATGAAGTAAACAGTGACGACGACAATCGGATTGTCCGATATCGTTTCAAATCTAAAAAAAAGGCTGAAGATACAAATGCGGGGACTTTTCATTATTCAAGTATTCCAGACTCTGAAGTTGGTGTACATGTAACAGAAAAACAAACATACAATAACTATAAGAGCGAAAGCAGTGATACAGATGAAGAGACGTTTGACGATGCAACATCAGTGTCATCATCAGAACTGTCCGCAAACGATGACGATGTAGATGATGCGTCAGCGATTACAGGTGTATCTGATGCAGCATCATCAGCAGTATCTGAACTTCTCACAGAACAAAATGAGAAACTGAAGGATTATATTCGGAAAATGATTTCGGCGCTTACGATTGGCAAGAAACGAAACAAGAAGTCGATTGTTAATTCGCTTGTATTCGAGTTATTAGACCAGAATAAAACTCTGCAAAAGCAGATCGTAGAATTAAGCAAGGAACGAAATATTATCGTAAATAATACGAATAACAACCAGTTTAATTTGAACTTTTTCTTGAATGAACAGTGTAAAGATGCGGTCAATCTCTCGGACTTTGTCAATTCTCTCGAAATCACGATGGACGATCTAACGTATACACGGAACCAAGGACTCGTGGAAGGGATAAGTAAAGTGATGATCGACGGTTTGAAACAAATAGATCTATATAAACGCCCGATACACTGTACAGATCAAAAGCGGGACACGATTTATGTGCGGGATAATCATCAATGGGCAAAAGACGAAGGGAATGCAAGGATGCGTCAGGCATTCGTGGATATCGCGAATAAGGAATACTTTGCGATAAAGAAATGGATGGATTTGCATCCGGGATGGGAGACGAATAGCCGGTTACAGGATTTTCATCATAAGATGGTAAAGAATGTCCTTCACGAAATCAAGGATGACCCGATTGGTGAACGTAAGATTATGAAAAGCGTTGAACGAGAGATTTTTATAGAGAAGTGAACTATAAATGACTATATAATAATATTAAATTATTATATAACCTAATGAAAACAAAAACAAATCGAAGAGTGAAGCGTAGTAAAAAAACGCGCCGAACACGTAGGAACTTAAGAAAAGTTAGGGGTGGTGGGCTTATAGCTAAGGGTCGTGAATGGTTGGAAAGGCGAAGTGAACGTAATCAAGCGATGGATGAAATAGATAATGATTATTGGAAATGTAAAGTATTATGTGAGGGGGACCGTGATATAAAACTTAGAAAAGTCAAAGAACAATTTGATACTAAATTGAAAAAAGAAAAGGACGCCCAACCGCAAGTCGCTTCTCTAACAAAAATACACCCCATACGGGATGAGATAGAATTAGAGCGGGAACGGGAGAAAGACAAATATGACAAATCCGGGGCTGCCATCCAAGTCGCCGAATACAAAGAAAATAATAGTAATGCATACTCGCGGATGGAGTCGATGGATTTCGCAAAGTTTGAAAAACACGATTTGCATAGGAAGGAAAAGCCTACCGATAACGGGTGGTATGTAGATCTATCCGATCCAAAAAATCCGTTTCTGCGAAATACCAATGATGAAACCATCAGTCTTAAAACCTTTGGAATCCAGAACGAATATGAAGCGCACCTCACAAGATTACCAAACCCATCATTTAAGTACAAATCACCCATACCAAGTTCTCCCGATTATATATTAGTTCAAGAAGGTACGGACAAATTAAAATGGCAAAATTGGGATACTAAAAAGTTAATTCCATTTTCCCCCGTGTGGCCCTTATTAGCAACAGACGATAAAGGTTACAACGAAGTAGTATTACAACCCACAGTTGAACCTGCACAACGAGCTACTATTGGGACCTCCGACGCCTGAAACATACCACCAGTAATATACAAACATTTCGATAAAGTAGGTGCGTTTGGACAACGTAAGATTATGAAAAGCGTTGAACGAGAGATTTTCATTGAGAAGTAATAAAGCGTCCACATTATTATAATTCAAAAAGAGAATACCACGAATTGCACAATGAGCTACTATTGGGACCCCCGGTTTTTGAAACATATCACAGGTAATGTAGAAACCATCGTTGAAGTAGGTGCGCGATATGGTGACGAAAGTTTGATGCTGTCGAATACATTCAAGGATGCGCATGTATTCTCGTTTGAATGTAATCCTTTTACAGTTGTACAGTGTAGTCAGAAATTGGAAAATAATCCGAATATAACATTTACACCAAAAGGATTGGGCGAAAAGAATGAGATCTTGCCATTTTATTCATACATTGCCGATAATGACGGGGCATCATCATTTTTGAAGAGAATCGATGCAGAAACCACACAAGTACAGTCTGGCGTTTTTGAAGTGATTCGGTTATCTGACTTTGCAAACGAGACCAATATTGATGGTATTGATTTATTGTGTATGGATGTTCAGGGGTTCGAATTGAATGTTTTGAAAGGATGCGGCGATCTTCTACGAAATATAAAGTTTGTAATTATGGAAGAACCAAAGGCGATTATAAATACAATGTACTTGCCTGAAAATGTTCACTCTAAATACCTGAATAGCCCAACAAGTGCAGAAATAAAGTCGTTTATGACGGAAAATGACTTTATTGAAATTGAACGAATTGAAGAAAATGGAATAGAAGATAATGTAATGTACAAGAATGCACGATTATAGTAGTATTATAATTAAAACTTTGACCCGATGACTTCATTTGCCGCTATCGGTTCAAATGACATCATCCCACCGGGCATACCTGCGCCGACATTCTGCGCATACGTGCTATTGAAGTGCTGCGTCTGTTGTGATGCTTGTGAAAGACCATAATCAGCTGTTCCTGTATTTCGACTAGAGGTTAAAACCGGATTGGGCGGCGCCATTCCACCACCGACCATTCCACCGGGAACACCGCCGGCGTAAGGTTGCGACAATGGTTGAGTAATGCGAACGGCGCCGCCATTACCGCCTTGGGCTCCTTTGGCTGCAGCGCCTCCTGCAGCATTATAGCTTGTTTCTCCGCCAACGAGCTCGATGGCGCGTTCGACGATGATCTGAACCTTTTCACCCAACTTCGTCTTAATACTCAAGAGAATCATCAATATTCCTAAAATGGTAGTAGTGAAGTTGAATTCACTGTATCTATATCCAGAGTAAGTAGGAACATACGTAATAACCCGATGAATAAAGTAGATAAACACGAACATAAAGAGAATTTGGCCGATGATTTCCACTAAAATCATGACAGTCGCCTTGTGATCATCCGGTTCAGGGACATATGTGCGAACTAGGTATAACATTATCAAAATTGGGACAAATCCAATGATTGTGTATTGGACAATATTTAATAAGATGCCTTGTTGCTGTTCGTCTAAACGAAAGACATGGTCTACAAATGAACTACCACGCTTTGACCCTTCTTTGACTGTTTCTTCAAATGCCTCCATTATTGAGTATATATAATGAGAATAATATTATTTATAGATTCAAATAAATAGTATTATCAATAGAATAATCGAATTAAATACTTCTATCTTTATAGATTATAAACATGCTTCGTAACTTTGCCCGTATTAACAGTATTCCGCATTATCAGGTTGAATATCTTAGTGATGATAAAGATAAAGTGAAAACAGAAACGCCGCCAAGTGAAATACCTATTTTTCCACAAGATTCGATGACTCCAAGACTTTTACCTGCAATAGTTCCAATGCCAATGCCAGTTCCATCATCAACATCATTTATCAACCCTCATGAAGAGTATCAATACCTAAATCTCATTCACGAGATTATGCAACAAAACCAAAAACATACGAGTCGCAATGGAGATACAATTTCAGCATTCGGCGCTGCAATGGTATTTTCATTGGATCAAGGAAATATCCCGATTCTTACAACGAAACAAATGGCATGGAAAACTTGTCTCAAAGAACTCCTATGGTTTATTCAAGGAAAAACAGACAATCGTTTACTTCAAAGCGCAGGTGTTCATATTTGGGATGGTAATGCGTCACGTGAATTCCTGGACTCGCGTGGTCTAACACAACACGCCGAAGGCGATCTTGGACCAATATACGGTCATCAGTGGCGACATTTCAACGCAAAGTACGAAACACATGAGACAGATTATACTGGACAAGGTGTGGATCAGCTGGATTATATTATTAAATCATTAAAAGACCCGGTTGAGAGATTTTCACGACGATTAGTTATGTCAGCATGGAATCCCTGTCAACTCGACGAGATGGCGCTTCCTCCATGTCATGTACTATGCCAGTTTAACGTTGATAAGAATAATCGTCTTTCATGTGCATTATACCAGCGAAGCGGTGATGTAGGTTTAGGTGTACCCTTCAATATTGCATCTTATAGCTTTTTAACACATCTCCTCGCCAAACATTGTGGATTAGTTCCACATGAATTCGTCTATTATTTAGGAAATGCGCATATTTACGATGATCATATTGAAGCATTGAAACCGCAATTATTGCGTCGTCCATTGTTATTTCCTAGGGTTGAAATATCTGTTTTAAGAGAAAACATCAACGATTATACGTTTGGAGATTTTAAAATCTTGAATTATCAAAGTTACGATCCGATATCAATGAAAATGCGAAAATAATATAGAATTAATGTGTTATTACATGTTATAATCTTTGTACACGTAAATACAATCGATTTCATGAGTGGTAGTGCAGCATTATCAGCAGCAAGAAAGCGTAGAGCATCAAATGCGCCTATGGCGAGCAATGGAGCACCTCCATCCTATTACAATAGAGGACAAAATCCGAATGGTATTCCAGTGCCAATAGCTGGACCGGGCATTAACGCGGGACCTTCTTTTGGAAACGAACAAGCTAGGTTTGTACAACCATTTCCTCCACAACCGATGAACATTTATGAAAATATCGAATTGATTAAACTACAATTGGCAGAACGTACCAAAATGATTCAAACACAAGGAAGTTCAATCCCTCCCGATAAAATTAAAATTCTACATAAACAAAATGAAATCCAGACACAGATTTTGAAACAGAAGATCGCAATTGCAAAACAAATGGAGTCTCTACAACAAGAGTCGCCGAATGTATATGATCATAAAGGTTTCGCACCAAGCGTTTCTGGTCCAACAATTTCTGAGCCTGAATTTATTTATGACAGAGGTGTTCCACAAAGAAACCCGAAATATAAAGGTGCTGGTATGGGAACGGAGGGAATGTCAAGTTCAAATGTAGGAATGCAAAAATCAAATAGCGGTGGAATGCAAGTGACTCCATTTGTTACGATGATATCGGATACGGGAGTTATTCCACCGCCGATTGTAATTATAAAATCACATGATGTCAAGCTGCAAGAACACAACCAGGTACTTCATGAATTAGTGCAACAATTAAGCGAATTGCAGACAAAAGTGAATAGATTTGGCTCTGGCTCATTCAGTAGTGCTGATCAGCAGCAACAAGCACCCGCAAAAATGTCTTCCAAAGAAAATAAACTACGACACGACGAACAATATCAGAATGAAGATCACGAAGAGGAAGAGGAAGAGGACGAGGAAGAGCTACTCATGGACGTTGTTATGAATGATTTAACAAATAGTCGTGAGTTCGTCGAAGGTATCGTGACTAAAATCGTTACTGAAACCAATCTATCAGAAGTTATTATGAAAATCGAGCCTCTGGTAAAAGAGAACCAGGAGCTTCGAACACTAATTCATTCTCAACAGCAAATGATGAACGAAATGAATACAATGTTGCTTCGGTTATTGAACCAAGGTAATACACCTACAAAACCGGAAACGTACCAAGATAACGGGTTGGATAGCGATGGATTGTATCAAACTGAAACAACCGAAATTATATTATCACACTCTGATAATAAAAAAGTAGAGATGACAAGTGAAGATAACAATAGTGAAACAAGTCCAACATTTCCTTCACTGCAAGTTACACAAGACGATTCAACAAATCATATACACATTGATTCAGGGGTAGTTAAGATCGACATATCCGATGATAGTTTAGTGGCTGAGTCGAATGATAACAACAATCAATCAAACGAAAAAAATGAGGACGAGCCTGCAAGCGAACCTTCCGGCGAACCCGAGACTATTGATTTTACACCTACACCAATCGATGATTATTCAACCCCACATTTTCCTAGTGATCCAATATCCTTGATTGTAAATGAAATTCAGTAAGTATTACGTTCGTAAAAGGAAAGAAGTATAAATATGAATATGTAATAGTATTCATATTTACAATGCTAATAGAATCTATTTTAATTTTCTGTATTGTTTTATTTTTGTATCTACATATCCATTTTCATTTGAAACGCAGCAATGATTTAGAAGTATATGAGATAGATCAGCCTTCGAAACAACGTTTAGAAGAAGTATGTGATATACGACAACCGACAACATTTGAATATTATAACGAGCAATTACTTAACCAATTATCATACCAAGCTATCCACAATAGTTACCGCGCATTTGATGTGAATATTCGAGACGTATCTAAAACCCCGATGTCAGGAGGATCTTCTTCTACGAATACAGATGACGCAACAAACCGACAAAAAGGAAGTGATAATGATTTTGTATTGTATATTCCAATAGCACTAAAAATTGCACATGAAGTTCTGCAAAATGATACAGAAATGAAGTACGTTAGTGAAAACAACGCGGATTTTATTGATGAAACCGGCTTAATCAAAACATTTCAATTGAACGATGATTTTCTCCGTCCTTACATGGTTTCAAAGTGTATGTATGATATCTTTATGGCATCTACGAATACAATAACACCTCTGCGTTATGAAGTAAATTATCGAAACTATCTTCTTGTTACACAGGGAAGCATTCGTGTCATGCTTATTCCACCAAAGGATACACGATATTTGTACCCAATTACCGATTATGATATTTTCGAATTCCGTTCTCCAGTTAATCCATGGAAAGTTCAACCAGAATACCAGGATGATTTTGATAAAATAAAAACACTCGAGGTCGAATTATACCAAGGAATGGTAATATTTATTCCGGCGTACTGGTGGTATAGTCTAAAATTCATAGGATCTGAAACGAGTGTATGTTCTTTCAAATATAGGACGTATATGAGTACACTTTCAATTGCGCCACAAATTGTAATGAGCGGTCTTCAGAATATGAATACAAAACGTGATACACTTGAGAAAAGGGTGATCGGGAAACAACAGTTGCAAAGAAACACCCTGACACAAATGAGTAGCACCACTGCTGCTGCTGCTGCTACACGTCCAACTATGAACACAAATACGAGCTCTGGTAATAATTCAACAGTGGCAACACAACGACCAGAATATACCCCATCGATTGAAGAACAATATTTACCAAAATCATTACGTGGAAATAGTAATAATCCATATAGTATTATGAACTCAATGACGGAGACAATACCGAAAAAAGGCGATAATGTAAGCATGAATCCTCATGTATCAAATCCAGATGATAATACTCATATACCGAGTATGATTACGAGTTCAGGGGCTACTGCGGCATCGATTGCTCTTGCTTCGGCAACGACTAGCCTGACGGCGACTATTGGTGATGCAAATACGCAACCTATTACCATAATGCAACCAGCCGAATCAGTCACATTGCTTGCATCTGTACCGATTGCAGATTATAAGTCTACAGAAAAAGAAGTTACCTTGACAACTACAAACTTGTAGATTATACCTGCATCGAAGTTAATAAGTTACATACTTCATCAATTGATATTCCTTCTTGAGAAAGCATCCTTGTAAATAGTTCATTGAGTTTACGATCAGATATTACATCTAATATTAATGATGATACATATCCATCTTTTGTAAAAAAATATCCAGGATACTTATGATAATAACTGTAAAAATCACGGTAAATATACATGGTAATAAAAAGAATACCCAGAGACCAAACATCGTGTTTTAACTCTTGTTTTTTCCAGTTGTATTTACTTGAACGATTTGTATCGCGTATATTTTTAAACTCAGGATGACAGTATGGAATCGTTCCACCAGTTCCATACCCAGTGTCATTTATTCCAGATAAACCAAAATCAATAAGATAGACTGTAAAATTCTTACACTTCATCGGGTTATATAAGTTGAAATTATCATGTTCGCGAATAAGAATATTATCGGGTTTTATATCTCCATGAACTATATTTACGGAATGAATTTCGCGGACCAATTGTGCACACTTGAGAAATAAATCAACAAAAAAAGGATACTGTATATTTGAAAATTGATTGTAAATACTGTTTCCAATATTATCCTTTATCCAATTATATAATTGTTCTGTATTTTTTGCGTAATGTTGAATACTAAACGAAATTGCATTTTGACGTAATGAACGATAATAATGTTTACCTTCGAATGACATCATATCTATTTTTTCATGATGATCTTCCCCATCATAGTATTTACAACCACATATTGTCGTATTACATTCACACATATTGTTTCTTGAATCTCGTTTGATGTTTATATATGTCAAAAAAGGTAGTATAATATTTTCACAAGAAGTGTCCTTCGTTTTTAATGCAGATAATACATCATTTTCATTGATAAAACTATACGGAGAATCATCAATACGAATAATATAATCATTAAATCGAAATACGCCTAAGTAATGACTTCCATTCAATGTACGATATTTCTTTTTTTCTTCAAAAAAATCAGAATAACAATCAAGCGCAATAATAATATACAAAATCCGAAGTTTTGTTTTGAAAATTTCGGTTACATTTGGAATTTTACCGATCAGTTCTTCAAACCGACATTCAATCTGCATATTCTCTATATCGATACAACGGTTTTTTATTCTATCTAACAATGTCTCCAACTCATAATCTTCTTTTATAAATGTAATCTCAATTTCCTTTCCAAACAAGGAACGTGTTTTTGTTGGTGTAGGTGGAGGGGTCTTTGGTGGGGTCTCTGGTAGTGGTGGTGTTGATGTAAATAGTTTGGAGGTATCCGTTGATGATTCGGTGTCTGAATCGCTGTTATCTACATGTATTATATTCGATTCCATAATCACTACTTGATATTGTTGTGACCTTTTTAAAAGCTTTCTTCTCGATAATTTTCCACTTATTATATTTTTTATATTGGAAAGGAATGATAACATATATAGATTGTATGGATATATACTTTTCTGTCTATATATGTTACTTGCGTGTATATGTCATCCGCTGCCACCAAATGTGTTCTCCTGACAATAGGTAATGTATAAAAAACCATCAGAGTCTTTATTACTGTCGTACACTTGACCGATGATCGACGTTATCGGATATATCCTGTTATTGATGAACATGAATAGTGCTTTCTCCGCGGGAAAACGAACACGCCTACGAATTATCTGCTGCAATTGAAGTAACGTTAAATCTCTCGGCGTTATATATTTTGATTTGTCGATCGGATATGCATCTCGATCGTTCTTAGATGGTTGTATGATCAGAGGAACGCGATCGGGATATTTCTCCAGAATGAATTGTGATTTTTTGACTCGTTCTAAATGGTCATTTGGTGCAACTGCTCCGACTGATGAAGAATCGCTATTACTGATTATTGTATTGGTCGTACTGGTCATGCCGTCACTTAATGTAGCGTATAATGTTTGTGGTGAAGAATACGACGTTGTAATTTGGTTCATATAATAACTACTGAAATATTTCTATATTAGAATTGGCGAAAAGAAAACAGTCTTAATGTGTCATATAAAGCAATTCAATACTGGATAAATTGAAATCTATTTGCCGTGTTTTATATTGTTCAACCGACCGTCCAGATGAAGTCAACATTGTCACACGATATTCGCAAGTATACAACTGTAGTGAAGAAGCTTTCTGAAGAGCCAACTCCTACACCAGTTCCAGTGATTACACCCGGACCTGCACACGCACTGACAGCTGAACCCACCTCGATATCCGAAACGCAACCCGCAGGAAATGATTCATTTCAAGAACACATGTCGCCAGAACAGAAACTCGCATTCGAAAAATACAAATCGGGACAAAATGTATTCATCACCGGTCCTGGTGGCACAGGTAAGTCTGCGTTGATTCGAGAGATTTACAAATATGCGACCCAGCGTGAGCACAACATTCAAGTATGCGCACTCACTGGGTGTGCTGCAGTCATGTTGGATTGTAAAGCGAAAACGATCCACTCATGGGCTGGAATTGGGCTTGCAAATGGAGACATTGATCGAATTGTTCAACGCGTAGACAAGAACTTCTTCAAAAAGAAGGACTGGCGAAAAACGCGCACGCTCATCGTAGATGAAGTAAGTATGATGTCGAAACGTCTATTTGACATATTGGACATTGTCGGGAAAACGGTTCGAAACTGCCATTCGCGTCCGTTTGGTGGAATCCAACTGATCTTCTGTGGTGATTTCTACCAACTACCGCCAGTTGGTATCAATACTGAGGACCCTGATAACTCGAGGTTCTGTTTTGAAAGTGAAAATTGGTTTCATACCTTTCCGAAGGAAAACCATATTCAACTCAAACAAATCTTTCGTCAGAACGATCCGGTGTATTGCCAAATATTGAACCAGGTGCGCGAGGGTCGCATTACGCGTCGAACCGATGAAATCCTCCGGTCACGCGTCGGAGTTGTATTGCCAGACGTATCTGAAGATGGTACGCCTCAGACAAAACCTACGATACTCTACGCAACCCGGTCACGCGTCGATGAAATCAACCGTCTTGAAATGGAGAAACTTACGATTTTGGATCCAGATAGCCCTACCTACAAATATGAACTCAAATATATAACCGACCTCCCGTTATCTGATAAGGAGAGACAACTGCGCGCATCTCAGTCACAAGAACGAATAACGGCGGAACTATTTTCGTTGAAGAACAGTATTCTTTGTGATGATACCGTACATCTGAGGGTTGGTGCTCAAGTGATGTGTGTAGTGAATATGGAAGAGTCGGTGACGACATCCGCGACCCCAATATGTAATGGAAGCCAGGGGGTCATTGTACGAATGGTAGATAATCCAACAGGAACTACTCCACCATTACCGGTTGTTCGGTTCAATAATGGGCTTGAGATGACGGTGAACTATCATACATGGGTCAGTGAAAATATACCAGGAATTGGTGTATCACAGATTCCTCTCATTCTGTCTTGGGCAATCACGATACACAAAAGTCAGGGCGCGACACTGGAACGCTGTATCATTGATATTGGATCTGGGGTATTTGAAGCCGGACAGAGTTACGTTGCATTGTCGCGAATCAAATCATTAGAGGGAATGAGTATCATGAGTTACGATGTTACGAAGATCATGGTGAATAAGCGCGTGAAAGCGTTCTATGGAGAACTGAATAGTATGTAGTAATAAATAAGTATTCTATTTTATCAATCACTCGAATATTATTTTTACGTGAGTATAGTATACGATGCCACTGATAGTTATTTGTGGAGGTGGCGGTAAAACCACACTAGTAAACAAATACCCAGCTTTATTTTTAGATATTGATGACTTCATATGGTCATCATATAATACTGATTATCACAAACAATTATCCGATGCAATAACATTAGAGGATATGAATACCATAAGTGATATATACAAAACAATTATGGTAAGTAGTCGTGATTATTTACAAAGCCAATCTAAAATAATTTTGGGGCATCACCCAATATATTCCGAATGGATCGGTATTGAATTATTAGCTGAACTGAAACCATCTATTAAATTACACGAATTAAATATATCGAATAGGACACCTGAATTAAAAAGAATTGCTTTGCGGAATTGGATAGATTTGACGAATGCTGTTCTATATGATGACTGGGAAATTTTTAATAAATTAATATTCAAATATGTTCCCGCCACGCCGTAGAAATAGAACTCCCGCCGCCGAGAGTCATCCTGGAAGAAAAGAAAGTCCGCGAAGAAAGAATTGGCGGGAAACAGAGTCATCCTGGAAGAAAAGAAATGCCGAAGAAAAGAAAAAGCAAGAAGAGAGAAAAGAAAGAGAGAAATGGAAAAAATTGAAATGATAAAATAGTAAAAGATAGAAGGAAGCGATCAAGCAAAGACAATTACAAGATGGAAAGCGTACTGAGAACGATGACGAAGATGACGGGAAAGAGTGAGGAGGAATTGAGGAATGAGATGAGAGAAGAGCTGGAGGGCCTGGAGAGAGAGGTGAGTGCTCTGAAGGAACTGCTGAAGACGAAGCCGAAGGCGAAAGGAGGTAAGAAGGCGACTGAGAAAACGGAAGGTGAGGAAGAAAAGCCAAAAAAAGCGAAAGCGGCCCCAAAGAAGAAAGCCACTGCCGCCGCCACCGAAGCATCAATCACTGAAGCAGCAGCCGTGACAACAGATGATGAAGTTGTGACGGTGACTGAAGTGAAAGAAGAGAAGCCGAAGGCGAAGAAAGCAGCCCCAAAGAAGAAAACCGAAGCCGCAGCAGCCGGAGGAGGAGATGTGACCGAAGGAGAAGAGAAGGCGAAGGCAGCTCCGAAGGCGAAGGCAGCTCCGAAGAAGAAAGCCGCCACGAAAGAGACCGAAGAGACGATGTCCGATGCAGTGACCGAGAAGCCGAAGGCGAAGAAAGCCGCCGCCTCAAAGAAGAAAGCCGCAGCAGCAGCAGCCGTGGTGGAAGTACACGAGCCGGAACTGATGCAAGAGTTGGAGCGTGAGATGCCAACAGCAGCAGCAGTGACGGCGTCCGAAGAAGAAGAAGAAGTGGAAGTGGAAGAGATCGAGTACGACGGAGTGAAGTACCTGCGATCAACAAAGGGCGTGGTGTACGACATCGAGACGAGCGAAGAGATTGGAAGATGGAACGAGGAGACGAGCTCGATCGAGGTGGAGTAAGCGAGCGAAGCGAGCGCTAATGTGCAATGTGGTCACATGGCAAATGGTAAGTACATTTTTTTTTAATGAAATGAGAAGTTCATTAAAAAAGATAAAAAGCCTCAGGGCGAGTTTCGATCTCGCTGTCAAGTTGATCAAATCGTCTTGACTAAGTCCAAACCCGAGGTAAAAAAAATACCGGTGGTAGGTTTCGATCCTACGTCCTCAGTGGTGTAATCCGATAACCATCCTCAAATCGTACCACAAGTGGTAGAAGGTAGAAGACGGTGTTTTAACTGCGCGCTTCCTCTGCGCCACACCGGTATAAAGTGGGTTTTGCTGCGTTTAATGTCCAGCTCGACAGCGCGTTTCTGTAAAACGTGCAAAGTGAAATAATACCGGCGAGGTGATTCGAACACCCGACCTCGGAGTTATGAGCCCCGCGCGCTAGACCACTGCGCCACACCGGTAAAACGTGTTACTCTATTTAGGTCGAGTAGACCCTTATGCCGGCGGTAGGTTTCGATCCTACGTCCTCCCCGTTATGAGCGGAATAACCATCCCCAAATCGGACCCGAGTGAGTCAATGAGGTAGGAGACGGTGTTTTAGGCGCTCTTCCGCTGAGCTACGCCGGCAAACAAAGTGTGGCTGCGTTTAACGTCCAGCTTGACGGCCTGATTCTGTAAACCAGGCGAATTGAAGAATTACCACCCGTTGGTGTCGATCCAACGCTTGCCATTTAATGATAATGAGATAACCATCGGAAGTCGGACCTATAAGGTCAAATGGAACCGACGATAAGCTGCCCCCAGGGAGTGGTTTAGTATGCTGCGTTTAGCGTCCAGCTTGACGTACCCGCTTCTGTAAAGGGGCGAATTGAAAGAATACCCGCGACTGGTGTTGATCCAGTTACCTCAGGGTTATGAGCCCTGCGCGCTGCCGATGCGCCACGCCGGTAAGACATGTGCTGTGTTTAACGTCACTTAGCATATGACGACCAGCTTCTGTAAAACTGGCGAATTGAATAATACCGGCGGTACGTTTCGATCGTACGACCTCGGAGTTATGAGCCCCGCGCGCTTCCTCTGCGCCACACCGGTTAAGGGTTGCTGTGTTTAACGTCACTTAGCATATGACGACCAGCTTCTGTAAAGCTGGCGAATTGAATAATACCGGCGACACGTCTCGATCGTGTGACCTCAGGATTATGAGTCCTGCGCGCTGCCTCTGCGCCACACCGGTTAAGGGTTGCTGTGTTTAACGTCACTTAGCATATGACGACCAGCTTCTGTAAAACTGGCGAATTGAATAATACCGGCGAGGTGATTCGAACACCTGACCTCGGAGTTATGAGCCCCGCGCGCTAACCTCTGCGCCACACCGGTTAAGTACCCCCTGTACGTTTCGATCGTACGACCTCCAAGTTATGAGCCTGGATGCTCTTCCTCTGCGCTAA